>JACCDQ011173278.1_pt1 | contig 28931 bp, 30 predicted proteins | sample 7446031 | NCBI WGS metagenome assembly JACCDQ01 (sample SAMN15323442, study PRJNA562643) | freshwater metagenome | isolation source: river surface water | place: USA:Blue River Watershed | collected 2017-08-17 | reverse complement strand
GGCGGCAGTTCGGGCTGGATGACAGCGGCTGCTATTGCTAAACTATTGCCTGACACAAAACTAACACTAGTAGAGTCATCCGACATTCCGGTCATTGGTGTCGGGGAAAGTACAATTGGGCACATTAACTTATACTTGTCTATGCTTGGTATCAAGGACGAAGACTGGATGGCAGCTTGTAACGCTACATATAAGACTAGTATTAAGTTTATCGACTTTAGAGAAAATCCCAGCGAAGAGCCACATAAGTTTCATTACCCGTTCGGTATATTTGACTTCACAGACAAGCCACGTGGAGTAATGGAATGGTTCCTGGCAGCAGTTGATAGAGGGGATATTGATCCGAGTAACTTTGCTGAGTTCTACCACGATGCAATCTTAATGACTGATCAAAACAAAATGACACGCAACGAAGACTTTCGAGTGCGAGGATTTAACTTCAAAGAAGACACAGCATATCACATGGATGCTGGATTGTTTGGACAGTGGCTTAAAGAAAACATCTGCTTGCCTTCGGGTATGACACACTTAGTAGACACCGTAGAGCATGTTGTGCAACGTGAAGACGCTAGTGTAGAAAAGATTATCACCAAAGCCGGCGAACATATTCGTGCAGACTTGTTTATTGACTGCTCGGGCTTCCGCAGTATCTTGCTGGAACAAACACTAAACGAACCCTTTATTAGTTTCCACGACACATTGTTAAATGATAGAGCAATCGCTACTGTTATCCCTTACATTGATCAAGAAGCTGAAATGGAAAACTACACATCGTGTACTGCAATTGAATGTGGGTGGGTATGGAATATCCCGTTATGGAATCGCATCGGCACCGGCTATGTTTATAGCAGTAAACACGCAACAGAAGCAGAAGCTGAAGCACAGTTTCGCAAACACCTAGCCAGCAATCGCATGATGTTCCCGGATGCAGAACGTGCAGCCAATTGCGAAGTACGACATATCAAAATCAAGCATGGTGTACATGAACGTGCTTGGGTTAAGAACGTAGTAGGCATAGGACTTGCCAATGGATTCATTGAGCCACTAGAGTCAACAGGATTAATGTTAACACATGAAGGTATTGTTAAACTATGTAGCGCATTGCTGATGCGTAAAGGCACAGTTAGCAACTATGATGTGGACTTGTTTAACTTTGGATTCCAAGAACAAATTATAGGATTCAAAGACTTTATCAGTCAACACTATGCGCTGAGTATGCGCAATGACACACCGTATTGGCAAGAAGTGTCGGGTAAAATTACATACAGCACAGCAATGAATGCCAACGTAAACCTAGCAGGAATTGGCCCCAGCGGCGGTAGCAGTAGCGATCTAGGCTTCCGTTTGCACAGAACTCGCAAGTTTGATAATTCAATGGGCGGCATTATCTATATTGCGGCAGGCATGGGCTACAATCCCGTCGAAGCTAACTATGTGCGCTACGAAGACGGCAAGCACTTTGAGAGTCCCGAAGCACGCCGTACAATTTACGATAACTGGTTAAAACACCGGGACGAGGCACTAGCGCATATAGCAACACTGCCTACACACTACCAGTTCCTTAAAGACACAATTTACAATAAATAAGCATAAGGGACAAAATTATGCAAGTTATTAAACAGCTATATCGTGAAAATTACACTGGTGAATCAGTTGTATCGCAGTTAACCATGCAAGGCGGCGAATGGAACATTCAGCGAGAATGGGTACCAAACGCTATTACAAACAGCTTTACAACAACCCAAGCATTGGTCATTGGTAACGGCCCATCATGGCAAGACCCTCAGTCTGGCTTTGATCTAAGTCATGTTGCTCGACACAAAGGCGGCTTGTTTGGTACAGATAGATTACAAACTTACGGAACAAACGGCTTGTTTAAAAAGTTTAGCCCTGACTTCTTAGTAGTGGACGATAACGATGCAAAAGAAGTTGCCCAAAGCGGATACACAAACGACCATATTGTGTACGCACACGGTACAAAAATCCTAGAGTTCCCTGGTAAGTTTTATCTAATTCCACAAGACCCAAGTTGGAACGCAGGATCTGTTGCAACTTACATGGCCTGTTTTGACGGGCACAAGAAAATCTTTTTAATGGGGTTTGATGGCGCACAGGGTAACGATGCCTTCTACGAACAAACAATGGCGCAATTATTTAAATTGTATGCAGACGTTGACTTTGTTCGCGTATGCCCTACACGTGAATTCTACATGCCAGAGTCTTGGAAGTACCAAGTTAACTTACGACAAATTACCTTTAGGGACTTTGTTCTTGAAGCCGACATCGGATAATACTGTTTCCATAGTCTTTAATTTATCTACAATAACAGCAAACTTGAAACTACGCCACACACCTGGATGAAGTGGTTTAGGATAATCTTCTAGTCTTACCCAGCAGTACCCTCGATGCTCACTGTTAAGCTCGGGTACAAATTCTTCTTCTACGCTAATTAGGTAAGTGTGAAATATAAAGCGTTCGTCGTCGCTGGTGTATTGTTCAATTGGGATAATCTTTGCCCCGCGAATTTCCCCTCCAAGTTCTTCACGGATTTCTCTGTGTAGTCCTTGAATAACAGTTTCGCCGGGTTCTACTTTTCCGCCGACAATTCCCCAACTACCTGCGTGTCGGGCACTATTTCTCAGCAAGAACAAATATCGATGTGTGCGAGCGCAGTATATTAGTGCGCCCGTGCTTGATAAACTCAAATTACAATACTCCAGTCACCTGGCTCGTACATACCTTCAACACTCTTGGCCCATGCATTGGTATTTGGATCATACTTATACTGGACGTTAGTGTTTAAGTTAGTAACAAATTGGTAACTGGTACAATGGTTGCTATCAAATTTAACAACCCATCCATCGGCAGTATACTCAATAATGTCACCTGCGTATGCAACAAAGCCAGGATTGTTTACGTCCCAGGCAATAGCTGCCTCACTGTTAGTATAACTTCCAATGTTGTCTAAAATCAAATAGCGTGTGCCCAAATCTGGAGTTAACAGATGTGTGTCGGAAATACTAATTGTTAACGGATTAATGATAGCATCTACAGCAGTAATGGTGTTTTGCGGTAGTGTGTCAATGTCTGGGTCAAATAACAATACTGTAGCATCAGATGGGTGGGTAGCAATAGTACCAACTACTTCACTAATACCATCTGGATGACGCAAACGTGCTTGGCTAATGCCATTACGAACTTCTCCAAATGCTGCCATAATCTGTGCCCACCCGTCGAAGTGGCTTAAACTCAAATCAACTTCGTCTCCGAGCTGATCACGTCTAATAAGTTTAAGTTGGTTGCCCACATACATTAAGAAGTAATCGCGGAATGTAACAACCCTGCGAGTCATTAAGTCTGCATCTGTAAACAAGTCTGGGCTTAGTTGTCCGCTTGCACTATAAACATTATTAACAACGTTAGTAACAACGCCAAGACGTTTAACTTTAGCAGGGCTACTTAACCAAATTGGCATTTCAAACTGCATGGTAGCGATACTAATGCTTTCGTCAGCACCCGACGGGACTGTGCGGCTGTCCCAAACTGTACTCTTTAGTTCGACTACAGTTAAACTACCCCAGTCAATATAGTTGTCTGTGTTTTGTATTTCTAGACTTGGATTAAACAACTGTGCTAGTTGTTCAATTAGTTGTAATTTTTGTTCTGTGTTGCTGGTCCAGATATCTAACTTTAGAGTTAGCTTATAAGGAACAGGCATTAGACGCTCTACTGTATATGCATCGCCCGGGCCGGTGCCGTAGTTACCAGTTACTGGATCATATCCTCGCTGGCGAATGTCAATTTTGCTAACAAACGTTGGGTCCTGCATACGCTCACGTTCGTAGTCTAGTGCAGTAATGTATACAGCCATAGCAGGAACACTGTTTAATGTGTTCTCGCTATTGTTCTTTAGGATCTGTGCCGCTTGACGACTTGGGTCGCCGTAGATAACTGGCACTTGTTGTAGTGCTTTTGTACCGTTTGCATTTTGACCAAACTCGACTTGATAGCCAGACACCAGTCTAATAAACTGTGTTAGGTATCTGCGTACTTGATTATCGTAAAAAAATTGTTGTGCCATTAGTTGTCAGCCTGTATTCTTAGTGCCTTGCTTAAACTTTGACGTTCTTGTACAGTATCTCCCTCAGCATTTGTAAAGGAGTTAGTGTTATTGGCAAAGCTACTACGCAGGGTTTGGCCTGCGCCTGTTGTAATGTTAGCTCTTAGGGTATCTTCTACCATTGCCCAACGTGTACCGTTGTAGCGGAATAGTCTATTAGGCAAGTAATCTGTGCGCAGGAAGTAATCGCCAACGTTTGGACCAAACGGGAACTCAATACCCGTGCCGCATGGCAATCCATCTGGGGCAATACCGTCGTTAACCAAGTAGCCACTGATCTTCTTAATCGGACTCTTACTAGATTCGTCGCTGGTAACGGAACTAGTGTCTGCGGTTACGTTAGCTTCGTCGGCAGTTTCGCCAACATACTCGTAAGGCATAAACATTTTGCTGGTATCGTAGCCAGATTTTGGAACGTCTACTTCTGCTTGTGCTACCACAGCCGCGTTGATGTTCATGTAAACACCATAGTTGCTCATAATATCGCTAGTCTTTGTGCTAGCAGTGCCGTCTACAACAGTATCTAAGATGTCTTTGTATTCCTGTGAGTCTACTAGCGGGTTAATCTTTACACGCCATAAGTGCGGCCACCAAGTTGGGGTAAATCCTTCAGCGGCATTGCTGGCATCAGCAATTACATAGTAGCGTTTTAGTGCAGCCGGAACGTCTTGATCCAGCGCATTGTAATCTTTTAAGTGTTCTAGCTCTAATACATCGCCTGCCATTAGTTTACGACCGATAGTGTCCATCATATCATTAATGTGAAACGTCATAAACAGCGTACCAGTTTGTAAGAACAAGCCAAATTGGCTTAGATCAAAGTCTTGATCTGCACGTTGATAAATGCCGCGCATTTTGTAAACGTCTTTATCGTACTTGCGATCGCGGTTTTCCACAAACAGCAAGTCTTGGATGTTCTTTTCGCTTTGGTTAATGTAGTCGGGCTGGGTTAAATCTGTGCTACCAGTTTGTTGTTGTGTACCTAGGTACTTGTGAACCAGTATACCAGTGCCGCCAATGGTAAACATCTCGCTAATTCTGCGATCAAAAAACTTATAATCGTTTGAGTGTCTACCGTCTTTCCAAAGTGATAAGCGAGCCATTGTCCATTCCTTATTGTATATTTATGGGCTTGACGGGTAATCCATTTTATCGTATAATATCAGGATGCAAGCACAACACCAAGCTCATCGCGACGAATTGGACGTATGTTTAACAGCGTTGCAAAATACCCACAACATGGTTGCAAAAAGCACCCTGTGGAAGTTCTACAATAACTTGCGTCTTGCGTGGGTTCTATTAGACACAGAAATGATACAGTGCAGACGCCGCGGAAAAGTAACACATAAGTATACAGAATTGGAAGCTGAATTTAACCAGCATTATAAGAATTTTGAGCAGTGGACCGTAATGGCAGCACTAATGTACTAATTTGACACAAAATGGTTCATTTGCTATAATAGACAACATGTACAAGTTAATAAACAAAGCAGGCGCAGAACTAGATGGGTTTACTACCCTGGACTCTGCTATGCAAGCCGCAAAGGCTGTGGGATTCTTTGTAACAATCAAAGGCCCTGATTTTGAAGTTTGCGGAATCTTTGGTGTAGACTCAGTTAAGGACGGCAAGTGCCCAGACGGAGTTGCATACGATTGGAACAAAGCGAGCCGAATTGGCCGCGTTAAAAAGGAACGTGTATAATGGCAACAGTAGCAGGTATTAAGATTAAAGTAAAAGCACCGCGTGAGAAGCGGATTGCGTTTGCTGATGAAAAGTACACTGGGACTGAGCCCCAGTGGGACACTGAAGAAGCACTCGGATTTGATGACGCAACATTTGATAATCGCTTGCGCCGTAGTTTTTACTACTACAATTATCATTACAGTCAAAAAGATTGTAAGAAGCATGTGGTAGAATGGGTCAAGAGCAAGCCCGACATGTTCGATAAAGCACAGCTCAGCGCATTTATCCGCAGTCCTGACCGTAGCATGAGCATGACTGCATGTAGCCTAATTATGGCGCATCGCCAAGGCATGCCGCTTAAAGCACGTCACATTGAGTTTCTTAAAGAAGCAGTCGAATCTGCTATCAGTGTAGCAGACCCTGAAGCTGAAGAAGTTGTTGAAGGCGATAAGCCCAAAGCATACGTGCCTACTATCCAAGACCGTCTAAACGAAAAAACAAGCGAGCTCCTTGGTGAGCTTGAAGGTATGTTCGACGATGTAGTTGCAAACAAAGCAGAAAAGTTCAAGCCATACGACTGGCTTACTACAAATAACGTAGTGCAAAGCCAGTTAGGAAAGTATGAAGGACTATTTGGCAAGCGGAAAGAGGAGCTTGAACTTGCACAGTCGAAAAAAGACGAGCAGGTTAAAGAAGGCTACAGCCATTTTAAAGCCGCTGACTTCAAACGACTTATTGCCTGGATCGACGAACTCCTCTCGGCCGTGGATCAGTACCGCGGGGTTAAAAAGGCAACAAAGAAGGCAAGAGTTAAAAAAGCCCCTAGCAAAGAAAAGCTGGTTAGCAAGCTCAAGTATGCAAAAGAGGATAAGGGACTTAAAATCGTGTCTATCAATCCTGCAGACATTATTGGGTCCAGTGAACTTTGGGTGTATAATGCTAAAACCCGCAAGCTTGGAAAGTATGTGGCCGCAAGCTACAAAACACTTTCAATCAAAGGGACTAGTATCGAAGGCTTTGACACAGATAAGAGCACAAGCAAAACCCTACGCAAACCTGAAGAGAAGCTGAAAGAGTTTGCTAAAGCAGGTAAAATCCAATTACGCAAGTTCTTGGACGATATCAAAGCTACAGAAACCAAGCTCAATGGGCGCATTAGCACTGATGTGTTGCTACTCCGTGTAGCATAAAAGGAATCCCGATTACAGGCTAAATACTGTAAACGGGATTTCTCATGAGTGTAACAATCAAAACAGGATTAACAGGTCAGGGCAGTATCCAAGCGCAAAGCTTGGCGGGCCCTGGTCCTATTGCGTATGACGAAACGCTATACGATAGTGCCAATTTAAAACGTGCTGAAATCACAGACTACATCCGTATGCGTTTAGCCGACGGTATTGTTGATGTTGAATTGGAAAAAGAGCACTACGAAATGGCTATCAAGCAGGCGCTTATTAAATATCGTCAGCGTAGTGCAAACGCAGTAGAAGAAAGTTATGTGTTCTTGGACTTGTTGCCAGAAACACAAGAGTACATTCTGCCGCGAGAAATCATGACAGTGCGTCAAGTGTTCCGTAGAGGCATTGGAAGTGTAACAGGAACAACAGCAAGTCAATTTGAACCGTTTGCAAGCGGCTTCCTGAACACATACATGTTAGTAGCAGGGCGTGTAGGCGGACTAGTTAACTATGAATTGTTTGCTAGCTACCAGAAGTTGGCCATGACCATGTTCGGTGGTTACATGAACTTCACATATAACCCAGTTACAAAGAAGATCATTATTGTGCGTAAGGTGCCTGACGCAGGACACACATACGCTAGAACACAATCTATTACAGCAAGCGGCACTGCAATTGGCAGCACAATCACAGTACAATGCACACAGCCATACAATGTGCATGTTGATGATACTATTGTTATCAGTAACTGCCCGTTCGCCGGCTTTAATGGAATGTATCCAGTTGAAAGTGTAAGCGATGATGCTAGAACAATTACATTTACAGCATACAATGTACTATCGACAACTAGTATCACAGGCTTTGACTTAACTAAGACTCGTGTTTATAGCAACACCGTAGATGCTTTCTCTGAAAGTGTGCTACTTTGGGTATACAACAGCAAGCCGGACCAGATGTTGTTTAACGATCCTTACGCATTTCCTTGGTTACAAGAGTATGCATACAGCTTTGCCAAGCGTATCCTAGGTGAAGCACGTAGCAAGTTTAATCAAATTGCTGGCCCACAAGGCGGCGCAAGCTTAAACGGCGATGCACTAAAGACTGAAGCTGAAGCAGAAATGGAAAAGCTTGAGCAACAACTAAAAGACAACGTAGAAGGCAACTTACCACTATATTGGGTAACAGGATAATCAAATGAAAATTAATGAAGTTATTACAGAAAGCATTAACGAAGCGCACCCTAACAGTAAGATTTACGACAAGTGCTGGGACGGACACAGAAAAGTGCCTGGCAAAAAGCGTGGTGAAAAGGGCAGTTGCAAAAAGATCGGTGAAGAGCTTTCGCTTGATGAGCAATTTGATACTATTGAGGAAATGGTCGAAAGCCTAGCAGAAGAACATGGCGTTGATGCAGATGTAATTTGGGAAGACTTTGAAAGCGTAGACGATGTTGAGCTATATGAAACAGCAGCTTGGAGACGCAAAGAAGGCAAGAGCAAAACAGGCGGACTAAATGCCAAGGGCGTTGCAAGCTATCGTCGTGAAAACCCGGGTAGCAAGTTACAAACAGCAGTTACTACTAAGCCTAGTAAGCTAAAGAAGGGCTCTAAAGCGGCCAAACGCCGCAAGAGCTTCTGTGCTCGTATGTCTGGAGTTAAGGGCCCAATGAAAAAGCCAAACGGCAAGCCAACTCGCAAAGCACTAGCTCTGCGTAAATGGAATTGCTAAATGAAAATCGTTGAAGTTATTACAGAAAACTTCCATGATGGTAAGAAACCCGGACGAAAAGGTTTGGCTAAACGTTCGGGTGTTAACTGTAAGCAGTCAGTTAGCAAGTTGCGTAGCATAGCCGCACACAGCTCAGGTGAAAAACAACGTATGGCGCACTGGTGTGCTAATATGAAAAGTGGTAAAAAGAAGTAAGTTGACATTTGCTTTATATTATGTAACAATGCCCCAGTAAGGGGCATTTTTATGATCATTGGAATTTGTGGATTAATTGGGTCGGGCAAAGATACAGCCGCAGACTACTTGTGTAACTCGTATAACTTTAAACGCGAAAGCTTTGCGTCTACACTAAAGGACGCAGTAGCAGATATCTTTGGGTGGGAACGTGAATTGCTAGAGGGACGTACTGGCGCTAGTAGGGAATGGCGTGAACAAGTCGACGAGTGGTGGGCTGACAGACTAGGTATCCCACATTTAACGCCGCGTTGGATCTTGCAGAACTGGGGCACAAACGTATTGCGCCAACACTTCCACGACGACATCTGGATTGCTAGCTTAGAAAACAAATTGCGCACAGCAAAAGACAACATTGTTATTACAGATTGCCGTTTCCCTAACGAAATTAAAGGTCTTAAAGAGCAAGGCGCAAAGATTATTTGGATTCAGCGTGGAATTATCCCACACTGGTATAGCATTGCAGAATCTGCTAACCGTGGGGATAACAAAGCACGTGAATGGCTAGGACTTAACGGAATCCATGCTAGCGAATATTCGTGGGCTGGTACCAACTTTGACTTGATTGTTGATAACAACAAGTCCATTGAACATTTATATAGTCAGCTTAAAACCCTGGCACAGCCTTAGCGGGCTTCCATGCTAGCCTACTCTTGCTAACTTCGATTGCACAGTTGCGACACACAGTCTTTAGATTGATGTGGTCAGTGTTAGCTAGGTTACCGTCAACATGATATACCAAGCTCTGCTCGGGGAACTTGAACTTAAAGCCACAGTGTTCGCATTGTGGCTTTTTCTTATACCCACGTTGAACCCATTGCGGTGGTTTAGGCTTTAACTTCTTGCCTTTACGGGCACATGCATCACACACCTTACGGTAATGCACACGGTCTTCTTTGACATAGTTAACTGCTACAGGTCTTTCGAAGCAGGTAGGGCATAGGGGGCGTTCTTCCATACTGTTACTTACCTAAAACCTTTGCAAAGGGCAGTCTAGATGCCCGAAAAAAGGTTTTATGAATAAATATCATTAACATAACCTATTATGTAAAGGAAGAATAACATGGCTATTTTAGTTTCTCCAGGTCAAAGTATTACAGTGACAGATATGAGCGCTTATGTAAGCGGCGCTGCTAGTACAGTACCTCTAGTTATCCTAGCAACAGAACAAGACAAGACTGCTCCGGACGGTTCGTCAGCATACGGCACAACAAAAGTCAATGCTGGTAAATTACAATCGTTCACAAGTCAGCGTGAGCTTGCTGCCGCTTTAGGATACGCAACATTTAAACAAAGTTCTAGCGGCACACCGCTAAATGGTAACGAACAAAACGAATACGGCTTGCTAGCCGCACACAGCGCACTTGGCGTTTCCAACAGCTTGTATGCTATCCGTGCAGACATTGACTTAGCTCAATTGGCAGCTACTACAGATCGTCCCGACAGCCCTCCAGCTAATGGTACATTCTGGTTGGACCTAAGCTCAACAACTTGGGGTATCAATGAATGGACATCTACTACAGAAACATTCACACGTAAGACACCTATCGTTATTACTGACGCTGGCGATTTAACTGGTTCAACACCAAAGTCTAGCATTGGTACAATTGGTTCTTACGCTGTTGTTGTAGCAAGTACAGATAATGGTACATTCTACAAGAACGCAGATAACACTTGGGTACAAGTTGGTAGCACAGACTGGGAAAACAGCTGGGCAACAGTAAAGGGTACAGAAATTAACCCTGTATTCACTGCTAACGCTACAATGACTATTAACACAACTACTGTTGAATTAACAACCGCAACAACACTAAGCGGCGTAGTTGGTAAGATCAACACAGCAGCTATCACTGGTGTTACAGCAGCCGAAGTTAACGGCCAACTAACATTCTACGTTGACAGCACAGCCGAAAGCGATGGCGCAAATGCCGACGGTAAGTTATTGCTAGTTGAAGGTACAAATACTCCACTAGCTTCTGCTGGTATTACAGCAGGTACTTACTACTGCCCACAAGTTTCTCACGCTACATACGTTGGCGTACCAAACTGGAGAGCAACAGATACAGCACCAGCACCAAGCGGCTCTGTTTACATTAAGACTAGCGTACAAGGTAACGGTATGAACTTGGCTGTTAAGAAATATAACAGCACAACAGGTACATGGACTACTCTAGCAGTTCCAGTGTACAGCTCTAGTGCGGCAGCTATTGCGGCCCTAGACGTTAGTGGTGGTGGAAATGGCATTGCAGAAGGTTCTGTATTTGCTCGTCACTATGTATCTAGTAACCGTAACCTAGCAGGTGTACGTTTAATGTTCCGTAAGGCAGGCCCTAAGACTGTTGTTACTGGTACAACTCCTACAGGTAACTTTACAGTTGGCAACAGCTTTACTATCCAAGTTACACAACTTGGCACAGCAGAACTAGCTTCTACAACAGTTTCTCTAAGCGGAACAACTACTTCTGACTTTGTAGCATCTGTATTGGCAGCACTAGGTGCAGCTGGTATTGATTTTGTAACAGCCGCAGTAACAAGCGCAGGTACAATCTCTTTCAGTCACGAATACGGCGGCGAAATCGTCCTAAACAACGTAACTGGTACTCCTCTAACAACAGCCGGCTTTACAACAAGCACAACTGGTGTTCGTACAGACCCAGCTACTCCTGGTCTAGTTCTAAGTAACTGGACAGCAGGCGGAACAGGCTCTGGCTTCCAGCCATACACATACAGTTTCTACACACCATACCAAGCTCCAGCAGATGGAACACTATGGTACTATGGTAGCGCAGCCGATGTTGACATCATGATCAACAACGGTGGATGGAAAGGCTATCGTCTAGTAACTAGCGATGCACGTGGTTATAACTTAACTAACACTGACCCAGGTGGTGTTATTGTTAGCGCCAGCGAGCCAACAACACAAACTGACAACACAGAACTAGTTGCCGGTGACTTGTGGTTGGACAGTGGTGACTTGGTAAACTACCCAGCTTTATATCGTTATAACGGTACAAAGTTTGTTGCAATCGACCGCACAGACCAAACAGGTCAAAACGGTATTGTGTTTGCTGACGCACGTTGGGACACAGACGGCACTACAGACGTAGTAACTGGTTCTTACCCATTGATCACTGACTTGCTAACAAGCAACTACATTGACCAAGACGCTCCAGACTATCGCTTATACCCACGTGGTACACTATTGTTTAACACACGCCGTAGTGGCTTCAACGTTAAGCAATATGTAAGCAACTACTTCAACGCTACAAGCTTCCCAGACACTCCAGCAGTTCCTGGTGCAAGCAGCAGCTTGCCAGATGTAACAGCTACATGGCAGTCTGTAAGTGGTAACAAGTTTGATGGCAGCATGTATGCTGGCCCGGCAGCTCAACGTGCAATGGTTGTTAAGGCCATGCAAAGTGCAGTTGCAGCAAGCACAGAACTACGTGAAGAACAATTTGCGTTCAACATCATTTGCGCTCCTGGTTACCAAGAGTTGATTGATGACATGGTTGGTCTAAACAACGACCGTGCTAACACAGCTTTCGTTATTGGTGACACACCAATGACATTGGCTCCAAACGCAATTGACTTGACTAACTGGTCTAACAACACAAACGGTGACGGTCTAAGCACAGCTGACCCATACCTAGGTGTATACTACCCATCTGCTGTATCTAGCGATGTACGTGGTAATACTGTAGTTGTTCCTCCAAGCCACATTATGTTGCGTACATTTATCCGTAACGACAGCGTGAGCTACCCATGGTTTGCACCAGCTGGTGTACGTCGTGGTCTAGTTGACAACGCTACAGACATTGGTTACATTAACCAAGATACAGGCGAATTCGTTCGTAACGGTATCAGCCAAGGTCTACGTGATGCAATGTATCAACAAAAGATTAACCCAATTACAATCCTACCAGGCGTTGGATTAGCAGTATGGGGTCAGAAAACTCGCAACGCTATGGCAAGTTCAATGGATCGTGTTAACGTAGCTCGTCTAATTAACTATATCCGTACAATCCTTGCTAAGGTTGGTAATGCATACTTGTTTGAACCGAATGACAAGATCACCCGTGATCAGATCAAACGTAACATTGAAGGTGCTATGAATGACCTAGTTGCAAAGCGTGGTATCTATGACTACCTAGTAGTATGTGATACAAGTAACAATACTCCACAACGTATCGCTGGAAACGAATTGTGGGTTGATATTGCTATCGAACCGATGAAGGATGTTGAGTTTATCTATATCCCAATTCGATTGTTGAACCCAGGCTCAATTGCCGCAGGTCAACTAGGAGCATAATTAACTGAGTAGATAATGCTAGGGGCGACCCTAGCATTTACAAACAGCGAAAACGGTAAATAAGAGTATAGGAGAATATAAATGGCTATTACAGCAAGTCTAAAGAATTTTACAGTACCAACGGACGGTAACGGCGGCGGTCTGTTAATGCCAAAATTAAAGTATCGCTTCCGCGCTAGCTTTATTAACTTTGGTTCAGGTAAAGATGTTGTTGAACTAACTCGTCAAGTTGTTGACATTAAGCGTCCAAGCGTTAACTTTAACCCTTTCGCTCTTGATATCTACAACAGTAAAGTCTACATGCAAGGTAAACCAGAGTGGCAAGAAACCACTATTAACTTGCGTGATGATGCTACTGGTCTAGTTGCTCGTTTAGTGAGCGAACAGATCCAACGACAGTTCGACTTCATGGAACAATCTAGTGCAGCTACCGCTGGCGACTATAAGTTTGCTATGCGTTACGAAGTACTAGACGGTGGTAACGGACAAAACCCAGTTATCTTAGAAACATGGGACCTAGAAGGTTGCCAAATCAGTCAAGCTGATTGGGGCGACATGAACTATGGTAGCAACGAAGCTGCTCAAATCGCATTAACAATCCGCTTTGACAATGCCGCGTTAACACCATTGACACCAGGTCAAAACATGGCCCACATCCCATTCGGTAGTGGCGGCACTGGCGTAGTACCAACTGGTACAGCTACCTAATAGGTAACGACACAAACAAGCCCGGTTAATTCCGGGCTTTTTTATGACCATAAATAAGTTATATGGCTACACAAGATAACAACGTTACACTATTTGACCGCGACCACGCGGCTAAGATCTTTATACCTAATAACTTTGGGCTTATGCCCAAGTACGGTTGGTTATTTCATGTGGCGTTTGATATCAACCCAGAAATCTCTAGAGTAAGTAACGAAGACATGTTACGTATGGGGCTTATTGTTAAGAGTGCAAGCCTCCCAAAGTTTACAGTTGATACTAAAATATTAAATGCCTACAATCGTGTAGACATTGTGCAGACTAAAGTCAAGTACGATCCTGTGACAATTAAGTTGCACGATGATAACCTAGATGTTATGCGTAACTTCTGGTATGATTACTACAGTTACTACTATCGCGATGCAGATTGGAATGAAAACATTTATGCCGCCGCGACAAAATACAGTGAGCGCCAAAACCAAACTTGGGGTTACCAACCTAGACAGTATCCTGCTAGTGTTTCTAACACACAGCAATACCTAAGTGCTATTCGTATCTACAGCTTACACAATAAAAAGTTTGCCGAGTACACATTACTAAATCCAGTTATCACAAACTTTCAACATGGCGAACACGCACAAGGTGGCGATTCGGGCACATTAGAAAACTCTATGACAATTCAGTTCCAGGCTGTGAAGTATCAGTATGGACAAGTCAGCGAAGATACAGTAACAGGATTTGCACACCTAACATATGACAGCAGACCTAGCACACTAGGTACCTCGCAGGTCAATGACAATGACGTACACGATCTAGCCGAAGGCATGACAGGCTTAGGCGGCATTCTAAATAATCTTAAAGGTCTTAATGGTAAGGCAATTGCCGGCGCCGCATTAAGTGCTGGTGCAAGCGCATTGCTAACTGGTGGTATTCCAAAGATTGGCGAAGGTATTAAGGCCGCAGGCTCAGCATTAAAAGACGGATGGGGCAAAGCCAAGAGCGCATGGAACGATGCGTTCCCTTCTGATTCTGCAACGTCTGGCAGTACAGCGGCAATGGACCCGCAAGCAGAAGTTGACGCAGCCACAGCGCAGTTAACAGCCGACGAGGATGCACTAACACAAGCAAATGCTGACCTAGAAGCAAACAAGGCTGAACAAGCACAGCTTGAAGCTCAAATTGAGTCGGATACATACACACTAGAATACGACCCTAACCTTAGCGAAGAAGATATTGCGGCACTGGAACAAATCATTGAAGACAATAAAGCCAGACTGTCCCAAGTCATTGACAATAATGCAGAGCTACAAGACAATATTGATGGTCTAACTAGTGCAGTACTTGATGACCAGTATAGATTACAACAAGCGCAAGAAGCACTTAACGCCAGTGGCAATAGTGCAGAAGAAGGTGGCCCAGGCCCAGACAGTGAAACATCTTATGATGCTGAGTCGGGTTCGACTACTACAACTAACCCAGACGGTAGTAAAACTACTGTTGATAGCCAAGGCGACTATTATACTCAACCTCAGCAGAATCCAGTTGACAATCCAGCTGCGTCTAGTAATCAGAAAGTTCCAGTATTCAAACTTTCGGAAACCAGCAACCCAAGTAACTTTAGAGCGTAACTATGGCAGTAATTAATAACAAGTTTGATCAAATCAAACACACACCAACTAACTTAAATGCAGTTGACTTAAACAGATTAGTCGGTGACGGGTCGAAGTATTTTAACAACTTCTTTGACATACCGGTTACTATTAGTTCAGCAGCCGATGATGCAATCTTTAGCTTCTTCGAAAAAACTACAGACAACAAAGAAAGTGCAACGGCATTAGCTAGTGCAGTAATATACACAAGCAAAGTGCAAAACATGGATCCTATGATGGTCTTGGACGAGTTTAAAAAACTGTCAAACGATCAGTTGCGCCCGTTTATTGCGTACTTCTTAAATTTAAGTAGAATCGGTACTAGCCTTATTGGGGTCCAGACAATTCCAACTAGAAACAAATACGTAACTCGAACAATTTTAGCATGAGCAAATACGCTAACGGAAAATATCAGATACAAAACCCAAGCAAGTACGTGGGCAACAAAACGCCAACATATCGTTCTGGGTGGGAACACACGTTCATGACGTTTTGCGACAATAACCCAAACATCCTACAGTGGGCTAGTGAAGCAATACATATCAATTATCGCAACCCCTTAACTGGACGTAACACCATTTATGTTCCGGACTTTCTTATTGTATACAACGATGCAAAGGGACAACGTCACGCAGAAGTGATTGAAGTTAAGCCCACAAAAGAAACCAGCTTGCAAGAAGCCGGTCGTAGTCCAAGGGCACAAGCGGCAGCTATTCTAAATATGGCAAAATGGGAAGCGGCCAGAGCATGGTGCAAAGCACAGGGATTACATTTTCGTGTAGTCACCGAAAAAGACATTTTCCATCAGGGCAAAAAATAAATAAAACTAGCAGCGCCAAGCAATTTGACGCCGGACTATATCGACGCCTAGGGTAGTGTGAAACCCTTTTACAACTGTGTTACAAATTGAACGCCGATCCCGTAATGTGGACAAGCTCCGCTAGCTTCTAACCTTAATATTTCATATAATATAATCTTAGGAGAAATCATGAAAAAATTTTTAGCCATTCTTGTGGCAACTTTTGCTCTGTCGGCTACAGCTAAAGAGCTTATTACCTTACAAGTAGGCCATGGCCCTTCTCAGCCAAATGCAGCCGCATATATTCGTACTTTAGAGACTGCAAACGCTATGCAAAGCAAATACGAGTTTGTGGTTGAATTTAAGCCTGGCGCAAATGGCGCACTGGCACTAAAGACTATGGACCTGGCTCCGCAAACTCGCATCGCTACTGTTGCTCCGGCGTTCGTTGAGAATGCCAAATCTGGGTTGCTTAACGAAGCTGATTACACACCAATTTCGTCACAAGGCGAAGCATGTTGGGCAGTTATTACAAATTTTGGGGATACTGCAAAAGGTATTGCAAGTATGCAAGGCAAAAAGCGAGTAGTAGTTGGTGGCACCGGATACGGCAACGCTGCCCATATTACATCAATTATCCTTGGGGAAAAGTATGGGTTTGAAGTACAGTACATTGTGTATAAGTCAAACCTAGACGGACTAGTTGCAATGGCCGGCAACAACGGACCCGACATGGTACTTGAGCGCCCGCAAAATTACAAAACGTTTAAAGATAGGAACCCTAATTTGCAAATTCTAGGTATTAACTGCAACAAGCGAAGCACGTTAATGCCAGAGATTAAAACACTTAAAGAGCAAGGTGTTACTACCCCTACTATCTTCTTTGCAATAGTTGCAAACGTTAAAATGCCGGAAGCAAAACGTAACGAAATTGGCAAAATCCTACAAGATGCCCAAGCACGAATCGGCAGCGAATATTTCTTGGATGTAGCAGACATGTTTGCCCCGCAATTTAACAAGCCAGCAGTAAGTGTTGACGAGTTCTTTACTAAACGGGTGAGTCAAATGCATTATCTAACAACAAAATACAAAGACCAGATCGACCAATCTAGGAGATAAATAAATGTGCAACGCCGGTGCAATGCCGACGTCAGACAACTTGACGCCTTGAGTAGCGTAACTCATTTACTATTGTGATACATTAGAACGCCGTAATCTGTATGTGGGACTTATCCTGCTAGCAAGTATTTTTAAATCTTTTGCAAAAGGAAAAACAAATGGAAAAAGCAATTAAAGTTCGTTGGGTTCTAGCACATGAACCAATCGAATTATTCATCCGTGCCGCTAAGGTATTTGCCGCTGAGGTAGAAGCTAAAGCACCGGGCAAACTAGACATCGAAGTTATGACCATGAGTGAATACTCTGAAAAGTACAACGATGGTGTAGTAGTTACAAAACACGAACTAGTAGATCTACTAGATTCAGGTAAAATCGAAATGAGCCAAACTTACACAATCACATTGGGTAACGTTAATAAGGACTTCTTCGCATTAGACCTACCGTTCTTGTTTAAAGACCATGCACACGCAGGTCGTGTTTTTGAAGGCGCAGTTGGCAAGCAATTGTTAGACAGCCTACAAGAAAGCAAGAAGATCAAAGGCTTAGCTTTCACATACTCGGGTGGTTTCCGTATCATTCCCGGTAACGAAGCAGTTGCCAAGATTGAAGACCTACGTGGTATGCGAGTTCGTACAAGTCACAGCCCAGTTGCTATCGACACATTCAAGGCAGTTGGCGCAGATGTAGTTCCAATGGAACTTGAAGAACTAACTACTGGTCTAGAGCAAGCTGATGTTACAATCGGCGAAAGCACATACCCACGTGTATATGCACTAGGTCAAGACAAAGTGTCTAAAGTTATTAACCACACTGAGCACAGCTTGTTCTTAACAAGCATCTTGGTTGGTAGTGACTTCTGGTCTACACTAGATGCAGACTTGCAACAAGTAGTTGCTGATGCAGCATTAGTTGCAGCACGTCACGAACGTGAGTTGAGCATTGCTGATATTGCATTGGTCCAAGACCGTGCAGCAGCAGACGGCATCGAAGTTGTTAAAATGAGTGAAGCTGAACAAGCTCGCTTTGCTGAAGCAACTCAAGGCGTTTACGCTAAGTATCAAGATTACTTTACTGCTGGTCTAGTAGACAGCATTAAAAAGCAATAATCTTTGCTACTCATAAAAGGGCCTAAGGGCCCTTTTCCTATGGGTAAATACAAGATGAACAGCCCGCCAGACAGAGAAGCCGTTTTATTAAAGATATACGAGCGTAAAAGAAATGCCGTGCTTACTAATGTAAAAATTTGTGAGCTAGACTTCTTAGAATATCCAAACCACAAAACAGCTATTTGTATATTAAGTAGAGTTGAAAACCCAGACGTAGTGGTAGTGTATGCGTATGGCGGCCTAGTCCCACATCATTTTTATAAAACAGAAGATGGTAAAGTAAGCGACCGCACAGGACCGGGCTCAACATGGAATCGACAATTCACATGGGAATGGTTAGACCATTGGCTAGATCAAAATGTAGCTGTCGCTATACTTGATGTACCTGACTACTTTAATGCTCACGGCTATCCGTGGGTTTCTAGTTTTTATCGTTTAAGTAAAGAACGAGTGCGAGAATCGAAGCAATGTATTGAACTAGTTAAAAAACGTTTCCCAGAAGCATCAGTTAATTGGTTTGGTTTAAGTTATGGCGCACTAGACTCTGCTATGATTAGTTTAGAAGATACTACATTGCACAAAATTATTTCGGCTTCCGGGACCTGGCACGAGCAACCGGATTTTGATTCCCATCATCAGGGTGCAAGACTAACCTGGTACGATGTAGAAAAATCTACTAAGCCTGTACTTATTGTTATGCACGAAAAAGAAGTACACGATTACGCCAAAGCCCAAATGTCCAAAACCGAATCCATTACAGTCACTAATGATGTAAGCGAAGAGGACGGGCATTTTTTCAGGCAGCGCCAAGTTGAAGTAATAACAGCAATGTGCGACTGGTTTAGAGATAAACCTGTGCCAAAAATTATCCCATAAATACCATATGACTAAAAAACTCGAAGAAACATTCAATCTAGCACCATCTACCGCTGATGACGATGGTGGCAACACTACTGACGATATTCGCGCAGTAATCGAAGAAAATCGTGACATTATTACACAAGTAGACGCAGCAATTGACAAGATCGATGCCGCTTTGCCTTACGTCAAGGACTTGGATCGTGCAGACGAAGAACTAGACGAATTAGCTAAGTTAGCCAAGGACAAAGCCGAAGACCTAATTGACTTAGGTATGAACGTAGACCCTCGCTTTGCAGGCGTTATACTGCAAACAGCAGGAACACTACTAGGGCACAGCATTACAGCTAAAACAGCCAAGATGGATAAGAAGCTAAAACAAATCCAACTACAGCTAGCCAAAGCAAAGCATGATCACCAAGTTAAAAAAGACGCAGCTAAATTAGAACCAGAAGAAGACGCAGTTGACGGTAAAGGCCTTGTTTTAGACCGTAATGCCCTATTAGATCAGATTCTGGGCAAGAAGCGTGATTGATTAAACACGCATAAATATAGAATATAGGATCCTTTCACTATGAAGAACTTTTCAGCATATTTTCACGAAACAAATAAGGTTTATGAGTTTCGTATCAAGATGGCCCACGTGGAGCCAAAAGGCGAAGTACTAGACCGCATTAAGAATGCACTAGATTGCTTCCAAGTAGAAACAATCAGCGCAGTTAAGCGTTTACCAATTACCGAGCACTGGGAATTTGCACAAGAAGGTGCTTGCGAGTGCTATGTTGTTGACGTTGGTGTTCGTTACCCAACTATCCCTGGACAAATTCGTCAGCTAATTGGCGAACGTGCTGGTATCAACTCTAACTGGCTTAATGTTCGTACAGTTGCTGATGCACTAAACGAAGAAGCAGGTTGGGAAGTAACTGATAGCGTTAAGAGTCCATTGTTAACACAAGAAGACCTAGGCGGCGAGTCTGCACAAGAAGTTGTAGGTGAAAAGCGTTTGTTGGGCCTTATTAAAGAACTAAGCGCAAACACACGTAAGCAAGAAATTGCCGGCACAGACAATGAATATGCTAGCGGCAAGACAACAAACGAAATCCCACAAAATAACACTAGCACCATTGGTAGCAAAAAAGGACAATAATAATGAGCAACAATATGTATGATATCTTGGGCAAGCTAAACGGCCTAACTCCTAAGCAAGAAGAGCCAGCACCAGCTAAGCCATTGTACGAAAGCGTAGAAGCCAAAGGCAGTATTGTTGCTGGCGTTAAAAGCGTTGAGCAAAAATTGCGTGAGCAATTTGAAGCAATGGAAGAAGAGCGCGAAACTCTAAAAACAAAACACGGTACTATCTACAAAGGTGGTAGCTATGGTACAGCAGCTTACGATGATGAGCCTGCTGCCGCAAGTGCAAACAAACCAAAGCGTGGTCGCCCAGCAGCTGGCGAAGTACGTGCTCCTAAGGTAGCAAAAGTTAAAGGTCCAAAAGGACGTCCTAAGAAGAACGCAAACGGCCCAACGGGCGGCAATGCTCCTAAGGGCGATATCTTTGGTCGCACAACAGGTGAAGTACCAAAAGGTAAAAAAGGTACAGTAGTTAAGGGCAAGGGCAATGTTGACGAGACGTCAAATCCATTTGCAATTGGCATGGGTCAAGCCAAGAAAGAAGTTGGCTTAGGTCGTGCTAAGAAGCTTGGTGAAAGCCGTGCAAAGTTGTTAACTATGCTTTCCGAAGGTGTTAACTTCCGTGAAATGATTGCAAGTAAAGACCAGTCGTTAACTGAGTTAATGATGGAACTACAAAACGACATTAAGACATTTAAAGAAACAGGACATTGCAGTGACTTCCTACGTGACTGCATGGAAGTACATGGTTACGGCAAGAAGCAACTAAACGATGCAGTTCGTGGTGACAGCTTTGCTCCGCAACACCCAGGAACACCTGAACCAAAGCCAAGCTTCTTAGATAAAGCAAAAGCATTTGGTCACAAAGTATTAGACAAAGTCGGACACGGTAGCGACGAAGAACTAAAAGCTAAACTACGCCGCGACATGGGTATGCAAGAAGCTGCTGAACTAAACGAACTAGCTAAGTTAGCTGGTCTAAAGGTTGAAGAAGCTAACGATGGTAACCTAGCTAACAACGCAAAGCCATATGACAAAGTTACTCAAGGTGACGTTGTTGCCGGTCGCTTAGGTAAAGATGAGCAAGGCGGCAAAGACGAAGTTGAAGAAGGTAATGACGGCAACTTAGCTAACAATGCTAAACCTTACGATAAAGTAACACGCGGTGATGTTATTGCCGGACGTCTTGGTAAAGACAAAGAAGGCAATAAAGTTGACGAAAGCGCATTAGCTGAATGCGGTGACATGAGCCCAATCGGCGGCATGGCACACGAAATGCAACAGCAACAAGGTCGCATTAGTGTTAACACAAACAGCAGCAGTGACGGTAACAAGAACGTTACTATCAGCGCAGACGGCGAAGCTGCTGAACAACTAATGGCTATGCTAAAGATGGCCGGCCTAGGTGGCGGACAAGCACACGCACAACAAGCTGAAATTGTTATTGCACACGAAGCTAAAGAGTACGGCGATACAGAAGTTGAAGAGCCGGAAGAGTACTTAAACAGCCCACGTGAAAAAGTTGCTGGCATGAAGCAAAGCCCAACAACTGGCATGGCAGGTGGCACAGATGACTTGAATAAGTCTAAGGACCAAGATCCAGCTACAGCTAACAAGGCAGCTAACCCAAAGACTCAAAAGCAAAACCAACTAGAAGATGCAAATCCGCTAGAAGGCTTGGGCGCTAAACTAATGGCTGAATACCAAAGCATTAAGATCGCTAAATGAAAATAACTGAGATCATTTCAGAATCTGCATCCGCACCTATTCGCAATTCGCATAAGGTGGGGATGCAGAACGCACTGACTAGTCCTGATCTAAATATGAGTACTGGTAGTCAATACTTGAACTATCGTTTTGGTATTGCTCTTGCAGGTAGTCCAGAAGAATCTACGCCCAAAGACAATTACATCGCTGGTGATCCGTTTTATGCTCCTTACGCTGATGAGGAACTAGAAACTCTATATCATGCAGCAGATCAAATTGGCATCAAGTTTGACAAGAACTGGGTAAGCAATAAAACAGAATTGGACACTGTAAACAAAACAAGTCCAGTTAAGGCTGCTGGCCCTATCACATTGCGCAACAAATGAAACAGTACCGCGTAACCGCCGCAGACTTTAACAAACAGGATAGTCACATTCCTGATGCTTATATTCCTGTGGACGATTTAGCGCAAATCAAACACTTGGCAGGCTTGGGCAAAGGCCTACTAGAAGATTACATGGGAGGCGTATCAAACGTAGATCAACACGTACCCAATGATCAGACTATGCCCTCAATGAGTCCAGTTGGTGCAGTTAGCGATACCCCAATGGGTAATAAGCGCCAAATTGAAAAAGACTTAAACATTAAAGTTGGAACTCCTGAATGGTTCCGTTTATACTTTGCTCGTCCCGAACTGACAGGAGAAAAACCTGTAGGGGACGAAAAGCCAGACGCAGAGCCTAATCCTAGATACCTACTAGACAAAGACGGCCGAGCAAATCCCGATAAAGTTCAGGACCTGTCGGCCGAATTAGATAAGAAGCGCGGCGAGCTTTAAGCTGCCCGTACTTCCTTGTCAACACCCAAATACTTGTTCCAGCTTGCTTGCTTAACTGTAAAAGGTAGATCCTTCCAACGGTTAACAAGGTTGTAGTAGTCTGGCTTGTATGGCATAGTCTTTGGACGCATTAGCTTGTCACCCTTTTTGTGGTTACAAGGCTTACATGCAGTACAGCAGTTAGTCCATTCAGTCTTACCACCAGCTGCTCGTGGAACAACGTGGTCAATGGTTAGCTCGTCGAAATCAAAGATTTCTTCGCAGTATTGGCATTGGAACAAGTCACGCAGATACATGTTGTACCGGCTAAACTTTACGTTCTTTTTGTACTTGAAGTAGTCCGTGGTAACACAAACACTGGGCACATTAATGGCCAGATTCTCTGAACGGATAATCCAATCAGGGTAAGTTTCAAGCACATGGACCTTCTTCAAGAACATGAGCTTGATTGCATGTTGCCAGCCGATTACGCTCAGTGGAAGTACTGAGATAGGACGATAATCTTGGTTAAGTAGTAAACAATCGCTCATAAGTATATTACAATGGGAAAATTTGACGAAACACAACTAGTAAAAACGCCTCACAAGAAGGCTACATACACAGAGCAACAAATCCTAGAATTTGCGCGATGTGCTGACCCGGTCACGGGTCCAATGTACTTCATGGATAACTACTTTTTCATACAGCACCCCGTCAAAGGTAAGATGCTGTATCATCCTTTTGAATTTCAAAAGAAGCTAATTGATACATACCATAATTATAGATTCTCTATAAGTTTAATGCCAAGACAAACGGGCAAATCAACAAGCGCCGCAGGCTATTTGTTGTGGTATGCCATGTTTGTTCCTGACAGTACTATACTTATCGCCGCACACAAGTACACAGGCGCACAAGAAATTATGCAACGTATACGATATGCTTACGAATTGTGTCCGGACCATATTAGGGCAGGATGTACCAGTTACAACAAGGGCAGTTTGGAATTTGAAAATGGTTCACGTATTGTAAGCCAAACAACAACCGAAACAACAGGACGTGGTATGTCCATTTCATTGTTGTACTGTGACGAATTTGCATTCGTTCGCCCAACAATTGCTACTGAATTCTGGACATCCATTTCTCCTACACTATCAACTGGTGGTCGAGCAATTATCACATCAACTCCGAACTCAGACGAAGATCAGTTTGCGTTAATTTGGAAACAAGCTAACAAACGTGTTGACGAGTTCGGCAACGAAACTGAACTAGGTATTAACGGATTCCGCGGCTATCAAGCACACTGGAATGAACACCCGGATCGCGATGAAAAGTGGAAGCAAGAGGAAATGGGACGCATTGGCGAAGAACGTTTCCGACGCGAACACGGTTGCGAGTTCTTGATCTATGACGAAACTCTAATTAACGCTATCACGTTATTGGAAATGGATGGCATGGATCCGATTGAGCGCCAGGGACAAGTGCGTTGGTACAAGAAGCCGCAAAAAGGACACCAGTATGTGGTGGGACTAGATCCTAGTTTGGGTACAGGCGGCGACGCGGCAGCTATTCAAATCTTTGAATTGCCTACGCTTATGCAAGTCGGCGAATGGCAGCACAACAAGACCCCAGTTCAACGTCAAATTGCTATCCTTAAAGAGATCTGCGACTACCTCTACGAAATTGTAGGCACGGATACCGATATCTACTACAGTGTGGAAAACAACACACTAGGTGAAGCGGCGTTAGTAAGTATTGCAGAAATTGGCGAAGAAAATATCCACGGCACATTCTTAACTGAGCCTAAGAAAGTTGGCAACGTTCGCACATACCGCAGAGGTTTTACAACCACAAACAAGAGCAAGCTTGCAGTTTGTGCTAAGTTTAAGAGTCTAGTAGAAACTAAACGTTTGCATATTGCTAGTAAGAACTTGTTGTCTGAACTAAAGACTTTTGTTGCAATGGGCAACAGTTATGAAGCCAAGGTAGGCGAAACAGACGACTTGGTTATGGCCACAATGCTAGTGGTGCGTATGGTGCAGATGTTGCAAAGCTTTGACCCAGACTTAGATCAGAAGCTACGTGACAGTCTAGATGACTTCATTGAGCCAATGCCGTTTATTATGGTGACCTAATGCAACTAATCCCAGTAGACGACACCAATCGAGTATTCCACGTTATTGATATATTTCCGCAGGAGCTAGTAGATCGACTGCTAGCACTTGACTGGAATAACATGAACTGGGACGTACAAAACGCCCAAGAGATGTGGGCACGTAGAAGTTTAAATAGGGACGAATATCCTGTTCTTAGAGGAGCCAGTGACTACATTGCCAAGTTGCAGCCAGTTATAGCAGAGCAGCTAGGTATACAATTTGAGTGGGACACAAATATTGGCAATACAAACTGGTGGGTAGATCAGCCAGGCTTTTGGGTTCCTATGCACACAGACGGAGAGCTGCCAATGAGCTTGCAGTTGTTTTGGGTAGGGCAACCCAATCTAGCAACCAGCTTTCACAACTTCGGCCAGGAAAACAACTACAGGGCCAAATTTGAATTTAAGCCCAACACCGGATACATGATGCTTAACGGGCCTAACCCGGACGGGTCACAACCACTTAACTGGCACGCAATGTTAAATCCTGTGCCCGAAAACACTTACAGGGTAACAAGCTATACTGTGTTTCCCAAATATTCACATAAATAAGCATATGAGAGAAATAGATAAAATTGCAGACAATCTGTTTGAGAAAATCCGTAGCCGATTTGAAAGTGTAAACTTGGGCGACGAAAATGCCAAGTCCACACAAGACCCAGAGAAGGCACGTTTCTTTAACTTTGATTATGACATCGACGGAGAGTCAATGGGTAACGTTACGATTAGTTTGATTGACGAAAAAGCACTTAAAGTCTATTTCGGCACAGACATTATTGATAACATTAAACAAGCAGGGCTAGACAAAGACAAGTGGTATGACTTCTTGCGTGGACTACGCCGTTTTGCTAAACGCAACATGTTGAACTTTGATACTAGAGATATTACAAAGAGCAACCTACAGCTTAAAGACATTAAGCAACAAAGCAAAGCAGACGCTACACTTACAAAAGATGAAGTACAAATGACAGAAAGCCGCAAGTACGGCACAAGTCGTCACAGCTTTGAAGATGTAGGTAACTGTCGTTTGCGTATTATTCATTCTGAAAGCATTGACGAAAATCAACGTGGCGCACGTACACGTAAGATCGAAGCAGTGTTTGTTGAAACTCCGCTAGGCGAACGTTTCCGTATGGATCACAACAACCTATCAGGTGCTGCCGCTGTTGCTATGCACCTAAGCCATGGTGGTGAACACAACGACGATATTTGCGAAGCAATCAATGGTATGGTTGCTGAGATGGGTAGCATGAGTCACTTTGTACGTGCAGTTAAGCGCCGTCAATTTGAAGATGCCGAAACAGATCAAATGGCACAAGCTGCTATTGGTAGATATTACGAGCTGAAGAACCAACTGAAGCGTCTAAGAAGCCCACGCCACTACCTAGACTTTGTGGAAGCATATATGCCAGAAGTCGCGGCAGAAGACGAATACGATGTTGACGCATTGCGTGAGCGTTTTGTTAAGAAGATGTACGACGAGCGATTTGATGCAGCTTTGCCTTATGTGTACAGAGCGCATAGAAAACAGGAAGAGTCTATGAATAACTCAATGGCAGAAGAATTTGAAAACTGGGCAGACTCGGTACTAGAAGGCACATGGGCAGTTCCGGAAGAAGAAGGCGACGTGGAAAAGCTACGTGAACTTATGAGCAAGCCATTATTGGTTGGCCAGGATGGGATGGATGCTACCAGCGCACTATACAACATTATTGGCGACGACCAGTTGTTTGACAACATTGGTGAACTAGCAGATATCAAAGGCCCAGAATACGATTGCCGCGAAGACGTTATTAATTGGCTCGAAGACCATTTCCCTGCACTAGCACAAGAAATGGAACAAGTAATGGGTTCTGCTGAACAACCAGAAGATCCTGCAATGGGTACAGAGCCAGTATTGGGTACGCCGCAACCTGCTGAAAAAGCAGCGGCAGCTACACAGGCACCAGCTGAGCCTGCGCCAGCTGAAGCACCAGCACCAGAAGCTGGAGCAACACCCCCTGCACCAGAAGAAGAACAACAGCCTGCACAGCCAGTTATGCAAAGTGCAGACCCGCTAGAGTTTATCCGAGCACTAGCAGGACTACGCAAGTAATCAAAAAACTTGTTTCACCAAAAGGGCACATTTTTTGTGCCTTTTCTTTTGACTTATCATAAATACTTACGTACAATGCAAAGAGTGCATTATACATCTTAAGGCACAATTATTAAGGCACATTTTTAAGGAGAACTATTATGGCCATGACTTTAGCTGAAATTCGCGCAAAATTACAATCTCAAGACAACCGCAAAGGCGGCAATTCCCAAGGTGGTGGCGACAATGCCATTTATGCACACTGGAACATTCCAGAAGGCACCACAGCTCGTGTACGATTCCTCCCCGACGCAAACGACAAGAACTCATTTTTCTGGGTTGAACGTCTAATGATCAAACTGCCATTCGCTGGCATTAAAGGTCAAGCCGACAGCAAGCCTGTTGTTGTGCAAGTTCCTTGCGTTGAAATGTACGGAGCAGCCTGCCCAGTGTTGGCAGAAGTCCGCACATGGTTTAAAGACCCTAACCTAGAAGAAATGGGCCGTAAGTACTGGAAGAAGAAATCTTACTTGTTCCAAGGCTTTGTTCGTGACAACCCAATTGGCGACGACAAGACCCCGGAAAACCCAATCCGTCGTTTCGTTATCAGCCCACAGATCTTTAACTTGATCAAGAACGCATTGATGGATCCAGAAATGGAAAACTTGCCAACTGACTATGCGGCAGGTTTGGACTTCTCTATCAAGAAGACCAGCAAAGGTGGCTACGCTGACTACAGCACATCTAGCTGGAGCCGTAAAGAATCTGCTCTTACAGCACAAGAAGCTGAAGCAGTTGAAGCACATGGTCTTCACAACTTGAGCGACTTCTTGCCTAAGCAACCAGGCGAAGTTGAGTTGAAGGTTATCAAAGAGATGTTTGAAGCATCTGTTGATGGACAGCCATACGATCCAGATCGTTGGGCTAACTACTACAAGCCATATGGCTTACAAGCAGGCTCTGGTTCTACAGGTGACGAAGTTGCCGCTAAACCAGTAGCACAAGCTCGTCCTGCCCCGGCGGCAACTCCAGCGCCAGCCGCTGAATCTGCTCCATGGGAAGAAGACGCAGCCGAAGCCGCAGAAGCTCCTGTAGTTACACCAGCAGCCAAGCCAGCTTCTAGCCAAAAGGCAGAAGACATCTTGGCAATGATCCGTAACCGTAAACAGTAAACGTGTAATATAAGGGTAGGGGCAACTCTACCCTTATTCTCTATATGCTGTCATACTTAGATCCTGTGATATTCCCCGATGAGTGCAATGTACTTGAAGTTGCACCCAATCGTTACGTGTATCCTATTTTTAAAAATGGCAGTAGCGCACTTCTAGGATCGGGCTATAAGATCCTGGATAAAAATGCACTTGCGGATATCAAAACCGTTGAAGTATTTGTGCGTGATCCTGTTGATAGATTTGTTAGCGGTGTTCAATCTTTTTTACAACATCTACCTGCCGAGCTTGATCGACAAACAGCTTTGCACTTTATAGGCGAGTACTTGTTTTTAAATAGACACTATGCCCCACAATTTCATTGGTTAGTTAATTTACAACGCTATACT
>JACCDQ010045226.1_pt1 | contig 28975 bp, 26 predicted proteins | sample 7446031 | NCBI WGS metagenome assembly JACCDQ01 (sample SAMN15323442, study PRJNA562643) | freshwater metagenome | isolation source: river surface water | place: USA:Blue River Watershed | collected 2017-08-17 | reverse complement strand
CTAAATACTATTTAGCAACGAGCCTAGGAAAAAACCCGTGGAGTATAAGGGGAAAGAATATCGGCCGCCAAGTAAAGACCATATCAAACTGAGGGATCAGGGCTCAAAATTAAAAAAATGAAAAGCCCATTTTCACTTTTTGGGCGGTTCAAAACGCACAATCTGCTCGCCCCGGCTGGTGGTGGTTGGCAGCGGCCGGAACGCATGGCCGTAAATAACCTCGATCGTCAGTCGCAAATTTCCGCTTGGATCGCGCGCCGACTCGATCGTGCGGCGCAGCTGCTGCCAGCGCTGCGCACCGTCAAGGCCGCGCGGCCGCGGGGCCAGCGGATTGCCGCCGAAAGCACGCACGTCAGCCAGCAACTTGTCGACCGACGGATAAGTAATCGTCAGCTTCTCCATATCCATCACCGGCGTCGCCATGCCGGCATTCACCAGCATGTCGCCGTAATCATGCAGATCGACGAAGGGCAGCACGCGCTCACCAAGACCGCAGGCCGCGAGCGCGTCACGCAATTCGACGAAGGTATCGGGGCCGAAGCAGCTGAACATCAGCAGTCCGTCGGTACGCAACACCCGTGCCCATTCGGCGATGACCCTGTGTGGCTGCGGATGCCAGTGCAGCGCGAGATTCGACCAAAGCAAATCCACACTGGCGCGCGGCAGCGGCAGCTGCCCGAAGTCGGCGCAAGCCAGCGCAGCGCTGTGCATGCCTTCAGGGGTGCGGCCCAGAAAGCGGCCGATCAGCTTCTGCGCACGCGATCGCGACTGCGCACCGGAAGCGGCGGCAGCCGCCAGCATCTGGGGCGACGCATCCACGCCGATCAATTGCGCTTGCGGAAACGCCTGCTGCAAACCGAGCAGGTCGTCACCTTCGCCGCAACCGGCATCGAGCACACGCTGTGGCTGCAAGCGGATCAGGCCCAGCCGCTCGAACATGCGCGCAGAGATTTCACGGCGCAGGAATTGCGAATCCGCGCAGCGCGCCGGGCGCGAAAAAAGCCGACGTACGGCAGCAACGGAAAACGCGGCGACGCGGCGATCGGGATCAGGGTCGTTCGGAATGGCGGGCATGGCAGCGCTCGGGCGCAAAGGGGCAGCAACAATGCGCGGCAGTGTAACCCAAGGCCCTCGGGCGACGCGCGATGACTCTGCCCGAATGGCCCGCCCTGAACTCGCTGCGCCGACTGCCCGCCGCAGTCGCGCGAATTGCCGCCCGGCTGCTGCCAGGTTGCTGCGCGCTGTGCGGCAACACTGCTTCATCGTCGCTCTGCGCCGCCTGCCGCCGCTATGCAGCGAAGCCGCTTCAGTGCTGCCCTGTCTGTGCGTGCGAGCTGGCAGCGCCGGCCCCGGCCTGCGGCCGCTGCCTTGCAGATCCGCCGGCATTTGACGCGAGCATCGCGGCAACCTGCTACGCGCCACCGGTCGACCTGCTGGTGCAGGCACTCAAATTCCGCGCCCAGCTGCCGCTGGCACAGGCGTTCGCGCAAATGCTGCTGCAGGCAATTCAGGACCATCCCTCAGCTCGCGGAGACCTGGTGATGGCCGTGCCGCTGTCGGCCGAACGCCTGGCGGAGCGTGGCTTTAACCAGGCGCAGGAAATGGCCAGGCCCATCGCCTTCGCGCTCAACTTGCCGCTGGTCAGCGACGCCTGTGTGCGTGTGCGCGATACGCTGCCGCAGTCCGGGCTTGCTCCGGCGGACAGACGGGATAATATGCGCGGCGCCTTTGCGGTCATGCGCCGACATGCCATTGCCGGTCGGCGTGTGCTGGTGGTCGATGACGTGATGACCACCGGGCATACCACCAATGCGCTCGCCACGTACCTGAAACGCCATGGCGCGACGAGCGTCACGAATCTGATATTTGCACGAACGCCGCTGCGATAAGCGCGGCTGCCCCCGGGAGAAAACCTTGTTTCACGTTGTACTGGTCGAGCCAGAGATACCGCCCAACACAGGCAATGTCATCCGCTTGTGCGCCAACACCGGTGCCCAGCTGCACCTGATCGAGCCGCTCGGCTTTCCGCTGGACGACGCGCGCATGCGCCGCGCCGGACTGGACTATCACGAATATGCGCAGATGCAGGTACACCGGGACTGGGCTGCGTTCATCGACGCGCTGAAGCCCGATCCGACGCGCATATTTGCATTTACCACGCATGGCTCGTCAGTCTTTGCCGAGCTGCGCTTTGCGCCGGGCGATGTCTTTGTGTTCGGCTCCGAGACACGCGGACTGGACCCCGCGCTGCGCGACAGCTTTCCGGTGGCCCAGCGGATCCGGTTGCCGATGCGCCCCGGAAATCGCAGCCTGAACCTGTCCAACACCGTTGCCGTGACCGTGTTCGAGGCCTGGCGACAGCAGGGATTTGCCGGCGGCTCATGAGCCTATAATCGAAACAGTCAATCACCACTTCCGAGGACCACCATGAGCCTGCACCGAACTCTTGCCCGTTACATTGTTCTTCCGCTGCTGCTGTCCACCGCCTCGCTGCATGCCGAAGATGCGAAGTCCGTGCAGATCGACAAGGCGGTCGCACGCGCGACCGTTGGCAAGCAGGCCAACGGCGCGGCCTTCCTGCAGATCGAGAACAAGGGAACGGACGATGTCCTGCTGTCGGCAAGCTCGCCTGTGGCGGCCAAGGTCGAGATTCACATGATGTCGATGGAAGGCGACGTGATGAAGATGCGCGCACTTCCGCAACTCGAACTGAAGTCGGGCAAGAAGCTCGAAATGAAACCGGGCAATGGCCCGCACATCATGCTGATGGGCCTGAAGAAGCCGCTGGTTGCGGGCGACAAGTTTCCGCTGACGCTGAACTTCCGCAAAGCCGGCAAGATCGACACCACGGTCGACGTGGCGGACATGGGTATGCCGATGATGAAAAAGGGCAATGACGGCGACATGCAGCATCACCATCATCACGACTGACCGGGCCGGCCAGTCGTCTCCGGCGCGTCAGGCCTGCGCCGGATAATGCCGCCACACCGAGTGGCGACCGCTATCGTCGAACAGCAGTACATCGAAGGCATCGCGGCGCGTGCCTTCGACTTCCATGCCCGGGCTGCCAACCGGCATGCCGGGTACTGCCAGCCCGCGCGCCTTTGGCCGCTCGGCCAGCAAGCGCTTGATGTCGGTCGCCGGCACATGCCCTTCCAGTGCATAGCCGTCGATCACGCCGGTGTGGCAGGAAGCAAGTTCTTTCGGCACGCCATAACGGCTGCGGTAGGGTGCGGTCGCGGGGACGTTCTTCGCTGTGACCTCGAAGCCATGCTGCTGCAGGTGCGCAATCCATTCGTGGCAGCAGCCGCAAGACGGCGTCTTGTAGACCGTGATCGCTGGCTTTTGCGCGGCACGAGCCACCCGCGGCAGCAGGGAGATCAGCACTGCGCCTTTGAGCAAGGTACGTCGCTTCATGTAGTGATCCTCGTCTGGCAGCGCGGCTTGCGCGGGCCTTCGCGACAGGCCGCAAGATCAAGGGAGCAGTGCCAACCGCCGCGGCGGCAGGCACTTCATGTGGGGCCAGCTCAGGCCGCTGTCGGTTCCAGCCGTGCCATCGCTTCCTTGCGGTAGCGATTCAGTTCCTGCACCGTGCTAAAGCTGCGCTCGAACAGCAGCGACAGATTGTGCAGGATGCGATCGACGACCTTCTTTTCCCACGCATCGTCAAAACGAATCTGCTTGTCGAGCCACGCCTCGAGCCACTCCGGATCCGGCAGGCGACTTTGCACCGTGTCATTCGGGAACAGCGACTGGTTGACGTGCAGGTTGGTCGGATGCAGCGGCTTGTCGGTGCGACGCGCCGACGCCATCAGCACGCCGATCTTGGCAAAGGCAGCACGCGCCTTGTCGCCGAACTGGCCGAGCGCCTTCTTCATGTAACGCAGGTAGGCACCGCCATGGCGTGCTTCATCCTGGCTGATGATCTTGTAGATCTGCTTGATCACCGGCTCGGTATGCCAGTCGGCCGCGCAGCGATACCAATGATTCAGACGAATCTCGCCGCAGAAATGCAGCATCAATGTTTCGAGCGCGGGTGCCGGGTCGAACTCAAACCGCACGTTATGCAACTCTTCTTCGGTCGGCACCATGTCGGGCCGGAAGCGACGCAGGTATTCCATCAGCACCAGCGAATGCTTTTGCTCTTCAAAGAACCAGATCGACATGAACGCAGAGAAATCACTGTCGTCTCGGTTATCGCGCAAAAACATCTCGGTCGCGGGCAACGCTGCCCATTCGGTGATGGCGTTCATCTTGATCGTGCGCGCCTGCTCGTCGGTCAGTTTCGTGCCGTCGAACTGATCCCATGGAATGTCGGTGTCCATGTGCCAGCGCACTTGCTCAAGAGATCGGAAAAGTTCTGGATACAGCATGGGATAAATCCGCTTTATTGATCGAAAGTGCCGCGATTCTATCAATAAAGGTTCGCAAACCATGATGACAAGCCAATGAACGAACAAACTTGTTTTCATTGCAAGTAGCAGGCTTCAGCGATGCGAGTTATCAAAGTGATTCCAGATTATCCAGCAGTTCGGCGGCGCGCCGGCGTATTGCCGTCCTTTCGTCATCACCCAGTTTTTCCAGGTTCTTTGCCATCAGCGCGGTACGCGGGCTGGCGGCCAGCGAACGCTGGTGTCGGTCAATGAAATACCAATACAGCGTCGTCAACGGGCAGGCAGCATCACCGGTGCGGCGTGACGGGTCATAACGGCAACCGCTGCAGTAATTGCTCTGTCGCTGGATATAGGCACCGCTGGCAATGTAAGGCTTGCTGGTAAAGCGCGGCCCGCAGGCATGCAGTGCCATGCCGGCCGTATTCGGCAGCTCGACCCACTCGATGGCATCGACGTAGATCGCGAGATACCAGTCTTCGACTTGTTGCGGCGACAACTGCGCCAGCAACGCGAAATTGCCAGTCACCATCAACCGCTGAATGTGATGCGCGTAGCCCTGGGCCAGCGTCTGCTTCAGGCAGTCGCGCAGGCAAGCCATCTGCGTGTTGCCGGTCCAGAACCACGCGGGCAGGTCGCGCGAGTGCGCATAGTGATTCGCCTCGCGCATCGCGGGCATGTCGAGCCAGTAAACACCGCGAATGAATTCACGCCAGCCCAGCACCTGCCGGATAAAACCTTCCGCATCCGCGAGCGGCACGCGACCGCTGCGGTAAGCCGCCTCCGCTGCTGCGATCACTTCACGCGGATCAAGCAGATGCAGGTTCAGCGCGGCCGATAGCAGCGAATGCCAGCCGGTAGGCGTGTCCGTCCACATCGCATCCTGGTATTTGCCGAACTGGACCAGCCGAATGTCGATGAAATCCTGCAGCGCCTGTAGCGCCTGTTCGCGCGTCACCGGCCAATAAAATTGCGCGAGCGATCCCGGATGGTCGGCGAAGTGTCGGCCAACCAGCTCGCAGACCTGCCGCGTGAGCTGGTCCGGCTCAAAGCGAGTCGGCGCCGGAATCGCGCCCGGACCGCCGCGCTTGGGGTAAGGACTGCGATTGTCGGCGTCGAAATTCCACTGGCCGCCTTCCGGCTCGCTGCCTGTCATCAGCACGCAATGCTTTCTCCTCATCTCCCGATAAAAAAACTCCATCCGCAGCTCACGCTTGCCTTTGGCCCAGCGCGCGAACTCGGCGCGGCCGCAAAGGAAATGCGTGTCATCGACCCAGTACAGCGGAATTTCCTCGTCGGCACAGACCGCAGCGATCACCTGCTGCATCCTCAGTTCGCCGGCTTCGAGCAGCTTGAGCGCGCGCGGACGATGGCGTTGCAAGGCGTCGCGCAGGCGATCGCCGAAATCAGGGGGCGCGTCGGCATCGAGCGCGACGTAATCCAGCGGCCAGCCACGTTCAGCGACGGCCTGCGCAAAATGCCGCATTGCGGACAGGAACAGCGCAATCCGCGCCTTGTGCGACCAGACCACCGTGGCCTCGCCGGGTGCCTCGATCATCAATACAGCGTCCTGCGCCGGATCGAAGTCAGTCAGCGCCGGGCTGGACAGCGTCAGCTGGTCTCCCAGCACGAGTATCAGATTGCGTAGGCGCATCAAATGTGAAATTAATAGTTTTTGCGCAAGCAAGCACTCGCGCCTTTGCTACGAAGAAACAAATAAAGGTGGAGAGATAGCCGCTTCAACGGATAGTCACAAAATTTCTGTGGATGAGCTAAACTGACTGCTCAGTCTAAATTAAAACCCTCGGGTATTCCAGCAATGAAGACGACCGCGACTGCCACAAGAGATCTGCCCCGCTGGCTGCTGGCCAGCCTGCTGGGCTTGCTAACCCTGCTGGCCGCGCTCCCGCGAGTGAGCGCCGCTGCCGACTGCCCGGCGCTGCTGAATCACCAGTTCAACCGACTGCAGGACGAAGCACCGCAGAACTTGTGCCAGTACGCGGGAAAGGTCGTGCTGGTAGTCAACACGGCCAGCTATTGCGGCTTTACCTCCCAGTACGAAGGACTGGAAAAGCTGTATGCGAAATATCAGTCGCGCGGCCTGGTAGTGCTCGGCTTTCCTTCGAATGACTTTTCGCAGGAGCCCGACGAGAACAAGAAGATTGCGGACTTTTGCTACAACACCTACGGCGTCAAATTCCCGATGTTCTCCAAGACCTCGGTGAAGGGCAAACAGGCGAACTCGCTGTTTGCTTCACTGAAGAAGGCCGGGGCGAAGGAGCCGGGCTGGAATTTCTACAAGTACCTGATCGGCCGCGACGGCAAGCTGGCCGGAAACTACGGCAGCATGACGCGCCCCGACGATGCGGAATTCGTCGCCGCTTTAGAGAAAGCCTTGGGCGCCCAGTAATGCGCCGGAGCGGCCGGCGTACGGCGCCAGCTCGAACCGTTGTTAAGTTTTTTTGCGATGCCTCCCGGCACAGACCGGTGGCAAGTCGGGGCGATCTTCCCCCAACCCGTATTTCTCCCTGACGGGCATCGCAGTTTTTTATTCTGATCGATAAGGCGCGTGATGAAGATTGCAGTGATCGGCGCAGGTATCTCCGGGCTGTCGGCCGCATGGCAGCTGTCGCGCGAAGGACATGAGGTATCGCTGTATGAAGCCGGCGCCTATTTCGGCGGCCACGCCAATACGGTCGATATCGACGTCGGTGGACAACGCTTCGGCGTCGATACCGGCTTCCTCGTTTTCAATCACCGCACCTATCCGAATCTGGTCCGCGTATTCGACGAGCTGCACGTGCACACCAGCGCCAGCGACATGTCCTTCTCGGTGAAGATGCCCATTGCCGGCGTCGGCGGATCGCGCAGCCTCGAATGGGCCGGCGCCGATCTGGGCACGGTCTTCGCTCAAAAGCGCAACCTGTTCAGCGTGCCGTTCTGGCGGATGCTGACCGACATTCTGCGTTTTAATCGCGAGACCACGCGGCTCGCGCAGACGCCGGGCGCAATGGAGGAGACACCGCTCGGCGATTTCCTCGATGCGCGCGGCTACAGCAAAGAATTCCGCGACTGGTATCTGCTGCCGATGGCCGGTTGCATCTGGTCCTGCCCGACCGAGCAGATGCTCGCCTTCCCTCTCGCAACCTTCGTTCGCTTCTGCCACAACCACGGACTGATTCAGGTCAGCGACCGTCCGCAATGGCATACCGTCAGCGGCGGCTCGCGCAACTATGTTCAGAAGATGCTCGCGTCCATCACGCACAAATACCTGAACACGCCGGTGAGCTCGGTAACGCGGATTGAAGTCGGCGGACTGCGGCAAGTGCAGATTGAATCGTCGCATGGCGCCCAGCTCTATGACCACGCCGTGCTCGCCACCCACAGCGACCAGGCGCTGGCCATGCTGCACGACGCCGTGGATGCCGAGCGCAGCGCACTTTCTGCCGTGGCCTACCAGCCGAATCGCGCCGTGCTGCACACGGACGCCAGCTGCCTGCCGGCGCGGCGCAGCACCTGGTCCGCATGGAATTACGAAAGAGCGGGCGCAGCCGAGCCGCGCGTCTGCGTGCACTACCTGCTGAATAAGCTGCAGCCTCTGCCAGTAGACACGCCCGTGATCGTGTCACTGAACCCGATACGAGATCCAGACCCGGCGACTGTGCTGGGCGAATTCGACTACGCCCACCCGGTATTTGACGCAGCCGCGATCGCCGCGCAACAGCGCCTGCCTGAGCTGCAGGGCATACGCAATGTCTGGTTCGCCGGCGCATGGACCGGCTTCGGTTTCCATGAAGACGGCCTCAAGTCGGGCCTGAGCGTAGCAGCTGCGATCACGCAGCTCGGCGCACCCGCAGTACGGCGCGCCGCGTGAGCCACCCGGAAACGGAAACAGCGATGACCACGCCGGACTCCTGCGCCCACCGTCCCATGCTCAGTATGGGCGCGGTAAGACATGAGCGGCTGCGACCGGCACGCAATGCGTTCAGCTATGGCGTATTCACACTGCTGCTGCCGCTGCGCTCGCTCGGCGATGCGCCGCTTGGCAGCCGGCTGTGTTCGCGCAACCGATTCAATCTGCTGTCCTTTCATGACGGCGACCATGGCGACGGACAGACGCCGCTGCTGCAATGGATCGAGCGTCTGCTGGCGACCGAAGGCATCCGCGACGCCGATGGCGAGGTCTGGCTGCAAACTTTCCCGCGTGTGCTCGGCTATGTGTTCAATCCGGTCTCATTCTGGTTCTGCCATCGGCGTGACGGCAGCTTGCGCGCGATCGTCTGCGAAGTGAACAACACCTTCGGCGAACGCCACTGCTACCTGCTCGATCAGGGTCGTACGCTGCAATGGGGAGAAACGCTGGCGGCAACCAAGGTCTTTCATGTCTCGCCATTCTGCGATGTCGAAGGCGGCTACCGTTTCCGCTTCATGCGCGCGACGCGCCGCCAGGCGGCAGGTTCAGGCGAAGGCAAGATTGAACACGCCGTTGAACGCGCTGCCGAACGTATCGTTGCTCGGATTGATTATCACGATAACGAAGGCCCGCTGCTGCTGACCAGTGTCTCCGGCGAGCTGCACCCGCTGAACGACAGCACCGCGCTGCAGGCGTTCCTGCGCCATCCGATGATGACGCTGGGAGTGATCGCGCGCATTCACTGGCAGGCACTGAAGTTGTTCGCCAAGCGCGTGCCTTTCTTCCGCAAACCTTTGCCTCCGTCGAAAGCATTGAGTCGATGAACAAGTCCTTTTCCGCCAGCCTCGAACTCGACCGCGCATCCTCCGACGAGCGCGCATCGAACCCTATTCCTCTGGCGCTGCCTGCGCAGGCGCGCGTCGTGCTGCAAATGCTGCGTCGTCTTGAGCATGGCGCGCTGCGCGTCACCTGTCCGGACGGCAGCGTGCTGTACTTCGGCAGCAGCACGACACCGATCGCACTCCGGCTGAACAACTGGAAGCCCTGCATCGCGGCGCTGCGCTCAGGCGACATCGGTTTCGCCGAGAGTTACATCGATGGGGACTGGCAAACCGATGACCTGGCCGGGCTGCTGCAGCTGTTCATTCGCAATCGCGACCGCCTCGAATCGGCGATCTACGGTAACTGGTGGGGTGGCCTGCTGTACCGGCTGCGACATCTATTCAATCGCAATTCCAAGGCGGGCAGCCGGCGCAACATTCATGCGCACTACGATATCGGCAACCGTTTTTACCGCCTGTGGCTGGACTCGTCGATGACGTACTCGAGCGCGCTGTTCACCTCGCCAGAAATGACGCTGGAGCAGGCACAGAAAGCAAAATACCTGCGACTGTTCGAGCAGCTGCAACTCCCGCAGGGCGGCCGCGTGCTCGAGATCGGCTGTGGCTGGGGCGGCTTTGCCGAGCTGGCTGCACGCAGCGGTGCGCAGGTCACCGGGCTGACACTGTCGACCGAGCAACTGGATTTTGCACGGCAGCGGCTGCAGCAGGCGGGGCTTGCTGCACAGGCGGATCTGCGCCTGCAGGATTACCGCGATGTGGACGGCGAGTTCGACGCGATCGCATCGATCGAGATGTTTGAAGCCGTCGGCGAAGATTACTGGGACGATTATTTCGCTTGCGTTGCACGACGCCTGAAGGCGGGTGGACGCGCATGCATCCAGACCATCACCATCGCCGACGAACTGTTCGACCGCTATCGCAAGAGCAGTGACTTCATCCAGCAATACATCTTCCCGGGTGGGATGCTGCCGTCACCCGCGAAGTTCCGCGCGCATGCACAACGGCACGGGCTGGCGGTGGTCAGCGAACTGGCCTTCGGAAGCGACTACGCACGCACATTGGCCGAATGGCATCAGGCATTCAACCAGCAACTGAACGCCGTGCGCGCGCAGGGATTCGACGAGCGCTTCATCCGTACCTGGTCGTTCTACCTCACCTATTGCGAAGCCGGCTTCCGTGCCGGCAGCATCGATCTTTACCAGTTCACGTTGCAGAAAGACTGAAGGAGGCAACATGACGCGAGTGCTTCGCCGCTGGCTGCTGTCCCTCGGCTGCGTGTTCCTGCTGCTGTCGGCAGCAGTACATGCATCACCCATACGCGAACTGCTGCCCGACGCCGTGCCACTCGGCAGTGGCGCCTTCCGCTGGTTCGGCCTGAAGCTGTATGACGCCAAGCTCTGGGCCAAAAAGCGCAGCGTCAGTGCCGACGACTGGATCAGCGCGCCGCTGGCCCTCGAACTGATCTACACGCGAACCCTGTATGGCACGCGCATCGCCGAAGCCAGCATCGATGAAATGAAGAAGCTCGGCATCGGCACCGCCGCACAGCAGCGCGCGTGGCTGGATGCGATGAAGCAGGTCTTCCCGAATGTGGACGAAGGCACGCAACTGGTGGGCTTGTACCAGCCGGGACAGGCGACGCGCTTTTTTCGTGACGGTGTCGCCATCGGCGAAGTTTCCGACCCTGAATTCGGTCCGGCGTTTTTCTCCATCTGGCTGCATCCGCGCACCAGCGCACCCAGGCTGCGCGCCGCCTTGCTGGGCAAGTCATGACCTATACGCCGCAACAGCTGCTCGCGTACGGCCTGTTCGGCCTGCCGCTGGCGCTGGTGGCGCTGCCGGTGTATGTCATGGTGCCGCAGCTATACGCGACCCATCTGGGCATGCCGCTGGCCACGGTCGGCGCGGTACTGCTGGCGACGCGCGTGCTGGATGCCTTCATCGATCCCGTGCTCGGGCACTGGATCGATCGCGCACCGCCGCGACGCAGCCATGCCGGCTTCGTTCTGCTGGCGCTGCCGCCGCTGCTGGCCGGATTTGTCGCGCTGTTTCACCCGCCGGGTCTGAGCGGGAACGTATTGATCGCGTGGTTCGGCGCAAGCCTGGTACTGGTCTACCTCGGCTACTCAATCGCCACGATCGCGCACAACAGCTGGGGCGCGCGCCTGACGCAACGACGCGGGGAGCGTGCGCGCCTGACGGCCGTGCGTGAAGGCTGCGCGCTGGCTGGCGTGGTGCTGGCCGCGATCCTGCCGACCGTCGGCGGCCTGACCGCCTTGTCGTGTGCCTTTGCCGCGTTGCTGCTGGCCAGCGCCGCACTGCTGTGGCAGCGTGCGCCGCGCGCCGCGCTGACCGGTGCGCGGCCTGCGGCACAGGCCGACGCGCGCGCCGATACCCATTGGCTGACGCCTCTGGGCGGGCGACGTTTCCGCTGGCTGTTCGCGGTGTTCGCCATCAACGGCATCGCCGCCGCGATACCGGCGACGCTGTTCCTGTTCTTCGCATCGGATCGATTGCAACTGCCGCAGCAGGCGAGCACTTTCCTGCTGCTGTATTTCGGGGCGGCGGCACTGACGCTGCCCTTGTGGTCTCGGCTTGCGGCCCACATCGGCGAGGCACGCGCCTGGCTCGGCGCGATGCTGCTGGCGCTCGTCGCCTTTGCCGGCACAGCCACCTTGGGGGCAGGCGATCTGCTGCCCTTCGCGCTGGTCTGCGTGGCGACCGGCGCCGCGCTCGGCGCCGACCTCGCGCTGCCGCCCGCCTTGCTGGCCGGTGTCATCGGCGAGGCCGGCCATGCCGGTCGCCGCGAAGGCAGTTACTTCGGCCTGTGGAGCTGGATGACGAAGATGAACCTGGCACTGGCTGCCGGCATCGCACTGCCGCTGCTCGAGTGGCTAGGCTACGCGCCCGGCAGCGCCGATCCGGCCGGGCTCGCCGCACTGACGGCGGCCTATGCGCTGCTGCCCTGCGCACTGAAAGCCGGGGCGGCACTACTGCTATGGAAGGCACCGCTGCATGACGTTTAAGAGGAAAGATCATGATGAAAACAAAGCGATGGCGCGCCGTCGTACTGGCGGTCGTCTGGATGTTGTGCGGCTGCGGGGCGACGATGCGCCCCGCTGATTACGCGGCCGAGCAGCCCAAACTCGACCTGCAGCGCTACTTCAGCGGCACCGTCGATGCGTGGGGCATGTTCCAGGACCGCTCGGGCAAAGTCATCAAGCGCTTCACGGTGGTGATGGACTGCCATTGGGACGGCGACACCGGCGTGCTCGACGAACACTTCACTTATTCAGACGGCACCCGGCAGCGCCGCGTGTGGACGCTGAAAAAGACCGGCGACGGCCGCTTCGTCGGCACGGCGTCGGATGTCATCGGTGAAGCCGTCGGCGAAAGCGGCGGCAATGCGTTCAACTGGAAATACACGCTCGCGTTGCCCGTCGATGGCCGCGTGTATCACGTCAATTTCGACGACTGGATGTTCCTGATGGACGACCAGGTCATGCTCAACCGCGCGGTGATGAGCAAGTTCGGCTTCCGCCTCGGCGAAGTCACTTTGTCGTTCCGCAAGAGGACGCAGTGAAGATGCTGCTGCAGCCAACGGCGCAACACACACCTGCCGCGTCTGCGGGCAGTGCCACGCGTAACCACTGGTCGATGAACCCGCGCATTCGCGACTGGCAGGGCCAGCGTGTGTGGGTGATCGGCGCGTCGACGGGCATCGGGGCTGAAACGGCGCGGCTGCTGCTGGAGAAAGGGGCGCGCGTCGCACTGTCTGCTCGACGCGAGGCGGCATTACAGGCGGTGGCGCAAGATGATTCGCGCGCGCTGGTGCTGCCGCTGGACGTGACCGCAACGGACCAGCTGCTGCAGGCACGCGACCGCCTGCTCGCCGAATGGCAGGGCGTCGACCTGGTACTGCTGGTGGCGGGCGCGTACGGCGAAATGCGTGCTGACGGCATCGACCTTGATGTGGTCGATCATTTGCTGGACCTGAACCTGCGTGCCGTGTTCCGCTGCATCGATGCGGTGTTGCCGACCCTGCTGACGCAGGGCAGTGGCGGCATCGGCATCGTTTCTTCGGTGGCGGGTTATTCAGGCTTGCCGAAGGCACTGGCTTACGGGCCGACCAAGGCGGCGCTGATCAATCTGTCGGAGTCACTGTATTTCGATCTGCATCCGCGCGGCATCAGCGTCTATCTGATCAACCCCGGCTTCGTCGCCACACCGGCGACGGCACAGAACGACTTTGCCATGCCTGGACTGATCAGTGCAGAAGAGGCCGCGCAGGAGATCGTGTCCGGCGTCGAGCACGGACGATTCCATATTCATTTCCCGAAACGCTTCACCAACTGGCTGCGCCTCGCGCGGCTGTTACCCTACCGCCTCTACTTCCCGCTGATTCACAAAGTGACCGGACTATGAACCATGACACCAGCCTCGCGCGCCTGATCGACTGCTTCGAATCGATCGCGCCGCACAGCCTGTCCCGGCTGTCGGAGGTGTACACGGAAGACGTCTACTTCAAGGATCCGTTCAATGAGGTGTGCGGGCTGCCTGCGGTCACGCGCATCTTCGCGCACATGTTCGAGCAGCTGGATGGGCCACGCTTCGAGATCACCGGTCGTGTGCTGCAGGGCGATCAGGCTTTCGTGACCTGGGATTTTCGCTTTCGCATGAAACGCTTCGCGCGCGACGAACAATGCATACGCGGAGCCAGCCATCTTCGTTTCGCCGCAGACGGCCGTGCTTCCTTCCACCGTGACTACTGGGACGCCGCTGAAGAGCTGTATGAAAAGCTGCCGGTGCTGGGCGCGCTGATGCGGGTACTCAAGCGCGCGGCGCGCAGCTGAATCCGCAGCGGAAGCTTGACTCAGGCTTTCGGCGCGCGTTTGCGTGGGCTGGCCTTTCTGGCATTCGTCCTGGTCGCGGCCTCGGATTCCGGTTCAGCCTTGGCCTTGGGCGGGCCGCTGCGCTTGCCCGCCTTTTTCTTCGGCGGTGTCAGCGCCTGCCCGACGGCATTAGAAAATTGCTCCTGCACGGTATTCCACCAGGCTGCCGGACTGGCGAACTGTGCGGCCATGGCGGCTGCGTCAGGGAAAGCGCCCGCGCTGCCTGCGGCTGTATCAGCAGCGGCTTGCGGCTCGGCCGCTGCTGCCGCGGCACTGGCGGACTTGTCAAACGGTGAGTCGAAACTCGGTTTGCTTTCGGCCGATGGCATTGCGGCTGCGTGTACCGCATTCGCGGCATTGGCAAAACTCTGGCCCATTGAGCGCAGCGCATTCAGCGTCGCACTCTGCACCTCGAGCGCCTGTATCGTGCTGCGCAACATGTTCATGTTCATCTGCAGCCAGGACTCGACCGCCTTCAGGTCGGCAATCTGCTTATCAATATCTTCCGGTGACAATGAAGGCATGTTCATGCCAGGAAGCTTCATCGATCCCCACAGGTTCTTCACGAACTCCAGGGTGTCGCCCATGGCGCTTGCGCCGGGCATGCCGTTCGTGTCATTGCCGGACATGATCTTCTCCGTATTCGGGACTGGATGGTTCTAGGGTAGCAGATCATGCCTGCGTGGCCACACGTTCTGCCGCTCACCGCGAGTTTCCTCAATCAATGCATGAGCGCGGCAAAGCTTTACACTAGCGGCATGCCTCTGCTTTCCGCCTTTACCCGTCCCCCGTCCACCAAGCGCAAGTTGGGCATCGTCGTCGCGATGCTGCTGCTGAGTGTGCTGGTGCATCTGGCCGTGATCGAATGGTTGCAGAACGAGCTTCAGCTGATCACCCTGGACAGCGGCGAAGAGGACGATTCGACCGTCAGCGTCACCCTGCAAGCGCCGCCCCCTGCAGCCGAACGGCTGCCCAAAGCCCTGCCGGTTCCGGCCAAAACCCGCGAGCCAGTCGCCTCCGTGCCGCGCACGCCGCCGACGGCTCCGGAGCCAGCACCGGCCGTACCGCCGCCTCCCCCGGTGGCTGAAAACAACGCACCGACGACGGCTGACGCTGCACCGCTTGCGCCGACCGCTCCAGCAGCGCCATCGGCAGCGGCCACCGATGCAACATCGGCATCTGCGCCGGTACCGGCCGCCAGTGAGACCGCAGAAACGTCAGCGCCTGCGCTGTTCACGCGAGCCATCCCGCCGCCACCGGTGGACCTGAGCTTTGATGTCGTCGCCGTTCGCAAAGGCAGCCGCACAGCCGGCAACGGCAGCATGAGCTGGCGGCATAACGGCCAGCAGTACAAGCTGACCGTCGACATCGGCGTGCTGTTCTTCACCTTGCTCACCTACCGCAGCGAGGGGGAACTCGGCAAGCTCGGCGTCGCGCCGGAGCTGTATGCGGAAAAGCGCGTCGGCCGCTCTGAAACCAATACGCATTTTCATCGCGATCGGCAGCAGATCAGCTTTTCGGCATCGACAAAAATTGCGCCGGCACGCGGCGGCGAGCAGGACCGCGGCAGCTGGATCTGGCAGGTAGCCTCGCTGGGCCGTGGAGATCCCGACAAATTCGAGCCCGGCCTGGCGTTTGAAATGAACGTGGCTGGCACCAAGTCGCTGGACGTCTGGCGTATCTATGTAAACGGACGTGAAAATGTCGTGCTGCCGGAAGGCAGCGTGTCAGCATGGCGCCTGTCCGTCATTCCCGGTGCAGAGAGCTTCGAACGACAATTCGACCTGTGGCTCGCTCCGGATCGCCACTGGTATCCGGTGCGCCTGCGGCATGAAGACAAGAACGGCAACAGCATCGAAATGCAACTGACAAAGATCCGGGCAAAAAATGAAGGCTGAACTGAACAAGGCATTCGCCGGCATCCTCTTGCTGGCATCCATGGCGTCGCTGACGACCGCGCCGCTCGCGTTCGCGCAAGGGACGACGGCAGCAACGCCGGCCGGCACTCCGGCGCCGGCGCAGTCAAGCGCTCACTCGACGGCACAGCCAACGACGCAGGCCGCCACCGTCGCGATCAAGCCGCCGCCGGCCGCCGTGCTGCAATACAAGGCGCGCGCGGACATTCGCGGGCTGTCGGTGGATGGCGAGAGCAAGATCGACTGGAGCTGGAACGACAAGCAATACCGACTGTCGCTGGAAACCCGTACCTTGCTGACCGGCGTGCTGTTGTCTGACAGCAGTGAGGGCCGCTTCGACAGCCACGGCCTCGCTCCCGACAATTATTCGGCACGCCGTCTGGCCAAGGGACGCGCGGTGGCACGCTTCGATCGTACGAAAGGCGAAATCGATTTTGCCGGCAGCGGTCCGTCGCGCCCCTTGCAGGGCGGAGAACAGGATCGTGTCAGCGTGCTGTGGCAACTGGCATCGATGATGCGCGCACATCCGGACGGGTTCGCACCGGGTTCTCGCTGGAATTTCTTCGTTGCCGGCCACCGGGGCGGCGATACCTGGACTTTCGAGGTCAAAGATCGTGAACGGCTGCGCTCGGCTTTCGGCGAAATCGATGCGCTGCATCTGGCGCACGTGCCGGAAGATTCGTCGTCGAAGACCCGGGTCGATGTGTGGTTCTCGCCCGCGCAGGAGTGGTTCCCCGTACGTATCCGCTTCTCCGAACCGAACGGCGACTATGTCGACCAGACACTCGAATCGGTGAAGCGCAAATGAGCGACGCTGCGCTGGTGCTGTTCTCGGGCGGCCAGGATTCGGCCACCTGCCTGGCGTGGGCGCTCGAGCGCTTCGAGCGAGTAGAGACCATCGGCTTCGACTATGGACAGCGCCATGCGATCGAATTGTCGGTCCGGCCCGCGCTACTCGACGCCATGCGTGCACTGAAGCCGGCGTGGGCAACCCGGCTGGGGGCCGACCATCTGCTCGACTTGTCTGTGCTGGGCAGCATTTCCGATACGGCACTCACCAGCGATGCCGCCATCACGATGCAGGCAAACGGTTTGCCGAACACCTTTGTTCCGGGCCGCAACCTGCTGTTCATCACCCTCGCAGCAGCGCTGGCCTACCGTCGCGATATGGCGGTGCTGGTCGGCGGCATGTGCGAGACGGATTACTCCGGCTACCCGGACTGCCGCAACGACACGATGCAAGCACTGCAGTCAGCACTGCGGCTGGGCATGGCGACCGATGTTGCAATAGAAACGCCGCTGATGTGGCTCGACAAGGCAGCCACCTGGCAGCTGGCCGAAGCGCTCGGTGGCAAGCCGCTGGTCGACCTGATCCGCAGCGGCACGCATACCTGCTATCTCGGCGAGCGCGGCGAACTGCATGACTGGGGCTATGGCTGCGGTACCTGCCCCGCCTGTGAATTGCGCGCAAACGGATATCGCGCCTATCTGCAATCCCGTTAACGGCTCCGGGGCCGGCCGCTGCACCAGCGTCCCGGAACAACAGGCACGCGGGAGGCTCCCGCCGGACAAGCCGGCGCAAACCAAGACCTCCCGATTCAGGCCGCTTCAAGCCAAGGCTGGCAGTTCCTCCACCGCGCTGGCCGCCTGCACGCCGACCAGATTGACGATTTCCACACCGCCTTCCGGCACGCTCCAGTCCGCACCCAGTACCGGATAAGCGGTCTGTTCGTAGCGATCCCACGCCTGCTCGAGCATTCGATCGATGCGATCGAGCGCCCGCAACTCCATCGCCACCGCCGGCGAAGCATCCTTCGTGATCTTCAGCGTATTGCCCGCGCCGACCAGCTCCAGGTCAGCCAGGCCATGCTCATAGATAGTCGAGCGATCGACATCGACGTCATTGCCGGTGCCATAGACGTCGATCACCTGCCCCGTTCCCGTCACATCCAGGGTGCCATTGCCGGTCAGCGTGATCTTGCTGCCTGAACCGTTCAGCACCAATCCGGCGTCTTCGGCAAGATAGATTGTCGCCTTGTTGGCTGTCAGCTGATTGCCATCGCCGAATACGCTGATGGTGGAGTCCTTCGCGCTGGAGCGCATGACCAGCGTTGCATCGCCCGCAAGCACCACCTGCTGTTTACCGCCGGTCAGCGTCAGTTCCGCTCCCTCGGTCACGGCGATGAATGCACCGGTCAGCGATGCCACGTTGCCGTCGCCAACGGCAGTCAGGGTACCGCCGCTGGCCTTGCCCGCAAGGGTCGCCTCACCCTCCATGACAATGTCATTACCCTTGCCATTCAGCGTAAGGCTGGCATGGGCTTCGATATCAATGCTCGCATTGCTCGCATTGACCACCTGGCCAATGCCCGAGACGGTGATGTCGATGTCTTTCGCTTTGGCCGCGGCAGTCAGCGAATTTGACGCACCGTTCAAATTCACCTCCGCACCGCTGCCGACAGAAATTTTGTTCCGGCTGCCATCGACGTTCAGCTCGACGTCGCCCCGCGTTGCATTGATGGTATTGGCATCGCCATGCACATCAATGACGGAGCCTCCTGTGCCGGTATTGACGACATTCTGGCTGCCATTGACGATGAAATGGACATCACCGCCATTGCCATTCAATGTCGCGCCGCCATTCGCAATCAGCAACGACTGTCCTGCGTTACCGGCACTGAGCACGTCACCGGCGCCGCCGATCAGCACGTTCACACCGCTGAGCGACGCATTCACTTTCTGCGCGCCGGCACCGCTGAGCAATTCGATCACTTTGCCATCGGCGGTGCGCAGTGTCGTCGTCTGATCGAACAGGTAAACGTTCGCCACCGGCGCATGCTCGCCAAAATTGAACAGCACCTCGGCGACTTCGCCGGTGTAGGCTTTACCCTTGCGCTCGGCCGTGTAACTGGTCGCCCCGAGCACCATATTTCCGTTGTCGTAATGATTGCGGAAATCCACATGGCCGATATCGATCGATTTGATGCCGAACCAGGACAGCTTGTGCAATTCACCGCCATCAGTCACGCCATTCGCATTGATGTCCGTCCACAAGCGAAGCTCGCCGAAGGGCTTGTCATATTTATCGATACGGCCATTGCGCCGGGTATCCAGTTCAGCCAGTGCGCTGAAGCCCGTACTGGCCGTGGAAGACATCCGCTCGGAAAACATTTCAGAGACGTCATCGATCTTGCCGTTGTTATTCCGGTCTCTGACCAGGAAGGCATGGTCAGCAGTAATCCAGCCGGTCTTGTCCTTGTCACCGTCAGCATCCATATCGAACATCACGGTCGAACCCGACAGGTTGGTCGTATGAACCGCGCCGCCGCCGAGCTTCAGCACCAGCGGGTCGATATAACTGAAAAAGTAATCACTTGATCCACCGCCATTAAAGGAAGTGGCGCTGAATTCGGGAAAGGAATAGCCGCCGAAATAGGAGGTAATCGCGCCGGTGTCGGCGAAATAGACAGGATCGGGAAAGTAATCGCCGGAAAATTGCGCGCCGTCGGAAAACCAGGGATCCAGCGCGGGTTGGGACCAGTCGTCTGCCCAGAAATCGGAGCGCCAATTGGTTTCATCGATTACATCGCCAAGATCGTAAGCGGCGAGCGTCTGGTCGTTACCGTAGTACCAGAAATTTTCCAGCGATGAGTCGACGCTATCCCATAGATAAGGCTCGATCAGAATCGGATCGGCTTCGTCGAACCAGGTGGTGAAGTCATTCAGAGCATATGAGTTCAGGGAAACTTCGAGGGACTCAAATATTTTCGTTGCAGGAAAATCGGTATCGATCGGCCCCGTCATATTCGGAGCCGGAGGGGAAAACGCATCACGGGCGATTGATCCAAGTTCGACAAACTGGTCAATTTTTTCCTGCGTGACGGGGCCAATCATTACCCCCTTAAAATCTTCCACGCCATCAGTCGAATGAATCATTTCATTGACCGCAGAATCTATGTCCATTTGAATGCGAAGACTGTCATATCCGAAATAATCGGGCCCGAATTCTTTGTCTTGCTGGAGAATAAATTCCGTTACATCGAGTTCAGGATCAAGACGGACCGTCAGCTTCTCACCAGCATGGGTGTAGCCTGCAACAATCGAACCGTTCTCTGTAACAACCAGAGATTTCCCAGCGTTCTCGCCATCAAATTCGACGAAAGGGCTAGTGGGACTCATGTTTTCTCGAACAACATTGAGAGCTGCGGTCACGCGCTCCTTGACATAATCTACTGATATTGCAATTGGATCGGAGACCAACGTCTTCGCAGCGAAGACAACTAGCGCCATTGATGCGTAAGGCTTTTCTGACGGCGTCAAAGAAGAATAAGAAGCCGAAAGATCACGGAAAAATACGGCATCAGCTTGAGCCTTTAATAGCGCTTCATCAGGTCGCCCACTGGCGTCGAGATAACTCAGGTCATGCAGGCGACAGAGCGCATCCAGCGTACTTTTCTGCAAATTCCCGAAGATATCCTTGACCATCGCCACTTCGGTGTAGGTCTCATCGACATACCCGTCGCGCCGGCCATCCGACCATCCGGGCCCGCACCAAAGTCCAAATGTCGGAATCAGAGATCCCAGGGAAATCAGCTTAAATTCTTGAGCAACCACAGGAAGTTCCATAGCTCCACCCTAGAAAGACCGCGTTCAAAAAATCCGCTTCACTGGAGAAGCGGGATGGTCTCGGATGTTTCTGGTTGTGGTAACTGCAAGGAAATCCAGCGCTCGCTTTGAATGTCAAATAAGCCAAGCGCCCGATGATTTTTTATTCGCCGCGCGGATGCCGTCGGATAAGTAAAAGCCAGATAATTTCCCGATGGCGCCACCACCAAAGCACTGATTCCTTGGTCAGCGGCAGAAGGAAGCTTCCAGAATTTTTTTACTTGTTGGTCATTAATTTCGAATAATCCAGCACCAAATTTCTGATGCTGACCATAAAGAAATAAATCTCCATGCCGATCGAAGCTTGGCTTGGATGCCCAGGCAACTTCAGTGACACAAGGATCGCTCTGCTGTTGAAAGTCTCGATCGAAACAATAGAGCTGGCTGAAGTTGAATTTTTTTAAATAACCAAAACTCGCTTTTCCGGAAAAGAGAGGGCCATACGCATCCGCAAGAATATGGTCCCGATCCCGGTATTGAAATCTGTCGGCCAGAAAAAATCTGACGGAAGAAGCAAACAAGAAGTCTCTTCCTGATCGAAGGTCGAATTCGTGTAGCTCATACCCGCTGGTCGAAGTTTTGCTGCCCTCAGGGCGAACTATCTGAGCGCTCCAATAGGCAACTCTTGTTTCATCCGGCGACATCACTGGCGTTTTGTATCGCCCTTTTCGCAATGGAATTGTCTGAAACTTTCTCTCTTCCGTATCCAGCAAGAGAATCTCGGATTCACCCTGGATACGCTCGAATTCCTGATGTGAGTCATCGGCAGGAATAGGCCTTCGTGTCGTGACAATCAGGCGCCCACTCATTGAAAATTGGGCGTCGGCATAAAAATACGAAGATGGCAGATCGTATCTCTGATAGCGCTTAGTTTTAATGTTGTAGAGGAAGAGAAAGCAATTCTCGCGAGGTGGGCCGATGCGGTCAGTGCACTCAGTTATCAACCATTGCTCGCCATCGGGATGAATGCTGATCCAGCGATATCCCCGCCCGTTGAGGTCAACATTGAATGGCTGCACGACACTATGGTCATCCGCAAGTGCTGCTGAAGCGGAAAATTCAAGCAGCAGCGATGGCAGCGCAAAATACACAATGAACAAATACTGCTGACACCTCTTTGCCAAAACGCCCCAGTCATTTTTCATACGTGCTTTCAACGCGACTGGCAATTTATGAATTGGCTTCATTCGTTTGACGGACAAATCTCTGCCGACTCCGGCGAAGGCAGATACACCGGAACCCATTGCTCCTCACTCAAATCAAAGATTCCCAGGCTATTGGTTGGATTGCCAGAGCGAGCGGAATTAACTGGGTAGACAAATCCGATGTGACGCCCACCAGGCGCCGCGAACAGTGCGCTGATCCCACCAGGGACGAGGCGAGGAATTCGCCAGTGAGCAGGCTGCGAGCTGAACCTGAAGATGGATAGCCCGTGCTGTCTATGCGTACCCAGAAGATAAAAATTCTTCGCCAGATCTACCGTGATATCTGATGCGCCACTGATTTCTGTAAACAACGGATCCGGCAGATCTTTCTGGCCTCTGTTGATGAAATAAACTTCGCTCGAATTAAATCGCTCACGATATTTTCCAATTTGCTCTGCATATTGAGACGGACCGTAGGCGCTGATGACGACTTTGTCATGACCCACGTATTGCAGTCCCCGCACCAAAAAGAAGTGAAACGATCCGGCGAAAAGCTCATCTATTCCTTTCATCAGATCGAATTCATAAACATCAAAATCCGCGAACGTCGTTTTTTCTTTGGCAGATCTCTTTTTTGACGATTTCCAATAAACAAATTTGGTATCGTCTTCGGACAAGCTGGGCAATTTCAGATGCCCTTTTGGAACCGCTGGAATATTGAAGCTGCTTCCATCCAGCTTCATCATGAATATTTCGGAATTTCCGAAAGTTCGAATTAACTCGTCATAGGTGTCGGCTTTTGGCTGCGGCCTTCGCACCCCAACAATCCATCTGCCGCTAGGCGAAAACTTGGCATCGGTATAGATATATTCGATTGGAAGTTGAAACCGCTGGTAGCGGTTGCTGCGGATTTTGTACACGAACAGTTGGCAATCCAGCGGCTTCGTGTTTTCCGCTCTCAGGCATTCGCTGATCAACCACTGTTCGCCGTCACGATGAATGCTCACGGCGTTGTAAGCTCGGCCGACTTTATCCGCTGCAAAGGGAGGAGACGATGCGTTGTCGTACGCAACGGCAGTCCTTATTGGCATTCCATTCAGGAGTATGCAAAACAAGGCGAGGCGAAGAGCAAGCGCGACCGCGCAATGAAAAACTCTTATTGCAAGCGCGCGTGAAGAACTAAAAAGGAGCGTCATCACCATCGCCATCGAAGCCCGTGAACGTAAAGGTCACGGAGTGTGGCCTTCCGGCTGGCCTTTACCTATTGCGTACGCGTCTTTCGATGACTTTATGCCGCGATGGAAAGTAGGTGATACCTGAGTTCGGATAAGTGCGAGCGAGAATGCGCGCACAAAAAAATATCCCGGCCGCAGCCGGGATATCGGGTTTCAGTTCCACTCTGGTCAGGCGGCGTGTCGCCCCACTTCACGCACGGTCTGGTTGCCGGATTTCAGCGTTTCCAGCAACTGTGCCTCTTTGGCCTTCGCATTGCGCAAATGGCGTTCCTTGACGTGGCCATAGCCGCGAATTTCTTCGGGGATGTGCGCCACCTCAATCACCTTCGGAAGATTCTCTGCCGTCAGAGAGGCACACAGCGCCGTGATCGTGTCGCGGTACTCGGTAATCAATGCGCGCTCGCTCTTGCGTTCTTCGGTGCGACCGAAGGGATCGAGCAGGGTGCCACGCAGGAAGCGGAATTTCGCCAGCAGCGGGAACACCTTGCCAACCCAGCTGCCGAACTGCTGCTTCACCAGATGGCCGTTCGCATCACGCTTGGCCAGCAGCGGCGGCGCGAGGTGATACTTGATCTGGTAGTCACCCTCGAACATGTTTGCAATGCGCGCCTTGAACGCCGGGTCGCTGTGCAGCCTTGCGACTTCGTATTCGTCCTTGTAGGCCATCAGCTTGAACAGGTAATGCGCGACCGTCTCCGTCAGCTTCAGCGGCTGTTCGGCACCGACCACTCGCGATTCATCCGCACGCACGCGCTCGACGAACTCGCTGTAGCTCTTTGCATAGGCGGCGTTCTGGTAGCCGGTGAGGAAATCAACGCGCTTGCGGATGACGTCATCCAGCGACGGCTTGCGCTTGAACTCGATGACTTGTGCCGGCGCCAGCGCCTTCACTTCCTGCTCGACAGCATCGAAGTCATGCGCGGCCAGCCGGCCCCAGGCAAACGACTGCTGGTTGAAATCAACCGACACCCCGTTCAACTCAATGGCTTTCAGCAGCGCCGCCTCGGACAACGGCACCCAGCCGCGCTGCCATGCGTAGCCGAGCATGAACATGTTGGTGGCGATCGAGTCGCCCATCAGCGCCGTCGCGACGCGCCCGGCCTGAACGGCATCCACGCGCTCGCTGCCGCAGGACGCGCGAATCACCTCAACCGATACCTCGTCCGGATATTCCCAGTCCGGGTTCTTCACGAAGGCGGCCGTCGGCGCCAGCGTTGCATTGACCACCGCATGCGTGCGGCCGACGCCCATGCGTGACACCGCATCCTTGCTTGCCGCGACCAGCACGTCGCAGCCGACCAGCAGGTCTGCGGCGCCAGTGCCGACGCGGGTCGAGAAAATCGCGTCGTCCGATTCAGCCAGGCGCACATGCGACATCACCGGTCCGCCTTTCTGCGCCAGGCCACTCATGTCGAGCACCGAGCTGGACTTGCCGGCCACGTGTGCCGCCATCGCCAAAATCTGGCCGACGGTCACCACACCGGTACCGCCGATGCCGGTCACCAGCACACCATACGAGTGCTCAAGCGACGGCAGCACGGGTTGCGGCAGCCCTTTGCTGCGCTCGAGTGCCGATGGCTTGCCGCCCGCATCCTTGCCGCCGGCCTTCTTCGGCTTTTTCAGCTGACCGCCTTCGACAGTAATGAAGCTCGGGCAGAAACCGTTCACGCAGGAGAAGTCCTTGTTGCAGGTGGACTGGTTGATCTGGCGCTTGCGGCCAAAATCGGTTTCGAGCGGCTCGACCGACAGGCAGTTGGACTTCACGCTGCAATCACCGCAGCCTTCGCAAACAGCCTCATTGATCACCGCGCGCTTGGCCGGATCCGGGAAGGCACCGCGCTTGCGACGGCGGCGCTTTTCGGACGCGCAGGTCTGGTCGTAGATGATCGCGGATACGCCGGGCATCAGTCGCATCTCGCGCTGTACTGCGTCGAGTTCGCTGCGATGGCGAACCGTGACGCCGGGTGCCCAGTCAGTATTCGGCGGATATTTGTCCGGCTCGTCGGTGACGACGACAATGGGCTTGACGCCTTCGGCCGCGACTTGCCGCGAGATGGTCGCGGGATCAAGCGGACCGTCGTGCGTCTGGCCGCCGGTCATCGCGACAGCATCGTTGAACAGAATCTTGTAGGTCATGTTGACCTTGGCTGCTGCCGATGCACGAATCGCCAGCAGGCCAGAATGATAGTAGGTGCCGTCGCCGATGTTGGCGAACACATGCTTCTCTTCGGTGAACGGCGCCTCGCCTATCCAGGTCGTGCCTTCGGCGCCCATGTGCGTGAAGGTCGCGGTCGAGCGGTCCATCCACAGCGCCATGTAATGGCAGCCGATGCCGGCCAGTGCGCGGCTGCCTTCCGGCACGCGCGTGGAAGTGTTGTGCGGGCAGCCCGAGCAGAAATACGGGATGCGGTCTTTCTGCGGATCGGCGGTGGTGACTTTCAGGGTCGCTTCTTTGGCTTCGATGAAGGCGATGCGCTCGCGCACACGCTGCTCGACCGGATGGCCGGCGAAGTATTTCGAGATGCGCGCCGCAATCGCGCGCGCGACGATGGTCGGGCTCATCTCGTAGGTGCCAGGCAGCAGCCATTCACCCGGGCCGGCGCGGCGCGTGCTGCTCCATTCACCGGTGTCGTCAAACTTGCCGACCACGCGCGGACGGACGTCGTCGCGCCAGTTGTACAGCTCTTCCTTCAACTGATATTCGAGCAGCTGGCGCTTTTCCTCAACGACCAGAATCTCTTCGAGGCCGGTCGCAAATTCGCGCACGCCCATGGCTTCAAGCGGCCAGGTCATGCCGACCTTGTACAAGCGCAGGCCGATCTCGCGGGCGACCTGCTCATCGATACCGAGGTCCTGCAGTGCCTGCCGGGTATCGAGATAGGACTTGCCGGCAGTGAGAATGCCGAAGCGAGCGTTCGGGCTGTCCCAGATCACGCGATTGAGTTTGTTCGCGCGTGCATACGCGAGCGCCGCGTACCACTTGTAATTCACCAGTCGCGCTTCCTGCTCGAGGATGCCGTCTGGCCAGCGAATGTTCAGGCCACCCTCGGGCAAATCGAAATCTTCGGGCAGTACGATCTGCACGCGGTCCGGATCGATGTCGACCGTGGCGCCGGATTCGACGACGTCGGTCACGCATTTCATCGCGACCCACAGGCCGGTGTAACGGCTCATCGCCCAGCCGTGCAAACCATAGTCGAGGTATTCCTGCACCGATGACGGATACAGCACCGGCGTACCGCAGGCTTTCAGGATGTGTTCGCTCTGGTGCGCATTGGTCGACGACTTCGCGGCATGGTCGTCACCGGCCAGCACCAGCACACCGCCATGCTTCGCGGTACCCGCCGCATTGGCGTGCTTGAACACGTCACCACTGCGGTCCACACCCGGTCCCTTGCCGTACCAGATCGAGAACACACCGTCGTATTTCGCGCCGGGGAACAGGTTGACCTGCTGCGTGCCCCAGATGCTGGTCGCGGCCAGGTCTTCGTTCACGCCGGGATGGAAGCGAACGTGATGCGCTTCCAGATACTTGCGCGCCTTGGCCGCCGTCTGGTCGACGCTGCCCAGTGGCGAGCCGCGATAACCGGTAATGAAGCCGGCCGTGTTCAATCCGGCTTTCAGGTCACGCTGCCGCTGCATCATCGGCAAGCGGATCAGCGCCTGTGTGCCCGTCATGAATACACGACCGCGCTCGAGCGTGTATTTGTCGTCGAGCGTGATGTCGTCGGGCTGCAATGCGTGCTGCGGGGGAAGCGGGGCATTCATGACGGTCTCCTGCAATTTTTATCAATATGTGAGGGCAGTATAGGCAGCGGATAAGGTATCGTAAAATCACAAATTAAGAAGCTTGGTATCTGAAAAACGAATACTTTGCGTGTTTACGAGTGCTGCAACGCAGCGATCGGCCCGAAATTTTCATGTCCGCCAATAACGTCACCTTCCGACAATTGCGCTACTTCGTCGCCGCCGCGCGCAACGGCCAGTTCTCCATGGCGGCGACCAGCGAAAACGTGTCGCAGTCGGCCATCACGAATGCCGTGCTGGCGCTGGAAAAGGAGCTGGGCGTGCGCCTGTTTGACCGGCTCGCGCAAGGCGTCTCGCTGACGGCGGACGGCCAGGACTTCTTTCATCATGCGTGCCACATTCTCGATTCGGTGCGCGATGCAACGCACAAACCGCGTTCGCGCAGCGCGAAGCTGGGCGGTACGGTCAGCATCGCAGCGTCATACACGGTGCTCGGCTATTTCTTGCCGGACCTGCTGGCGCGCTTTCGTGCGTCCTACCCGGATGTGCAGATCGACTTGCGCGACATGGATCGCGCGGCGATCGAGAAGGCGGTGCTGAAGCGCGAAGTCGATCTCGGCGTCGCCATCCTGTCCAATATCGACCGGCTCGAGCGCTTCGGGCATGCGGTGCTGGTGCGTTCGCGGCGCCAGCTATGGATGGCGCCGGGCCATCCGCTGGCTAAGCTGGCCTCGCCGTCGCTGAAGGACATTGCGCAACATCCTTACATCATGGTGACCGCCGATGAGGCGGAGGAATCCACGCTGGCCTACTGGAAGTCGCGGCGGATGAAACCGGACATCGTGTTCCGCACGATGTCGATCGAGGCAGTGCGCGGCCTGGTGGCGAACGGATTCGGCGTGACCGCGCTATCGGATATGGTGTTCCGTCCCTGGTCGCTGGAAGGCAAGCGCATCGAGGCACGGCCGATCCTTGATGTCGTTCCGCCGATGGAAGTCGGCACCATCTGGCATCCCGACGCCACGATGAGCGCGCCGGCCGAGGCATTGCAGCAATTCCTGCTGCAGGCTTACGGTTACTGAGGCGAGCTAAGCAAACGGATTTTCGTTACATCTGTAACAGCCGGTAAATCGTGCCGGCGACAGCGGCGAGCTGCGCCACCATGCAATCCATCGCGACTCTCTACCGAGGAATTTCAAGATGAAACATGGCTCTTTCAGCGTCAGTGCGCTCTTCGTAGCCTCCGGCATGCTGATTGGCGGTGCCGCGTTCGCCGCTGCTCCTGCAACAGGCGAGCACGACGGACATGAGAGCACATCGCAGAAGGGTGGCATGCAGCAGCGCCACGGCGACATGGGACACGGCGACCCGATGCAAGCGATGTTCGGGAAGATGGATGAAAACAAGGATGGCAAGCTGAGCCGTGAAGAGGTTCAGAAAGGCGCCGACAAGATGTTCAACGAGGCCGATGCCAACAAGGACGGTGTCGTCACGAAAGACGAAATGCAGTCGATGCACAAGCGAATGCACGACAAGATGCGCGACAAAATGCAGGAACGCTGGAAAGCTGCCGACAAGGACGGTGACGGCGCACTGTCGCGTACCGAGGTCGATGGCGCAGGCATGACGATGCTGTCCCGCAATTTCGACAAAATGGATGCCAACAAGGATGGCAAGCTGACTCCCGAAGAAATACGCAGCGGCATGATGTCGCACCGTCAACCGCCGCAGACCAAGTAAGGACGCGCATCGCAACGGAATTCAAGTATTCGGGTATATCTCCTCCGGACTCACGCCAGCCCCCGGCGTGTTGTGGACCCCTCAGTGCAGTGGGTCCTTTTTTTTGCCTGCTTCCAGGTCGCTCTCTTCAACGGCCTTTACCCGTGCCGCGTGGATCGCTGCGGCGATCCTGTCGGCCGGACGTTCGGGTGAGCGCGCCGTCACTTCGGCCGCAATTGCTCCGGCATTGATCGCCTGCGCGGCTGCCAGCGCCTGTAACAGCAAGGGCTTCTGAGGGAAAGGCCGCGTCTCGAAACCGGTTCGCCCCAGGTGGTCGCATTCGCTCGCATCCAGCAATGCGGCAAATCGCGCCGGCTTCCTGAAAGCGTCGCAACGCTCGAGCAGCTTCACGATGGTCGCGGCACGCAATTCCTGCGCACGCTGCACATTGCCATGCTCGCGTGCGGTCAGGATCGCCAGCTCGCGCACCTCGTTCGGCACTTTCAAGCG
>JACCDQ010661633.1_pt1 | contig 28979 bp, 24 predicted proteins | sample 7446031 | NCBI WGS metagenome assembly JACCDQ01 (sample SAMN15323442, study PRJNA562643) | freshwater metagenome | isolation source: river surface water | place: USA:Blue River Watershed | collected 2017-08-17 | reverse complement strand
GATTGTGAAATGTTTTCTAATTTTGATTCGGTAGTGCAATATACTGCCGATTGCACGAAATTAATAAGTTATAAGCAATGTCAGAAAAAAGTCCCTCTCTAATGATCAAAACAATTCTTGGACACCTCCAATCTGGTGTAGAAAAACTAGAATCTGGACACCTGAGCCCGGAAGATATGGAATTATTAGTCGAGGACGCCAAAGAGCTCTATGAGCGCATGGTTATTTTGCGATACAAAATCTACGAAACCAATGTTTTGGGCGTTAGAGAACCCGTTGTAACTGCCAGTATTCGCCACACCGAAATAGAAACGCCTATCGACCTATTTGGAGCCATAGACGAACCCACTCCTGAACCTGAATTCGAAGTCACTTTTGCGCGTAGTGAAAGCGCTGAATTCAATGAAGCCATTTTTGATGACGAACTTGTAGATGAAGAAGCAGCACCAATTGAAGAAATTCAAGATGAAGAAGAAACCTTCCTTGAAGAAGAAGCGGAAGTAGAACACCACGAAGAAGTTGCATCTATTGAAGAAATTCAAGATGAAGAAGAAACTTTCCTTGAAGAAGAAGCAGAAGTAGAACACCACGAAGAAGCAGCATCTAATGAAGAAATTCAAGATGAAGAAGAAACTTTCCTTGAAGAAGAAGTTCAAGAAGAACACATTGAAGAAGAAGAATTGATAGCGCCTACCGCGACTTCTAATTGGGAGCCTGAATTTTCTGGAGACCAACCCATCTGGATGGCAGAAATGGAAGCCAATATCCGCGACAACCGCAGCGTGTTTCCATTAGAAAGCTTGATTGGTGCATTCACCCTCAATGAAAAACTCCAATTTATCAATGAATTATTCGACGGCTCATCTGATGATTTTTCGAGCAATGTCAAGCAACTCGACCAACTCGCCTCTATAGATGCAGCGCGCAACATGATGGCCGAACTTGCAGAAACCTTTAACTGGGATACCGAATCAGAAATCGTCGAAGATTTTATCTACAAAATTTGTCGCCGCTATGCGACTGGCGCTTAGTCTGGTTTTTTGCCTAACGCTCTCCTTTGTCTACGGGCAACACTACCCCTATCGGCAAACAATTTCAATGCTCTGCTCGCCGCAATATGCAGGTCGGGGATACGTTGAGGGTGGAAGAGAATTGGCAGCCAATTTAATTGAAGCGGAATTCCAACAAATCGGCCTCAAACCCTTCAAAAAAAAATTCCAACAAACTTTCACTTTGCCCGTTCAAACTTTTCCGGGCGCTTGTACACTTGCAAATGGTAAAGATACCCTGCGTCCGGGCATAGATTACCTTGTTGCGCCTTCTTCAGCGGCTGTAAGTCCGCAGCAATATACACTCGTGTATTGCAACAGCGCTACATTGTATCGCAGCATCAATGCATTCAAACCCTGCCCGAAAGACCGCATGTTGGTCGTTCAGACTTCTGGTTTCGGCGGCGACACCAATAAAGTGATGCAAGCCAGGTTGCAAGAGCTCCAACAATTTGCAGCAACGATCGAACTCACTTCTGCAAAGCTCACTTGGTCAGTGAGTCAGCACGCAAGCCCCTACCCTGCTTTTCAAGTTGTAACTACCGCTTTAGCGAGCAAACCACAACGTCTGTTTGTCTCTTTAGAAGCAGTGTTTGATCCCAAATTTACCTCGAGCAATGTTATTGGCTTCTTGCCAGCTGCCGACAAGCCAAAGCAAAAGCCCTATTTAGTGCTAACCGCCCACTACGATCACCTCGGCAAGATGGGCAAAGACACCTACTTTCCCGGAGCCAATGACAACGCCTCTGGTGTGGGTATGCTGTTATATATGGCGCAAGAACTCAGCTTGAAACGCGACTCAAACTTCAATTATGTTTTCATTGCTTTCGGTGCTGAAGAAGCAGGGCTTGTGGGGTCTAATTACTTTGTAGAACATCCTCTTTTTGATTTAAAACAAATTCGCTTTTTACTCAATACCGACATCATGGGCAGTGGCGAAGAAGGCATTACGGTGGTGAATGCCACCTTATTTAAATCGGAGTTTGACAGGTTGCAGGAACTCAATACAGAGGGCAGTTACCTCACTCAAGTCAAATCGAGAGGACCTGCCGCCAATTCAGATCATTATTTCTTTACACAAAAAGGGGTTCCATCGTTTTTTGTCTATACCATGGGGCCCAATAAGCACTATCACGATATAGAAGACAAAGCAGAAGCGTTAAGCTATGCAGCTTTTGAACCGCTAGCTAAGCTCTTGCTCAGTTTTATGCGCTCATTTTAAGCGGCGTACCAAATAACTCGTTTGCAAAATGAGTACACTCAACGAAAGCCCAAGAAGGTACAAGACCAACTCCACACTTTGATTGGTATAAATGAGCGCCAGGCTTACCGATAAATAGCCCAATAATTGGGTCACGCTGATGATTAAAAACCGAAAGGTTTGGGCAGCCGGATCACCGTTGTTTTTGACAAAAAGAATACCTGCTGAAATCAAAACCAATAACACAGAGGTCAGTTGAATACCCCACAATTGTTTGAAAGGCAAGTCAAAAACATGCACTAGCGCTAAAATGAAAAAGACTAAATGAACAGCAAACAAAGTGGCAAAATAAGACCAAAGTGTGATTTGTTTTTTGGGATTAGTTTTCACGGTTAAGGGCGTTCACTTCTTTAATGATCAGATACAAGCCAATGCCTACTCCAACTAGCGCTAAAATGATGGTAAAGAGGCTGCTGGTGTTGAATTTTTTATCTAGCCAAGTTCCTAACCACGTAAAACCACCAATGACGGCAGCCATTTGAAATGCGGCAGAGCTCAGCTTCAGGTAAGGGTTGTTGGCACTATTTTTTTCAGTCATTGAAGGCTGCCTCCACGTCTAGTTTGTGCGTACTGACACCAGCGCGCATGACGCAAGCACCTTCAAAGAAAGCGCCTTCTTCTATGTGGAGTTTCATGGTTTGGATGTCGCCTTTGATACGCGCTGTTGCACGCAATACCAAGAGGTTTTCTACCATGAGTTGGCCGTCCATGGCGCCGTCTATTTCGGCATTTACACAAACGAGATTGCCATTGATTTTACCAGAGGTGCCAATGATGACGCGGCCAGCACAAGAAACGTTGCCATTGACTTCACCTTCTAGCAAGATGTTGGAATCTGAAGTGAGGTCGCCGTTGAGCGTTGTGCCTGCTACAATGCGGTTGATGCGGTCGGTGGTATCAGGTGCTTGCGAACCTCCGAAAATGTCTTTTCTTAGCATAAAGCTTAGTAATTATCGATGAAAAATCCTTTATAATCATCAAATTTCGACGTTTCTATCAACTTTTTCAAATTTTCTTGATTGATAATGAAAATTTTATTGTTTTGGTAGTCATCGAGATACTCTGCACCGGCCTTGTAGGCATTGAGATAATCCCATGCAATTTTGGTTGTAGGGAAATCTGAAACAAGGATAAAATTCTTTTCGTCGAGGGTTGTCTTGACACTAACTTTAACTTTAGATGTTTTGAATGCCTTGGTAGAAAAATTGGAGACCGTTGTGCGCAAATCATCAGCGTCTTCATCTTCGTCGAGCAAGACAATAACAAATTGTGTCACGTTTGGTGTAAAAGTAAAAATAGATTGTTCTTTAGTTTGCTGATTGGGCTCAAATTTCGAATACCCTTTTTTGAGGATCTCTAACATTTCTTTGGCGCGTACCGCTTGATCAGATTTTGGTTTTTCATCGATAATGCGCTGTAAAAGCGGAACCAAAACTTGCTTGTCAGTGCTCAATTGTCCGACAGCTAGGGCATTGAGCAATAAGTATTCCGCTCTGTAGGCATTGGTTGGGTCGTTGTCTATGACTGTTTGCGTTGCTGCCTGCACTTGCGAATAATAAGACTGATCGTATTTTTTTAGCAGCTCAAGATACGCTTGTTGGTCTTTTTGCGCACTCAATTTTTGCTTGACATAGAAATCGGGATCTTTGAAGTACTTTGCAGCATCAGAGCTTGGGTACTTCTTGAGGATGTATTGACGGTATTTGTCGGCATCTGCCGTTTGCTCATAAATTTTAAAGAGCTGAAAGGCCGCAGAAAGGTCGGTTGGGTGATCTAGATTTTTGTCGAGTATTGCCAAAAATTGGGCGGCAGCTAATTCGGTTTCATTGAGTATTTCTTTGTAGAGCACCCCTGAGGTATAGAGCGCCTCTAAAAGGCGTTCTTGCGAAGCCTTAAGTGCCTCTGCAGTAAGTGGAATGTCTTTGAGCAAGTTCTCTACAGAAAGTGAATCTTTCTGGTCTTGGGAAGTTGGTGCTTGCGTGCTGTCTTGACCTTTGACATCGATATTGGCATTCAAGACAATGCGCTCGCTGCGGCGCCAGTCGTCGGTGTTTTCTCGCATGCCCCAATTCTTGCGGAACTCGTTGTATCCTTCTTCGCGGAGTTTGGTATTGTTGAAAATAAATTTGTTGGCGTTGGCGTTGGCATTGGTATTAGTGGGTTGGCTTTGTTGCAAAGCGAGGAGCTTAGCCGCCTCGAGTTCTTTGCGACGCTGTTCGTCTCGCTTGATTTGCTTGAGCGTTTCTTTGAGAAAATCTTCGCGGTCTTTTTCGGATAGCGCTGCAATTTTTTGAACGGAGTCTTCGAATTGAGCGGTTTCTATAGCCTTGACTAAATCGGCGAGTTTGGTGGCTTTGCTTTTGATTTGATCACCATTGGGGTAATCATCGGTGATGAAACGCGAACTTGAATCGTAATACTTTTGAGCGTACACAAAGTTCTTTTCTTGAAAAGAAAGGTCGCCGAGCTTTTCGTAGGCCTGCGCGCGCTGACGCTTGTTGTTATTGGAATAAAATGCGGACGAGGTAAGATGAGATTTGGCCAATGGCTTATTGCCTTTGTTGATTTCCATGAGGGCCATTGCGTAATAAATCTGGTCTTTGAAGGTCGCGTTTTTGGCATCGCGCAACATTTTTTGAAGGTCGCCCATGAGGCGGTCGTCGCCGCTCACAATTGCGCGATTGAGGCGCGCGTTGAAGGCGATGTCTGCAGCTGCGGCAGCCTTATAGGCTTTGCCGTAATGAAGGGCAGCATCTGTGGTTTTATTTTGCAATTGATAGACTTGCGCCAAAATGTAGTGTAAACGCGCTTTTTCTTTGGCGTTCGAACATTTGGCAATGGCCAACTCTAAGCCTTCTATGGCCACATCGTATTCGCGGCGGCGCAGTGCGAGGTCTGCGTAGGCGCGATGGATCTCAAACTGTAAATTCTTGGACATCTGAGGGCCCGCCTCTGGATTCTTTTTGCGCAAGAATGGAATGTAGTCTGTGATTTGCTTGTCGTTTTGGATTTCGGCGCGTTCATTGAGCGCATCTAAAATCAGTTTGGCATCGGCGTATTTGCGCTGCTCAATATAGATGCGAGCAATCCAGAGGCTGGCAACATACGCGCTCTGGTCTTTGTCAAAGAAACGCTTGACAAACTGAAAATTATCTAAGGCCTTTTGGTAATCTCGTCTGTAAAAATAAGCCTCGCCTACAGTGAGCCAGTTTTCGTCGATCCATTTGTTGTATTCTACTGTTTTGTAGAACATGTTTTCAGCGGTAGGCATGCTGTGATTGAGGATCACTTTGGCACATTTCACTACTGCGGTGTCTATGGCTGGTAGCATTCCCTTGACCTCCTTTTCAGTAGGCACTGGAAAAACAGGCAATAAAGCGTAGAAATCTTCTTTGCGGCTATCGTGATAGGTTTTTAAAGATACGCGAAGCAATTCCTTGGCGTTGAAATGGCCGTTGTACTTGGCGGTGGTTTGGTGGTAAAAGCGATTGAGCGGCGTATTGTTTTCAGTCGAACAAGCCCATGACAAGAAGAGCAAAAGCAGTGTCAGGAAAAGATGTAGACTTGTACGCATGGACAATGAAAGGCGTTATAACGCAAAATTTGCGTTTTTAGTGTGTGGTTTAAGCAATATTGGTAAAGACCTGTTGGATATCGTCGTCGTCTTCAATTTTATCGAGCATTTTTTCGATGTCGACAAGCTGTTCTTCTGAGAAATCTACAGGACTTGTTGGTATGCGCTTGAGGCTCGACTTTTGAACTTCTATTTGCATGTCTTCGAGTGCTTTTGCGAGCGTTCCGAATGCAGTGTAGTCTCCGTAAACAATGATTTGTTCTTCCTCTATTTCAATTTGTTCACAACCCGCATCAATGAGCTCTAACTCGAGCATTTCAGGATCGATTTCAGGGGTTTTGGCGATTTCAAAAATACTTTTGCGCGCAAACATGAACTCCATAGAGCCGTTTGGCACCACCGCACCACCTGCTTTGTTAAAGTAGGACTTGACATTGGCTACAGTACGGGTTGGGTTGTCTGTAGCGCATTCTACGTAAACCAAAACACCATGAGGGCCCTTGCCTTCGTAATTTACTTCGGTAAAAGAAGCAATATCTTTTTGAGCTGCACGCTTGATTGCAGACTCGATATTGTCTTTGGGCATGTTTTCAGACTTCGCATTTTGAATTGCGGTGCGCAACTTCGCATTGGTGGATGGGTCCATGCCGCCTTCTTTGGCTGCCATAGTGATGGCCTTGCCTAGTTTAGGAAACATCTTGGACATTTTGTCCCAGCGTTTTTCTTTGGCTGCTCTGCGGTATTCAAATGCTCTTCCCATAATGCGTATACTTTTGGGCAAAAGTAAGGAATTCGCAAGGAAAATTCAAGTGGGGATAAAGTGCTTTAAGCTAAAATTTGTTCGATATAGTTGAGCACGGGCTCTTTTCCGAATCCGGACTCGGCCGATGTAGTGAATACAGGTGGTAATTCAGCCCACACTTTCAGCATTTCTTTTTTGTATTTGGCCAAATTCTTTTGCAGTGCCGAGCTAGATAATTTGTCGATTTTGGTAAATACCATAGAAAATGGCAAGCCTTTTTGCCCGCACCAGTTCATGAACTCTAGATCAATTTTTTGAGGCTCTAAGCGGGCGTCAAGCAACACAAAGATGTTGTAGAGCGTTTCTCTTTTAGTCAGGTAATCGGCAATAAAGCGTTCGAAGGAGCTGCGCTGGGTCCGGCTGACTTTTGCGTAGCCATATCCAGGTAAATCGACAAGGTACCAATGCTCATTGATCAAAAAATGATTGATGAGCTGCGTTTTTCCGGGTGTTCCGGAAGTTTTGGCCAAGCCCTTTTTTGAGGTTAACATGTTGATTAACGAAGACTTACCTACGTTCGATCGGCCAATGAAAGCAAATTCGGGTTTGCCGTCTGTCGGACACTTGCTTACTTCTGTATTGGAAATGGTGAATTCTGCGCTTTTGATTTGCATCTTGCAAAGTTACTTTAAACTTTTATTTTTGCGGCATTGCGAACAATCTATCTGAAAGGTTGTTAGGGTTTGACTACATAGAAGATGGCAGAATATAAAATCAAAGATATCGAAATCCTTACGGGCATCAAAGCGCACACCATTCGCATATGGGAAAAACGTTATGGTATGCTCATTCCCGAGCGAACCGATACCAAAATTCGGACCTATAGCGATGCCGATTTATCGTTTCTACTCAACGTCAGTTTATTGAACAAAAAAGGGGTCAAAATTTCGAAAATCGCCACCATGGGCACTACGGCTATCCATCACATGGTTTCTGAAATCAGACTCAATTCTTCAATAGACAATGCAGAAGAAAAACTCATTTTAGCCCTTCTTGAACTCGACGAACAACTCTTCCGCAACACCCTCAACGACCTCATCAAGAACAAAGGTTTAGAGGCTACTTTTTCTGAAAACCTCATTCCGTTCCTAGACCGTATCGGCGTCATGTGGTTGGTCAATAGCATTTCTGCAGCGCAAGAGCACTTTATATCAAACCTTATCCGTCAGAAAGTTATTACCGAAATTGACAAACTTCCGATTCCGCCAAAGTCAAAAGAAAGTGTATTGCTCTTTTTACCTGAGCACGACTGGCATGAGATCGGCTTGCTTTTTTACCAATATTTATTGCGATCCAAAGGGCACTACACCTATTATTTAGGCCAGAGTTTGCCGTACGACTCCTTGGTTGACTGCATTGAGCGCTTGAAACCAACAGTTGTGTTGAGCAGCTGGCTTACGGCCGTAGACCAACATTTTATTGTCGGGTACTTTAAGCAACTTCACAACGATGCGCCCAACGTGCGCTACATTGCAGGTGGTGCGCAAATTCACACCCACTCTGCTGCGCTCAAAGACCTCATAACAGAAGTCAAGAACTCGGCAAGTCTACTTGCGTTGTTTGCCTAAGCGTTTGCGCTTACAAGACGATATTCACAATTTTTCCGTGTACCACTATCACCTTCTTCGGTGTTTTACCTTCCAACCATTTCTGTGTTTCGGGTTTCTCTAAGATGTGCGCCTGAACTTCTTCGATAGAAAGCGAAAGGTCTAAAGTGGCTTTATAACGCATTTTGCCATTGAAAGAAACCGGGTAATCAAAAGTAGACTCCGCGAGGTAACTTGGGTCAAAAACAGGATACTCCGCTGTAAAAATACTTGAAGCCTCAGGTTGTAATTGCGACCAAATTTCTTCGCAAATATGCGGCGCATATGGTGCCATCAGAATGGTCAGTTGTTCGAGGATATGGCGGTTGTTGCACTTTTGTTCGGTGAGTTCATTGACGCAAATCATAAAGCTTGATACGCCGGTATTGAAGGAGAAACGCTCGAGGTCGTCGGTGAGTTTCTTAATTGTTTTGTGCAGTGTTTTGAGTGCTGCTGGGCTTGGTTGTGCATCGTTCACTTCAAACTGACCATTTAAGTGAAATAAGCGCCAATATTTTTTAAGAAAGCCGTGGACACCCGTGATGCCTTTAGTATCCCAAGGTTTACTTTGCTCGAGTGGGCCTAAGAACATCTCGTACATGCGCAGCGTGTCGGCACCGTATTTTTCACAGAGGTCGTCTGGGGTAACGACATTGTACCAACGCTTTGACATTTTGTCTACTTCGCGTTTCACCAAAACTTTTCCCTCTGCATTGCACACAAATTCTTGGTTCGCATATTGAGGCTGCCAAGCTTTGAGTGCATCCAGTTGGATACTTTCGTCATCGTTGAGTAAGTCAATCAAGATGCGGACTTCCCTGAACCCTTCTTTATTTGCTGGAAGCATGTCTAGAGAGTACATTTTTTGATCGGGGCCCACATAAGCAATCGCCGATTTACCGAGGATCATGCCCTGATTGATGAGCTTGGCAAAAGGCTCGTCAAAATGAATAAAACCTAAGTCGTAAAGGGCTTTTGTCCAGAAGCGCGCGTACAATAAGTGCCCAGTAGCGTGTTCGGAGCCGCCGATGTATAAATCGACTTGGTTCCAATAAGCAAGCTTTTGAGGATCTGCAAACGTTTCTTGGTTGTGCGGATCCATGTAGCGCAGAAAATACCATGAGCTTCCGGCCCAGCCTGGCATGGTGTTGTATTCCATGCGCTCGCCCAACTGACAAGACCACGCCTCTTTGGCTGCTCTTGCGAGCGGCGGCTCTCCGTCTTCAGTGGGTAAATACGCATCTACGTCGGGCAGTGTAACGGGCAATAAGTCGTCGGCTACGAGTTGTGGTAGACCATCTTGGTAATAAACCGGGAAAGGCTCGCCCCAATAGCGCTGACGCGAAAAAACGGCATCGCGCAGGCGGTAATTTGTTTTGCCTTGGCCAATACCTTTTGCTTCAATAGCAGCAATTGCTTTTTCCATGGCAGCTTTGGCATCGAGCCCATTCAAAAAGTCTGAATTGGCAATAACAGCGTCTTTTTCGGCGTAGGCTGCTTCCGAGATGTCTTTGTCTGCAAAAATATTTGGAATAGGGAGATTGAAATGGGTGGCGAAGTCGTAGTCGCGTTGGTCGCCACAAGGCACTGCCATGACGGCGCCCGTGCCGTATGAAGCCAATACGTAATCGCCGATCCAAATTGGAATTTCTTGACCTGTAAAAGGATGCAAAGCGTAGGCGCCGGTGAAAGCACCCGTAATGTTTTTGACATCGGCTTGGCGGTCTCTTTCGGTTTTCAGTGCGGCTTGTTGCTGATAGGCGGCAACCTCCTCTTTTTGATTTGCGGCACAAATTTGAGCAACGAATGGGTGTTCAGGTGCCAAGACCATAAAACTAACGCCAAAAATTGTGTCGGGGCGCGTTGTAAAGACTTCAATTTGAAGATCGGTATCCTTCACTGCAAATTGTACACTTGAGCCCTTAGACTTGCCGATCCAGTTGCGTTGTTGTTCTTTGAGTGCGTCGGTCCAGTCGATGCGGTCGAGCCCTTCTAACAAGCGCTCTGCATAGGCTTTGATGCGCATAGACCACTGCATCATGCGCTTTTGCTCAACAGGGTGTCCGCCGCGTTCTGAAACGCCATTGACGATTTCGTCGTTGGCCAATACCGTACCTAACGCCGGGCACCAATTGACCCAACTTTCCGCCAAATAAGCCATGCGGTATTGCTGCAAAACCGCTTCCTTTTCGGCAGATGAAAACGCCAGCCAAGTTGGGGCATCAAAATGTTGTTGGCACTCGTGAACTGCCTGAACATTTAGATTTCCTTCTTTCTCGAATGTAGAGATGAGTGCAGCAATTGGAGTAGCTTTGTCTAAAGTGAGGTCGTAATATGCGTCAAATAATTGCTTAAAGATCCATTGGGTCCATTTGTAATAAGACGGATCTGAGGTGCGCACTTCGCGGTCCCAATCAAAACTAAAACCCATGAGGTCTAGTTGCTGGCGGTAGCGTGCGATGTTTTCTTTGGTCGTGATGGCCGGATGCTGGCCAGTTTGGATAGCGTATTGTTCAGCCGGCAAACCGAAGGAGTCGTAACCCATCGGGTGCAAGACATTGAATCCTTTCAAACGCTTGTAGCGCGCAAAGATATCAGACGCGATGTATCCGAGTGGGTGCCCAACGTGCAAGCCGGCCCCTGATGGGTACGGAAACATGTCCAAAACATAAAATTTTGGCTTGGTGGTATCTTCGGTTACTTGATATGTTTTGCGCTCTTGCCAAAGTTGACGCCATTTGGCTTCGATTGCGTTGAAAGTGTAGTCCATGTTTGCTTATAGAAAGCACAAAGATACAAAGCTTGGGCTTAACGGAGCAAAAAGTACAGACCAAGAAGGAACAACAAGCTGTCATAACCACCCTTTGGAACTTTGAACTCACGTTGAATGACAATCAAAGCAACCATTATCCAGACCCAGGGTAAACCCATTAAAAAAGAAAATAAGGTCAGCAGAAAAATCACGAGGTAGCTCGCATTCTCTTTACCTAGCAAACTCGCTAGTGTCTTAATTTGACCGGCATCTGCTGCAATATCCTCGATATCTCCTTGAATGCTCAGCGCTAGGTAGAAAAGAAAAAATGGGAAATAAACGAGATTTGAAGCGCCATCGAGTGCAGGGATTAAATTGAGCTGCACAAACCACATCACTGCAATCAAAAGGTTTTTTAGCACCGGGATTTTTCGCCAGGCAATTCCCCACTCATAACTCACTACCAAAATCAACTGAACAAAGAGCAAAGACCAAAACCAAAGGAAAGGCAGTGCCGCTTGATACGCTTCCAAATATAAGGCAAGAGGCGCTAAATAGTGGAGCCTGTGTAGCCAACTTGCCGTAGCAAAAGTGCGGTCTTTAATAGCAAAATATGCCATGGCAATAAGAAATCCCTGACCATTTGCTTTTAGAAAATTACCGTGTAGCGATTCAGTAGAAAAACCACTCCAAGCGTACAAACCAACGCTGTAGCAGACTACAGAAAAGGCCAAAAATAAATTATACCAAATTCTATTTTTCAATAACATCAATAATGTTTTGAAAGTCTATTGTTTCTATGCAAGTGCAGCTTTTGCCTGCAGAACACAGCGCACAGGTGCCTGCTGCAGTTAGTGCTTTTGAGTTTTGGCCCAGAGCTGCCCAGCGCCCTGGATGAATCGGTTTGCGCTGCGCAAACAATCCAATTGCTTGAATGCCACACAGACCTGCAATATGATAAGGTCCGGTAGAGCACGCCACCAATGCTTTGGCTTTTGAAATAAGCTGTATGAAAGTCGGTAAATCCCATTGGCCTGTGGCATCAGTAATAGCTGGATGCTTTGGAATGTGTTGTCGAAATTGAAGGCCTTCTTTTTCTGTCCCGGTAAAATAGACTTGATAACCCTTGTCAACAAGTGCCAGGGCCAATGCCATATATTTGGCCAAAGGATACTCTAAGCCACTCCCATTTGATTTCGGATGCAACAAAACTGTATTGCTCCAATCTTGATCAACTAATGGATTGCTAGAATCTGGAACAGTGAATTTTAATTTTTCTGAAAGTTCTAAAAGCGTTGGGACTTTTGTTATTCCGAGCGGAGCAAGCAACTTGAAATTCAGCTGCGACTCATGCAAGTCAGAGCGCTTGCGGGTAAAACTTGGCCGAAAATTACAGGTAAACAAATGAAAGAAACGATGAGAAGTGCCAATTCGCATAGGTATATTGGCTTGTTTACACCATTGTGCCACCTCTTTGTTAGGGAAAAGGTGCAGCACCACATCGAACTGACTCAAGAGCTCATTTCTCTTGGGCTGTTCCATTTGTTGGAGTTCATCGAGAACCAGCACCTGATCGATTGGCTCAAAACAAGCCACAACAGCTCGGGTATAATTTCGGCACAAATACGTGAGCTCAGCCTTTGGATAAGCTGCGGCCAGCGCTTGGCAAACAGGTAGCGTTAAACAGACATCGCCAATGGCATCCGTTCTAGAAATTAATATTTTAGTTGGGTCATGCATTTTGCCAACGTTTACGAAGTTTGGTGTACTTCTGTTGGGTCGCATATGCACTCCTGATGGCAATGTGCCAACCAGCCAAGCCGTCTAAAAATCCTTTTTTAAGGAGGTAAGATTTGAGAAATTGAGCCACTACTTTCAGATAGAGTTTGGATAGGCTGCAGCGCACCTTTCGATCAAAAAGTTCTTTGGCTGCAATCTCTGAGAAGTAAGCTATTTGCTTGAAATGATCTGCTTTTGTATAATAAGAATAATGCAGCAGGTCTCCACTTAAGTGCTGGACGGTGATGTCTTGACTTGGCAAGAGTTGGTCATGTGGGTTGATTCCGCCCCATTTTGCATCAGATTTGGTGACGAATCTCAATTTAGTATCTGGATACCAACCGCTATGATGAATCCACGTTCCGCAATAATTGGTAAGGCGATTCATGGTAAAACCACCTTTTTGAGGTCGTTCTTTTTTGAGCGCGAGAATTGACGCGCGCAATTCAGGACTCAGCGCTTCGTCGGCGTCTAGAGACAAAACCCAAGGATAGCTTGCGCGCTGGAGTGCTTCATTCTTTTGCTGGATATGGCCTTCAAAAGGGTGCTGCTCAAAGCGAATGCCAAATGTTTGGCAAATTTGTTGGGTGGCATCTGTAGAATAAGAGTCTAGAACTAAAATTTCATCGCAGACGTCTTGAAGGGAGGTCAGGCAACGGGCAATATTCCGGGCTTCGTTGTAGGTGATAATGACGCCAGAAATCTTCATCGCAAGTTATTTGATGCGAATGCGCTGCCCAATGTCAATGCTATTGACCTTGACGCCAGGATTGAGGCGCTGTAGTTGTGCTTGGGTAAGGTTATTGCGTTGGGCAATTTTTCCGAAGGTATCGCCGGCACGCACGGTGTAATATTTTTTTACTGGTGGTGGCGGAGTGGTGGGTACGGGTGTGGGCACAGGTGTAGGTGTGACTTGTACCTGTGTTTGATTGGTATAGATCGTTAATTTTTGGCCAACATAAATATTGGTGGTGCGCAGCGCATTCCATTCCATCAGTTGTTCGATTGAAACGTTGTAGCGAACAGCAATCTGACGCAAATTTTCACCGCTCTTTACTTTGTGATACAACAGGTTAGCTGTGGGAGGGGTATTGCTGAGTAGCGTATCGGCCGGAGCTGAAATAATGGTTGTAGAATCTTTTTGAGTGGAATCGGGGCCGATAGGAGGCGCAACAATGATAGGCTTTGGATGATAAATTGCTTCCTCTAATAGATAGAGTGAATCTTCATAGCTAACCAAAAGTCCTATTTTGTCAAGCGGGCCGGTTACGCAGCGCGCCGGAGTCATTTTGGGAATAAAAGTAGTTTTGTAAACGGGGTTGAGGCTTTGGATTTCGGTAAGGTCCCAATCGACAAGTTTTGAGATTGTTTGCATGTGCACACCACTCTTGACGCACATGGTATCTAGCTGGGCATTATGGATTTTGGCCTCCATTGGAATAATGTTGTACTCAGCATGGTAGGTCATCATGTACGCGGCTGCGATAAAATTGGGCACATAACCTTGCGTTTCTGCAGGTAAAAAAGGTCGGACCTCCCAATAAGTTGTTTTACCGCCCGATTTGCGTATGGCATGGTTCACATTGCCCGGACCTGCGTTGTAGGCCGCTAAGGCTAAGTTCCAGTCGCCGTAGATTCCATATAGTTGTTTGAGGTAACGACACGCTGCATCTGTAGCCTTTTCTGGATCCATGCGCTCGTCGATATAGGAGTTTTCTTCTAAGCCAAAATAAAGGCCTGTTTTGTACATGAATTGCCACAAACCGAGTGCTCCAGCTCTCGACTTCACTTGCGGACGCAAACCACTTTCGATGACAGATAAGAAGCGCAATTCAAGTGGCAAGCCGTATTCAGTTAGTTTTTCCTCAAAGAGATCAAAATAAAGAGCAGAGCGGCCAAGTGCTACACGAATAAACCCGCGTCTTTGTGCAGCAAAGAATTTGATTGTAGAAAGCGTGGCTGGATTGCAGTCGAGCTGAAAAGGCGTTAGCTCGTTCATTTTTGCTAAGCGTGCGCAAATTACGGAGTCGGAAAAAGAAGGGATTTGCCCTGGTGAATAGTTGAGTGCCGTAATGATGGAATCGTAATTATTGGCATTCGCATATTCTCCGTAAAATAAATTCAGGCTTTGCTGGACGGTATTGACAAACGGATCTGGATCAAGAGAGTCTGAAGGGCGCACTAAATGTGCAGGCTTTTGTGCCTCTAGTGAGGTAGCGCAAATCAATAGGATAAAGACACAAAGCCACTTCATTAGAGAACTTCTTGTAGTTTTTCTGATGCATGAAAAAGGAAGTCTTCTTCAAAATCGCGGGCCATTAACTGGATACCAAAAGGCAAACCACTGCTGTGCACGCCAAAAGGCAAGCTGATAGCTGGGTTCCCGGTGAGGTTGGCATGAACCGTAAAAATATCTTGTAAATACATTTGAATAGGGTCTTTGACCGCATTCATTTCAAAAGCAGCTGTTGGCGTTGTAGGTGATAACAGCACGTCACACTCGTTTAAGAGTGCTGCGGTGCGGTCTTTGAGGATGCGGCGAACTTGCTGACCTTTGGTGTAATAAGCGTCGTAATAACCGTGTGAGAGCACAAAGGTGCCGGTCATGATGCGGCGCTGTACTTCTGGGCCAAATCCTTCACTGCGCGATTTCACGTACGTTTGCTCTACGCCTTTTGCCTCAGCGCTTCTATAACCATAATGCACGCCATCAAAGCGCGATAAGTTAGAAGAAGCTTCTGCGGTGGTCAGGACGTAATAGGTAGGCACCATGTAGTCGAGGAAAGGAAAGCTCACCTCGATAATTTCATGACCTTTTGCACGCAAATCAGAAAGGGTTTGCTGCAATTTGGCTTTGATGTCTGCATCAAGGCCGGGATGGTGCAGACATTCTGCCAAAACACCGATTTTTAGTTTTTCTGGTAGGTTTGTTCTTGCCTGGTTGTCCAAACTTGAGCTGGTCGCATCGTAGGGATCTTGGCCAGCGGTGAGAGAAAGCAAGAGTTGGGTGTCGGCTAAACTATTGGTAAAGTAGCCAATTTGATCAAAAGAGGAAGCGTATGCGATGAGGCCGTAGCGACTTAAGCGACCATAGGTTGGCTTGATGCCAAAAGTGCCCGTCCAGGAAGCCGGTTGGCGCACTGATCCGCCGGTATCAGAACCAAGCGAAACCGTACATAAATTGGCTGAAACCGCAACAGCACTACCTCCGGATGATCCGCCGGGAACGTAGTTGGGTTTCCAGTTGTTGTGTACTGGACCAAAAGCAGAGTTTTCATTGGAACTACCCATGGCGAATTCATCGCAATTGAGGCGGCCGATGACAATGGCGTCTTGGTCAATGAGGCGTTGTAAAACCGTAGCAGTGTAAATGGATTCAAAACCCCCAAGGATTTTGGATGATGCACTTACTTTGTGGTCTTTGTAACAAATGTTGTCTTTGATACCGACAATAACCCCGGCCAATTGGCCTGCAGTGCCCGCTTGAATTTTTTGGTCTACCAAACGTGCTTGTGCACGAGCTGAATCTGTAAAAACTTCAAGAAAAGCGTTGAGGTGCGCGTGCGCCTCGATGCGGCTCAGGTGTTCCTCAACGAGGTCCAAAGCCGTTTTGCCAGAATGCAATGCGTTCTGAATCTCTGCGATTGTACGGTACATGCAGTTATTTTTCTTCTTTAGAAATTTCGGTAGAAGGCTCTCCTGCGTTATTTTCGCCTTTGGATGCGTCTTTGAATTCTTTCACGCCTTTACCAAGACCACGCATAAGTTCTGGAATTTTTTTACCTCCGAAGAAAAGTAAAACGATCACGAGGATGAGAATGATTTCGGTTGGTCCAAATTTGCCCATAATAACTTTTTTTAGTGTCTTACAAAATTAATGAAAATTAGCCTTGTCGCTTGGACATTATAATTTTCTTGCCACTTCTACTTCTTCATAAGCTTCGATGATATCTCCAATTTTGATATCGTTGAACTTATCAATGTTCAGACCACACTCATAGTTGTTTTTGACTTCTTTGACGTCGTCTTTGAAGCGCTTGAGCGAGCCTAGGCTGCCTGAATGCACCACAATGCCATCGCGGATGAGACGGATTTTGGAGCTGCGCTTGATGATGCCGTCGAGGACATAACAACCTGCAATGGTACCAACTTTCGTGATGTCGAAGGTTTCGCGTACTTCGGCAGAACCGAGTACTTTTTCTTCGATATCTGGTGACAACATGCCTTCCATTGCTGCCTTGATTTCTTCAATGGCTTTGTAGATAATGGAATACATGCGGATATCGATTTGCTCTGTTTCGGCCAATTTACGTGCAGGTAAAGTCGGACGAACCTGGAAGCCAACAATGATGGCGTCAGATGCGGAAGCCAAGTTGACATCGGCCTCTGTAATGGCACCCACTCCTTTGTGAACGATATTGATCTGAATTTCTTCAGTAGACAAGTTGAGTAAGGAGTCGGAAAGTGCTTCGATAGAACCGTCGACGTCACCTTTAACGATGATGTTGAGTTCTTTGAAGTCTCCGATTGCCAAACGGCGTCCGATTTCGTCGAGGGTGATGTGCTTAGTGGTACGCAAACCTTGCTCACGATAGAGTTGTTCGCGTTTTTGTGCGATTGACTTCGCTTCTTTTTCGTCGTCTAGGACATTGAATTTGTCACCGGCACTTGGCGCGCCGTTGATTCCTAAAACGGAAACAGGTTGTGCTGGTCCAGCTTCTTTGAGGGGCTGTCCGTGTTCGTCGTGCATGGCGCGCACGCGGCCGTAGTAACGACCCACGAGGATGACGTCACCGATGCGCATGGTGCCTGCTTCAACAAGCATGTTGGTCACATAACCCTTGCCTTTGTCCAAAGATGATTCAATAACGGTTCCGACCGCATTTTTTTCTGGATTGGCTTTCAGATCAAGTAGTTCTGCTTCGAGAAGTACTTTGTCTAGGAGGGCGTCAATATTTAAATTCTGCTTGGCAGAGATTTCTTGTACCTGGTATTTACCACCCCAGTCTTCGACGAGGATGTTCATGGCAGAAAGTTGTTCGCGAATGCGGTCTGGGCTAGCTCCGGGTTTGTCGATTTTGTTGATCGCAAAAATCATTGGAACATTGGCAGCTTGCGCATGCGAGATTGCTTCTTTGGTTTGCGGCATGACGTCGTCGTCTGCTGCGACAATAATGATGGCAACGTCTGTAACTTGCGCACCACGTGCACGCATGGCCGTAAAGGCTTCGTGACCTGGTGTATCGAGGAAAGTCATTTTGCGATTGTCCTTGAGCGTAACAGAATACGCACCGATGTGCTGGGTGATACCACCGGCCTCGCCTTCTGTCACATTTGCGTTGCGAATGCGGTCAAGTAAGGAGGTTTTACCGTGGTCAACGTGTCCCATAACCGTAATAATTGGTGGTCGGGAGATAAGGTCTTCGGGTTGATCTTCTACAACGGTAATTGCATCTTGTAATTCTGCACTGATGAATTCGGTTTCAAAGCCAAATTCGTCGGCTACGATTTGGATGGTCTCGGCGTCTAGACGCTGGTTGATAGAAGCAAAAATACCCAAGGACATACAAACCGAAATAACTTGTGTCGGTTGTACGTTCATCATGGAAGCCAACTCAGAAACAGTAACAAACTCGGTGAGCTTGAGTGTTTTCTCTTCGAGTTCGGCCATGGCCATTTCTTCCTGACGACGCTGTGCGTAGTTGTCGCGCTTTTGACGGCGATTTTTGGAAGCTTTGGACTTTCCGCCTTGGTTAGATAAGCGAGCAAGCGTTTCTTTGATCTCTTTTTGGATATCGTGTTCAGAGATTTCTGCTTTCTCCGTTTTAGGCTTATTTGCAGTATTTGGCGTGTTGCCAACTTCTACTTTTTTGATGCGCTTGCGCTTGCGCTTGTTGTTGGCATCTTCAGATGAAGAGGCAACTGGTGTGCGCGGACGCTCTACTGGAAGTTCGATCTTACCCAAAACCGTTGGGCCAGAAAGTGTCTGGCGTGCCACGCGGATGGTTTCGATTTCTGGCGCTTTAGTTTCAACAGGTGCGTTCTCCTCTGGAGCTGATGCCACTGGGGCAGCAGCAGTTGGTTCCGCAACTGGTGCTTTTGGCGCGACTGGAGCAGCCTGAACAGGTTTTTCAGGCGTTTTATCTTTTTTCTTGTCAGGACGCGTGCGTTGGTTGATCGCATCGAGGTCGATTTTACCAACTACGTTGACTTTATTTTCTGAAGGAGCTGCCTTTTCTTCTTCGATTGGAGCAGATTCTTCTTGAACTGGAGCAACCTCAATGACTTCTTCAATCTTTGGTTCAGGTGCTTTTTGAGGTGTTTCACTCAAGACCTGACGCTTGATTTCTTCGAGATTGATGTCTTCTTCATCCTCGTCTTCGACAACTGGCGTCGAATGTACTTCTTCTTGTGGTTTGTCTTTCAAAGACAAAGACTCTCGCTTCTCGCGACGCAAAGCAGCTTTAGACTGCTCTTTCATGCTTTGGTCTGCAGCGAACTCTTGGCATAGAATCTCATAGTGCTCCTGCTCCAAACGCGAAGTTGGAGTGGGGTCAATGACAATGCCTTTTGAACCCAAGAACTCGACGATTGTCGGTATTCCTACATTCAACTCTCCTGCTGCTTTTCCTAAACGAATCGGTTTTCCCGCCATAATCTACTGTTGCGCTCCTTATTGGTATTAAAGTTATTCAAATTCCGCTTTCAAAATGCGGAATACTTCTTCGATGGTTTCTTTTTCTAGATCTGTTCTAGACACGAGGTCGTCTACACTGATTTCAAGAACTGATTTTGCGGTATCGCAACCAATAGTCTTGAGCTCATCGATGATCCAGCTATCGATTTCGTCTGCAAATTCTTCGAGGTCGACGTCTTCGATATCCACTTCGCCATCTCTGTAGACATCTATTTCAAAGCCACATAATTTGCCAGCGAGCTTGATGTTGTTTCCTCCCTTACCAATGGCCAAAGAAACTTGGTCTGGCTTCAAGAATACTTTTACGCGTTTTTCTTCATCTAAAATTTCCATCGAAGTGATTTTAGCTGGAGAAAGCGAACGCTGAATAAGCAATTGTTGGTTTGAAGTATAGTTGATGACGTCGATGTTTTCATTGCGGAGCTCACGAACAATGCCGTGAATTCTTGAACCTTTCATCCCGACGCAAGCACCAACTGGGTCAATGCGATCGTCGTAAGACTCAACGGCAACTTTCGCGCGCTCTCCTGGTTCGCGGACAATCTTTTTAATGGTAATGAGGCCGTCAAAAACTTCCGGAACTTCGAGTTCAAATAAGCGCTCCAAAAATTCTGGTGCCGTACGAGAAAGAATAATCACTGGTGTGCTGTTGCGCATGTCGACTTTAGCAACAACTGCGCGAACAGATTCGCCTTTCTTGAAGAAATCTGAAGGGATTTGTTCGGATTTTGGCAAAATAAGCTCGTTGTTGTCGTCGTCCATGATGAGGATTTCTTTTTTCCAAACCTGATAGACTTCGCCAGTAACGATTTCGCCAATACGCTCTTTATATTTGTTGTAAAGTTGGTCTTTTTCGAGCTCCATAATGCGCGAAATAAGGTTTTGACGCAAAGCCAAAACATTGCGACGACCAAAATCGGCAAATTTAAACTCTTCCGTTACCTCTTCTCCGATTTCAAAATCTGGTTCGATTTTGATTGCGTCAGAATAAGCAATTTCTGTATTTGGGTCCTCTACTTCACCGTCGTCAACGATTTCTTTATTCAAGAAAATCTGAACGTCTCCCTTATCGATATTGACTACAATATCGATGTGTTCGTCGGTGTTGAACTTCTTTTTGAGCATGGCACGAAAGACGTCTTCGAGGACGTGCTGCATCGTTTGTTTGTCAATATTTTTTAGTTCCTTAAACTCCGAGAATGAGTCAACAAGTTCCAAACTGTTCATGGTGCTTATTTAAATGAAATTACAATTTTTGCTTCTTTTATTTGATTGTAGGGCAGCTCTATGAATTCTTCTACCCAAACTTTTTTCTTTTTTGCTTCGTCGCGCTTTTGAAGGCGTTGTTTAAAAACGAGGTTTTCCTCGGCCATTTTGATCAATTCTGCCTCAAATTGCTCACCTGTTTCTGGCGTAACTTTAAAACTACGCCCAACATTTTTTGCGAACTGATTGATATGACGAATTGGTTTGTCCAAACCTGCCGAAGAAACATGCAATTCAAAATCAGCTTCTTCGCGATCGAGGTTGTGTTCGATGTTGCGGGAAACCGACATGCAATCATGCACACTTACACCACCTTTAAGCTTGTCTAATTCTACGTGAATGACATTGGTTGGCGATATGCGCAAATCGACTACATAAAGGCCGTTGTCTAGCTCTGCTATGCGTTCGTCTATGAGTGCTTGTATCAGCTTTTGATCTAACATATTCTATCGTTCTTAAATCTGTAGAGAGTATGGAAAAAAAGAGGGGACTTGCGTCCCCTCGTTCCTATCATCTACAAATGTGATGCAAATATATGCATTTTAAATTAATCCACAAAATCATCGCGTATCTTTGCCACATGTTAGTAGAAATTGAAGACAAAATTGTATCCACCCAAATCTTTGAAAGACAATTCGTTTGCGACCTTACGGCCTGCAAAGGGGCTTGTTGTATTGAAGGAGATGGTGGTGCGCCGGTAACGCCAGAAGAAGTTCAAATCATAGAAAAACATCTAGACCAGATTGTTCCTTTCATGAGGCCCGAAGGAATTGCAGCAGTAAAAGAACAAGGGGTAGTGTACTTAGACAACGACCTTGAACCAGCCACAACTTTGGTTAACGGAGCAGAGTGCGCCTTCGTTTTCTTTGACAACGCAGGCATTGCCAAGTGTGCGATTGAAAAGGCTCAACGAGAAGGTATCATCGACTTTCCCAAACCGATCTCCTGTCACCTCTACCCCATCCGCACCAAAAAGTTCCAAGACTACACAGCACTCAATTATGAAAAGTGGGACATCTGCGAACCCGCTTGCGCGTGTGGTGAAAAACTAGAAGTTCCTGTCTACAAGTTTCTCAAAGAACCACTGCAAAGAGCTTTTGGCACGCATTTCTATCAAGAGTTAGAAAAAGTAGCTAGTGAGCTAGAAAACATGTAATGCGCAACTTATAAGCAAAAAGAAAGGCCCGATTGCTCGGGCCTTTTTTAATGTAGTAGTGTGTAGCAAATTAATGCGCCTCCTCACCTTCTTCTAAAGGTGTGATTTGCGTAATGAAATCTTGTGCTGCTCCTGGTTTAGAGTAGTCATAAGGCCAACGGTGTACTGTTGGCAATTCGCCTGGCCAGTTGCCGTGGATAGCTTCTACTGGTGTAGTCCATTCCAAGGTTGTTGCATTCCAAGGGTTTTGCGGTGCTTTTGGCCCTCTAAAGATGCTGTAGAAGAAATTGAACAAGAAAATCGCTTGACCCAACGCAGCAACAATTGCAAAGACGGTGATGATTTGGTTGAGGTCAACCATTAACTCGAAAGAGTTGCTATCAAATTCACTGTAAGCTGAGTAGTCATAGTAACGACGCGGTGCACCAGCTAAACCTACAAAGTGCATCGGGAAGAATACGCCATAGGCACCAATTAGTGTTACCCAGAAGTGTGCATAGCCCAAGCGCGTGTTCAACATGCGACCAAACATTTTAGGGAACCAGTGGTATACACCTGCAAACATACCGAACACAGCAGACATACCCATTACAATGTGGAAGTGCGCTACCACAAAATAAGTATCGTGCATCATGATGTCCAAAGCAGAGTCGGCAAGAATGATACCTGTTACACCACCTGTAATGAATGTAGATACCAAACCAATGGCAAACAACATGGCTGGAGTAAGTACAAGTGATCCTTTCCAAAGTGTAGTAAGGTAGTTGAATACTTTTACTGCTGAAGGGATGGCGATCAATAAAGTTGTAAATACGAATACACTACCTAAGAATGGATTCATACCGGTTACAAACATGTGGTGACCCCATACGATAAAGGACAAAAATCCGATAGCTAGGATAGAACCAATCATGGCTTTGTAACCGAAGATAGGTTTGCGAGAGTTGGTTGCAATAATTTCTGAAGACAAACCAAGAGCCGGTAGCAATACGATATAAACTTCAGGGTGGCCCAAGAACCAGAACAAGTGTTGATACAAGATTGGCGAACCTCCGTGGTTTGTCAACATTTCTCCACCTACAATGATGTCAGATAGGTAGAATGACGTACCCATGAGGCGGTCCATCGTTAAGAGTAATGCAGCAGATAACAACACAGGGAATGAAAGTACACCCAAAATTGCCGTTACAAAGAACGCCCAAATCGTGAGTGGCATGCGTGTCATGGTCATGCCTTGTGTACGCAAGTTGATGATCGTAACAATGTAGTTCAATGAACCAATCAAAGACGATGCGATGAAGATGGTCATAGAAACCAACCAAAGTGTCATGCCCAAGCCTGAACCTGAGACGGCTTGAGGCAATGCAGACAATGGCGGGTAGACTGTCCAACCTGCCATGGCTGGCCCTGACTCTACGAATAGAGAAATAAGCATAATGATTGATGACAACGCAAACATCCAATAAGAAAGCATGTTCAAGAAGCCGGAAGCCATGTCGCGGGCACCAAGTTGCAATGGAATGAGGATGTTCGAGAAAGTACCTGAAAGACCTCCAGTCAATAAGAAGAAGACCATGATTGTACCGTGGATGGTAACCAAACCAAGGTACATATCCTCTTTGAGCACACCGTTAGGCGCCCATTTTTCTCCTAAAAAGAAAGAAAGAAAATCTGAGCTTTCACCTGGCCATGCCAATTGAATTCTAAACAAGATGGAAAGCATCATTGCTACAAGACCCATAAAGACAGCAGTCATTAAGAACTGCTTGCCAATCATTTTGTGGTCTTGCGAAAAGATGTACTTAGAAATGAAATGCTCCTCATGATGGTGGTGATCCTCATGATGTCCGTGTGCGTGTGCGTCGTGTGAAGCCATTTTTTATTTTTTTATCGTTTCTATAATTAATTCATTGTAACAACCGCTGTTGTGTCTACAGCTGTGGTATCAGCCGGCGCTGCAGCAGCAGCCGCTGGAAAATATTGATCCTTGAATGTTGCTTTTTTCTTGCCATCCATCCACTTCTTGTAAGCAGATTTGTCAAGTACCACAACAACCATTTTCATTTTGTAGTGCGCTCCACCACAGATTTTGTTACACATCAAGATATAATTGAACTTCTCATCGTTCTTCTCGCGGCGCATTTCTGCAGTTGTTTTGTTCGGAGTAAATTTAAGACGTGTAGCCATTCCTGGTACCGCGTTCATTTGCGCGCGGAAGTGTGGAAAATACGCTGAGTGGATCACGTCTTTGGCACGCAAAGCGATTTCGTATTCCTGACCTTTACACAAATAGAGCGTGTCTTTTTGAATGATGTCATCCCAAGCACTTGCATCCAACTTTGGATTGTGGTTTTGCTTCATTTGTGTCATGAAACGGTACAAACGCTCTTTTCTAGATAAATCAGTTCTCAAAACATTCAAAGTAGAGTCACTGAATACGGTATCGCGGTTGTTGAGCAATTTTTGCAAGTTGCGAATACCAGTAGCACCGTTGAGCATGTTGTTCAATGAAGAATCAATGGTGTTGGTGGTTAAGAGTGCCAACTCGTTGTTGTCTAGCGTCAGTTTGTAATCATATAAACCAAGTGTGTTATCTGCACCAGCGTAACGTGCCGTCCAGTCAAATTGCTTTGAGAACAATTCGATTTTTTCAGCCTCTGGTTTTGAAGGACCTGAAAGACGACCCCAAGTTTGCAAACCTAAAATGATGATGACAGCAAGTACAACTGCTGGCACAACTGTCCATAACATCTCCAACTTGTTGTTGTGCGGATAGTAGAATGCGGGTACACCCGGCTTTCTGACATAACGCCATGTGAAAAAGAACAACAAAAAGTTTGTTAAAAAGAATACAGCAATAATGATGACGAAGTTCAGATTCAATAACCAATCCATTTCAACACCTTCGTCTGAGGCAGCAGCGCCACGTCCTGTCCAGCCATAGGCTGTCATGAGGTAAATGAAAAAGGCAAAAAACGCCAACATAAAGCCAAACATCATGCGGGCATTAAGGTTGTTGTCGCGATTAGAGATCTCGTGCTCTTGGTTTTTGCGCAACTTGGCAGAGATTTCATAGATGCGCACAAGCTGTGCGACGGCGATAGCGCCTAAAACAATGACAAGTAAAATGATTAATTTATTTTCCATGACTTTTTATATTGTCTTCAAATTAAATTTCGTGGTGATTACTTTCATCCAAGAATGGGTGATTAATTGGCGTAAGCGGCGCTTTAGAGAGGTTGCGAAGTACCATAAAAATGAATACTCCGGCCATCAATAAAGCCATTCCAATTTCCAATGCGCCAATTTTTGCATTTGCACCTAGTGATCCGGCAGAAATCATGACATAGACATCAAGCCAGTGTCCAATTAAAATCATGAGTCCAACAAATACGAGAATTCCGGCGTTGCGCTTTGCATCGCGCGACATCAAAATTAGCATAGGGAATGCAAAATTGATGATGAACATACCGAAGTATAAGTATTTGAATTCTGCGATACGCAACTGAAAATAACCAACTTCTTCACCAATGTTTGCATACCAAATGAGCATAAATTGTGAGAACCACATATATGACCACAAGAAAGAAGTAGCAAAAGCCCACTTACCTAAGTCGTGGATGTGAGAGTCGTTTACATTTGGAAGGTGACCTAATTTCTTCAGGTAAAGGGTTGTTAAAATCAAAACAACCATAGTGGAGCACCACATACCTGCAAAAGTATACCAGCCAAAAAGTGTAGAAAACCAGTGTACGTCGATAGACATGATCCAGTCCCAAGCAGATGTAGAACTAAATACAGCGAAGAACACCAAAAATGTAGCACCTTTTTTATAGTTCTTGAAGTGAAGATCTGTACCACCTACTTTGTCTTCTTCTAAAGAACGGTTTCTGAAACCCCTCCAGAACAAGAAGTAAGTTGTGAAATAAGCAAGCGTTCTGATCCAAAAGAAAATTTTATTCAGGTAGGCAGCTTTGTGGCGAACTACTTCATCATGTGCTTGCACTTTTGGATCCATCCAAGAATAAATGTGCGCGCCATCAGCAAGGGTAATGATCAATAAAACTGATCCTAGGACAAGCATACCTACAGGCAAGAAACCTGCTACTGCTTCTATCACGCGCTTAACAGCCGCATACCAACCTGTTTCAGTTGCATACTTAAGTGACAAAAAGAATAGGGCGCCTAAACCCAGGGCAAAGAAAAAGAACCCACTGATGAGGCCAGAAGCCATCAAACGAGTGAAGAAATGGTGGTCTGACGCACTGAGCGCAACACCGATAATTGTAAGGAGCGCACCAAAGCCCATCAGGCCAAATGCTACGTTTTTCGCTTTTTTGGTGATTTGAAATTCCATTGCTCTTCTTGATTAATTCGCGTTTGTGGTGTCTGAAACGGGCGCTGCAAGTGCTACACCAGTGGCGTCAAATTTGCCATAGTTAGCATCTTGTAGGCGGCGGATGTAATGAATGATAGTCCAGATTTCTTTCTTATTCAAAATTGAACCGTGAGAACCCATCATCCCCTTACCGTAATAGATTGAGTAAAACATTTGACCTTCTGTTGCGGCCAAACCAACGTAATTCGGAACACCTGCATATGCGCCGCTGGCAACCATTGGGCCATTTCCGTCGCCTTTTTCGCCATGGCAATGCTGACACATGGCTGTAAAGAGTTCTTTTCCTTTGGTAATCACTGTTTCCGCATTGGCAACGTTGAGCAACAATGGGTTTTTGTCACCTGCAGCCAATGTGTACTCGTCAGTTGTTGTGTAGTCCCAACCATATAATCCGTGTGTTTCGCGGAAAGCAACATTTGGCTTACGGAAATAAGGCAACATCAATTTCACTTCCGATGAATCTGTACCATAAAAAGGAATGGTATTGCGCGGTGGTGTCATGGCAGACAAACGACCTTTTAAACTGCCGTTGATTCTACCGCGAACTTCTCCGTAATCTACGTAAGTTTCAATACCTGGAGTGCGGTACATATCTGGGGCATATTCTAAACCTGGGCTGTCGGCATTAGACACGCAGGAGTTTAAAAGCAATGACATAGTCAAGGCTGCTCCACTAAATGCTGTGTAAACGATTTTTTTCATGTGGCCCTGTACTTATTTAATTTCTTTTTTATCCAATTCGAGGTAGCCGATTTCTTGCAACATGCCGTCTAGCTCTGCCTCAGTTACTTTTTGGTTTTCGCTCAAGCGGATTTCCATCACGAATTTGTCGTCGGTTGTGCGCGGATCAGGATTTTGAGCCGGCATACCTGGCAACGTTTTGTTGCGAAGTAAGTAGGTGATCGCCATTCCGTGCGCAGCACACATTACTGTAAACTCAAAGCTGATTGGAACAAACGCCAACATGTTTTCTAGATAAGAAAAGTTTGGCTTACCACCAATATTCATTGGCCAGTCAACAATCATGAAAAAACGCATTCCAACAGTAGCAAGCGTAAGACCAGTAAGACCATATAGGAAGGCCATGATGCCTAGGCGGGTGTTTTTGACACCGATAATTGGGTCAATACCGTGGATAGGGAACGGAGAAAAAACTTCTGAAATTTTAATCCCATTTGCGACGAGCTTCTTAGCACTGTTTTTCAGTACTTCATCGTCATCATACATTACGTATAGAACTTTATCTGACATAGCCTTTGCTTAATGATGTTTGTGATAATCTGGAGACTCTTTGTAAGATTGACCTGAACCTTTCAAAATTGTTTTGACTTCATTGAGTGCTAGAACCGGGAAGAAACGAGCAAACAAAAGGAAGAATACAAAGAATAATCCAATTGTGCCAATGTATACTGCGATATCGATATGGCTTGGGAAGTGCATGCTCCAAGCTGCAGGGATATAATCGCGGTGAATTGAAGTAACGATGATCACGTAACGCTCAAACCACATACCAATGTTCACGACAATCGAAATAAAGAAAGTGAACAACAAGCTGCGACGCAGTGGACGGAACCACATAAGCTGTGGAGAAACCACGTTGCATGTCATCATAGACCAATATGCCCACCAGTAAGGTCCGGTTGCACGGTTGATAAATGCATATGATTCATATTCTACACCTGAATACCACGAGATAAAAAGTTCGGTGATGTAGGCAGTACCTACAATTGAACCCGTTACCATGATTACGATGTTCATGTATTCTACATGCTTGGTATGGATGTAAGCCTCTAAGCCCATTGCCTTGCGCATGATAAGCAAAAGCGTTTGTACCATGGCAAAACCAGAGAATACCGCACCTGCTACGAAGTATGGTGGGAAGATAGTAGTGTGCCATCCTGGAATTACAGAAGTAGCAAAGTCAAAAGATACAATGGAGTGAACAGAGAATACAAGTGGTGTTGCCAAACCGGCTAATACCAATGAAACCAATTCAAAGCGATTCCAGTGCTTGGCGCGGCCAGACCAACCAAAAGAAAGGATGCTGTACATCTTTTTGGCAAGTGGCTTTTTAGCGCGGTCGCGGATGGTAGCGAAATCAGGAATGAGTCCGATGTACCAGAAAACGAGTGAAACCGAAAGGTAAGTTGAAATCGCAAAAACGTCCCAAAGTAATGGAGAGTTGAAGTTGACCCATAACGAACCGAACTGGTTAGGAATTGGCATTACCCAGTAACCTACCCATAAGCGACCCATGTGAATCAATGGGAACGTACCCGCCATGAATACCGCAAAGATGGTCATGGCTTCCGCAGAACGGTTGATCGCCATACGCCATTTTTGGCGGAATAAGAGAAGTACTGCTGAGATGAGTGTTCCGGCGTGTCCGATACCTACCCACCAAACGAAGTTAGTGATATCCCAGGCCCAACCAATTGTTTTGTTTAGACCCCAAACACCGATTCCGGTGCCGAGTAAGTACATGATGCTTCCTACACCGTAAAGACCGATAACGAGGGCAATCCCGAAAAGGATATACCACATTTTAGGTGCTTTGTCCTCAATCGGACGACAAACATCTTCTGTTACATCATGATAGGTTTTGTGACCTAAAATGAGGGGCTCTCTGATTGCTGCTTCCTTTTGCATTGCAGTAGT
>JACCDQ010159377.1_pt1 | contig 28990 bp, 17 predicted proteins | sample 7446031 | NCBI WGS metagenome assembly JACCDQ01 (sample SAMN15323442, study PRJNA562643) | freshwater metagenome | isolation source: river surface water | place: USA:Blue River Watershed | collected 2017-08-17 | reverse complement strand
TCTTGCTGTGCTTTGGTGCCAAAGCCCATGCCTGTACCGAAGTCGGCCAACTGGCGCGCGCCGATATTGGAGGTCATGATGAGAATAGTGTTTTTGAAGTCGATTTTGCGCCCCAAACCGTCGGTCATGTGGCCGTCGTCTAGCACCTGCAATAACAAGTTAAAGACATCTGGATGCGCTTTTTCGATTTCGTCGAGCAGTACGATAGCATATGGCTTGCGGCGCACTTTTTCTGTGAGCTGCCCACCTTCTTCGTAACCAACGTACCCTGGAGGCGCGCCTACGAGGCGAGAAATCGAGAATTTCTCCATGTATTCGGACATATCGACACGGATTAAAGCGTCGTCTGAATCAAAGAGGTTTTTAGCGAGAATTTTGGCGAGTTGGGTTTTACCCACACCCGTTGGGCCTAAGAAAAAGAACGAGCCAATAGGTTTGTTTGGATCTTTGAGACCCGCGCGATTGCGCTGAATGGCGCGCACTACTTTGGCAACGGCGTCGTCCTGACCAATGACCTTACCGCGGATGGTTTCGGCCATTTTGACCAACTTACCGAGTTCGGACTCAGAGATTTTGGTCACCGGCACACCGCTCATCATGGAAACCACTTCAGCTACGTTTTCTTCAGTGACCACCACGCGGTTGTTTTTGGCTTCTTCTTCCCATTTGTTTTTGGCGGCTTCGAGGTCTTCTTGGAGTTTGCGTTCGGCATCGCGCAGCTCAGCAGCTTTTTCGTATTGCTGAGAGCGAATGACTTCTGCTTTTTGACCTTTTAGCCCCTCAATTTGACCTTCTATATCGGTAATTTCTTTAGGGACGTGCAAGTTGGTAATGTGTACTCTTGAACCGACTTCGTCTAGCGCGTCAATGGCTTTGTCTGGCAAGTGGCGATCTGTAATGTAGCGTTCTGTGAGCTTCACACATGCCGCAAGTGCTTCGTCTGTGTAGCGAACGCTGTGGTGATCTTCATAACGTTCTTTGATGTTGTTGAGGATTTGAATGGTTTCATCGATGGATGTTGGCTCGATGATGACTTTCTGAAAACGGCGTTCAAGTGCGCCATCTTTTTCGATGTACTGACGGTATTCGTCTAGGGTGGTAGCACCAATTGCTTGCATTTCGCCACGGGCGAGTGCTGGCTTCACCATGTTGGACGCATCTAGAGAACCGCTGGCTCCACCCGCACCGATAATGGTGTGGATTTCATCGATAAACAAAATGATGTCGGGGTTCTTTTCGATTTCTTGCATCACGGCTTTCATGCGTTCCTCGAACTGGCCTCTATATTTAGTGCCCGCAACAAGAGAAGCTAAGTCTAGCGAAACGATGCGCTTATTGAAGAGAATGCGCGATACCTTTCTTTGGACAATGCGCAAGGCCAAACCTTCGGCAATTGCAGACTTTCCAACACCGGGCTCACCGATGAGAATAGGGTTATTTTTTTTGCGTCTGGATAAAATTTGGCTCACGCGTTCGATTTCTTTTTCGCGACCAACAATAGGGTCTAGCCTACCGAGCTCTGCCATTTTGGTGAGGTCTCGGCCGAAGTTGTCAAGGACAGGCGTTTTGGATTTAGGGTCTGCGCTTTTGCGCTGTGCTTGACCGAAGTTTTCGTCTTCTTCTTGGCCTGATCCGGGGAATTCGGCGCTAGGTTGTTGTTTGTCTTGTAACATAAGTTCGTATTCGTCTCGTGCGTTTTCGTACATAATGCCATACTTATTGAGGACCTGACAAGCGACGCTATCTTCATAGCGAAGGATGGTCAGCAATAGATGTTCTGTACCGATGATGTTTTGTTTAAATTCTTTGGCTTCTAAGTAAGATTGCTTGATGATATTTTCCGCTTGTTTTAATAGCGGTAAATTCAGATTGACTAATTCGCGGACAGCGCTCTTGGCAAGGATTTTTTCGAGCTCTGCTTTGAGTTCAGTTAAATCGAGCTTGAATTCTTGTACAATACGGATGGCCGTACCTTCGTTGAGGCGAATGAGGCCCAGCAATAAATGCTCGGCACCCACAAACTCATTGGACAAGCGAACGGCTTCGTCTCGGCTGTAGCTGATCATGTCTTTGACACGTGGAGAAAATTTAGCTTCCATAGTTTTCGTTTGCTTGATACAAATATAACTTTTATCTCTGCATCGCGTCCGGTTTTATTCACAATTTATGGACTCATTTTGTTAGTAAAAAATGGCGGAGACAAGCCGCAGGGGACTTCATTTTATTAATTTTGAGACTCTATTTAACTAACGCATAGACTAACTCAAAAATATGGCTGAAGGCGAAAAAATCATTCAGATCAACATCGAAGATGAAATGAAATCAGCATACATCGATTATTCGATGTCTGTTATTGTCTCACGCGCACTTCCAGATGTACGCGACGGATTCAAACCAGTGCACCGCAGGGTGCTCTACGGAATGCAAGACCTCGGCGTATTTTCTAACCGCCCATACAAGAAGTCGGCAAGAATTGTCGGTGAAGTACTGGGAAAATACCACCCGCATGGCGATAGCTCTGTCTACGACACCATGGTGCGCATGGCCCAACCTTGGTCTTTGCGCTACCCGCTCGTAGACGGCCAAGGTAACTTTGGTTCTGTAGATGGCGACAGCCCTGCAGCAATGCGTTATACCGAAGCACGTTTGCGCAAGATTGCCGAAGAAATGCTCGACGATCTCGAAAAAGAAACCGTCGACTTCCGCCCGAACTTTGACGACTCCCTCCAAGAGCCGACCGTTATGCCAACCAAAATCCCGAACCTCCTGATCAACGGAGCAGCGGGTATTGCCGTAGGTATGGCTACCAACATGGCCCCACACAACCTCACCGAAGTTGTAGACGGCACCATCGCTTACATTGAAAACCGCGACATCACACCAGAAGAGCTCCTTCAATATATCAAAGCACCAGATTTCCCAACCGGTGGAATCATCTACGGTTACGAAGGTGTTCGCGATGCTTTCTTGACCGGACGCGGACGCGTTGTGATCCGTGGAAAGGCCGAAATCGAAGAAGAGAATGGCCGTGAGCAAATTATCGTTACCGAAATCCCTTATCAGGTCAACAAAGCCGAAATGATCAAAAAGATCGCGGAACTCGTTAACGACAAGAAAATCGAAGGAATTTCTGACCTCCGCGACGAATCTGACCGCAACGGGATGCGCATCGTGTTTGAAATCAAGCGCGACGCCATTGCCAATGTAGTCCTCAACAAACTTTACAAGTTTACCCAACTCCAGACTTCATTCTCTGTCAACAACATTTGTTTGGTCGACGGCCGTCCGCGCTTGCTGAACGTCAGAGACCTCATTCAAGAATTTGTTGAATTCCGTCACGAAGTTGTGATCCGCCGCACGCGCTTTGAATTGCGCAAAGCTGAAGAGCGCGCCCACATCTTAGAAGGCCTCATTATTGCCTCTGACAACATCGACGAAGTCATTGAAATCATCAAAACTTCTGCCAGCCCAGACGACGCCCGCGACCGTTTGGCAACCCGCTTTGGCTTATCTGACATCCAAACGCGCGCCATCGTAGACATGCGCTTGCGCCAACTCACGGGTCTAGAACAAGACAAACTGCGCGCAGAATTCGACGAGCTCATGAAGCTCATCGCTGACCTCAAAGACATCCTCGACAGAGAAGAGCGCCGCATGCAAATCATCAAAGATGAGCTCATCGAAGTGCGCGCCAAATACGGTGACGAACGCCGCTCTACAATCGAATACAGCGCCAGCGAAATGCGCATGGAAGACCTCATCGCCGACGAAGAAGTTGTGGTCACGATCTCTCATGCAGGCTACATCAAGCGCACCAACTTGGCCGAATACAAAGTTCAAAACCGCGGCGGCATGGGCTCCAAAGGTTCCGCCACCCGCGACCAAGACTTCCTCGAACACCTCTTCGTCGCCACCAACCACAACTACCTGCTCATCTTTACCGAAAAAGGACGTTGTTTCTGGATGCGCGTATACGAAATACCAGAAGGCAGCAAAACCTCCAAAGGACGCGCCATTCAAAACCTCATCAATATCCCTGGCGACGACAAAGTCAAGGCATATGTCAAGGTACTCGACCTCACCAATAAAGAATATGTAGAAAACAACTTTATTGTGATGTGTACCAAACAAGGTGTCATCAAGAAAACTTCACTCGAAGCATACTCACGTCCACGCAGCAATGGTATCAACGCCATCGGCATCCGCGACAACGACGAACTACTCGAGGCGAAACTCACCAACGGCAGCAATGAAATTGTATTGGCAACCAGCGACGGTCGTGCCATCCGCTTCAACGAATCTACCGTGCGTCCGATGGGCCGAAATGCTTCAGGTGTACGCGGCGTGAACCTCAGCTCAGATGCAGAATGCGTTATTGGCATGATCTGCGTAGAGGACGTCTTCTCAACCATTCTCGTGGTGTCTGAAAAAGGCTATGGCAAACGTACCTTCCTCAACGACCCCGAAGACAAAGAACCAGTTTACCGCATCACCAATCGCGGTGGCAAAGGTGTCAAGACACTCAACATCACCGAAAAAACCGGCAAACTCCTCTCGATCCAAAATGTATTTGACGAAGACGACCTCATGATCATCACCAAATCGGGCGTCACCATCCGCATGCACATCGACACCCTCCGCACCATGGGCCGTGCCGCACAAGGCGTGAAACTCATCAACCTCAAAGGCAATGCTGAAATTGCTGCCATTGCACGCGTACCACGCGCCGATGACGAAGAAGAAGCAGACACAACCGAGGGCTCAGAAAATGGCACGGAAATTGAAAACAACGAAGCGCAAAGCGAATAAATAGAACTTATGAAAAAACAACTCCTCCTAGCTGGTCTGAGTCTTGTCTTGAGCACAGCTACTTTTGCCCAAAAGAAAAACGTCACCGACGCCATCCTTCTGATGCGCAAATACAACCCTACTGGCGATATCGCAGCCAACAAAAAAACGGTTACCGAAGCCATGAACTTCATCGACCTCGCTGCAGTCAATCCAGAGACCGCTGAAGACCTCAAAATGCATCTTTATCGCGCCCAGATTTATTATGCTCTTATTGAGGTAAATGCAATGGAAAACAAAGGGGTTTCCGACGCTGCTACCACCCAAAAATGGAAAGAGACTTCTGTGGCCAGCTTCAAGAAAGTCCTCGAAGACCCTAAGAAAACCTTCACCGCAGACGCGCAAAACTTCATCAATGGTCGTGCCGATTTCGTTTTCAATTCAGGTATTGTTGCCTACAACGCCAAAAAATACGAGGCTGCTGCCGACGCATTTTTAGCAGCACACGAAATCAAGACGTTTCTTGGCGAAGACTTCAAAGACGCAGAGGTCAATACTTCATTGGCAGCCAACTACGCCGTAGAAGACTACCTCGCTGCCAAAAAGTACGACGAAGCACTTGCGTTTGCAGCTAATATTTCTGAAGCCATGCCTAAAAACATCGATATCTTGATCAGCATGGTCAATATCAACTTGCAAAAAGGCGATGTAGCAGCTACTGAAAAATACATCAACAAAGCGCTCGAACTCGATCCAAACAACAAACAACTCTACTACGTTCTCGGTACCAGCTACATGGATAAAAAAGAGAACGAAAAGGCAACCGCAGCGCTCAGAAAAGCTTTAGAAATAGACCCTGCCTACAACGAAGCGCTCTACCAACTTGGCGCACACCTCTACAACCTCGCCGTAGAAAAGCGCAACGCCACCATTGAACTCGACTACAAAGATCCAAAGGCCATTAAATTAGAAGCCGAAGCTACAGACTTGTTCAAGCAAGCGCTAGAGCCATTAGAGAAATATGCAGTTCAGAATCCTGACGATAAAGCAATTTTAGATATCCTCTACAAAACCAACATGAAATTAGGCAACATTGAGAAGGCGCAAGAATACAAAAAGCGTCTCGATGCACTCAAAAACTAAGTTCAGCTCCCCTATTGAAACTGCCCGCAAGTCGGGCAGTTTTTTTTTGCATGCAATTGCACATTTTTACTACCTTTGAAATATGGAATTTGTACACCCAGAACGCTTATGGTTCCTTTTCTTGCTACTGATTCCTATCGTCATTCATCTTTTTCATTTTAGAAAACGCAAAACGCTTTATTTTTCTTCTTTGCGCTTTATCCAATTTCTTGAAAAAGAACAACAAAGCACCAGAAAACTCAAGCATCTATTGGTCTTACTGACCAGAATCCTCGCACTTTCAGCTGTAGTTTTTGCTTTTGCGCAGCCACAACGCCGCAACGATGCCGCGCAACAGGCAGGCAAACCCGCGCTGCTGATTTACCTCGACAACTCTTTTTCAATGAGTGCCATTGGCACCGAAGGCTCGCTCTTTTCTGAAGGCAGAGAACTTGCCAAAAGAATGCTGCAAGAAGTCAAGCCCGACACCCGTGTTTTGATCTGCAGCAACCAACTCAATCATGCAGAGCAGCGATTTGAGAGCAAAGCAGAAGCCTTGCGCTACCTAGACAAACTAGAAATTTATGCCCTTAGCCGCTCCCTAGACGACGTCCTCACTTGGCAACAAAAACAAATCGAAAGACACCAACTTCAAAAAGAAAAGCTTGGTCAAATTCAGCAGGTAATCATTTCCGATTTTCAACTGAGCCAAGCCAAACTAAGCGCCCAAAAGCCACAAACCAACCAATCTTTTTACGCCTACCAACTCAAGGCGCAGCAAAACCAAAATGCCTACATTGATAGCATTTGGTTTGCCAAACCAACACAGCAGCGCGAGACAGAGCAAACCCTTATGGTACGTGTTCAAAACTATGGTGAGCAAGCCAAAAAACGCCTAGAGCTCCAGGTAAAAATTGGCAAAATAAAGCGCACAATGTTCATGCAAATCGGTGCAAACAACAGCCAAATAGCCAGTTTTCCTTACACCGAAACCAACAAAGGTTTTGTACAGGGGCAGGTCCAAATCAATGACCAACAAATTCATTTCGATGACACTTGGTATTTTTCATATGAAATTCCTGAGCGCACCAACATCTACCTCATTGAAGAAGCCGACGCCAGCCCTAATGTTGCACGCGCTTATGCCGTAGAAGCGCGCTACAACGTACAAAAGACCTCTCCAGGGGAAGTCGCAGCCAATACGCTTTCAAAAGCCGATCTTATTGTATTGAACGGACTCAACGAAATCTCTAGCGGGCTACTCGACGAACTCAGCACTGCCCACCAAAACGGACAGCGCATATTGATTATTCCCGGTGAAAACATCCGACTCAACGATTACAAACCTTTGCTACAGGCGCTTTCCTTGCCCGAACTCGGCGCGGTGCAAAGCAACGCACTCAACTTACAGCGCATCAACGACGAAGATCCATTTTTCAAGGGTGTGTTTGAAAAAAAACAAGAGCGCCTCAATGTTCCGCTCGTGAAGAAGGCATACGGCTTGTTGAATCAAGCGCAAAGCAGCGCCACACCGTTGCTCATTTCGCGTTCGGGTCAGGCCCTTTTTATGCGGGCCAATAATTCGGCTTTTCTCTTCACGACGGCACTTCAGAGCTCATTTGGAAGCCTCGTGAACCAATCTTTATTCCCGACTATCCTATTGCGCTGTGGCGAATATGCGAGCGAGCGCTTTCCTGCCTATGCTATTCTTGGCAAAGATGCACAAATCAAGGTGCGTGCCCAGCACCAAGAAGAAGCCCCGCTGCGCTTTATTTCAGACCAAACAGAATTCATTGCCCAATACATTGCCTCTCCTAACCAATTGCGGATTCAAATTGGCGGTAGCGCAGCATTGGAAAAACTCAAGGCGGGTATCTACACACTCAAGGGCTCAGAGGTTTTAGCCCAACTTGCACTCAACAACAACCGCACAGAATCTAAGCTCGAACTACTTGACCAAAGCACCCTATTGGATCTTTTAGAAACCAATGGCGTGAAAAATTGTACTTTTAACCAAATCAAAGAAGGACAAAGCCTTACTGCCATTCAGCTCGACGAAACCAAGAGCTATTGGCGCTACTTTTTAGTTTTTGGACTCCTTTGTCTACTAGCCGAACTCTCATTGTTAAAATGGTGGAAATGAAAATTCAACTCAATAACGCAACAATCTACGACCCACAATCTAGCTGGAACCAACAAACTTGCTCGGTACTCATCGCAGACGGCCAAATTGTCGAAATTGCCGCCAAGCTGGACCATCCTGATGCCCTGCAAGTCCATTCGCCGCAGCTTTGTCTGACTACTGGTTTTATTGACCTCAAGGCAGACTTCTGCGACCCTGGTTACGAGCACAAAGAAACAATTGTTACGGGCTTAGATGCCGCAAGCGCTGGCGGTTATACCCGTGTGTATATTCAGCCAGGTACCCAACCCGTGATCGACAACAAGGCGCTGGTGAGCTACGTTCAGCAACAAAGCAGCAATAGCACTACCTTATTGGGCGTCAATGGCGCACTTTCAAAAGGAAATGCAGGAGAAGAACTCGCAGAAATGTATGAACTTTACCAGCAAGGTGTGCGGCTTTTTACCGACGACAGCCATAGCGTCAGTGCAGGATTGTTGCACCGCGCTTTACTTTACACCAAAGATTTTGGCGGCCGCGTAGCCCTACTCGCGCGCAATGCCTCCCTGAGTGCCAAGGCACAAGTCAATGAAGGTAGCGCGTCTACCCGCACAGGCCTCAAAGCAGACCCGCATGTCTCAGAAATCATAGAAATTGAACGCAACATTCGCTTGCTTGCCTACACCGGTGGAAAAATGCATCTTTCTGGCATCAGTACGGCTACTGGTGTTGAACTCATCCGCAACGCCAAAAAAGAAGGCCTCGACCTCACTGCCGATGTGCACCTCATGAATTTATGTTTCACCGAAGCAGAAATGCTCGGTTTTGATACCCGTTTCAAAGTATTGCCTGTGCTCAGAACAGCAGCTGATCAGCAAGCACTTTGGGCAGGCGTACTCGATGGTACCCTAGACGCTATTGTGAGTGATCACCGCCCTGGCGATCCCGAAGAAAAAGAACTCGAATTTGATTTAGCCCATTTTGGTGCCCCTCAACTAGAAACCGTTTTTGCTGCCCTGAACAGCAAATTTGCAGACGCTACCCTTCATTTTTTAAATGCGCTCAACATCGGACCTAGAAAAGTTCTCGACCTACCGAGCCAGTCCATTGAAATAGGTGCAAAAGCGGAACTCACTTTATTTGACCCGAGTTTGGCTTACAGCCCAAATATGCGCCCTGAGCAATGGCGTTTCAGTCCTTTTCATCACCTGCCTCTTCAAGGGCAAATCATTGGCGTGATCAGAGGCGCACATGCTTCAATTGCGCAGATATAATGTCAAAAAGATCCTTCCTCAAAGAATTCTTCAAGGCCAACCGCATGGTGGGGTCTGTGTTGCCGAGCTCTCGTTTTTTGTCTAAAAAGATGCTCCAACCCATCGACTTTAAAAAGGCAAAAGTGCTCATTGAACTTGGCCCAGGAACAGGTGTTTTCACCAAAGAATTGCTGCGCCAAATGCCAACAAATTGCCAGTTGGTAGTCATTGAACTCAACGATGCCTTCTTCATTGACCTGCAGAAGAAATTCCAAGCGCCTAACGTACACCTCATTCACGGTTCAGCAGCCGAGATTACAGCCGTATTGCAGCGCCTTCAATTGCCCAAAGCAGATTTTATTTTATCGTCTTTACCCCTTTCAAACTTTCCAGCCGCGTTGCGCAGCTCAATCCTTGAAGAAGTAAAGCAAAATATGCAACCCGAAGGCAAACTCGTCCAATTTCAGTATTCGCGTGGGCTCAAGAAACTCTATGGTGCTCATTTTGAAAAGGTTTCTATTGATTACACCGTTTTGAACTTCCCGCCGGCCTTCATCTACACTTGCGCCAATAGCGGATATCTTTTGCCTATCTTTGCGCAAAAATTTTCAGCATGCTTTCGGTAACAAACCTCTCTTTACAATTCGGTAAACGCGTACTTTTTGATGAAGTCAACGTCAAATTTGTCAATGGCAACTGCTACGGCGTTATTGGCGCCAATGGTGCCGGCAAATCAACTTTTCTCAAAATTTTAACCGGTGACCAAGACCCAACTACAGGTCGTGTAGACCTAGAGCCGGGCAAGCGCATGGCTGTACTCAAGCAAAACCACTTTGAATTTGACCAAATTCAGGTCTTGCAAACCGTGATCATGGGCCACAAGCGCCTTTACGAAATCATGGTCGAAAAAGACGCCTTATACGCCAAAGAAGATTTCAGCGACGCCGACGGCATGAAAACTGCCGAGCTCGAGGGCGAATTTGCAGACCTCGAAGGCTGGAATGCAGAAACAGATGCCGCTACCCTTCTCAGCAACCTCGGAATTGACGAGTCCAAGCATTACATGCTCATGGAAGACCTCTCCAACGACCTCAAAGTACGTGTATTGTTAGCGCAGGCGCTTTTTGGCAACCCAGATGTCTTGATTCTCGATGAGCCTACCAACGACCTCGACCTCAAAACAATTTCTTGGCTCGAAGACTTCCTCCTCGACTTCAGAAACACCGTCATTGTGGTTTCTCACGACCGTCACTTCTTAGATACCGTGTGTACGCATATTTGCGACATCGACTTCAGCAAACTCAATATGTTTACCGGAAACTACACCTTCTGGTACCAATCTTCGCAACTCGCTTTGCGTCAGCGCGCAGATAAAAACAAAAAAGCAGAGGAGAAAAAGAAAGAACTCATGGAGTTTATTTCTCGCTTTTCTGCCAATGCAGCAAAATCCAAGCAAGCTACAAGCCGTCGCAAGATGCTAGACAACCTCGACTTAGAGGAAATCAAGCCGTCTTCTAGACGCTATCCTGGCATTACCTTCCACCAAGACCGCGATGCAGGCAACCAAATTTTAAGTATCGACAACCTCAGCAAAACGACTGAAGGCAAGACCTTATTCAAGGATCTTTATTTAACCGTCAATAAAGGCGATAAAATCGCTTTTATCTCCAGAGATTCTGTTGCGCTTACACAATTTTTTGAAACGCTTTCTGGCAACCTTCAACCAGATACGGGAGAGTTCACCTTTGGCACCACAATTACCACCGCTTATTTGCCCAACGACAACCACCATTATTTTGAAGCGAAACTCAGCCTCATCGATTGGTTGCGCCAATATGCACTCTCCGATGAAGAGCGCGAAGAAGTCTACTTGCGCACCTTCTTGGGTCGCATGCTCTTTACGGGTGAAGAAGCCATGAAAATGGCTACCGTTTTGTCCGGAGGAGAAAAGGTCCGTTGCATGCTTTCCAAAATGATGCTTGCAAAAGCCAACCTATTGCTCATGGACGAGCCAACCAACCACCTCGACCTCGAATCGATTACAGCGCTCAACAACGCCATGCAAGAATTCCAAGGCACGCTCTTGTTTACCTCTCATGACCACGAATTGGTGAGCACTGTGGCCAACCGCATCATCGAACTCACGCCTAACGGAATCATCGACAAAATGATGCCTTACGACGACTACCTTGCCGACGACAAAATTGCGCAGTTACAAGCCGAATTATACGCCTAAGCAAATGGTACGCTATCAAGTCCGTTGCGAACAAGCCCAACAACGCTACATTCAATTTAGTGCCGTTTTTGAGCAGGCAGCCGAACTAGACGAGCTGCAACTAGAATTGCCAAGCTGGAGACCTGGCCGTTATGAAATCGGGAATTTTGCCAAAAACATCAAGGGTTTCAAAGCTTTTGGTGCCGACAAACAGCCCCTTCCATTCGAAAAAACAGCCAAAGACACCTGGAAAATAGCCACTAAAGGGCAGCAACAGATCAGCATTAGCTACAATTATTATGCAGCTGAACTCAATGCGGGCTCTACTTTTTTAGACCCCAAACAACTGTATATCAATCCGGTGAATTGTTTCTTTTACGATGCCCAACAAACCGAGCAGCCGTATCAATTGCAATTGCATCTCCCTGCTGAATGGCAAATTGCCTCAGCCTTACACTTTGATGAACAGCATATTGTGGAGCTTGCCAATTTTGACCGCTTGGCAGACAGCCCCTTGATTTGCAGTGCAGCAATAGACCGACGCAGCTATGAAGTCAACGGAATCACCTTTCATATTTGCTTTAATCAGCAACAAATGATTCCTTGGGAGCGCGTCTTAACAGACTTCTCTCTATTTACAGCGCGTCAAATCCAAGACTTTGGTGAGTTTCCGAGTCCTGAATACACGTTTTTGATCCAGGCTTTACCCTATGCTGCCTACCATGGCGTAGAGCACCTCGACTCCACCGTAATTGCACTTGGGCCGTCGTGCGACGTTTTCGGCAGCCTTTATACAGAATTACTTGGTGTTTGTTCGCACGAACTCTACCACGCCTGGAATATCAAAGCCCTGAGGCCAGCAGAAATGCAACCTTACAATTTCAAGCGCGAAAACTATGCGCTCACAGGCTTTATTTACGAGGGCATCACGACCTACATGGGCGACCTCTACTTGCTCAAAAGCGGGGTTTTCAGCCTCACCCAATACCTCAAAGAACTCAGCAAGCAAGTACAAAAACACCTCGACAACCCGGGGCGTTTTTCTATGAGTGTGGCCGAAGCATCCTTTGATACTTGGCTTGACGGCTACGTACCTGGCGCACCAGGCAGAAAAGTTTCTATTTACACCGAAGGTTGTTTGCTCGCTTTATACGTCGATTACCGACTGCGAAAAGCCACCAACCACAAAATGGGTCTTGAACACGTTGTCAAAGACCTCTATTACAATTTTGGCGCAAACACAAGCGGCTATACCCTGGCGACATACCAAAGCACCTTAGAAAACCTTTCAGGTGAATCTTTTGCTGATTTTTTCAAAGATTACGTATGTGGAACAGCCGCCTATGAAGCGCTCATGCAAGAAGCCTTTGACTTCTTTGGCCTCGAACTTCAACAAACACCAAGTAAAAGTTATGCCGAGGCAAGACTAGGCATGAAGGTGAGTTTGAACGGCAAAGAATGGCAAATTCTGAGCATTTATCCGGGCTCCCCTGCAGACACCGGAGGCTTGGCTATCGGAGACCTCATTATTGGCGTCAATGGCCTGCGCGCGCTGCCGAGTCTAGACAACTGGTTGGCTTTTTATGAAAACCAAAACAAGACTTTGCTCGTGGACCGCAACGGTCAATTACTCGAGCGTTTTATTCCAGAAGTAGACCGTCATTTTTATGTGAGTCATTTGGTTGTAGCCGCTAGCGAAACCATTGCAGCTCAAGAAAAAGCACTCAAGAGTTGGGCTCATTGAGCGCAAAAAAATCGGGCGGAAAGTTCAGTAAAAAAAGCTTTTCACTCGCCCTTGTAATAGCGGTATACAGCCAACGCAAATAAGCCTTATTTTTTCTTTCTTCTGGCAAATAACCGTAATCTACATAGACATGGGCCCATTGCCCACCTTGTGCTTTATGAACCGTAACAGCATGTGCGTACTTGATTTGCAGCGCATTGAAGTACGGATTTTTAAGTACCTCACGGTAGCGTTTTTGTTTGTTTTTGATATCGGTGTGTTCGGCTTCAATGGCGTAAAACAATTTGCGCAAGACATCTCGACTAAGGCTAGGACCTTCGTCCGACAAACTTTGGATATGCACAATACACGTAATGGGGCCTTGATCGGGGTAATCAACAAAACAGAGGTCGAGCTGCGCAAATTCAAAACCGTAGTAGGCTTCAAATTTCCGAACGCGGTCTACGCGAGCCAACTCACCATTGGCAATAAAACCCATTTTGGAACTGGGGTCTAGCCAGAAATAGTTGTTTTTAACCACCATCAGTAAATCACCTTTTTCTAGGACTTCTTCTCTGTAAAACAAGCGGTTGCGAATTTCGAGGTTCCACTGATTGGCGCGCTTATTGGCCAAGGTAAGTAAAATGGTTTCGTCGGTGCCAACTTGGGCCATTGAACTCTCTAGGCTTTCTTGAAAGTCTGCACCATTAATTTCTTGGACACTCGCGTCTGTAAACTGACTGAGCTTGGGAAATAAAGGGAGTACAAAATCTTGTTTTTGGCGCAGGTACGTGGCGGCGGTAAGGATCCCTGAACTTTCATTGACGCGCACCACTTGTGTGAGGTGGCTGTGCCAGATGTGCAAAGATGAAAAGGCTTCTGCCAAGAGCGCTGGCTCTAGGGCCAAACTTTGCTCTTGACCAACAGGTGGCAACTGCCCTGGGTCACCGATAAAAATCAAATGACAATTTTCTCCGTTGTAGACGTAATTGAGGAGGTCTTCAAGGACGTTATTGGCTTCATAGGCAGAAGCGGCCGCAAGCATAGATGCTTCGTCTACAAAAAACAAGGTGTTTTTGTGCAAATTTTTTGCCAGTGAAAGCCCTTGTGTGGAGAGTTCACCGCCAGAAAAATAGATGTGCCGGTGAATGGTACTGGCCGGAAAACCCGCGTAATTAGACAGTACTTTTGCTGCCCTACCTGTTGGTGCGAGCAATTTAAAAGGCAGCTGTTCGGCACGCATTTGCTGTACTAAATGTGCAATAAGCGTAGACTTTCCAGTACCGGCATAGCCCGTAAGCACCCAAAGCTTGCGCGTTTGATTGGCGCGAATGAACTCCAGAAACTGCGCAAGGGCCTGTTCTTGATCTGAAGTAAAAGTGAGTGCTTGGTTCATGAATTGAGCGTTCTGCGCGTTAACAAAATTAAATATTGTAGCTTTGTACTAAGGCGCTAAGCCCAAAGACTTATAAACAAGCCATGTCGCGTTTGGTACTTCACTATACAGATTCTACGCTCTTGCTGCTCGAAAGCGCACAAGAAACAGTGGTGGCGCAGTCCTTCCCACTAGAGCCCGACAAACCTTTTGCAAGGGAACGCATGTCGGGTCCTATCAAAAATGCGTTAGAAAGTCATGCGCTGCAGCGTGTGTTGTGGTTTAGTCCGCACTTTACGCTTTTTCCAAGAGCACTTTTTGACCCAAATCAACTTGAGGCTTATTACCAGCTCAACCAAGGCGCACTCCCCGCCAATCAGCATTTAACGTATCAAATCATTGCTGCACTCGACCTCGTCTTGATTTACAGCATACCCGTTTGGCTCTATGATTATGCCAAATACGATTTACATGCGCCGCAGGTGCAACATAGTGTTGCCAGGCAACTTTTACATTTAAGTGCGCTCCATCCCAAGGACCACGTCATGCTTTTGATTGAGGCCACACATTTTGTGTTAATTGCGGTCAAAGACAGTAAATTAATGTGCTGTACGGCCAATGAATACCAACAAAACACAGATATTCTCTACTTCTTATTGGCTCACCAGCAAAAACTACAGCTTCCGCAGCATTTAGAGCTCACACTCTACGACGCAAGCGAACGTTTTGACTTCACCGCTTTTGAGGTGCTGCTGGGTCAGTTCAAAGATTTTGAGCACTTCAATTGTACTTTTTACAACACCCCAACCTATCAAAATCAAATTTTGTGCGCATCATCAGAGGATCTTTAAAAGGCAAGCGTTTTGCCACTCCGCCGGGCTTTCCTTCTAGACCCACTACAGACTACGCCAAAGAAGGCTTGTTCAATATGTTGGAGAACTCCGTCGATCTCGATGAGCTCCGGGTACTCGACTTATGCGCTGGAACGGGCAATATTTCCTTTGAATTCGTGAGCAGAGGTGCCACCCATCTTTTGGCTATTGACAGCCACCCACGCTGCGTGCAATACCTCAAACAAAATGTCCAAACATTGCAAATTGCAGCGCAAATGCAGGTTTATAAGTCAGACTGTGTCATTTATTGTCGCAATGCCAAAAACGTGCAATACGACCTCATTTTTGCCGATCCGCCTTACCATTTGGGTTTCCATGAAGAGCTCATCCAAACCATTTTTGAGAAACAACTCCTCACTCCTGACGGCTTGGTCATCATCGAACACGGTAAACAACACGATTTTTCTGCGGTAGCGCAATTTGATGCTTGTCGCAATTTTGGAAATGTGTATTTTAGTTTTTTCAAGCATACCTCATGAAACGCTGTCTATTCCCAGGAAGTTTTGACCCCTTCACCAAAGGCCATGAAGCCATCGTGCAGCAAGCGCTCAGTTTGTTTGATGAAGTCGTTATTGGCGTTGGCATCAATTCCAAAAAGCAAGGACTTTTCAGCACCGAAAAAAAAATAGTGCATATCCAATCGCTTTTTTTGGATCAGCCTCAGGTTCGGGTTGCTTCTTTTCAAAAGCTCACGGTCGAATTTTGCAAAGATATCCAAGCTAGCCATATTGTTCGCGGACTGCGCGATGCCAAAGATTTTGAATACGAACGCAGTATTGGCCACATGAACCACGCTATTTCTGGCATAGACACCCTCTTTTTCTTGACCGCCCAAGCCCACAGCGCACTCAACTCGAGCATCATCAGAGAAATGTATCAAAATGGCGCAGACATCACACCTTTCGTAACCAATCACGAACTGCTCGTTTGATGCACGTGAAGCTCCTTTTTTTCATTTGCACTTTCCTATCTGCCCTCCCTTTTTGGGCGCAGGTTCAGCTCCGTGGCCTATCTTTTTGGAACGAACCGACACTCGACATTTATCAGATAGAAAATCAACTCAGTCAGCAAAAAAAATGGTTGCAGCGCGTCACCCCCGACTCCATGGGCATCTTTAATGCACAGCTCGAGCTCCAACAAATTACGACACTACAAATCTGTGGCACCAACAAATGTGCGCTTTTGTACGCGCAACCAAAAGGCCGCTACCTCATCGAATTGCCAGAAGTGGAGCAACAAACCTTTTACAACCAAGACCAACAAGAAGTTGAGCTGCTCTTTTATCAACTCGACACCAACGACATCAATTACCGGATTTTAGGTTTCGAAGCCTGGATGGACAACTACGTAGCCGATATTTACCAACTCAAAGACATCCGCAGCAACGAATTCATTCTAAAAGTACTGGCTTTCAAAGCCGAAACTGCCATGGTTTACGGAGAAGAAAGCAATACTTTTTTGCGCGACTACATCAAATACAGTGTTGGCCTCACCATAGACAACTTTTCTGTCATTGGCGGGCCTTCTAAAGACGACAAATACAACTTTTACCTCCAAACCGATAGCGTCGATTACCAGCAACCCAAACTCATCGAGTACGCACAACTGTTTTATGAAAACTACGATTCTCAAGTCGATCAAAAAGTGCGCAATGCCATCGATATTGCCTTGCAGACCAGCAGTTTAGACGCGCTTACAAAAGCCCTACAACAAGACCCCTACATTTACAATGCTTCTTGGGCTGAATTTGTAGCACTAGAACTGATTCTTGAATGCGAACAAAGCAACCGCCTCCAAAAAGAACTCGCGCTCGAACTTTTGCTGAACTTGTCAAAAAATGCGCAACAACAAAAATTGCGCGAAGCGGCTGCCTATTTTTGGGCTGTTAAAAGCAAACTAAGTAATGGTCAAACCTGGAGCAAAACCTATGTCGAAAAACAACTTGGCTTGCGCTTAGCGCCCAATCAGTACATCTATTTACATCATTATATCCCAGGAAATCAAAAATGCATCGCCGAAATGGCCGCACTCAAACGTTTGGCTGAGCGCTATAAAAACAAAGTGCAGATCATTACATTTGTGGAGGCTGATGCCACCTGGACTACCGCGGATAAAAAAGCTTTTGAAGGCGCTAATTGGCAACGCCTGGAGCTACCCAAAACAGCCACATTATGGCAACAACTCGGTTGGGAAAGTTCGCCGGCCTACATGCTCCTAGATCCGCAACTCAAAGTGCTGTACCTAGACGCACTCGGACCTTTACCAAATGCAAGGACCCAAACCATCGACCTCATTTTTAGTCAATTATTCCAAAACTAATCCGTGTTTGGCAGCACGACCCTCAACTGCTGAACGTCGCTATCTGAGCTTATCTCATAGCCATTTGACTGCCTCAGCAACCAATCCATGAAAGCTCCATCCAATCCTTTTTGATCAAGTGCAATTGTTTGCGTCTCTCCCTTGAGCACTGGCATTTTCTTGCGCATTTCTTTGAGGTACATCAGCTGCACCACATCCCATTCGGAGGTCTTCTGTAAAGCAGACACAATGAGCTCTTTTTCTAGATCAAAAACAAAGACACCTACCCGATTGTATCTCGTGAGTTCGGCCTGGCAATCGGTACATTTGATTTCAAAACGACAAACAGGATCGGGTACTTTTAAAGTCTGAATTTGTGGGATTTGGCTGGCTAAAATTTGTTGTTGCAACGCGTTTGAAAGCGTCGGAACTTTAGTTGGCTCAAAGTTTTGCTCAAACGCAATTCCCGACTGCGCCAGTAATTTGGCTTGGGCCAAATCGATGCGTTTTCCTTGATAATACGCCACAATAAAAGCGTCTTTGATTCCTTTATTGACAGCCATTTGCTGGCGCTTTTTGGCCTCTTGAAGATTGGCAAACTTTCCACTTGCATACCTGTATTGCCCCTTCGCCGTTTTGGCCTCGATGAGTTCAGACAGTCCAATTTGCGCCTCACTTGTCAGCGGCCTATTGTAAACGCCCACTTGAACTGTATAATACAAACCTTGCCCTGGTGCAGCAAAAGGACTGTTCTCAAGTGCTCGCCCCTGTTCCAAACTCAAGCGGCTGCAATTTTGATACGCGACCACAAATGCATCCTGATAACCCAAACTGCGGATCAACTTTTGTTGCACCAAGGCCTCTGCCGAAGTGCTAAAATAGCCTGCCATATAAACCGTGAGCCCGTTGGCCAATACTTGCCCGTCGACTTGTGTGAATTCTCTAAAACGCTCGGCAGGAACTGGCTTTCTGAACGCACCAACCTGCACCCTAAATACCAAGCCTTGCGGACAAGGTAAGCCAACAGGCAATGGTGCAGTTTGGCTTTGTGCTTGTTTTTCTAGTACCTGAAAAACATTATTTACGGTGGGCAGGTACCCTTGTACCATCAGTGCTTCAAAGACCTCTTGGTTCGGCTCAGCTAGCACAACTTGCTTTTGCGCAGTCAAGCGGCTCTGAATGGCTTGCTGAGCAGCCAACAACATAACTAGCGAATCTTTCAGTTGTACTTGATAATTTTCTTCAATTCTCCTGATCTGCGCCTGATTAGCCAATAATTCCGTTTTTGCCTGCTCAAATGTCTGGCGCTGCTCAATATATCTCAAATACGCCTCAATATCCAAATTTTGCCCTGCGGCGGCAGTTGCAACGGCTGAACTTGAAACCGGCAGCGTCAACTCCGCATCGAGCACCCTTAAATCCTCTACCGAAAGCCCCAAGCGTTCAATCTTCGGAAGTGTCGCCGGCAATTGGTCGCTGTTCAAATCAGCGATCGCCAAAATTTGCTGCTCAAATTCTGAAATCTTTTCCTCAATCACCTCCAGATTTGGATTGGTAGTAGCAACATTCCCACTTTCGGTGGAAATTGGATCCGGTTGAGATGTGGAAGTTCTTTGGGAATTTGTTACATCTGGATTCGTAGAAGTACCATTTGGATTCGTGGTAGAAACATTCCCATTTTCCGTGGAAATTGGTTCTGGTTGAGACGTGGTGTTTCTTTGCGAATTTGTTACATCTGAATTCGTAGAAGTACCATTGGGATTGGTGGTAGTAAAATTCCCACTTTCAGAAGAAATTGGATTGGTAGTAGCAACATTCCCATTCTCGGTGGAAATTGGATCCGGATTAGAGGTACTTGTTCTTTGGGAATTTGTTACATCTGGATTCGTAGAAGTACCATTTGGATTGGTGGTAGTAAAATTCCCACTTTCAGAAGAAATTGGATTGGTGGTAGAAACATTCCCATTTTCGGTGGAAATTGGATCCGGATTAGAGGTACTTGTACTTTGGGAATTTGTTACATCTGGATTCGTGGGAGAGGTACGGGTTAATTGGGATTTGAGGTTTTTAGAGAGCCCCTCTTGTTGGGCATATTGGGCCAATAATTCGTCGTAGGAACTTTGCAGATTGACTTGTGGTAGGCTTTGGTTTTCGGCAGCTTTGAGGAAGGCCTCTTTGCGTTGTACTTGATCAAAAACAAGGAGTTCGGAGGCTGCGGCTTCTCGGGAACTGCGCAATTGGGTGCTTTCTGCCTGGAGGGCTTGACGTTCGCTTTCTAGGTCAGCAACTTGGGCTTGGGTTTGGGCTTGGTCTTTTTTAGATTGAAGTGGGAAGTCTGTCTGCAATTGCTTGATTTGCTGTGCAATTTGCTGTTGTTGTTCTTTATTGGCATCTTCTGCTCGGACGGCACGCTGTAGGGTCAGTTGTTGTTCTAGCGCTGCGGCTTCTATGGCATTGGCACCGTCGAAAGCGGCAATTTGCAGGTATTGTTGGATGACTTCCCGACGCTGTGTCCAACCTGCTAATAAAGCCACGGAGTCACCGGTTAAGAGCAAAGCTTGATGGCGTTCATTCATGGCGCGCAGCGTATCGAGCAATACCAAATCCGGAATATTAGCAGCTTGATTGATCTGAATCCAGCGTTGGTCAAATGCCAAAGCCTGTTCTACAGCAGCTAATTCTTCGAGCAATGCACTGCGTTCCGCTGGTGAATTTGGGGCATCAATTGCCTGACTCAATTTGGCCAGGAGCTGTTCGCGGGCATTGAGCTGCTGCTCGAAATCTTGGCGCAAGAGCTCCATAAGGCGCACTTGATTTTCTAGGCTAACCTCCGCCGCAAGCAAGGTATCGGTCATTTGCGCAATAAAGCTTGCAGTTTCTTGAGCGGCAAAACCCCATGCGGTGCCAAGTGTGTTTTGGAGCGCTTGGGCGGTTTGTCCGGGAACTGTTTTTGCTTGCAACAAGGAACCTTTCGCGACATTGAATTGAAGCTGAGACAGCCCTGCTATTTGTGTGGCCGCATCGAGCTCAATGATTTGGTTGCGCACCTGCCACTGCTCTTTGCCCAATTCATCACTGAAATAGCGGACTTGTTGCTGGAGTGTTGTTTGGGGCTTCAGCTGCGGAATACTGAAACGGGTTAGGTAGGCTTTGGAAGCGCCATCTACCTGAATTTCGAGTAAGAAATCACCTTTTTGGGGCAGGGCCACGGCATACGCGCCAGTTGCATCCGTGACAAATGGACCATAGACTTCATTGGTGAGCAGGTCGGTAAATTGCAGACTTAATGCTTTGGAAAGCGGTTGTAATTCGTTTGAAAAATTGCCCGCAAAAATAAAGTTAGGCCGAACGGGCGCGTCCAGCTGCAGCGTGTAGATCTCATACTGACCTACGACGCCTTGTCTGGTGGTGGCAAAGTAAGCCTGGTTTTGGAGGGCATCGCACACATAAAAGAAGTCGTCTGTTGGACTCGAATACGGATAAGGCATTTTTTCGATTTGCGAGGCGGTGTTCGTACTCAAATCAAATGCTGCCTTGTATAAATCGTAACCACCTATACTATTTGAGGTCGAACTGAAATAAAGCGTTTGTGAAGGTGCATCGTAAAAACCATAAGCTTCGTTGGCCAGTGGGTCATTGATGCCTCCTTCAATGAGCACGGGTGTCCCCCAATTGTTGTCGGCATCTTTTTTTTGCACATACAAATCGAGTTGCGTGCCTTTTGGACCATAAGAAGAGAGGATGCGGTATTTCATGCCGCGCTTGTAGGCATATACAGGCACATGGGCTTGTTTGGCGTTGTTTTTACTGTGCACTTCAGGTGCTTCGTAAAAAGTGTAGTCGTCAGGAGAAAATTTATAGGCTTTGTAAAATTGAGGCGCGCGAATGGGCGATACAGAAAGTAAGGGCAAGCGTTTAAAAGCCGTAATTTCAGCTAAGGCCCGCTTGCACTCAGCAATTTGTATACTGACGTCTAATGGTGCTTTTGAATTGATGCTCAGGCGCTGGTAATTTTGATAGGCACCGATGGCCTGTTCAAAGAAGTATTGTTCTTGGTAAATTTTGCCGCGGTAATAATAGATCAGCGGATCTGGAATTTGCTTGAGGCCAAGCGCGACATCGAAATACTTCGCTGCGTCATTGTGACTCTCTACTTGAAAAACACAAACGCCATAATAGTAATTGAACGCTGGGTTTTGTTGGTCTTTGGCCAATAATTGACGAAAATCGACGAGTGCCGAAGCGTAGTTTTGTTGGGCGAAGGCCTGCTGTGCGCGTTTTTCTACACTGCTTTGGTTTTGTGCCAAAGCGCTGTTGTTTTGTCCGAATAACAAAACATAGAAAAGAATAAGAAGAAGCCTTTTACTGCGCACTAAAAGTAGAATAACCTAAAGGCTTACGATTTTTTGGCAAAAAGGTTCATGCGGTTCTCTGTCCCCTTGAGCAGGCGTTCAATATTTTTGCGATGTGCCCAAATAACGAGTGTGCCCAAAACAATCGTGAAGATGATCATGATGCGGGTGTCGTTGTGAATGAAGAAATACGAAACCAATGGAAAGCACAATGCGGAGATGATGGCCCCGAGCGAAACATAGCGCGTTGTGATAAAAACGACCAAAAATAAAGTGAGGCAAACTGCAGCTGCTGGCGGATTGATGCCTATCACGATACCCAAGGATGTGGCAACGCCCTTCCCTCCTCTAAACTGAGCAAAAACAGGAAAAACATGACCCACCACCGCACTAAAGCCACCGACTAACTGCAGGATCAAGAACTCATCTTTGTAGCCACTGAAAGCACTTTGAGCTAAAAAATAAGGCAAGCAAGCAGCTGTGGTTCCTTTGACGACGTCGGTCAGTAGCACCATCCAGCCAAAGCGTTTGCCCAGCACCCTAAATGTGTTGGTGGCACCAGCATTTTGGCTGCCGTGTTCTCGGATATCAATTCCTTTAAAATAACGTCCCACCCATACAGCAGTTGGGATGCTGCCGAGCAAATAGGCGGTAAGTAGAACAAATAAGAGCGTCATTAATTTTATTTATTTAGCAAATAAGCCCTCAATTTAGCTAAAATTTTTGAAGCTTCTTGTTCTTGAGTCGACTCGTAATTGAAATTTCGGGTCTTTCTCTTGTCTGGCTTGATGTTGTCAATGGCGGCTAGCATCTTGACATTGGTGCTGTATATGCTCAAAAGCCCATCCTTTTTCTCTTGCGCATAGCCCAAAATGTAACGCGTGCCGTCAAAAGCTTCCATGGACCAATAAAAGGCCGGGTTGGCGTCGTCGCCAAAACTTTGCACATACGCTTGGGTAAGGGTAACGGGTTGCACGATAGCCGTTCCGTTGATGGAGATCAAACCAACACTCTGGGCTTCGCTCATCAGGCCTTTTGCTTGCTTGGCGGCACTTGGCTTGTTGCTGCCAAAATTCTCTAGTACGATGCCGCTCAGAATAAAGCTTTGCTCGAGCGAATTTGGCATTTTTTTGAGCTTTTCCTCATCGAAATCCTTGAAGACATCTTGCGCATCTTTGGGGTCTGACCACGCCGTTAGGGAATTCAACAAGGCGTCCATTGGTTTTTTAATGTTCCATTCTGGCGCTGTTTCGAGGGCTTTCAGTTGGTTGACCATTTCATCTAGAACGGTTTTGTCTAGTGGCATCGTGATTTTTGCATTGGCTGCGATGCGGGTCTTTTTATTGTCTGAATCGTAGCTGATTTTTCCATAAAGATCAATATCGATTTCACTTGTAGCTATACCCAAGTCAATATGTCCATAACCTGCTAAGCTACAACCCTCTACCGACATAACGAGCAGGTTACTCAAGGAATCTGTTCTTTCCAAACGCGCTTTGCTACCAACCTCAAATTGATTGGTTTGTTGGTCGTATTGAAGGTAGCCAGCTGCTTTGAAAAGACTTGGGTCTTCGATACCAATTTGCTGAGATAAAAAAGCCGGGTAAATGCGCATGCTGTCTGAGCGTTCGGTGGCGCGCCAAACAAAACCAAGCGCCAATCTATTGCCTTTTGCATCGGTGGGTTTTTCGGGGATAGGGATTTGAATTTGTTTGGCCAAAATAGTGTCTTTGAAGCTCATCCAGGATTTGTCAAATTGGCAAGGATGCGATAGCTTGGTGGACCCTTCTAAAAGCAAACCCGGATGGTTTGCCTCGATCTGCACTTTTCCAAAATAAGCGAATTCAGGGCTCAGCTGAAACAGCGCGCTTTCCGCAATTTCACCTTTTGCTACAGTCTTGGTTTGCACGTAAGTCAGTGATTTGATTTCAATGAGGCTTTTGGTGCTGTCGCGGTCGTAGTAAGGGTAAATGCCGTGTCCATCATAGGCCAATCGGCCTGAAATGTGTAAGGTCGCTTGTTCAAATTGATGGTATTTGGTGATGTAATTGGCCAAGACTTTCGCATTTTTCAGCGTATCCATTGCCGCCGCTTTTCTGATGCGCACCCGAGACGAATCCGGAAAGATGCGCGCATCACCTACTTGAATGTAGTCAACCGCATCGCAGAGGATGAGCTGTGTTTTGAGGTCGTATTTAGCACTAAGCGATTTGAACTGCAGTGAATCTTGCTTGATATTGGTGGAATAAAAGTTGTTTCGAGCGAGGTCTGCCCCACTCTCAAAGGTGGTTTCACCGCCCTTGTTCTTTTTGAAGTCTAAAGATTCACCATCAATAAACCAAGTAAACTTATCCATTTGGCAGAAGTATTCATTGGCCGGAAACATAATGCGCTTGGTGCCATTGGAAGTAAATTCTCCGATACGGGTTTCAAAACTGATGTGCGCTTTCATTTCATCTGATTGGATGGCCAACGGATTTTCACCATAGCTCGAGAAGCGGTTGCGCAAGGCAAAGGCTGCATTTTGCGAGCGGATGTCTACATTGGTAAAATCAAAATCAAGGGCAGCCAGTTGCGCTTCTTTGTAAAACAGCGTACCCTTGCCTGTCATTCCTTTTTTATCGAGAAGAATTTGACCCTCTACCAACACCTCTTCCGAAAAAAGAAGGAGCGGTTCATTGCCATAACTCGCTATTTTCAATTTTTCTTGACGCGGCTCAAAACTCATGTATGCTTTCTCGGACTTGGCAAGCGGATAACGCACACCTGCTTTTTGCTCCGGTGCAGCAAAAGCTACTAAACCAATGGTGGAATCTGGCAAGAAAGTCAGTTTTTTGGATAGGGCTGTGGTGTGTAAAAACTGAATGGTACCCGCACCCTGAAGTCCGTTGTGTGACAAATAAATTTGATTTTTGTAACGGGAGTTGGTTTCGTAAAAGGGATAGCCCTCAGCTGGGGCGGTGGTGATAAATCCGAGCGAGTAATCATTCATGATGCGCACGGGAACTTGCATTTTTGGGAAAATCCCGGACGAAACCAATTGGCCGTCGAGCTGAAAAGTAGCTTCTGCAAAGTTGTCGAGGCTATCGAGTTCAAAAATGGCAAGTTCGTAGTAAAACCGCGTTGAATCATAGGCGCCTTTTAGAATAGACGGATCGTTGTAGAAAATTTTGCCGGGTGCAACGGTGCTCAGTACGGGATATTGCGTGTTGTTGGTAGCCTTACCCGCTTTGTTGTCTGGGGCATCTATGCGGAGTGTACCGCGCAAGCCCTTTAGCTCACTAAGTAAGAGAATCGCTTCTTGACCATCTTCTTTTTTGAGCGGTCTCACACGAAACGCCGTGTTTTCAGTGGTGAGTAAATTGACCAAAAATTGATCGTAATCGAACTTTGAAAAATTGGTCTGAATTTCGCATTTACCAGCTTTGAGCCAACCCGAAAAACCGATGTCGCGGTTTTGATACATGTAAACGACACTCGTATCCGGAAAAATGCGCACTTGTTGGGCCTCGGAAAGCGTAATTTGCTCTACCTCGTTGAAAATCAGTTCTTGTTTGTCGAGGGAAATACTGGCATAAGCCAAACTTTTTGCTTTTCTTAGGTCGGAAACAATCAGCAAGTTGTCGTAGTCTCCACTGCCTTGTGTAGCAGCAGCATACGCCAAAAGTTTGGGGGTAACTAATAACTTCTTTTGCAGCGGATCGACACTTAAAAAACCGGCCGCACTGAGGTCCACGAACAAAGGTTTGACCTGATCGATAGATTTTTTAAGTGCATTGGCCAACTCGCCTTCGGTAAAGAGCGTTTTGCCTTGTTTGTCCACTAATTGGGCAAAAACTACAAACGGATTGTTGGCACTCGCTCCTGCAAAACGCGCATACAGCGATTTGTCGAAGTAGTTCATCGATTCAAAACGGGCCATTTTTCGTTCTAGGGCCGTACCGACATCAAAAGTATAGTAAGGATCGGCTGTGCCTTTTTTCCAGGTGAGCACCGGCGCATAACAATACAACTTGAAGTAGCTATCGATGAATGGAAAGTAGTCTGTGCCGCGTTGTGCTGCCGCCAAACGCAACAATTGCTGTTGTTCATCGAAGGTGAAAAAGCACTCTTGGATATACAAAGAATCACCGTTTTTGTAGCGCAGCACCGCACTTGCGCCTCGTGCTAAAATTTGCTGTGGCGACATCTCAAAACCAGACGCGCTGATTTCAAATAGTACTTTGCCCTCGCGCTTGAACAAGAGTTTTGCGGGCTTGCCACTCGCTCCCTTTCCGATGAAATCAGCGCCTTCTAATGTGAAGCTGCCGTCGTAATCCATTTGAGGGCGCAGCTCATTGATTTTCAAGCGTTTTTCATAAGAAGAAAATTGAGGAGCCGACTCCTTTTCAGCTAAATCAAGGGTGGTGAGGTCACTGAGTTTGCCCAAAATAGGCGTGCTAAAATAAGGCGTAGAAAGCGAGACAGAATCTGCCTTGAGTTTGGCGGTGAGCAAATCTGCTTTGTAAGTCTTGAGCGTGGCAAAGGTTTCACTTTTTGGTAGCTTGACCTTTTCCCAGGTGAGTGTACCATTTTTACCTTCCCAGCGCTTGGTTTGCATATCGAAGGTGCCAGAGGTGTTGTACACCACGATTGAATCTTCTGGGCGCTTGTCGTCGTCGTATTTAATGCACTTCAGGTTGACGTTTGTGGCCTCGATGTAAAGCTTCTTTCCATCTACCCAGCGGAGTGTTCCCCCTTGTGCTGACCAAGAAAAACTACGCTCCTTGTACAAAGCGCCAAACCGAAAAAATGCTACCGAAAAATCTAAAAAGGTGGTGAGTTTTTCATCGGGTGACGCCGCGTAGTCAAAGACGTATTTGTACCAAGGATTGGCCAAATCCGGACTCACTTTATTTTGTACAATGGCAATACTGGCCTGCATGAAATGAAGCAATTCGGGATATGCCGGCACCTCTTTGGCCTGCAATTGATTGCAATTTTCTTGTAGCTTTTTAAACTGGGTATCATTGAGCGTAGCGCCTTTGATCAACTGAGGCAGTTGATCTTTGAGATAGCCCTGCACGCTCTCCTCTAAAACGAGTTGCTGCCAAGCCTTCACAAATTTATCGCGATCGGCCGGAAAGTTTTGTGCAAAAAAAGATGGCGCTGCTAAAAGCAAGCCGAATAACATACAAAGGTGTTTTTTCATGGTATTTTTTTGAGGAGCACTACAGCCCAATTTTCGCGCGCGTCGGTCCGAACCCACTCAAAACCTACTTGCGCGGCAGCGGCAATGAGGTCGGGTGCATCTGTTACAAAAAACCCACTGAGCATGAGCAATCCGCCGCTGACAATTACCTGGCTATAAACCGGGAGTTGCTCAAGCAATACGTTTTTATTGATGTTGGCTAAAATAACGTCATAGGCCATAGCTGGAATCTCGGGCGCACCGCCGTGGATGGCTTGGATTTTGGTGCTGCCATTTAGCGCAACGTTTTCAAGGATGTTTTCTGCAGACCACTCCTCGATTTCTACTGCGCTAATGTGCGCTGCACCCAAACGCTCGGCTAAAATGGCCAATACGCCGGTGCCAGCGCCCATGTCGAGCACTTTTTTGTCTTGCAAGTCTAACGACAGCATGTTTTGACAAATCAGGTGGGTGGTCTGGTGATGCCCGGTGCCAAAGCTCATTTTGGGCAAAATCTTGATTTCTATGCCTTCGGCAGGTGGCAAATCGTGAAAGGGCGCTACAATGCGCAAATGCTCATTGATCATGACAGGTTCAAACTGGGCTTCCCATGTAGCATTCCAGTTTTGCTGTGGCAATAAGCTGAGTTCAAATGCACTGATTTGCGCGCCTTTTGTTTGTAGCTCTGTCAACAAGGCTTGTAAGGTCTGGCCGTTGTAGAGCGCCTCTTGGATATACGCTTTCAAAACGGGCGCCTCCTCTACAAAACTCTCGTAGTCGAGCTCAGCCAGATACGCTACAAAGATGTCGTTCCATTCTTCGAAAGAACCAATGGTGATTTGCAGTTCGTAATAGTTCATGCTTGCAGGGCTTTGTAAAGTTGATGAAAATGAAGTGGGTCAAGTGCTGCGCCCCCCACTAGTGCGCCGTCTACGTTCGGACAACTGAAAATTGCAGCAGCGTTTTCGGCGTGTACACTTCCGCCATACAAGATTGATACTTCTTGAGCCGCTGCACCAAAAAGGTCAATTAAATGGTTGCTGATGGCAAGGTGCATTTCGGTAATTTGATCCGTATTTGCACTCAAGCCAGTACCAATGGCCCAAATAGGCTCATAAGCAACGACAAGTAAATGCAGTTCTGATGGTGCCAATTGACTCAGGCTTTCGGTGAGTTGGCTTAATACAAAAGTGAGGTGCGCACCAGCTTCTCTGGTTTCAAGAGGTTCGCCACAACAAAGTATAAATGGAAAATCAGCGCCTGCACACGCGTTCACTTTTTGGGTCAGTAGCGCGGCATCTTCTTTGAAGAGCAACCTGCGTTCGGAATGGCCAATCAGCACGGATTGAACGCCAATGCTTTGCAATTGTGCGATGGACAGCTCACCAGTAAATGCGCCCTTGGGCTCATGATAGGCATTTTGAGCACCTACATGTAGGTTATTGTGCTGTACATCTTTCAAGTAAATGGCACTCGGATACACACGCAACTGCACAGCTGAATTGCTCCAGTCTTGTGTAGTATAAGAAGCAAGCCATTCTTGAACTTCAGATTGCGTCAAATTCATTTTCCAATTTGCCGCGAGGATCTTTTTTCGCATGGAACGAAAATAAGACTTTTAATTGCGCAACTTTTGCTTTTGCAATTGGGTTTTCAAGTCTTCTTTGTTGAAAGCGTCT
>JACCDQ010350629.1_pt1 | contig 29009 bp, 28 predicted proteins | sample 7446031 | NCBI WGS metagenome assembly JACCDQ01 (sample SAMN15323442, study PRJNA562643) | freshwater metagenome | isolation source: river surface water | place: USA:Blue River Watershed | collected 2017-08-17 | reverse complement strand
TTTGAGTGGTACCTCCAGGAATCGAACCAGGGACACAAGGATTTTCAGTCCTTTGCTCTACCAACTGAGCTAAGGTACCAGCCGTTGGTGGATGCAAATTTAACACATTTTTACTGTTTTACACAAGTCGAAAAGCAAAAAAGTTCAAAAAAGCTCCTTAATTTTGAATATGCGTGCTCAAAAAGAAGTCTATTTACTCGACGCCGGCAATACCCAAATCAAATTAGCAATAGCGCAAGAAGGTGTCATTCAGCAAATTGAGCGTTTTTCTTACCCAGATTTTCATATTTCAACTTTAGACCGTAACATCCCCCTTGCGTTTTCGTCAGTGGTTGAGGTGTCGTTGAAAAACACACTGCGCACGTATTTTAACCACACTTTTGAAATTACATCCTTGATTGCACTACCGTTTCAGATGGCCTATCAGAGCCCCCAAACTTTAGGGATGGATCGGCTGTGCAATGCGGCAGCATTAAGTGCGGTGCACCAAGGCAAAGCACGTTTGGCTATTGACCTCGGCACCTGCATCAAATTTGACTTTCTCGATGCGCAAAATAACTACCTTGGTGGCTCTATCAGCCCAGGCTTGCAAATGCGCGCCAAAGCCATGGCTCATTTTACGGCCAAATTACCTGAAGTAGAGGGCAAGCACACCGCGCAACTCATTGGCACCAACAGCCAAGAGAGTCTCGAAATTGGCACTTTTTTGGGTTGGCAAAAAGAGATTGAAGGCCTCCTAGACGCTTATCTCGCAAACTACCCAGAGCTTGTTGTATTGCTCACTGGTGGCGATACGAAACATTTTGATTTGGGCCAAAAAAATGGCATCTTTGTACACGAAAACTTAACCTTAGAAGGCATTCTTGCTCTTTATTACGCCAATGAATAAACTATTCACTCTCCTCTTTACTGTAGCTTTTTACAATTTCTTTTTGGCGCAATCCATCACAGCTGAGCCTGCAAGCTTTTACGGGCTTGGTGAAATGAGTTCAAAAGGCCACGGAATTTTTGATGCACTTGGCAAAAATGCCATTAATTATTTTGATTCAACGGTTGTGAACCATTACAACCCAGCTACATACAACCGCCTGAGCAAAGGTGCTACCCTTTATACCGTAAGCATCAACTCGAGACAATCTTGGTATAGCAATTCAAGTGCGCAACAATTTGCAGCCACACCTATGGTAGAGCAATTTACTTTGGGTTTCAAGATCCGCAAGCAAATGGGGCTTTCTTTTGGACTCCGTCCGTTTAGTGCGCGCGGTTACCAGATCAGCGAAAAGCAATTTACAGGGCTAGACTCGATTCGCTACAACTACACAGGAAAGGGCGCAATTCAAGACCTATACTTGGGTTATTCTGTCGGCCTAATAGAAAAACCGAAAACCAAACTCGCTATTGGCGCCAATGCCTCCTACTTATTCGGCACTCTCGTCAATGAGCGCAGTTCTGAATTGCTAACAGGTGCTAGTGCTGCGGGTGGAATCGAACGCAACTCTTTGGTGCTGCGTTCTTTTTATACCGAAATTGGAAGCTATTTGACCCAACAACTTGGTAAAAACCACGCCATCAGCCTCAGTGCAGTTTACCAACCGCAACTCACACTTGGTGGTACCTATCAGCGTGAACTCTACAGTTCTGCCACCATCGGCACCCCTAGCAGTTACGACACCATTCTCAACAGCAGCCAGTCGTTTTCAGCACATTTAGCGCAGAGCACCCAAATTGGTTTGAGCTACGCTTGGAAACTTCCTAAATACAAAAGACAAACGCGTGAACTCCATCCGCAGCTACAACTGTATGGCAGCTACAGCTTATTTGGCTCGCTTAGTCAGCAACAAAATTTGCTCACTGGTTTCGATCAAAAAGATTACAACCGCATGAGCTTCGGATTACAGTTCCAGCCAGAATACAAAGTGCTCGAGAACATCGCGACGCTTAAAGGTTTGGAGAAAATCAGTTACCGCGTAGGCTATTACCAGCAAACTTTACCCTACACAAATAGTGGTTTGCAATACCAAGAACAAGGACTCACAGTTGGTTTTGGTCTGCCTTTACTTGCTCAAGTATCATTATCATCACTCAACGTTGGGCTTACATTTGGGCAGCGCACCATTGCTACTGGCATCTGGAAAGAACAATTCATTGGCGCCAGGGTGAGCTTAATTATGGCCCCTTCAAACTTTGAAAAGTGGTTCCGCAAGCGTCAGCTCGATTAAGGCAAATGCGTTTGCTTTTCTTCTTCACGACAAGCCTATTTCTACTGCTGAGCAGTTGCGAGAACGATGTTGCGCTCGTGCAGCGGATCAGTTTCCAAGCAGATGCACCAACAGAAAGCACTAAAAACTTGGTGCTGACCTATGCCGAAGATGGCTATGCTAAGGTTGAAATCCATGCTGCACTCGCTGAAACCTACCGCAGTCAAGCGCAAATTACCAAAATCAAAGACAGCCTCAGAGTTTATTTCTTCAATGAAACCGGGGATATCGTTTCAACGCTGAGTGCACTTTACGGTGAAATCAATTACAGTACGGGCGAGCTCATGGTCAAGGACTCCGTGCGCTTGTACAACCACAAAAAGCAACAAACCCTCGAAACCGAGGCGCTGTTTTGGAACCAAAAAGACAGCAGTATTTTTACGGAGTCTGCCGTTATTGTGCGTTCTCCAAAAGGTAAGCTATTTGGAAAAGGCATCCGGACCAAACAAGATTTCAGTAATTATGTGTTGCTGCAGCCAGTTGGCTCTTGGCAAATCGAAAAAAACCAAACAATTCAATAAATGGCACAAAAAGATTTCATCAGTCGTTACAATCAATTTTCAGGTTATTTCTGGTTACTCATTGCCGGAGGTAGCTTTTTAGTGATTACGTATAAAATTGTCACGGAAGGGGCCCAAACATGGCTTCCTTATTATGTTGTGCCTGTTATGGCCTTGCTGATGTTCTTGACCAAAAGATGGATGATGAAGCGCATGTACCGCCATTTGAACGAAATGGCACAGCAAAAAGAAGCTGAAAACAAGTAACCTTTTAGACATTTATCGGTCTTAGTCACGTGAAAGCACGCACTCTCTTAATTTTTATACTACTTGTTGGCACTAGCTTTGGCCAGCGCTTGCTCAGTGGTTTTGTGACCAATGAAAGCAACTTGCCTTTAGCAGGCGCCGAAATCTTTGTCAAGAGTGCTACGGATATGCGTACGGTTGCCGACGCGCAAGGCTATTACGAAATGTACCTCAACGTAGGCGAGTATTACCTTGTTTTTACAGCCGATGGCTACCAAGACAAAGAAACATTTATTGGAATGCGCGACGCCGATACCAAGCGAGACATCCAATTATTTCCGATGAAGCTCTCTGAGGTACAAGAAGTAAGGGTTACAGCTAAAAAATCCAACGTAGGACGCGATAAAATCATGAAAGTGGTGGAGCACCGCGAGCAGCTCAATCAGTGGTCGTATCCACACGAGGTAGATGTGTATATCAAAGCCACCGAACAACGCGAAAACACTGCAAAGCCCAAAAACGAAAACTCCCGCACCGACCAAGACCCTACTGAAAACCAAGCCAAAGTTCCCGAATGGCTCAATAAATTGCAACTTGCTGAAGTAGAGCTGCACCGCTCGTATGCACCACCCAATCAGGTAAAAGAAATTCGCAATGCCTACAAAGCTTTTGGCGATGTATCGCAGTTGTACTACACTACCACCGTCAAGTCTAATTTCAACTTTTTTGAAAACTTACTGCACCTAGACGACCTCCATCAAACGCCTGTTGCCTCCCCTATCTCTGCCCCGGGTATTGTGGCCTACAAATACAAGCTCGAGGAGAAATACGAAGAAAATGGCTACATGATTTCTAAAATCAAGATCAGTCCACGCAATACCGCAACTTCTACCCTTGAGGGATATATTTGGGTGATTGACTCACTTTGGTTGGTGCAAAAGCTCGACCTTACCATGAACAAAGGAAACTTATTGATCTACGATTATTTCCGCATCGAGCAAGATTACCAAATACAGGGAGATACCCTTTGCGTGCTCCAAAAGCAACTCCTGACTTATGGTGTCAAGTACAAAAACGAGGTGAGTCAGTGCAAGACAGAAGCACTATACAGCAACTACAACTTTGCGCCTGCGTTCGCTAAAAGATACTTCAATTCAGAAGTAGCAGTAACCAGCCAAGAGGCTTACGAGCGCGACAGCGCATACTGGGTACAAAAACGCGCTATTGCGCTCACCGACGAAGAAATCAAATTTATCCGCGCCAAAGACTCCATTACAGACTACCTCAACCGCAAAGAATATCTAGATAGTATAGACGCCGTTTTCAATAAAGTAACGGTGCTCAAAGTGCTGTGGTTTGGCGTTGACCACCGCAACCGCGAACTCAAACAGCAATGGACTATCGGCTCAGTGGCCTCTACAGTGCAACCCATTGGTATTGGAGGGCCACGTGTAGCGCCGAGCTTTGACTACTTCAAGAAATGGAAAGACGAGCGCACCCTTGACTCCTATACCCGCATCAGTTATGGATTTTTGAACGGCGATTGGAAAGGAGACACCTGGTGGAAATACCGTTTTGACCCGTTTCATTTTGGATTTCTACGGGTTGCCCTCACCCACGACTTTGACGTGATACGCGGCTTTGACGCCATTACCCAAATTTACAAACGCGACAACTTCTTTCAATCTACCAAACTGAACATCAACCTAGAATACGAGCTTTTCAATGGTTTTTATGCTTACGCCAATTCTCAATTCACCAAAAGAAGGAGTTTAGAAGGTTTTGAATTTTTAGATGGTATTGACCAAGCACTACCCAACAACGACCCGCTAGCCTTTGATCCCTACGACGCTTACATTTTAAATTTTGGTGCTTCGTACACGCCCAAACAGCGCTACATGCGCGAACCTTACCGCAAAGTGGTGTTGGGCTCTGCCTACCCTACTTTTTCAGTGAATTACGAACGCGGCTTACCTAAAATTTTCAATAGCGCAGTAGACCACGCTTACTTGCAAGTAGAAATCATGCAAAATTTCAAGATTGGCACCTTGGGCACCTCGTCGTATCGGGCATCTGTCGGAAAATTCCTGAGCGCGCGTGCGGTTTATGAGCCCGACTACAAATTTCAGCGCAGAAGCGACCCAATTTGGTTTTCGAACCCACTTTATTCTTTTCAAGGTTTTGACACTATGCTGCGCACCATAGACTACGTCATGCAAGCGCATTATGTACACCACGACAACGGTGCCATCCTCAACAAAATTCCATACTTCAAGAAAACACGTGTCGGCTTGGTGGTGGGTGCAGGTGCCATGTACATCAAAGAATACAACTGGCAGCATTACGAAGTATTAGCGGGCTTGGAGCGCAATTTCAAACTCAGTAGAAGAAGACTAAGAGTTGGTATTTACGGAGTTATTTCCGACGGGAATCAGATCGCGCCAACTACAGCCTGGAAAGTCTCTTTTGCGATGCTAGACGACCGTAGCATGAAGTGGAATTTCTAAAAACTACGCTTCTGTGTTGGTCTTGACTTCTTTAGGGAAGAATTTTTTCTGGCGAATAATTGCCCAGAACAAGCCAACAGAAATACAGAAATCTGCTAAGTTCCAAATGGCTGGAAACACATCTGAACCTCCAACGAGCGGCATTCCGGCAGGCCAGCGCACATTGAACTGAAACATATCGACAACATTGCCAAACAAGAAACCTTGGTGTCTGAGTTCTACCGCATAATTGAAGTGGCCCGCATGGCAAATGGCTTTGTGGCCACTACCTGCCAACTGATTGAAAGGAATACATGGGTCTATGTTAAAAAAGAGATCGTAAAACATGGAGTCAAGTAAGTTGCCTGTGGCACCAGCCAAGACCAATGACACCACAATCAAGAACTCCTTAGACGTACCCAATTTGATCTGCTTGAGCAAATACCGGATGATCAGGCCGATGGCAACAATTCTAAACAAACTCAGCGAAAGTTTGGCCCACATGCTTGCGCCAAAAGTTTGACCAAAAGCCATGCCTGGATTTTCGGTGTAATGCAAAGCCAACCAATTACCGAGTAGCGGACGAAATTCTCCCGGAGCGAACTGGGTTTTGATGGTTATTTTGATCCATTGGTCGAGTAGCAACAAGACTACTACCAAAATGGCGCTAAAAAGCAGTGGTTTTTTCACGCGTTATTTTTGGGCATTTTTGGCGTCGATACTCATAGTTGCGTGTGGAACCAAACGCAAGCGCTCTTTTGGAATCAAAAGACCTGTGACGCGGCAAACACCATAGGTTTTGTTTTCGATGCGCATCAGCGCTGCATTGAGGCTCTGAATAAACTTTTCTTGACGTGCAGCTAATTGCGCCACCTCTTCTCTAGAGAGCGTTTCGGAACCGTCTTCCATCATGTTGAAAGTACGACCGGTATCATCGGTGCCATGGTCATCGTTGTGAGAAAGTGAGCCTTTCAATAAGTCGAAATCTTCGTGGGCTTCTTTAAGCTTATTTTGAATGAGTGCTTTGAACTCTTCTAAATCTGCGTCTGAGTAGCGATTTTTAGGCTTTTCCATGGTGCTAGGTTTTCAAAAATTAGGAAAGCAAATATATTGTTTTTTAGGTTTTACACAAGCTTATACCCCGCGATTTAACATGAACTTATTTTCTTTTTAAACAATCGCTGTGACTTATTCACAACAGGAGGTCATGCTAGCGGTTTAGTGCTAATTTTGAAGGTGCTCAGATTGTTTTTAGACAACCGTGTTGGGGTTTTGCTTTTGCTGCCTGTTCTACTCGCTTTGTATCCGATCAGTTATTTTTTAGGATTTACAGCGCCTTTTGGACATGCTCCCCATGGACAACAACTCATTCCTTTCCTAGCCAAATTACCCGCTGCACATTTATTAGCGCATTTTTTAATGCTCTTGATCAATGCAGTTGCACTCAATTGGGTCTTCAATAGCCGTGAATTTCTAGAGAAAAACACCTTTATCGTCAGTCTGAACTATATCATATTTGCCAGTTTTTTTCATTCTTGGGGCGAGCCTAGCTGGTTATTTGTTGCACAGTTTTGTTGTATTATTGGCTTTGGCCTTTTCTTCGGCATAAAGCCCCAGTTGAACTCAAAAAAAGCGGCGTTCAATGCCAGTTTTGCCTTTGGTTTGAGCGTATTTTTTGAACCTAGTTTTTTATTTACTTTACCTGTATTTCTATTGATGTTTATCGTCGTAAGAGGTTTTTTCTTGCGCGAGCTGCTGCTCATTATCATTGGATTTTTAATGCCGCTTGTGGGTTTACTTAGCTTCTACTACCTGACGGATCAAATGAGTTTTGTAAAACTTATTCCTGAATTTCACTATTATCCACCAAATTGGCAAGACTTCATCTTGCTGAGTGTTTTCGGACTCATCTTATTTTTTAGTTTGTTCGGACTACGAGCGCGTTTACTCAAAGCCTCATTAAAACTCAAAAAACAAACTCAAATCCTCACTATTTACACATTTTTTATCCTGTTTCTAGGCATTGCCGCTTTTCTATTTACTGGTCATATCGGTTTGTTGAGCTTGGTCGTCTTGCCTTTTTCTTTTTATTTTTCCTACGCACTTTTGAGCAGCAGTCTTGGGATCAGCTCCCATTTATTTTTCTATATTCTCTTTGGCTTCTCCTTGCTAAAATTTCTGCTTTTTACAATTTGAGCCTAGACTTTTACTAACTTTGAACCAACTTAAAAATCAAAAATGAAATTTGGCGTTGTTACCTTTCCAGGATCAAATTGTGACCAAGACATGGTCTATGTACTCAAAGACTTAATGGGGCAAGAAGTTGTCGAGCTCTGGCACAAAGACACCGACCTTCAAGGAGCAGATTTCATTGTCATTCCGGGTGGCTTTTCTTACGGCGACTACCTCCGCTCAGGTGCTATTGCCAAGTTTTCACCCATCATGGAATCCGTGATTGCACACGCCAACAACGGCGGCTACGTCATGGGTATCTGCAACGGATTTCAGATTTTAACAGAATCTGGGCTTTTAGAAGGAGCGCTCCTACACAACGATACCCAAAAGTTCATTTGTAAAAATGTTTACCTCAAGCCGGTAAGTAAGTCTGCGGCCCCAAGCCAAGACCTCGACACCACCAAGGCTTACCAAATTCCAATCGCACACGGAGAAGGCCGTTTCTATGCAGACGACGCCACTATGGCCTCTTTAAAAGCCAACGACCAAATCTTATTTACCTACTGCGCTGCAGACGGAAGCGAAGATGCCAGCAGCAATCCAAATGGTTCTTTGCAGCATATCGCTGGCATTACCAACCGCGGTAAAAACGTATTCGGCATGATGCCTCACCCAGAGCGTGCTGCAGACAAACACCTCAATAACGTAGATGGTCTACGTATTTTTGAATCTATTTTAGCTCATTGTTCATGAGAGTACTCTTGCTCGGATCCGGCGGACGCGAACACGCCATCGCTTGGAAAATCTCCCAAAGTTCTATCCTCGATGAACTCTTTATTGCCCCAGGCAATGCCGGAACCAAAAAACACGGCAAGAACCTAGATCTCAAACTCAATGATTTTGAGGCCATCAAGCAGGCTGTCATTCAGCACGCCATTGACATGGTGGTAGTGGGTCCGGAAGAACCTCTTGTTCTGGGTATCTACGATTTTTTCAAACAAGATCCAGCGCTTAAAAACGTTGGTCTTATTGGCCCAAGCAAAGAAGGTGCGCAGCTAGAAGGCAGCAAAGACTTCGCAAAGGCATTTATGACCCGTCACCGCATCCCAACTGCAAAATATGGCACGTTTGACGCCACTACACTCACAGAAGGTTTGCGTTTTCTCGACGCCATGAAAGGCCCTTATGTACTCAAAGCAGACGGTTTAGCTGCAGGTAAGGGCGTCTTGATTATAGAAGACCTCCAAGAAGCCAAACGCGAACTCGAAGAAATGCTCGTTGGCGCCAAATTTGGTCAAGCGAGTGCTAAAGTTGTCATCGAACAATTTTTGGCTGGCATAGAACTCTCTGTTTTTGCCATCACCGACGGAGAATCTTTCAAATTACTCCCCGAAGCCAAAGACTACAAAAGAATTGGCGAAGGCGATACCGGCCTGAACACAGGTGGCATGGGTGCCATTTCACCGGTGCCGTTTGCCGACGCCGCTTTTATGGACAAAGTACTCAACAGAGTAGTAATTCCAACCATTAAAGGCCTTAAAGCAGAAAATATCACCTACAACGGATTCGTATTTTTCGGCCTAATTAGCGTCAAAGGTGATCCATACGTCATCGAATACAACTGCCGTATGGGCGATCCCGAAACAGAAGTCGTGATGCCGCGCATCAAAAGCGATATCCTCGATTTATTCGAAGGTGTTGCTACACACACCCTATCTGAACGCGACATCCAATTCCACGACAAAAGCGCCGCCACTGTCATGATGGTTGCAGGTGGTTACCCCGGTGACTACCAAAAAGGCAAAACCATCTACGGACTCAATAGCATAACCGATAGTTTGGTTTTTCATGCAGGCACACTCCCAGATGGCCCCTCGGTTGTTTCAAACGGCGGACGCGTTTTAGCTGTCACCTCTTACGGTAAAAACATCGAAGCTGCACTTGAACGCAGCTATGATTCAATTTCAAAAATTACTTTTGAAGACGCCTATTACCGAAAAGACATCGGCAAGGACGTCCTCGAAAAATAAACCCCATGGATTTCAATTTTGTGCTGATCATCTGTTCACTGATTTGCTCGGCATTCTTTTCTGCAATGGAGTTGGCCTATATTTCTGCCAATCGCTTGCGCATTGAAGTCCTCAAAAAAAACAACTCCTTACAAGCCAAAATCCTAGGGCTTTTTTACCGAAAAGAGAGCAACATGATTGCCCTCTTATTGCTTGGTAACAACGTTGCGCTGGTTGTTTACGGAATTGCTGCAGGTGCAAAGCTCAGTCCGCTCCTAGAACAATTAGGCTTTGACGACCAAGGTGTACTGCTGATCTTACAAACTATTTTATCCACCTTGTTGGTCCTGATTACCGCAGAATTCCTTCCAAAAGCGCTTGTACAACTCAACCCCAACAAAGCCCTGGACCTCGGACTTTTTGCGCTCCTTGCCATGTACGTTATACTGTACCTGCCAACGCAAATGATCGTATTGATTAGCAGCGCTTTTCTAAAGCTTTTGGGCGTTGAAAAAGAACAACAACGCGTTTTTTCAAAGGTTGATCTCGAAAATTACGTCGATGAACTCAGTGCGCAACTGACCGACGAAGAAGAACTCGGCAACGACATGCTCCTGTTGCGCAATGCCTTGGACTTCTCCAAAGTAAAAGCCCGCGACTGCATGATTCCAAGACCCGAAATTATTGCCGTAGATATCCAAGATCCGATCGAAGAAGCAAAGGCGCTCATGACCTCCAAAGGCTTGTCTAAACTGATCATTTACCGCGACGACATCGACAACATAATCGGTTACATCCATTCTTTTGACCTTTTCAAAAAGCCAGCCTCCATCAAGCAAATTTTAAAACCAATTTCGTTTGTTCCGACCGTTATGAGTGGCAAAGAACTGCTTGAAAAATTCACCAATCAAGTGGGTAATTTTGCGGTGGTCACCGATGAATACGGGGGTACGGCGGGCATCATTACCTTAGAGGATGTCATTGAGGAAATCTTTGGTGAAATCCAAGATGAACACGACAAAGAAGCCCTCACTGAACAACAACTATCCCCTACCGAATTCTTGTTTTCTGCACGCATCGACATCGATTACCTCAACGAACAATACGGTTTTCATTTGCGCGAATCTGAGTCTTACGATACGCTAGCCGGCCTCATCCTGAGCCATTTAGAAAGACTCCCGGCAGAAGGCGACCAAGTACACTTCGGAAACTACCGCTTGATCGTCGAAAAAATGAGCGAGCGCAAAATCGAAACCATCCGTTTTTACCATGACCAACCCTAAACCAGAACCTCAGCTCACTGATTTTGATGCCATTATCTTTGATATGGATGGCGTCCTGATCGATTCAGAACCGCTCTGGAAAATTGCGATGGAGTTTGTTTTTGGCCAGTACGGATCTACGCTCACACACCAAGATTTTCAGAAAACAGTTGGGCTGCGCATCGATGAAGTTATTGCATTTTGGAATGCCCACGAAAACTGGGGGCTCCAAGACCTTCAAATTGTAGAGGACCAAATCATCCACAAACTCATCTCACTCATTGAGCAAAATCCGCAACCATTGCCAGGCGTTTTGGACATGCTCGCTTTTCTTCAGGCAGCACCACAAAAAATTGGTCTAGCGACCTCTTCTTCTCAAAAGCTGATTGAAACTGTATTGAAAAGTTTAGAAATTGCGCATTATTTTGATTTCACGTATTCTGCTGAATTTGAGCCTTATGGCAAACCGCACCCGGGTGTCTTCACTAAGGTTGCCGAAGCACTAGGCGTGCAAAACCAAAGATGTTTGGTCATTGAAGATTCGTTCAATGGCGTCATTGCAGGGCTCGCAGCCAAAATGAAAGTCTGTTGTATTCCCGAAAAAACACACTTTCCGAACCCGCGTTTGGCCGTTGCCGATTTTGAATTCACCGACCTTGGGCAATTACTTGCCACCTGGCGCTAACCCACACCTACAAATTGTTATTTTTGTAAGACATGGAGGATTCATTCGACTACCGAGAAGAAACAACAGGCCAAAACGAACAAGAAATTGATAAGGTCTTACGGCCCAAATCTTTACAAGATTTTGCGGGTCAGCCTGCCGTGGTAGAAAATCTTGAAGTATTTGTGCGTGCAGCTCAGTTCCGAAAAGAACCACTCGATCACGTCTTGCTCCACGGCCCTCCTGGCCTTGGCAAAACAACGCTCGCCAACATTATTGCCAATGAACTCGGTGTTGGGTTCAAAGTAACCTCTGGCCCCGTCCTAGATAAAGCCGGAGACCTCGCAGGGCTCCTTACCAATCTTGGCGAAGGTGATGTGCTTTTTATCGACGAAATCCACCGCCTCAGCCCGGTCATTGAAGAATACCTATACTCCGCCATGGAAGACTACGTCATCGACATCATGCTCGATTCCGGGGCCAACGCGCGCAGTATTCAAATCAATCTCAATCCTTTTACGCTCATTGGCGCCACTACGCGCTCGGGCTTGCTTACCTCTCCGCTGCGCGCCCGTTTTGGCATCAATGCGCGGCTAGAATACTACGATTCCAAAACGCTCACCGCTATCGTGGAACGTTCCGCTTCGCTATTACACATTGGCATCGAGGAAAGCGCCGCCTTCAAAATTGCTAGCCGCAGTCGGGGCACACCCCGCATTGCCAACGCACTGCTTAGACGCGTGCGCGATTTTGCTCAAATCAAAGGTTCGGGCCGCATAGACGACGACATCACCGAAATTGCACTCAAAGCACTCAACGTAGATTCCAATGGCCTAGACGACATGGACTTGCGCATCCTCAAAGTGCTCATTGACAAATTCAACGGCGGCCCTGTTGGGCTCAGCACTATTGCCACAGCTATTGGCGAAAACGCCGGTACCTTAGAAGAAGTCTATGAACCATTTCTGATTCAAGAGGGCTTTCTCATGCGCACGCCGCGCGGGCGAAAAGCCACTGAAAAAAGCTACAAACACCTCGGCAGAGACCTCGGTTGGGCACAAGGCGGCTTATTCTGACATGAAACACGACCAGTACAAAAAACTGATCACCGATACGGCCAAAGCACTTGGTTTTTTCCATGTCGGCTTTTCAAAAGCAGACTTTCTCGAAGAAGAAGCGCCTCGACTCGAGCAGTGGCTCCAGCAAAATTATCACGGCAAAATGGCTTATATGGCCAACCATTTTGACAAACGCTTAAACCCGCGTTTACTCGAGCCGGGCACCAAAACCATCATCTCCTTATTGCTGAACTATTACCCTGAAAAAACCCAGCAAGACCCAACTGCACCACAAATTGCCAAATATGCTTATGGTCAAGATTACCATTTCGTGATCAAAGACAAATTGAAAGAATTGCTTTTTGTACTTCGCGAACAAATCGGCGATATCCAAGGAAGGGCCTTTGTAGATTCAGCACCAGTTATGGATAAAGTTTGGGCCAAAAAAGCCGGTTTGGGCTGGATGGGCAAAAACACCAATCTTATTGATCCCAAAAACGGCAGCTTTTTCTTTATTGCGGAACTTTTTGTCGACTTAGAACTGAGCCCAGACGGCCCCATCAAAGATTACTGTGGCACGTGCACACGCTGTACAGATGCCTGCCCAACCGACGCGCTGGCCACTCCCTATCTCATCGATGCCTCCAAATGCATCTCCTACCTGACCATCGAATTGAAAGATGCAGATTTACCCAGCGCCTTCAAAGGAAAAATGGAAAACTGGGCCTTTGGTTGTGATATCTGCCAAGACGTTTGTCCGTGGAATCGCTTTTCTAAAACCCAGCAAGAGGCTGCTTTTGAACCCCATCCCGAATTTTTAAACCTAGCTTCTTCTGAATGGCAAGCGCTTACCGAGGAAAGCTTTCAAATGCTCTTCGGAAAGAGTGCACTCAAACGGACCAAATTTTCTGGCTTAAAAAGAAACATCGCGTTTTTAAAAAAGCAGCAATAGACGTTTTTCGAAAACCCTTAGTGCTTACCTTTGTTTATAAAGCAGCTAAGGATCAAAGAGCAAAACAACATGACACAAAAACGAGAGGCCATCATTATTGGTGCAGGTTTAGTCGGTTCATTATGGGCCGTATATTTATCAAAAGCAGGTTACAACGTCACCATCTACGAACGCCGTTCGGATATCCGAAAAGCTGAAATCAGTGCAGGTAAGTCCATCAACTTAGCACTTTCTGTAAGGGGCTGGACTGCCCTAGATGCTGTAGGGGTGGGCGACGAAATTCGCAAAATAGCCATTCCGATGCACGGCCGCATGATGCACGACCTCAGTGGCAAACTCACCTATCAACAATACGGACAAGAAGGGCAAGCCATCTATTCTGTATCGCGCGGAAAGGTCAACGCCACCATGATGGACATCGCTGAAACACACGGCAAAGCCACCATTCACTACCAAACCGAATGTCTTAGAGTTGATTTGCAAAACGCTATTGCCTACTTACGCAATACACAAACTGGCGAAAATTTCGAAGCCAAAGCAGATGTTATTTTTGCAGCAGATGGCGCCTTTAGTGCAGTGCGTTATAACTCCATGCAGAAACTCAACCGTTTTCAATATAGCCAAAACTACATTGCCGATGGCTACCGCGAAATCTTATTACCGGCTTTACCTGATGGCAGCTACCCGATGGATAAGAACGCCTTACATATTTGGCCGCGCGGACGTTTCATGATGATCGCTTTAGCCAACGAAGATGGTTCTTTCACTTGCACGCTTTTCATGCCACATGAAAACCATGAATTCGCATTTGACAAACTCAACTCAAAAGCAGATGTAGACCGCTTTTTCAGGACAATCTTCCCCGATTTCCACGACCTCATGCCCGATATCGCCGACAAATGGGAAGACCACCCGCTGTCTAACCTCGCCATCATTCGTTGCTACCCTTGGGCAGCGGGCAAGGTTGGCCTTATGGGTGATGCCGCTCACGCTACCGTACCATTTTATGGCCAAGGCATGAATGCAGGTTTTGAAGATTGCCGCGTACTCAATGAGCTTATGCTCAAGCACAACCACGACTGGGATGCCATTTGGGCCGAATACAGCCCGCTGCGTAAACCCAACGGCGACGCCCTTCAAGACCTTTCTTTAGACAACTACATCGAAATGCGCGACCTCGTTGCCGACCCTGCGTTCTTGTTGCGTAAAAAAATTGAAGCCAAATTCAACCAATTGTATCCAAACAAATGGTTGCCGTTGTACAGCCAAGTAACCTTTAGCAACATCCCGTATTCTGTTGCCTATGAACAAGGTAAAAAACAGCGCGGAATTATGGATCAAATCATGGCCCAACCCGATATCGAAACCAACTGGGATAGCCCTGAAGTGATGCAAGCTATCCTCAATGAATGCAGTACCTTTAATTTCCAAACATGAGAATCAGCATCTTATTTTTGCTCATTGCCCCACTCGTTTGGGGTCAAGGAGGCTTTGAAAAATCAAAGAAAAAGGGCAATGACTACCTCCAAGTCAGAAACCACGGCTATCAATTTTCATTAGGTCCAACCTATTCTTTTGTGAACCAACCGCTGCGCGGAGATCTCTTCGTCAATCAGGTAGACCGTGGCGACTTCACCATTACACCCGAGGCCAAATTGGGTTTTTATGCTGAATTTGGTTTGGCACATTTTCCGAAATGGAAGGGCACGCCAATCAAAGCGCTTGGCAAAAGCCGCATCATGGATTATTTTGATTGGGGAATTGGATACCGTCAAATCAATGGCCTCGAAACAACACTACTCGAAAACCAAAATGCTCTAGGTGAGATTTACAGCACAAGCACTGGTGAAGGCCAACTGCGCACCGGCTATTTGTATGGCAGCATCCGTGCGCACTCCCTCATTTACTTTGGTAAAAAGGTCGTTGTAAAGGTACGCAAGCATTTTTTGGATCAAAGTTTGGGACTGAATTACGATTTTCACATCCGTCAAGACACACTTGGCTATCAAGATCAGTTTACCGCCTACCAAGCGCCTCAGGTTTTTCAGCCTAATTTAGCAGCAGGCTTACTACAATTCAATTATCAAATAGGCATTGGCATCCGTCTGAACAAAGCCTGGATCCTCATTCCGGGCGTTTCTGTCCCGATTGTTACCCTCGCTCCTTGGCAAGGATTCAATGCCAATGTGCACTGGTTCAGCTCAACTTATTGGCCAATTCAAGCACAATTTAAGGTCATCAAACTCATCGAAGCACCAACTAAATGCGGCGTCTATAGCACCCCAGAAGACCGGGAAATGGAGAAACAATACCGCATGGAAAACTAATGCGGTCAAACCTTAGACAGGAACTTTAAGCAATCCAGGACGGAATTACTTTTTTAGGAAGGCGCTTGCGCAATCTTTTGAGTACAGAATCGCGGTCAGAGACATTTGAGCAGCGCAAAACTTGTCTGGAAACGAGTTTGCCACCTTTATAAATTGAAAACTCAAAAGATACCGAGGTGGCTTCTTCGCGATAAATATGGTAAATACTGGTTGTTTGGAGTAATTCTGCCAATGTTTGGGAGTCTTCGCTGGGTTTAAAGGTGCGGTCATAGCCGCGCACATTCACCACTAAGTAGGTGTCAAAACCTTTTTGTAATAGTACTTTTTGAATAGAGTCTTCGAGCAAGTGTTGTGGATCTTCACCTTGCTTGAGTACATTCATAAGAGGCAGGGCCTTGATTTGATAACTCTTGAGCATATCGGCCATTAGGGCTTGCATCGCATAGCGGTCTTCTTCTTTATCGAATTGCGTGATCACCACAGCGTTGGTAAGCTTGATATTTTGGGCGCGCAAATACTGCGTAAAGAAAGCCAGGCTGATCAATAATAAAAACTTCATGAGCTAAGTTAAAAAACTTCTGTGGCAATTTGCCGAACAGAGGTGGAGTTTGACATTGTGTAGTAGTGAATACAAGGAACACCTGCTGCCTTGAGCTCTTTAGATTGGGCAATACCCCACTCGATGCCTAGCTGCTCTACTTCAGCATTGCTTTTGCATTTGAGGAGTTCTTTGGAGAGTTCAGTTGGGTAATCGATGTGAAAGAACTTAGGTAGAAAACTGATGTGCGCAAGTGATTTGATGGGCTTCAGGCCTGGAATGATTGGAACAAGTATGCCAGCAGCTCTGCATGCGGCTACAAAATCAAAGTATTTTTGATTGTCAAAAAACATTTGTGTGACTAAGTAGCTTGCTCCTGCATCTACTTTTGCTTTGAGATAGTGCAAGTCTGTTTCGAGGTTCATGGCCTCAAAGTGTTTTTCAGGGTAAGCGGCAGCACCAATACAAAAATGCGTAGGATCTTGTCCTTGACCTTCTGTAAAGTAAGAACCGTTGTTCATGCCTTGTACTTGATTGATGAGCTCTACCGCATAAGCATGCCCCTCGGGGTGCGCTCTAAAGTTGGCTTCGGACTTCACGGCATCGCCACGCAAAGCCAAAACGTTGTCTATTCCTAAAAAATGGAGGTCGATGAGTGCATTTTCAGTTTCTTCTTTGCTGAAACCGCCACAAATGAGGTGAGGAATGGCATCTACATCGTATTTATGCATGATAGCAGCACAAATGCCTACTGTACCGGGGCGTTTGCGCACCGCTTTCTTCTCTAGTAAGCCGTGCTCGCGCTCGATGTAGACATATTCTTCTCGGTGATACGTTACATTGATGAATTTTGGCTTGAATTCCATGAGCGGATCGATACCAGCATATATGGACGCAATGCTTTTCCCCTTTAGTGGGGGTAAAATTTCAAACGAAAATAGCGTGTCTTTGGCTGCAGCCAAGTGGTCGGTAACCTTCATAATTTTAATTAGCGTACAAAGATAAGTGATTGCTCATGAATATCACTTCTATAGACGATCCAAAGCCGAAATAATAACTTTCGCCGCTAAATCCCAATCTTCTTGACCTAAATTCAAGGGTGGAGAAAGCCTAAAACTATAAGGATGAGATAAAAACCAAAATGTAAGCATCCCGTTTTCAAGGCAATATTTTACTACTTTTTCGACTTCATCTGCGGAAGTCAAATCAAATGCAAACATGGCCCCTACTCTGCGGTGCGCACACACTGCCGGATGCGCAGCAATTTGTGCGGCAAAAGCAGCAGCTCGGTTTTCGAGCAAGCCCCAATCAATTTCGCTGCGCAAAACTTCCACAGTTGCTGCAGCCGCGGCACACACCATGGGGTGTCCCCCAAAGGTGGTGATGTGCCCGAGCATGGGCGCATGCGTAAAAAGTTGCAAGTGCTGCTGCGCAGCTACAAGTGCACCAATTGGCATGCCGCCACCAAGCGCCTTGCCTAAGGTAAGTACATCGGGGACCACGTCAAATTGTTCGAAAGCAAACATGCTCCCAGCGCGGCCCATGCCGCATTGGATTTCATCAAATATGAGCAAGGCGCCAACTTCGGTGCAACGCGCGCGCAGCGCTTGCATGAAGGCGGCCGAAGGCCGCCGCACCCCGGCATCACCTTGAATGGTCTCGATGATTACGCCGGCCGTACGGGTTGTGATGTGTGCAAGTTCTGGAATTTCATTGTGTGGCAAAAAACGCACATCGGGCAAGAGCGGGCGAAATGCAATTTTCTTGATTTCGTTGGCAGAAACACTCATGGCGCCATGAGTACTGCCATGGTAACTGCCTTTGAATGCCACCAATTCTGTGCGTCCTGTTGCGCGTTTGGCAAGTTTTAGCGCGGCTTCAATGGCTTCTGTTCCGGAATTGACTACATAAACTCCATCTAAAGCCGAAGGCAGCACGTGCAATAATTGACGCACTAAATTTTGCTGGGCATCTTGGATAAATTCACCGTACACCATTACATGTAAGTGCTTTTCTAATTGCGCACTGAGCGCTGCCACCACTTTTGGATGTCGATGCCCTATGTTATTGACTGCGACTCCGGCAATCATGTCGAGATACGCTTTTCCGTTTTTATCGTAGATGTAGGCACCCTCTGCTCGGTCAACTTCGATCAAAAAAGGAAACGGACTCGTTTGACCCAAATGGTCTAGAAAAAATTGGCTTTGATTGGTCATTTGTTGGGTTTCAAGATCGGTAAAATTGGTTTGCCTGTCATGGAGCCCGGACGCTGTAGGTTCAGCATATGAACAAGCGTAGCGGAGATATCGGTAATTTGAATAGGTTCATAAAGTGAAAGCCCCTGTGGAATTCCTTTTCCGTACCACAAAAGCGGCACGTGTGTATCGTAATTAAACGCAGATCCGTGTGAAGTTCCTTGATGCGCTTTAGGCTCGTCGTGGTCTTTAGCTAAATAGCCCGGCTGCAATAGAAAGATCACTTCTCCGCTTCTACTCGGGTCGTAACCATTGCGCAAAAGCTCACCCCAATAGTCGGTGCTTGCCGAACCCGATTGCAACTGCGCACGCGTCAGGACGGTTTTTACTTCTGGCCATTTGCGCAACTCGGCCGCAGCAAAAGCAGCTACCTCATCGATGTCGAGGTGCAAAGAATCTATTTTAGCCAGGTTCAGGTAAATATTTTGATTGGTTTCGTGTTCGAGCAAATCGGTGTTATATTTCATGATGAAGTCGTCGCGGAGCACTTGCAAGCGGTCTTGCATGAAAAAATAGCCCCCAGGAAGCTTCATCTTGACCAACATTTCTGGGACCGGAACCACCGCATGATCAGCCGTCAAGAAAAGCACAAACCCATCTTTGCCATAACGTGTCTCTAAACTCGCAAATAAGCGCTGAAGCTCGCGGTCTAAGCGTGCGTACATGTCTTCCATTTCTCGAGAATATGGCCCAAAGGCATGCCCTGCAATATCGGGTGTAGAATAAGAAATACACAAAAAATCAGTAAACTGATCTTGACCTAAATTTTCTTGTTCAAGTGCTGTAATAGCCAAATCTGTGAGCACCTCGTTTGCTTGTGGTGCAATGGTAAACAAAGAGGTTGCAGTAGCGCCTGCAGCGATCATTGCTGGAAAGTCATATGGAAAGGTAGCACTTGTTTTTCCGCTAAGAACCACCTCGTAAGGGCTTTCATCGCTCATTAAATACGTGCTTTCAGGCAAGAGCAAACGCCAACTGCGCAAATCTTTAGCCGGATCAAATTTGGCATTGAAATGCGCAACCCAGCTCGGCAAAGCTTGCTTGTAAAACGTACTCGTTACAAAATCGCCAGATTGGTAATCAAACCAATAGCTTCCGTCAGACAAGTGCCCGCCTGGTAAAATGGCACTGCGGTCCTTGATCGACAACGAAATGACTTTAGATTGGGGCGAAGCCAACTTGAGCTGATCAGTGATGGTGTAGGTCAGTAAATTCATTGGTGCCGCTTGCCCACCCGTAGCACTACCGACAGTTTTGTAACGCTCGTCGGAAACACTCGTGACTGTTTTTTGCTGATCGCGAACATACCAGTCATTGCCTACGATGCCATGATTGGAAGGTGTTGTACCCGTATAAATAGAGGCATGTCCGGGAGCCGTAAAGGTTGGGACGTAATTGTATTGCGTGTTGCGGCAATTGGTTCCTTTTGTGAGTAAGCGATTGAAACCGCCTGTGGTGTAAAGATGCTGATAGCGGTAGAGGTAGTCATAACACATTTGATCAATTACGATACCTACCATGATTTTGGGTTGCGACGCTGTTTTTTGAGCAAAAACGGATCCACAAAATACAAAAGCAATAACACTCTGTAAGAAGACTTTTTTCATAGTCCAAAAATAAGCATTCCCTTTTGGGGCTGCAAAGCAACTTTTTAACGAAATTTACGTCTTTAGCAAAATTTAACTTTTCATCATGAAACAACTTTTACCTTTTTTATTGCTCACGCTCAGCTTATTTAGCTTCAACAACGTCCGTGCACAATTTGTTGTCAATGTAACCACAGTAGACTGCAGTAGCCCTGCAGCTTGCGACGGTTATGCCACAATTGACTCCTCCAACACCATGAACTTCACCGCAGTAAGTTGGTACATGAATGGTACCCTTATTCAAAACGGTGGCAATTCAATCTACAACCTTTGTGCTGGTAACTACTCTGTCAATGCGATGGGCAATGGCATCGTCCTTACCTCTCCCTTCACTATCGGGACGGGTACAACAAACCCATGTTCAGGCCTCGGCATGAACATTTCCGAAACTATGGCAAGTAGCCAAAATGTATGCGACGGCAGCATTACCGTAAGCGTTTACGGAGGTTCAGCACCCTACACATACCAAATGTCTGGCACACCAGTAACCGGGTTACCAAATTTCAACAACTTATGCACTGGAACCTACAACATTATTGTTACAGACGCCAATGGCTGCACGTTGAGTCAAGGTGCTAACGTTCTATACGACACCACAACAATCAGCCCTTGTGCCGGTTTTTATCCTACAGTTACGGTCACTGATTGCAGCGCACCCGGTGCTTGCGACGGAGCCGTAGCTATTTCTTGTGCTACATGTGCTCCTTTTTATGTTGTGTGGAGTCAAGGATCAACAACATATGCAATCAATAACTTGTGCGAAGGCAACTATTCTGCAGTTGTTACAGATAGCAATGGCTGCTCGTTCAGTACTTCACAATTTGTGGGCTACAACGCAAGCGGCAACATCGATAGCATCAACGTGATTGGAACGCTTGCAACTGGCGGCATGATCTCCGGAACGCTTATGTCTAACTGGATCTACAATTGTGACATCGACATGTCTATGCTCGATACCGCTTATATGGTTTCAGCAACATTTGGAAACAACCCTGCTAACCAAGACAGCTTATACACTGTTTGGTATTTAGCAGACACAACTGGTGCCTTTACCTACATCAATTGCGCATTTTATGCACCATTTACTGTTGGCACCTACAACTTGGTCCTTCAAGTGTACTGCCCAATCAAATCAACACCACTTTACTACAATATCATTACACAATTTAATATGCAAAGTGCCGGTATCGGTTCTGCTGCTCCTTTAGCACTTGCGCTTTCACCAAACCCTGTGCAAGATATCCTTTCAATTCAAGGACTTGAAAGTGGTGCTTATGCAATCTACAACCATGCTGGACAACTTCTTCAAACTGGTGATTTCAACAAACAAATCAATGTACGCAACCTAGCCAACGGTAGCTACTTTATTCAATTGAACGGGCAAATGCTTCCGTTTATCAAAATGCATCAATAAGCGTTCAGTAACTAGAAACGCTCTCCAAAGAAAAGGGCCCGCTGTGCGGGCCCTTTTTTTTATGTTCTCGCCATCTTGAGAGATGACATGAAGCGGACATTAAATCTATCCTTTTCCCGATTTAATTGCGGGTACAGATGGCTTGCTTGGAGCCGGCGTCGACGGCCTAGGTGCTACAGGAGCGGAAGGTCTTGGCGCAACCGGTGCACTTGGCTTTGAAATAGATGGAGTGGTTGGTTTCGGTTCTCTCGGCATCATTGGCTCATTTGAACCACCTCTATTAATGGAGGGACTTGTAGTTGGCGAGGGTTTAGAAATAGAATTGTCCTTACTTTCTGAGTTAGGCTTGTCTACAGTTGTATTTGGCTTACCTATCGTTTCAGGACGGTTCGGAGGATACTTTCCTTCTGCAAAAGTATGCGCATTGTTATTGAGTGCCGGACGCTCCACTTTATTGAGGACAGTTCCTGTTGGATTGGGTACGTTAGGCGTTGGTGGCACATTAGGTGCAATATTTAAATACCCCTGATCGAAAATACAACCGCCCATTTCGTCGGCAGGTACGCCCATTTGCGCACAACGCTGGCGCGCTTGCTCACGGCTTTGGGCATTCATCTGAGAAATATTCATATGTACTCTTGGAAAGCTTCTGTCGGTAAAAGAAGCGGTGGTTGTTCCGGGGCGGTAATCAAAAAGGGTTGTGTTGTCGGTAACGCGCCAGTCTTCGGCAAAGTTTTTTGCTAAATAAGCCTGGAATTCTTGTTCGGCTAAGCTATTCATTTGAGAGGCGTCTCTTGCATCAAAAGCATAGGCCGATGCAACAGAGAGTGCGGCAATATTGTTAGGGCGCGGCATATTGGTGCGGCTATTGAAGTCGTCGTCTGAGAAACCATTGTTGTTGCCAAGCAGCCCTTCGTATTGATTGCGGTCACAATCAAAAATTCCTACTGTTACATTCACAAAACCGCGCGCACCAGAAGTACGGACATCAATAACGGTAGTTTCACCGGTTGGCCAAGCAATGGTATAATTGCGGCCGTCTAAACGAATGACACCACCGTGCGGCAGGTAATAACTTCTGCCTTGTAATTGGATAGGCTGGCCATTGAGGCGCAAGGGCGTTTGTTGGATATCGTCTGGCTTTTCGGCAGCATAGAAACAAAGCCGATCGCCCGCAATATTCATGGCTACAGCTGCATTCAAGGAGAAATTCTCGTCTTGCGCACGCTGGCGCGTTTGTACCTCAAACATGCCGTTCGTGTTTTTAGACAAAACAAATTCACCTACTGTCTGAAAAGAATAGGTGGCTCTGTCGTAAGATTTTAAGTGCGGGTCTCCGTAAGAACGGCCATAGGTGCGGCTGCAAAAGCTGTGTTCAAGAAGTGCTGCAAAAACACCAAAATCTGTGTTTTGGTTGCTACTTGCGCCTGCCACACTTTGGTTTTCAAGCACCATCTGACGAAGATCTTGACGTTCTTTAGCCGGCATCATGCTGAGCAGCTCGTAAGGCGTGAAATCTTCGGGAAAGGTGCGGTCTGGAATGGCTTGCTTCAGCGCTATTGCTTGAATGGCCGCGGCCAACCATGCCCCACGGATGTCGTCCCAGCGTTCGAGATGTTCTTTGATGGGTGCAAAACCGGCACTAGGTGCTTGTGCAAAATGTGGGTTCACGAGTAGGAAAAAGCCTACTAAGAAGAGTAATGATTTTTTCATAGTTGTTGATTTGTCGACCTCAGAATAGCAAGATTCGGGCCAAAATTATTCGTTGAATTTGTAGCCGATTCCTTTGATTGTAGAAATATAGTGTTCACCTATTTTTTCGCGGATTTTACGGATGTGCACATCGATAGTGCGGTCGCCTACGATGATTTCGGTTCCCCACACTTTTTCTAAAATTTGTTCGCGTTTGAAGACAAAATTGGGGCGAGATACCAAAAGCGCAAGCAATTCAAATTCTTTGCGCGGGAGTTGTAGTTCTTGGCCATCTTTCTCGAGGATGTATTTCTCTCTATTGATGCGAAAACTAGGTTTGGGCTCTGCAACGGGTTTGTTGTGCTGGCTGCGGCGCAACATGGCTTGTATGCGCGACAACAAAACTTTGGTTTTGATGGGTTTGGCAATGTAGTCGTCGGCACCTGCATCTAGCCCAGCAATTTGGCTGTAGTCTTCGTTTCGGGCGGTAAGAAAGCAAATCAGGATGTCTTGGTATTGGGCGTCAGCTTTGATGCGCTCACAGACTTCGATACCATCGAGCACAGGCATCATGACATCCAATAAAATGAGGTTTGGCTTTTGCTTTTGAATGAACTCCATACATGCCATACCGTCTGCTACAGCATCTACTTGATAGCCTTCTTTTTGCAGGTTGTATTGCAACAAAACGCGGATATCTTCTTCGTCGTCTACAATAAGAATGTGTACTGGATTCATTGAGTAAAGTTAGGGATTCTAAATTTGGCAAAAAGTGGCCCCAAAAAAATTTTATGAAAAATTTAACATTCTGACGTAACTCAATATTAAAAAAGCGCTTAACTTTGTAGGACTAGTAGTAGGTTTAGGTTAATAGTCAGGAGCTTTGGTTTACCAAGGCTCTTGGCTTTTATAGACGCTCATGAAAATCAAAATCCTCATGGTAGAAGATGATATCAGCCTTGGTATCGTTGTTTCAGATCAGCTCAGAGCCGATGGCTATGCCGTTACCCTCTGTGAGAACGGGGCTGAAGCCCTGCGTCGCTTCCAAGAAGAGCCCTACCATCTCTGTATTTTTGATGTCATGCTACCCGTCAAAGACGGCTTTACGCTCGCCAGAGATATCCGCAAACAAAACACCGAAATTCCTATTCTCTTTTTGTCTGCACGCAGCCGCACCGAAGACAAAATAGAAGGTTTCAATGCCGGAGCCGACGACTACCTCACCAAGCCTTTTAGTGCCGAAGAACTACAATTACGCGTCAAGGCTTTGCTCAAAAGAGTCAAATTGCAACCCGATGCACCTGAAGTCAAAGTGGTCAAAATTGGGCTCTACACTTTCGATACCGAAAATTTCACATTGCAGTCGCCAAGTCAGTTGCTTACCCTGACTAAAAAGGAAGCCATGATTTTGCGAACGCTTTATAAATTCAAAAACCAACTCATCCCTAGAGACGTCATCCTCAATTCTGTTTGGGGCCAAGACGACTACTTTGTAGGGCGCAGTCTAGACGTATTTATCACCAAATTGCGCAAATACCTCAAAGAAGACACCAGTATACAAATCAATAACGTACACGGTGTAGGTTTTAAGTTTGAGTGTCAAGAATGAGCACGCTAATTCTCCATTTAGAAACCAGTACCAAAATCTGCAGCGTTGCCATTTCAGAAAACGGCGTTTTACGCGCACACCAAGACCAAACCGGAGAAGGTTATATTCATGGCGAAGCGCTTACTTTAATGATTCAAGCTTTACTTCGCCAAACAAATCTCAATCTTCAAGATCTTTCGGCTATAAGTTACAGTGCTGGGCCAGGTTCTTACACCGGTTTGCGCATTGGACTTTCCACTGCAAAAGGCCTTTGTTTTGCCTTACAAATTCCGCTACTCGCCATTCCTACCCACCAAATTCTTTTTCAAATTGCCCAAGAAACCGGTTTAACGACGGGTGCCCAAGTATTTGCTTTGCTCGATGCGCGCAGAACAGAAGTATATCTGCAAACCTTTGACAAACAAGGCAGTAGCCTGCAGCAGCTTCAGTGCGCATTGCTTGAAAACACTGCACTTCCGGAGTCAGTTTCAATAATTGTAGTGGGCGATGCCAATGAGAAAGCAAAAACCTTTTGGACCAACCCATCTATTCAGTGGATAGACACACCACTTTCAGCAAAATTTCAAGCGCTTATTGCAGTCCAAGCTTTTGAAAAACAAGCTTTTGAGGACCTCGCTTATTGCAGCCCCATTTATTTAAAAGGAGCCAACGGCATACTCCTCTGAATGACCCGTTCGTTGCCTGCCGCATCTTTGAGTTTCAACTCAATGAGCGTTCCGGGTAAAAACGGCACCTCAAATTGCGCGCGCAATTGCTGGTTTTTGGCATCATAATACGCCGGTATCCATTTGCCATTTTGCCAGCAGCCATACAAGGCAACACCCGAAAAATCATCTTTGAGTATCCAAGTCCAGGCGCCATTATTGAGGCTATCCAATTTGTTATTGGCCTGATCGAGTAATGTGGGCGCGATTTCATCTTTGCGCAAACCAAAAGTACCGAGCATTTTTGCTTCTGTACGGAGCAGCCCTACCTCATGAGCTGTTGGTAATGGTGAACCGTTCATAGTGATGATATACCGTGCTGCTGCCGCACTGTCTTTGAATTGGTAACTGATGTGTATCGGTCGGGCAATCTGAACCTGACTTGACGCAATGCGCTTCGCGGCCAAATCCATATTTTTTTTCACGGGTTCAAAAAAGGTAAAAGAGTCGATCTGTAGGTTCCATAGCCCGGAATTATAAATGTAGGCCTCATTGGGCAACCAATGACTTTGTGCATTGTAGGCAATTTTTGCAGCAATTTTAGGATGAGGGTTCACAACCCAAAGTTCATGCTGACTTTCGTTGCCATTGACATCGCGCAGCATGATCGAGAAGTGCGTGCTATCCGACGCCCCTAATTCAAAAGAACCGGTTCCTTCATAAGGGTAGATGCCCAGCGGATTGGAGGGCGCCTTAAATATTTTCTGAAATTTTTTCTTGGTTTGTTGGGCATAAGCATAATCGTGATGCGCATTGATGTAACGTGCTGCATCAAAGGAAATTTCATCGAGTTCAAAAGCAAAATGCCCTTCGTTTTCGGTCCAAACTTCGGCGCTGAATAAACCGAGTCCCCTGCCCCCTTTCGAAAAATAGTCGTCAACTTGAAGCGCCATACCAATCCGGTCTCCTTCTCTTAAAAATCCGGGAGGCAAGGTTGTCTTGCTATTTTTTTGTTGGGGCAGCACTAAAACAGATTTAGTCGGTACCTCAAAACCATTCGGATCAAGTGCATAAATGCGGATTCCACTTAAAATTGGCTGCCCAGTATCGCTGACCTGAAAGCCGTGTAACAGCGGATTGAGGGCATGCTCTGTTTTGGTGTCGCGCAATTCAAAATGCAAATGAGGGCCGCTCGACCCACCTGTATTGCCAGAAAATGCGATCTGCTCTCCTTTGCGCACCTGTAATTTATTCGGAGGGAGAAGAATGTCAATTTCATTGTTTTGAAGCACGCGCGAAGTGTCTAAGTATAATTTTTGAATGCGCTCAGCGAAACGATTGCAATGTGCATACACTGAAGTGTAACCACTAGGATGGTCGATATAAAGTACCCAGCCATAGCCCACAGACGAGACTTTCAAACGAGAAACATAGCCATCGGCTATTGAAAAAATAGGCAGATTGACTTGCCCAGCGGTGCGGATATCAATTCCCATGTGGAAGTGATTGGGACGCAAATCTCCAAAACCTGCACTGAGTTCGACTGGCGCAGCCATCGGCAGCGTCCAAATTGTGTCGCATTTTAAAATTTGTGCAGCAGCAAAATGACCAAAAAACAACGCGTAACAAAGGATATACTTGAGCATCTTCAAAACTACACAAGAAAAAATATAAAAACCTTCCTGATTTTTGCAGGATGTAAACGAATGCTTGTTAACTTTGTACAAAGTCGACGCTTAACATGACTGAGAACCTCAATACGCTCATAGAAGATATCCGCTCCCGCAGCTTGCAGATTGCAGCTGAACTGAAAACCGAACGTGCTCAGCACGAGGTGCTTCAAGGTGAACTGCGCCGTATCCAAGAGCTTTATCAAGCAGAACATGCCCAGGTAAAGCAACTAGAAGCCACCATTGCAGAACTCAATGTATCATTGGCGGAGGCCCAAAACAAAGTCGTAGAGGTTCCTGTTGCAACGAGCAGTCGCAACGCAGAGGAAATCGACGCACTTGTGAAAGAAATTGAATTCTGTATAGATAAGCTCAAGCAAGCCTAAATGAGTAAAGTAGCTCTTAAAATCAATATTGCTGGTCGCAGTTACCCGTTAAACGTACCAGAAGCTGAGGCAGAAGCAGTCACAGCAGCAGCTGCCGACATCAACAAAGCCATTGAATTGCTTCGCAAAAACTATGCAGTAAACGATAACCAAGATTTATTGGCAATGACGGCCCTTCAGTTGCTTACCAAAGCAAAAGCCGAAGCAAAACCAACTGTAATTGAGCCTAATTATGCCGACATCGAAGCGGCTCTTGAAGCCCTCAGACAAGACTTGAGCAACGTTCAATAACTTTCTAGTGCCCCCCTCTCCCGACTACAAATGTGAGTAGAATGGATATCGTATGGTTATTAATCGGATTACTCGGCGGCGGTGTTGCCGGTATTATCCTCCAAAAAAGCATCCTCAAAAAGGACGCAGAACGCATCATCAAAGAAGCCGAATCTAAGGCCGAAACAATTCAAAAAGAACGTGCACTCCAAGCCAAAGAGCGTTTCTTGAAACAAAAAGAAGAGCACGAAGAAGCCATCAGAGAACGCGAGCGACGCATGCAATCTGGTGAAGACCGCTTCAAAACCAAAGAAAAAACGCTCAATCAGAAATTAGAAGAAATCGGTAGAAAAGAAAAAGAGCTCGAAAAAGTTCAGACCGACTACCAAACCAAAGCCACTCACTTAGAGGTGCGCAACCAAGAACTCGACAAAATCCATCAAAAGCAAATTGCCGAGCTTTCAAAAATTGCCCAACTCTCCCCTGAAGACGCTAAGCAAAACCTCATGCAAGCGCTCACAGACGAAGCACGCACTGCTGCCATGGCCACAATCAAAGAAATTACCGAAGAGGCCAAACTGAATGCCAACAAAGAAGCGCGCAAAATCGTTATCCAAAGTATTCAACGCGTAGCCACAGAACAAGCAGTAGAAAACGCAGTCTCGGTATTTAACATCGAATCTGACGAAGTCAAAGGACGCATCATCGGACGCGAAGGTCGCAACATTCGCGCCCTAGAAGCTGCCACAGGCGTTGAAATCATCGTAGACGACACCCCAGAAGCAATCATCTTGTCTTGTTTTGATCCTGTGCGCAGAGAAATCGCACGTTTGAGCTTGCATCAACTTGTTTCTGACGGCCGTATTCACCCAGCACGCATCGAAGAAGTTGTTGCCAACACGCGCAAACAACTCGACGAAGAAATCGCTGAAACCGGTCGCCGTACTT
>JACCDQ010920420.1_pt1 | contig 29017 bp, 30 predicted proteins | sample 7446031 | NCBI WGS metagenome assembly JACCDQ01 (sample SAMN15323442, study PRJNA562643) | freshwater metagenome | isolation source: river surface water | place: USA:Blue River Watershed | collected 2017-08-17 | reverse complement strand
GTCTATTGAAAAAAGGCGATCGCTCTCTTCTCCTAGTCTCCTCTTCCTCTGATTCCTTCTAATCGCCACCATCAAAAACCGGTTAATTTGGAAAAAAATCGCAAGGTTTTAGCCCTCAGAAAAAACATCCGCTATCCTAAAACATAACTAACCCACTACTTATAGAGAGAAACTTCCCATGACTCCCGATCAATTACTTATGCTCATTGTTCTCCTCATCCCTGGTATCCTGCTGTCTGCTTTGGTAATGGGCAGTTTTGCCAAGGGCGGCTAAGGCAAAAAAGTTCCTGTCCTGGTTACTTAGGCCCAACCGCTTGCGGTATCGTAGGAAAAGCGCGAACTTAACAAACCTTTACAAACCGTTTGGTTATCACCATGCAATGTATCATCCATCGTCGGGCGCAATTTTCCGCAAGTCACCGTTACTGGTTGCCAGAATGGGATGAAAATCGCAATCAGGAGGTATTTGGGGCCTGTAGTCGTTTCCCTGGCCACGGTCACAATTACGTCCTGTATGTTTCCCTATGGGGAGAACTAGATCGCTTTGGCATGGTGGAAAATCTGTCAACGGTGAAACGAGTGATCAAACAGGAAGTGACTAGTCAACTGGATTATGGTTTTCTCAATGATGCCTGGCCAGAATTTCAACAGACGTTACCGACGACCGAACACATTGTCAAAGTCATTTGGGAACGATTGGCTCCCCATCTCCCCCTCGTTAAGATTCGCCTCTTTGAACATCCTGAACTCTGGGCCGATTACCAAGGAAATGCTATGGAAGCAACGTTAACGCTGAAAACCCACTTTAGTGCCGCGCACCGTTTGGCTTTACCCGATTTAAGCCTAGAAGAAAATACTGAGATTTACGGGAAATGTGCCAGGGTCAATGGTCATGGCCACAATTATCATTTAGAGGTATCGGTGACGGGAGAAATGGATGAACGCACCGGGATGATCGCCGATTTAGGGCAATTACAAACGCTAATTGATGAGTTAGTCGTTGAACCTTTTGATCATACTTTTTTAAATAAGGATATTCCCCATTTTGCCGAAGTTGTGCCAACGGCAGAAAATATCGCCCTTTATACGGCCCAATTACTTCAGGAACCCGTCCAAAAATTAGGGGTAGAATTGGAAAAAGTGGTATTAATCGAAAGTCCCAATAATTCGGTGGAAATTCTCTGTCGTGCGGGTTCGCTTCCACGTTTTACCTCTTCTCAGGAAAAAATTCTGACCCATCAACGTTAAGCCAAACCGTTTTGCTCCCGTTCGTTCCCCAACTTCAGGCAAGCAAGCAGAACGCGGGGAAATTTAGAGACAAAATAGAACAATCCCCAGGCTCCGGTAAAAAATGCCGAGAATCTGGGGAATTGTTGTGTTTGAGGGAATCTAAACCCCGTCTATTTTAAAAACTGGAGTTTTTAGCCCCCTGGCCCCCAACTTTGGGGGGAAGAGGTGTATCGTAAACATTGCCCTGGGTTGCTTACTTCAGTTGGATCACTTTGGGCGATTCAAAGAGGTGAACGGTATCTACAAAACGAGCCGTTTTCGATTGGGTCGAGATGACTAAGCTCTGAGTCCGGGCCCCACCATGAAAGAAGCGCACCCCTTCCATTAAGGTACCAGGGGTAATGCCACAGGCGGCAAATAGTACGGTATTGCCACTGGCTAATTCGTGGGTGTCATAAACGCGATCGCCGTCTTCGATGCCCATGGATTTCAGGCGTTCCAGGTTCCCTTCCCGACTTTCGCCAATTAATCCGGTTTGTACGACAGCCGGGTCATAGATTAACTGCCCCTGGAAGTGACCCCCTAAACAACGCATGGCGGCGGCGGAAATGACCCCTTCAGGAGCGGCTCCAATACCCATTAAGGCATGAATATTGGTTCCCGAAAACGCGCAGGAAATGGCCGCTGAAACGTCACCATCACTGATCAAACGCACCCGCGCCCCGGCTTTGCGAATTTCCTGGATTAAATCTTTGTGACGGGGACGATCCATCACGACGACGACCAATTCTTCAACGGAACGGTTCAAACAATCCGATAAAATTTTGAGGTTTTCGGTAGCGGATTTATTAATATCTACATGACCTTTAGCCGCCGGGGGAGCCGCTAATTTTTTCATATAAAAATCGGGAGCCGCGAATAATCCCCCTTTTTCGGAAATGGCGAGAACGGCCATGGAACCATTTTGACCATAGGCGACTAGGTTCGTGCCTTCGCAGGGGTCAACGGCAATATCAATTTCCACTAATTCATCAGGATTACAATAGGCTTTGGCATCCTCACGGGTACAAATCCCAACTTCTTCGCCAATATAGAGCATGGGAGCTTCATCCCGTTCCCCTTCCCCAATCACAATCCGACCGCGCATATGGATTTTATTCATCCGTTCCCGCATGGCTTCGACGGCCACATGATCGGCGGTGTTTTTTTCACCTTTCCCCATCCATTTGGCTGAGGCGATCGCCGCTTGTTCAACGACTTCAATAATTTCTAAACCGAGCGTACTTTCCACGAGACAAGCCTCCCAACTGCTAACGTAGGTTTCCCTAAGTTGTTGAATCTGTTTTGTTATCAGTCAAAGTCTATCAGAGTCGGGGATCGCCGTAAATTAACATCTTTTCCCTGCTGTGTCCTGCCTTTTCGATGATCAGTTTTAAGGATCGGTGACTTCAGGTGTAACGGCTTCGGTGAACCAGTGCGATCGCTGAACCAGGGTATGCACCTGCCATTCGGGTCGCGTTGCCGGAAAATCCAGCCGATAATGACCACCGCGACTTTCTTTCCGAAATAACGCACTTTTTAAAATCAGGTAGGCAATATCTAATAAATTACGGGTTTCTGACCAGCATCGGAGGTGACCATCGGGCAAGGTAGTGGTTAAGCCAACCATTTGACCAGGTTGAATCCGGGTTAAAGCCTGGGTAATCACGAGGGCTTGAAATTGGGTTTGCCAGGTAGTGACCTGGGCGATCGCCTGGGTTAAGGGTTCCTGCGTCCGGCAAATACCGGCGGCTTGCCACATTAAAACGGGTAATGCCTGGCGGATCTGTTCAATCACGGGCCAATCCTCTGCCAAGGCCAGGGTCAAGGTGAAGGTCTCGGTAACGGGGGGTAAAGTCACCAAAGGCGGCAAGGTTAAGGAAGTTAACTGTTCCGCAAAAACGATACATTCCAACAAAGAATTACTCGCCAAGCGGTTAGCCCCATGGACTCCGGTGCTACTGGTTTCGCCAATGGCGTAGAGACCCGGAATCGAAGTCTGACAGGTTAAATCGGTTTTAATCCCTCCCATCCAATAGTGGGCCGCCGGCGCGACGGGAATGGGTTCTTGAAAGACATCAATGCCCCACCGTTGGCAATGGTCAATAATATTGGGAAAACGATAACGAATGCGTTCCGGCTCAATGGGACTTAAATCCAGATAAACAGTGGCCTGGGTGGGATCGGCTGTAGTAGCGGCTAAATGCTGAAAAATGGAACGACTGACCACATCCCTGGGAGCCAATTCGCCCTTGGGATGATAATCAAACATAAAGCGATGACCCTGACGGTCTAATAAATGCGCTCCTTCCCCTCGTACCGCTTCACTAATCAGAAAATGGGGCGCATCTGGCTTGGTGAGGGCTGTCGGATGAAACTGGAAAAATTCTAAGTCCCGCAGAACCGCCCCGGCTCGCCAGGCCAAGGCAATCCCATCTCCCGTACTCACGGCGGGATTGGTAGATTGGGCAAAGACTTGACCGCCTCCCCCCGTCGCCAATAACACCGCCCGCGCTCCTAGCCACCGTACCTTCTGCTCCTGTAAAACGCTGACACCACAACAAGCCTGGGTTAATGGGTCTATGGCTAAATTGAGGGCGATCGCCTGGGAAAAAATTTGAACATTAGGCCGGTCTAAAACCCGTTCCATCAAGGTACTCACAATGGCTCGACCGGTTGTATCCGCCGCATGGAGAACCCTGGGTCGAGAATGAGCCGCCTCTAGGGTCAGGGCTAACTCAGAACCTTGGCGATCAAAGCTCACCCCTAAATTCACCAAATCCGCAATACATTGGGGGGCCTGTTCCACTAAAAATTGCACGGCTACCGGGTCACACAATCCCGCCCCGGCCTCTAGGGTGTCCTGTAAATGGAGGTGAGGGGAATCGGTGGGTGCCATGGCCGCCGCAATTCCTCCCTGGGCCCAATCGCTGGCTCCTGTCTTTAGTTTATCCTTCGTAATTAAAGCAATGCGTAACGATTCCGGTAAACAGAGGGTGGCATAAAGCCCTGCGGCTCCTGACCCAACGACAATCACATCAAACTCAACCGTTTCCAATCTTGCCTACCTCCAAGCAGTGGTTTCCTTAGGGTAGCGGCTTCTGTCCAGGATGTGACCGAGAAGAGGGGGAATTTTCATTGGGGCGATCGGCGTAGTGTAACCTAGACAGGCTAGAAGCCCATCCCACCGTCAAAATCTCGCAAATTTCGTGAAGCCTCTTGCCTGGGCCCATCGGGGATGTTTCCGTGAGGTTTTCCCCTAGGCCAGCTAAAATTTTTTTAACTTAAACTGGGGGTTAAGAGAAGAGAGTTCATCGTCATTATTCGCTATAATAAAAAATAGCTAAGAAAACCCTAAATTCTGCAAGATAAACCGATTTAGATTGATCCCTCGCTATCTTGCATGATCCCAAAATCATCAAAAAGGGTTAAGGAGTGTACATTCCATGTCTGAATCCTTATTTACCGATGCGAGTAAACGGTTAGCCAATGCCCTTAAGTATGTTTCCATTTCTGAAGATGCCAGTGAACGGCTGAAATTTCCCAAGACCAGTTTAAGTGTTTCGATCCCGGTGCGGTTGGATAATGGGTCACTCCGCATTTTCCAGGGCTATCGGGTACGTTATGACGATACCAGGGGGCCCGGTAAGGGCGGAGTCCGCTATCATCCCCGCGTTACCATGGATGAAGTGCAATCCCTTGCTTTTTGGATGACTTTTAAATGTGCCTTATTAAATCTGCCCTTTGGTGGTGCGAAAGGGGGCATTACCCTCAATCCCAAGGAGTTATCGAAGCCGGAGTTAGAGCGGTTAAGTCGCGGTTATATTGAGGCGATCGCCGACTTTATTGGCCCCGATGTTGATATTTTGGCTCCCGATGTCTATACCAATGAAATGATCATGGGCTGGATGATGGATCAGTACAGTATTATCCGTCGTCAAATTAGTCCGGGGGTGGTTACGGGTAAACCGATTACCATGGGGGGTAGTCAAGGCCGCAACACGGCAACCGGCACCGGGGCTTACTATATTATGCGGGCCATGTTACCCCGGTTTGAACAATTACCCGGTAATACGGCGATCGCGGTACAGGGCTTTGGCAATGCTGGCATGGTTGTCGCCGAATGTTTATATAAAGCCGGCTATCGAGTTGTGGCAGTGAGTGATTCCCAGGGAGGCATTTACAACGAAAAAGGGCTAGATATTCCTAGCATTTTGGCCTATAAACGCAACCATCGCAGTCTTACAGAAATGTATTGTCAAGATACGGTCTGTAATATTGGTGAAAACATGAGTCTGAGTAATGAGGAACTGTTAGCCCTCAATGTAGATGTCCTGGTACCGGCGGCCTTAGAAAATCAAATTACCGAAGCCAATGCTGACCAGGTGAAAGCTCGTTATATTTTTGAAGTGGCGAATGGCCCCATTACCTCTGGAGCAGATGCCATTCTCCAAAGTAAAGGCATTTATGTATTTCCCGATATTTTAGTGAATGCCGGGGGCGTAACCGTCAGCTATTTTGAATGGGTACAAAACCGCAGTGGATTGTATTGGAACGTCACTGAGGTCAATGAACATCTCAAAACCCGGATGGTGACAGAAGCAGAGGCCGTGTGGCGTATTGCCCAGGAATTTAGCACGGATCTACGTACCTCCGCCTATATTCACGCCTTAAACCGTTTAGGAGAGGCTTTAGATGCCAAAGGAACGAGGGATTTTTACTTGGGTTAGATTTTTCTTGTCTCCGGATTTTGAATAGATTTCCCCCATGATTTATGTCTTCATGGAGAATTTTTATGGATATTTTTACTCTGAAAAAATTTCATAATGATGTACCCAAGATACTTGGACATATTTTGCCATTCCTTGAGGGATGACGGCCTGAAACCAATCTTTTCCTGCAAAATTTTCAATATCTTCTTGAGATTTCCAGATGGAAAGCATGACATATTCATCCGGACACTGAGATGTCGGACGACCAATCGTAACTGAAATTAAGCCCGAATGTTGCTTAACATAAGGAATAGATATAGTGAGAAACTTTTGTTCAAATTCTTGATGCAATGGACGGGGGACACATACCCGAAATATTCTAGCAATCATAACTATTTCTCCTTATACTGAATATTTGCTCCAAGAAAAATTCTTGTCTTGATTATAGCCTATTCGTTATATTCTTGATCAGCTCTACTGATGATCATCAATCAGAGATCGCTCCTTTACCAAACAAGTTGTGTCGCCTTTAGTAAATTTTGCTAGGATAATACTGGTTTGATCATCAATAGTTCTTCGTTATTTTCGGTGTGTGTAGTGGAAGGGCTACTTTTATTTGTTTTTTAACCTCCTCCTCTGTTTTCGGTCTCAAGCGTCGAATAAACGCTTTGAGTTCCCACCGTCAATGTTCAATGGGATTAACATCGGGGGAATATCGGGACAAATAGACACGGAATGCGGGCAATATCTTCAACAATCTCCGATAAAATTTGATTGTCCCCACTCCTCAAACTCCTATGTCTTCAGAAGTGCCTCCCTATCGTCCCCTCTTAGAAACACTGATGCGTCAGGCGGGCATTCAGACCCTAACCGAACTCCGCGATCGCTCAGGACTTTCGGGATGGCAATTAAGTCGGGTACAACACGGTCTGTTAGCCAAAATGTCCGTTGAGACGTTAGTACACTTAGCCAATGCGTTACAGCTTTCTCTCAATGATTTATTGGCCGCTTTTACGCCGGAATTGGTTCCCTTACCGGCCAAAACGCCAAATCATCAAGATACGAAGGAAACTCAGGAAGTCCAAGCCCTACGTCAGGAGTGCGATCGCCTAGAGCAACAATTAGTGCGGCAACGAACCACCTTAGAAGTTGAATTTCAACAACAGGTTTTAGCTCAGTTGGAACCCTGGTTATTGCAGTGGCCGACAGCGGCCCTCCGCGCCCATCAAGATCCCCAACTCCCCGCCCAAAAATTGTTGCCCCTAGTGCGTCCCCTGGCCAATTTGTTAAAACAGTGGCAGGTTGAGGCGATCGCGGCGGTGGGAGAAACCGTGAATTTTGATCCTCAATGGCATCAATGGTTAGAGACAGAAAACCCTCCAGAGTCAGGGACTCCGGCGATCGTGCGGTATGTGGGGTATCGTCAAGGAACTAAACTGTTGTATCGTGCCCAGGTGAGTTTGCCCCCTTCGGATAATCTATGACCCTACTGCGGACAGTTCCTACCCAACGTTTTCTGGAACATCAGCAACTACCCCAGGGACTTTCCCAACCCCTGGCCTATTTTCAGCAACCCCACTATCTTGCCAATTTAATACAAGCATTCTTTAACTTGTCTCCTGACCGGCGGGAATGTACGCTCGTGATCGGGGCAAATGGTCAAACCCTCACCCGCGATTGGTTACAGTTGATGATCAAATTGGCGGCGGGCAATGATTTTCGTCGGATTATGGTGGGAACCCAGGGTCTCTTATCCCCCGTAATGCTTTCTTACCTGGTTCGACAACACCAGGCGATCGCCGGGATTTTATTGGGTATCGAAACCAAAGAGCGGGAAAAAATCGTACATTTGACCTTTTATGAAGGGACAGGCCAGGTGATTTCGGCAAGTCTTTTATCGGCTTTGCAGGAACGAACCCAAATTTTGCAACACTATTACCTCGCGGAAATTCCCGATCTCCCCCTCCAGAAAGCGGAAGTTTTGACCTTTGGCTCCTTACAAATCGAAGTGGTCAATTCGGCGAGTCTTTACCAACGGTTGATGGCCGGCATTTTTGATTTAGAGTTAATCCAGGCCTACTGGCAGAATCACTCAACGGGCCTCTCGGTTCATTGTTTTGATACGGTGAATTTTGCCTATAGTCAATTTCTCTTAGAAAAAACCCTGGGATTGCCTGCCGGAACCGTGACCTTTGAAAATTTTCCGGTTCACTTCGATGCGATCGCCGGTCAGATTAATTTACCCCCGGTGACGAATCCTCAAACCTTGCGGGCTGTTTTAACCCATTATCGTTACGGAATTTTTGGGTCACAGTTAGCCGTAACCGCGAGTGACAGTTTAGCGATCCTTGTGGACAATTCTGCCTTGATCCCAGGCTACCGGGGCAATTGTGAAGCGGTGGGGCGATCGCAGTTAGCGAGTGCGGCGGTGGATCATGTCTGTATGCCCTTGGACATCACTTGTTATGAAACCCCTAGTCAATGGGAATGGATGGGGAATAATTTGGACGGGGTGGGTGTAGCCTTTGTGGGCAATGAAGGGGGAGAAATTGGGGCCAACTATAGTCGGGAACGGGATGGCCTCTGGGCGATCCTCTTTTGGTTAAATATTTGCGCTCTGCGTCAAGCCACGGTGGAATCCCTATTGCGTTCCCATTGGCTCAAGTATGGTCGGAATTACCATGGACGTTATCTCTACGGTGAATTTCCCCTAGCGGAACTGCTGACCTGGTGGGAAACCCTCCAGTCCCAGGAATTACGGGGCCAAACCTGGCAGGGTCGGGACATCGCCTATAGTTATCCGTTGAAATATTATGATCGCAGTCAATTCCAAGTAATTGATCAATGGGGCTATACCATCGGGCTGACCAATGGCGATCGCCTAACATTTTGCCTAGTGACCAGTCCCCAGCACCCAGAAATGGGTAACGTACAGGTCTATCTGGAAAGCTATGAAGTCAATCCCCAACGGCATAACCTAGCCCCAGCCCAAGCCTTAGCCCCGCTACAAACCTGGCTAGAAGGTTTATCCCCCTGGCAAGAACTTAATAAAGCCTTAAGACCAGAGACCCGAAGGAAAAAAACACGATAGGATAGACAGGCAAATGATTACCCAGGAATGCAATACCATGGATGTCAAATTGATTATGGTCGGACTAACGGGCCTATTCATTGTGTCTGCCCTATTCTTTGGCACTCGCAACGGCTTTTATGATACGGATAACTACGATGGCAACGGTTCTGCCCACTAGGGCCTAAGCCATGGTGTCGCAGACCCTGATCGCCACGAATTCCCCCCATACCCTTCTCTCCTGTTTTCCCTACGCCCTGGGCCAGGGAGAGGAGGGGGTTTGTCTGTTATTAAGTCTCGGCCCCTACCGGATTCTGCTGGATTGTGGTTTACGGGATCTGACTCCGTTACAAACGTCAGGGAAGGCCCCCGCCGATGCGGTGATCTGTAGCCATGCCCATGCTGACCATGCCCAGGGACTTTATCCGCTCCACGAGTCTTTCCCCCGCTTACCTATCTACGCCAGTGAAGTCACAACCCAATTACTGCCCCTGAATGGGTTAGGCGATCGCCTCGATACCGATTTTTGTCACCCCGTCGCCTGGCGAACCCCTTTCCCCCTCTTTGAAAATTTAACCCTCGAACTTCTACCGGCGGGTCATTTACCGGGAGCGAGTTTAATCCTATTAACCTATCAGTTACCCCAACGCACCTATAAAGTGCTTTATACCGGCGATTTTTGTCTGTCTAATTTGCAGTTGGTGGAGGGGTTAAGCCTTGAAACGGTGCGTCATCTACGCCCGGATGTCCTGATTATTGAGAGCAGTTACGGGACTCGTCGTCATCCCCACCGGCGACAACAGGAAAAACAGTTTCTGGGATTAATTGACCAGGCTCTCCAGCAAAAGCGTTCGGTGTTGTTACCCCTGCCTCCTCTCGGTTCAGGCCAGGAAATTTTAAAGTTATTGCGATCGCACCATCAATTTACGGGCCGGGATGTGGATATTTTTGTGGGAGGCCGTTTAATTCCCACCTGCGATCGCTACCTAGAGCTATTACCGGAATTTCCCTTAGCCGTCCAAAATTTTGCCAAACATCAACCCCTCTTTTGGGATGAACGGGTTTTTCCCCGCTTGCAACCCTTACCCCAGGAACCCCTAGCATGGGGCGAACCCTCCCGCCCGGTGATCGTCTTAACCGATGACTGGGAAGGCTTTTGGCAACGTCCGGAAAGTCAAACTCGTCCTTGGACAGTGTTATTGCCTGATGAAAAAGAGCATTGGGGCTTATCGGAGGCCCAACGTCTCACCCTGCAACATCAAACCCCCAGCATCATCACCGCAACCTATCTATTAGCGGAACATAGTGATGGTCGCAATACCGTGCAATTTATCCATAATGTCCGCCCCCAACATATTATTTTTGTCCATGGTTCCGTCACCGATATTAGTGATTTAACCAGTCTCGAAGAATTACAAAGTCGTTATCAGTTGCATTCGCCCACCCCCAATACGTTAGTGGAATTACCCATTGGGGAAAAATTTATGGAATCTTCCCTGCCCCTAGCCGCCAATTATGAAGGGGAAGTGAATGAATTGGCCTCAACGGTGGTCATTACCCTCAGCGATCGCCTCCTCGAAGATCCCCGGTGGCCCGGATTTGCCGATACCGGCCTCGTAGAAGCCCGATGGCAGGGAGAAGAATTGATTTTACGCGGCATTAGTCAACGGGAATTGTTAAAACAACGTCAACTAACCTCCCCAACGGACAGTGTGGATCGTTGTCAATCCTGTCGCCATTATCGTCATCAACGCTGCTGGCATACCCTATCCCCCCTAGCGGGATTACAAGTCCCCCCCGAAGGCTTTTGTGCAGTTTTTGAACCCTGGGAAGGTTAGTAAAGTCCGATAGAGGCTGATTGCCATGGGCTATGTTGCATCGTTGCCAATTTAAAATACGATAATTAGGTTGATCCTTTGCCGGTCAGAAATCGGTATCTGCTAATGTTTGCTGATTTTCATTATGCTTTGCGTTCTAAATTAGATGGTCAATACTTAGTTGCCCGTTTGCCACGCAGTGAAGATTTGCCCCCAGCCCAGTTTCTTTTACTCTTTAAAGAGGATTATTTAGCCCTCAGTTACGTTAACCAACACGCTCCCGAATTGGGCGATCGCTTTGGTGTAGAATCATTATCTTCCGGGCAACTGAAAGGGTTAATGCGACGATGGGGTTTTCAAGGTGTAGGGCTAGTGCAAGATCCCCTGGAACCAAGAATCGAGTTTATGACCACTTCATCGGGGCCATTTTAGGCTAGGATTCGAGGGCTAACATCATTGCCTAAATAATAAAGATAAATTTGATAACTTTTTAATGATTTTATTTTGAATATGCTCCAAACCTGGCTGAATGACCATCAAATTTTATTAACTTTAACAGTTCTGGTGATTGCCCTAGCTCTATTTGTTTTAGAGTGGTTGCCCATTGATATTACCGCAATGTTAGTTACCGTTGTCTTAATGTTATTGGGGTTAGTGAGTCCCGATGAAGGCATTGCCGGGTTTGGAAATTCGGCCACCATTACCGTCATGGCGATGTTCATTTTAAGCTATGGTGTAACCCGCACGGGCATTATCCAAGTGGTGCGAGATTTTTTAGTCAAATGGGGCGGTGAAAAAGCCGGGCAACAAATCATGGTATTAGGGTTAGTTGTTGGCCCGATTACCGCCTTTATTAATAACACCGCCGTCGTCGCGATTTTTTTACCCATTGTAGAAGAGTGGTCAAAACAACGCAGAATTTCGGTCTCCAAATTAATGATTCCCCTTTCCTATGCAACCGTATTAGGGGGCATGATTACCGTGATCGGCACTTCTACCAATATTTTAGCCAGTGGATTATCCAAAAAGTTAACGGGTCAGGAGTTTAGTCTTTTCCAATTTACTCCCCTAGGTTTAGCAACCTTTATTATTGGTTTAATCTATTTGGCGATCGCCGCTCCCCGTTTATTACCGGATCGCAAAGGAGCCGACCCCAATAAATTAACTGGGGAATATCGCCTGGAGGATTACGTCAGCGAAATTATTGTGCCACCGCGCTCTAGTTTAATTGGTCAAACCCTACGCCAAAGCGGGATTCAACGGAAATTTGACATTGATGTGTTAGAAATTATCCATAATGAAACTCACTTTCCCCAGCCCTTAGCGGATAAAGTCTTATCCCTCGGTGATATTTTAATTGTCCGGGGTTCTAAAGACGATTTGCTCAAGATTAAAGATGAGCGGGGAGTCGAAATTTTTGCCGATGTGCAATTTTCGGAAGAACAAGTTCAGGAACAAATCGAGCAACTAGAACAGGGAGAAGAAAAAGTTGCAGAAATCTTAATTTTGTCGAACTCTCGTCTAGTTGGTTCTACCTTAAAAGATATTCGCTTTCGTCAACGCTATAATGCGACGGTTTTGGCGATTCGTCGTGGGGAGGAGTTAATTCGTGAAAGAATGGGCAAAGTTGAGTTAAAGTTTGGCGATTTATTATTAGTGCAGGGGCCAAAGGAAAGCTTTTTAGGATTACAAACTACCAGGGAATTGTTGGTACTCGAAGCCAAGGATGTGGAAAATTTACGCTTTGATAAAGCCTGGATTTCCCTAGCGATTATTGCTGGGGTGATCCTAGTTGCCGCCTTTGATATTTTACCAATCCTCGTTACCAGCTTGGTCGGGGTATTACTCATGATTATTACCGGGTGCTTAAAACCGGGGGAAATTTATGGAGCGGTGCGTTGGGATATTATTTTTCTCTTGGCGGGTTTAATTCCCCTGGGAACAGCCATGGATAACTCCGGAACGACGGAATGGTTAGCGGGCTATTTAGTGAATTTTGGCGGTCATTTATCCGGTTATTGGCAATTGGTTTTATTCTATGCCGCTACTGCCTTATTAACGGAAATTTTGTCGAATAATGCCACTGTTGTGTTAATGTTACCGATCGCCGTAGAAGTGGCCAAAAGTTTAAATGTCAATCCGTTAGCCTTCATGTTTGTCGTAACCTTCGCCGCGTCGAATAGTTATGTTACCCCGATTGGCTATCAAACCAACACCATGGTCTATGGGCCAGGGGGTTATAAATTCTTTGATTTTACGCGGGTAGGCGCACCGTTGACGGTCTTATTGTTATTCTTAACGCCCTTATTAACGCTGTGGTTTTACGGATTATAAGCTGGCGGGCTATTCCCGTTTTTGAAGGTAAGATTTCCGGCTCTCCGTGAATTGGGGTGACAGGTTTATCTCCTGTCGTTCAAGGGCGAACGCAATTCGCCCCTACGGATTGACTTCCTTAAGCCAATGGGCCATTAAGGCTTGACCCCAAATGATTGCTTGGCGATCAGGGGTGTCCTCATTGTCTAAAAGTCGGGGCCAAAGGGTTAATAAATCCTGGGCGAAGGGTTTACTTTGCTCTGTTTTCAGTAACTCGTAAAGTTCATAGGCCATTTGTAATTTACCGATGACCAGGGGTAACTGCTCAATGGGAATTTTTTCCGCTAACACATAGGCTAGGGTGGGATTGCCGGTCATCAAACGGGCGATAAGTTGTAACAACGGACTTTTGAAAAAGGCGGCTAGTCCATGGGTGGTTGTCATCTGAAAACTATACCGTTCAATAATTTGGGCGGCGGCAAGGGTGCGAGTTTCAATATTTTGCAGAAACCGGGCTAATCGGATTTGTTTGGCTGGGGCGATCGCCGAAAAAAGAGCCAAGGAAAGGACATCTAATCCCCAGGCAGACCGTTGTTGACGGGGTTCTTGATTCACAATCGGAAAAACCTGATCACAGTAATTCCCTAATTGTTCGGCCCGGTACTGCACCGCCGCTCGAATATTTTGCTCTTTGCTCGTTTCTCCCCATTGCCAATCGTAGGGAGGTTGCCATTCTTTGACCGGTCGTACTTTATCAACCTGAGTCACTAAACAAAACACCGGCATATCGGCATATTGAGCGCGAAAATCCTGCAAAAATTCCCCATCCATTTGCAAGCTCGGATCGAGGGCCGGGGTTAATAGCAGTAGTAAATCGGCTTGATAAGCTTGGCTTAACACCTGCTGTCGTAGGGCGGTTTGTTGGTTTTGTTCGTAGCCGGGACTATCCCAAAGGATTAAACTTTCACCGGTCGAAGTTTGCCAATGATATTCCTGAAGATGACTCGTATTCGGTAACACATCCGTCACAATTAAAGACTGACGAAATAAACTATTAATTAAGCTACTTTTACCGGCTCCTGTTCGACCAACGACCAATAAATTAATCGGTTTTTCTTCTACTTTTTGGGGCGATTCTGCTTGAAGAAATAATTCCTGGAGGGTTTGGGTTGAGGGTTTAGCTAAGGTGGCGGTTGGGGTTGCAAAATATTGATCAGGTAAATTTTGACCACTATAAAGCACAATCGCTTGACGAGCAAGATTTCTTAGAGCGGCTTCCCTTAACAGTTGATTAAAGTTACCTAAAAGGGCTTGATTGGCCTGTTCATTACTGCTTTGGCTGATTTGCCGGGCGATCGCGGCCACCGGATTAATTAACCATTGGGCCCAATTCCACAGTTGCCAGGCTTTCCGCAGAGAGGGTTCTAATTGCTGATAAATTTCGTAGGATTGATAGGCTTGACCCAGGGTAATTTGATTCAGCGCGGGCGATAATTGAGCTAACCAGCGATCGAGATCATCAACGGTTCCCCGAATTAGACCATAGGCCTGGGGAATATAGATATTTAACAGGGGATATTTCACCTCCGGATGATAGGTTTGGGCCACGGTGATAATCACTTCCTGACAGCGTTGTAAAAAGCCGGCAAAGTCTTCCCAAAGCGGTCGATCCTCCTGCGTTTTTTGTAAAATTTCTTGCAGTTGATTTTCGAGATTTAACCGTCGTTGATCGGTCTCCCCAGGGTCAATTAAGGGCAGACTATCGAGGGATTCTAAAACATTGAGGGAGGTCTGTATTGGTTTTGTCCATCGCACCAATAGCCATCGCCAACCGACTAATACCAGGGTGATAATTCCCCACACCCAACTCAGTCCCCATTGATGGATTTGCCAACTGGCCGCGACTAATAATCCTAGGCCAATCCCGGCGATCGGTAACGTGAGAGTGATGATCTGGAAAAGGGTTAGACGGGGTTTCGTGAAAGCCATAGTTGCCGTTGAATCCGAGGGATTAATGGGGGATCACATCTAAACAAAATCTCCCCATCCATCCTAGACAGGGAGATTCTAAACATTGACACGAACATTGACAATGATTGGACAATAATGGCTTGCTAATCCTTAGAAATAGATGGTGCCGCCCCAACGTTCGTCTAAACGGGGAGCAATGAGGGTATATCCGGCTACGTCAGTGAGATCCTGTTTTGTCCAGTTTTTGAGTTCAGGATAAATATCCGGCCGGCTCACATTCGGATGTAATTCTTTATAGTCATCTTCCCCGTCATAACTGGTGGGATTGGTGAGGTAGTCCACGATCGCGGCTAGGGTATCGCGGGGAGGTTCCGCTTTGGCAAGATCACTAAGACCGAGACTGACATTATTATTGGTTTTTGTTTTACCCTGTAAATGGCATTGCGTACATTCTTGCACGAAAAGTCTTTGACCATTAGCAAATTCCTGTTCGGTAAGGGTCGCGGTTTTGCCGGTTCCGTCGTAGGGAATGGTTCGGGTTGCTTCGGTTAATTCGACTGCATTGACACTGCCCACTGACAGGTGAAAGAGGAAGAAGACCGTAGCGATCGCCACCCAAAAAAATCGTTTCACCATTGTTCTCCTCAAAGAGTTTGATAGATTAAGTACAGATTTTGTCTATTTTCCTATCTCTTTGGGGATAGTTGAAGCTAGTCCTGTCACCGCCGCCCCAGTTGCGACATTTGGAGTGGCCAACACTATCTTCACAATCCGATGGGATGACCATTTATTAGCCAAAACCAAGAGATAGAGAAGTATAACTATCATGCCATTCAACGTCCCCCTTGCGACCTTGGGGGTAAGGATTCTCCAGAAATTTCCCTAGTGAAATGAACCTGAGAAATAACGGGGCTGGCGGTTGCGGGATTAGGAATGGATGGAGTCAAGGGGGTATCTGAAACTGGGGAGACCCAGCCTTTTTGCCCCAAAAGTTCGCTACAATAACCCCTACCGTTCTTCATCTTTGCCCAGGTACTGCTTGTCTTCCGTTGCCTACCTGTTAGTTGCCCATGGCAGTCGCGATCCCCGTCCCCAGATAGCCCTCGAAAGGCTTGCGTCCCTGGTCTCCCAAAGATTAGCGTCCGAGACTGTGGCTTCTCTTCTTCCTTCAGCAATCGCAACCCGACCGCAACCCCCAAGGATTTCCGTACAGACGGCGGTGTTGGAATGTCATCCCCTCCCCCTCCATCAACAAATTGCGGCGATCGCCCAGGATCTCGCCCTGCAAGGCTATCAAAGCTTAATCATTATGCCGTTATTTCTAGGGTTAGGGGTGCATCTCCAGGAGGACTTACCCAGGGAAATTGACCAGGCACGACCCATTTCTCCCCTCACTTTAACGATGGGAACGGCCCTGGGAGAAATACCGGATTTACAATCTCTGATTGCCCAACAGTTAATCCCGGATGACCGTATCCCCAAAATTTTGATCGCCCATGGCAGTCGTCGGGCGGGAGGGAACATCCCCATCGAAACCCTAGCCGACCATCTCGGTATGCGCACTGCCTATTGGTCAAATCCTCATTGGCCTTCCGTGATCACCGATCTCCTGTCAACTCAACCCCCAGGTCTCCAAATCATTCCCTATGTGCTTTTTGCCGGGGGCATTACCGAGGCGATCGCCCAACAGGTAGCAACTTGGCAAACCACTTATCCCCATCTGCTTTGGTCTATGGGACAACCGTTGGGAGCAACTCCCACTTTAGCCCAGGTAATTGCCCAGACTTTAATTAACCCACATTCCGTACTAGCTAGGATCCGGTAAAAATAACACCCGCGATCGCCATTCCTCCCGACAGAAGCTTTTGAGGCTCGACCTCAACGGGACTGAGTACCAATATAGAGGGTTTGGGATTCAACTACTTTCAGGCGGATCGTGCGGCCAAAAAGGATGTCCTTAGCCTGCTCTTCCAGTTGGTTTAGGGGCGGCAGAGTACCATCTCCCATTAGCAGAAGGTTCACGGTTCCGTCCGTTGTTTCGGCATCTACCGACATCAGCCGATAGCCTGAGCCTTCCAGCCATTTCTGGCCAATGGCATAGGTTCGTGCCGAGATTTTGTTAGAGACAATTAGCTGATAACTGGTCACAGAGAGGGGAATCGCAATGATGAATAAAGCGATAACGGCAATGATTAACCCCCGTCGTTGGGCCCGCGCATCGAAGGGTGATAGGGCTACCTGACGAAATCCCATCATCATAAAAACCAGGGCACCCGTTAGGAGAATGGCCACATAGTTCGTGACAAATAGCAGTAGGCTACCAAAGGCCAGACGGGGTTCCCCCAGGGCTAACAAAATACCCACATTGGCCAGGGGCGGAACCAACGATACGGCAATGGCAACCCCCGGCAGAGTATCTGAAACATCCCGACGGGCCAGGGCAAAGGCTCCAGCTACCCCCGTCGCTAAGGCGGCCATGAGGTCGAGCAGATGGGGGGATGTGCGGATCATGATCTGTTGGATGGCTTCCGGATGGGTGACCCCGGTGATCGGTAAGGTCAGGACGAATCCCACGGCCACCGCCATGAAAATCCCGGCTAAACTAACAAGCAGGGTACTGATGATTTTGCGGCGATCGCCGAGACTGATACTAAAAGCCAATCCCATAATCGGCAACATCAAGGGAGCAACAATCATCGCACCGATGACCACCGCCAGGGAGTCCCCCAACAGCCCAAAGGTGGCAATACTAGCGGCCAATACCAACAAACAGGCAAATTTTAAAAACTTGGGGCCCCGCCATACCCGTTCAAATATTAGTATTTCACTAACTCGTCTGACTTCTTCCCCATCTACGGGGGCACCGTGCAAAATCTCTGCGAGGGTTTTGGTCATAATTCATTCAGCCTCAATTCATTCTATTCTTGGATAACATTTAGCAGTGATGCCTAATATTGAGCATAGCGAAGAATATTAATTCCAACTGACCCAGGCATTTTTTAACTAAATTGTGACCCCAGTTTTAACTATGTTGTTTGAATGTGGCCTAGTACCGTCAGGAATAACCCCCCTATCTGACCGAAGAACAGGCTAACATACTACCATCCATGGCTATCCCAAAATGATGATGCTGGCTCGGTTTGTTTCTGTCTGTCCCGTTATTCTGCTGAGTGTTTTCAGTGTGATGCCCCTGGTGGTTTCGTCGCCATCCCTGGCTCAATCCTCGACCCCCACCGCTACCCGCCCGGCCCTTGACCCGAAAGCCGTTGCCATTTTCAAAGCCATGAGCGATCGCCTAGCGCAGGCCAAAACCTTACAATTTACTGCAATTACAACTTACGAAAACCCTAGTCGTTTGGGGCCAGCGTTGGCTTATCACACTCTTTCCAATGTGACGTTACAACGACCCAATAAGTTACAAATTATTTCCCCTGGTGATGGCCCTGCCTCCGAGTTTTATTACAACGGTAAAACCTTGATGGCCTTTGCCCCGACGGAAAATTTAGTGGCGATCGCCGATGCCCCTGGCACCATTGATCAAGCGTTAAAATTTGCCTATGAAACAGCCGCCATTTACTTTCCCTTCACTGATTTTCTGGTAGCCAATCCCTACGGTGACATTGCTGGGGATTTAAAAACCGCTTTTTATGTCGGTCAATCCCAGGTCATTGATGGGATAACCACCGACATGATTGCGATCGCGACCGACAAAGTTTTCGCTCAAGTTTGGATCGGCACAAAGGACAAATTACCCCGCATGATTCGAGCCGTTTATCGGGATGATCCATCACGGTTACGCCATCAAGTCACTTTCACCAATTGGCAACTCGACAAGGCCATTCCAGCCGATAGCTTTGGTTCGACTCGTGCCAATGCGGCCAAACCCATTCCCTTTAAACGTCCTGAACCTGAACCCCTTGAGAAAAAGCCTGTTTCTCAACCCTAATTTTCTATTTTTGAGGTTAATTCGATGAAAAATATACTGAACAAAACAATGGCGATCGGCTTGACCAGTCTTTTGCTGACTGCTTTAAATTTCAGTCCTGCCCAAGCAATGTTTCACGGTGGCGGCGGCTCCTGGAGTGCCAGTGGATTCCGGGGAACAGCTTCGGGGGGCGATGGTTCCTGGAGTGCGAGTGGTTATCGCGGCGGCTCGGCTTCGGGCGGTGATGGCTCATGGAGTGCCAGTGGATTTCGAGGCAGTACGGCTTCGGGGGGCGATGGTTCTTGGAATGCCAGTGGCTTTCGCGGCGGCTCAGCTTCGGGTGGTGATGGTTCTTGGAGTGCAACCAGTCCCTACGGTGCTACTGCCTACGGGGGTTATGACCACTATTACGGCGGAACCTATTACGGGGGTTATCATCCGCCAACGGTTGTCAATACCTATTCAACGGGTTGCTATAACTGTGGGGGGTGGTATGCCGCCGGAGCCGCGGCCACAGGAGCGGTAATCGGAGCCACTGCCGCTAATGTGAATAATGCCAATACCTATGCAGAAGGTTATGCCGCCGGGGCGGTGAATACGGCCTATGCGATGGGGGCCATTTATCCGACGTTACCACCAGGGGCGGCGATGCGAACCATCGGGAATGCCAATTATTACCTTTATAACGGGGTTTGGTTTAGTCCCGCCTATGGGGCGAATGGGGTTTATTATCGTGTGGTTCCTGCTCCTTAATTGAATTAGGCGGCGATCGCTTTTTATCGAGTTGGTAAGGGGCGATCGCCTTTCATCAGAGGAAGTAATCGCAGTAACCGACAATGAGGTTATCATAGGGTTGTGTTCGTTAACCCAAGTTAAAAGAGCGGCGATCTCTGTGACAGGAGAGCTTCCCTTATCTACTTAAAATTATAATACCAATTAATTGCCGTCATGTGTATTATTAATGATAATCCTATATTGATAGATGATAAGGAAAAGCCGCCTACTTTTTATCAAGTTCTCTCTGTGCATAGAAGAACTGGAAATTCTGAAAAATCCATTTGGACAATAAGCGTTCCAGATGAAGTTGAATGCTTTAGATATTCATATTCTTCATCTTGGCTTGAAGAGACTCAGGGGTGGGGTCTTAAAGTATCATCATCAAATAAATTAGAAGAATTGGGACAATCTGATCAAGGGATAAGTCTTAAAATTGCAAAATTTAGAGATGATAAAGAAGAGAAAATTTGGCACGGTTATCCAGCTAATTATCGTGAAAAAATTCAAGATAAACCGCCTGAAGAAATCCTGACAAAATGGATGGAAGCTGGCTTTATTAGCAAAGTTCAAAGAAGTAGAATTGTACAGAGGAAGCCATGCAACCTATAAAATTGCGTATTGAGGGAGATTTTTGGGACTGTCAAATATACAGAGGCCGTCTTTATATGTGGGAGATGAATGGCTCAATGGCAGTTTATAATTGGGATGAAATCGTAAACTCATTGAAATGTCAGGTAGAAGATGATTTACCTATAGATTGTGCATTTACGAGAGGTAATTTTTTATATGGTTATCAATTAAGAGAACTCTTCAACTACAAAACCTTTAAATTATATCTAGAGGAACGTTTTCGTGAATATGCTGATAAGAAATTTTTGATAGAAAATTCACAACTTAAAAATTTTGAAATTATCCGTCTAGATAATCCTTTCAAAGAACTTCCTACTGACACAGAAATTTACAATAACAATTTATATTCAGTAACAGATTTAGGACTATCAAAAATCACCATTCATGGTTCTAGAAATAATTATGTTGGTAAACGTTTAACAAAATTATCTGATTGTCCATTTATTTCACTTAAAGCTTCAAAGCGTACATTAGCTTTATCTGGTGGTAATGAAGGTTTATTTGAATTTCATATAAAATCCCAACAAGGACAGGACGCTTTTACAGAAATCGAAAAAGATTCAAGGTTAGAAAAAATTGAAAATAATTTGTTTAGAATTAGTTTACAACATTCTTCATTTGTAAATTGGTCATTTGCGAGTCTTTATAGTTCGTCTTATGTTTCACAATCATTCATGGCAGCATTTGGGTGGAAAAAAGAAGAAAAAAATAATGATGTTATTTATAAAAGAGAGTTCAATAGAATTTTTTCTCAATCCCAAATTTTTTCTGGTAGTGCCGATTTAAGTTGGGGATTACAGGAGAAAATATACAAAACTAACACAAAAAGTCAATCTATTGATGTTATTCAATATATTCAAAACAATACTAACAAAAATGATGATTCCTCAGCATTTATAAACTTAAATTCAATTCAATTTGAAGATTGGACTGGAGATATTATAGGTGGTGGAACATCTTATTTTGGAGTAATTATTGAACTTGAAAATGCAATTAGTATTTTAACAAGTAACGACGATTTATTTACTATTCCACAAGCTGTTGTTAGATGGAGAGTATATCCTAGATCTAAAAATTATGAAAATCATCTCCATATAATTTCAGATAAATGTTTAGAGATTTATTCATTTAACCATGATTATTTTGTGTTCCAAGACAATAAAAAAGCTGGAATCAAGTATTCGTAACTTTAGTAAATTATTCTCATGATTCTTTTTGTCTGGTTCACCTTTAAGGGATCGCTTATTAATTGGAGTGCGATCGCCATCGCTGTAGATCTGTAGGTTGGGTTGACGAAGGGAAACCCAACATTTCTGTACAAACAATATCCCCTCTCCAAAACGAATTAATATCATTTTCATTTAATTTTTTGGGTTGCGTTCCTTAACCCAACCTACCGAATTTTTGAGAAATTTGAGTGCGATCGCTTTGGTTTTTGAAAGTTGGGGGAATTTTTTGAAAATGGCGATCGCGTTTTGTGGGGATGAGACTGGAAGAGGCGATCGCTTTTTCTGATGAAGCACGATCATTTTGTAAGTGGCGATCGCGTTTTGCGGGGATGAGATGACGATTACTCTCGGTAAAAGCTATCATAGAGTCAAAAGTGAAAGATTGCCATGCAGACTCAAGAACTCATCCTAACCCCCGCCGAATTAGAAGACTTTCAAAATTTCGGTACTCAAAATATGCCGCCGACTACCTCAACAGAATTGGCGATCGCGGATGCCATTATCGCTAAAGCCTGGAAACTTGCCGAAGAATCTGGCCATCAATCTCCCGAAAAAATCTGGTCAGAACTTGATAGTATTCGTACTAAAATAGCCAACCGTGACGCAATCACTCCCTAAAGTTATTCTCGATACCTCAGTATTTGTTGCCGCACTACTCAGCAAGAATTCTCAGAGTTCTCTACCTCAAGTATTAGATGCCTGGCGCAACAGCAAATTTACCCTTGTCATGTCTCCTCAACTATTACAAGAATTGATAGTTGTCTTAAATCGGCAAAGCATTTCTTTACTTGATATTCAATCGTTAATTACAGTAATTGCAAAAACCAGTTTGTTTATTCCTGGAGCTTATGAAACAAAAATTTTGGACAATATAGACCCCAACGACAATATTTTTTTAGCGGCTGCTTACGAAGCAAAAGCAAATTATTTAGTCAGTTTAGATCGGCGGCATTTACTCCCTTTAAAATATTTTCACGGTACACAAATTCTGAGTCCTTCACTTTTTTTAAGGATGTTATAAAGTCCAATATTTTAGATTATATTCAAGTGTTTTTTCTAAATGCGATCGCGTTTTGTGGGGATGAGATTAAAGACGGCGATCGCCCATAATAAGCTTGCTACAATCAACACAACTCACAATTTCCAAATCACAACCAATGCAAATTATCCTAGAAGTCCCCGATCACCTCGGCGAAAAGCTACAAAAACTGGGCGACCAACTCCCTGAAACCCTAGATCGCTTACTTCAAGATATTCCCAGCACAGAATCGCTCTCTTACCAAGACGATCTCCAAATCGTCGAACTTCTAGCAAGTCAACCTAGTCCTGAAGCAATCCTCGCCATCCGTCCCACACCTACCTTGCAGACGCGGATGAGCGCACTACTCGAACGTAGCAAATCTGGAAGCCTTTCCCGAACGGAAGAAGCCGAACTTGATCGCTACTTACTCTTAGAACATTGGATAAGATTAGCTAAAGCCCATGCGTATAAACACTTACAGAAATCAGCATGAGCTATGTATCAGTTGCCCTGCGTCGGCTAGTCACCCAACGAGCAAAAGAACAGTGCGAGTATTGTCTATATCCTCAAACGGCTTCGTTCTTTACTTTTGAAATAGAACATATTGTTGCTGAAAAACACAATGGTATTACCGAAGCCGAAAATCTAGCTTTATCTTGCCCTTTCTGCAATCGTTTTAAAGGCACTGACCTCGGTTCCATTGATCCTGAAACAAAGAGGCTAACTCCATTTTTTAATCCCCGTATTCAGCAGTGGTCAGACCACTTTCGACTAGAAGGAGCAAGCATTCTCCCACTTACTCCTGAAGGACGTGTAACTGCTAAAATCCTGCAATTTAACCTTCAGGAACGTATTATTGAACGCGAACAACTCATTCGTATTGGGAAATATCCAGTATCGTAAGAACGTCTTTTACGCGACAATGAAATGACAAGGCGATCGCTTTTTATCGAGTTGGCAAGGGGCGATCGCATTTCATCAGAGAACGTGATTGCAGTAACCGACAATGAGGTTATCATGGGGTTATGTTTGTTAACCCAAGTTACGGGATCGGCGATCGCACTTATTGAAAAGATGAGATCATACTACATCAGATAACATTTCAACAAGATTACATAGGATTAATTTAATGGACAGTGAACATCCTGAAATCAAAGAGATTCTACGCCTCCGCGAAATGTTGCTTATTACCGGCAACCTAGACCCTTTGACTGAAATAGGTAGTCGCCGATACTTTGATCACCATTCTAAACAGCTCTGGCAACAACACTTAGAACACAATCTACCATTATCATGTGTCTTAATTGACATTGATTTTTGCAAAGCATACAACGATCACTTTGGTCATCAATCAGGGGACAAACTCTTGATGTCAGTTGCTCATGCTATCGTTAAAACCCTAGAAAGTTACCCCAACAGTTTGGTAGCTCGTTATGGTGGTGAAGAATTTATTGTCTTACTTGCTAACACTGACATCAAGCAAGCATCGGTTGTTGCTGAGGCAATTAGAGAAGCCGTATTTTCATTAAGAATCGCTCACCCTCACTCTGAGGTGGGTAATTATTTTGTCACTGTTAGTTTGGGAGTAGAAAGTGTAATTCCAACCTTAGAAAGTAGCCTAAAGCCCTTAATTGAAGGGGCGGATAGGGAACTCTATAAGGCTAAAGAACGCGGCAGAAATCGGGTTTGTACAAGTGAAACAGAGGAAATGAAATATGCACTGACCTGGTGTGTACTTGCTTTTATCAAGGAACGAAATGGCAAATCCTATGCCTTGGTAGGGGTAGATAATATGAGCAATCCTTATATGGGCGACATTCCGATTGATATGTCTCTTCCTATCCTTTGCATTAAAAAAGCGAATCTACCTAAGCCGGGTATTATTTCCTCTCCCACTCAAACCCCTGGTGGTGCATGGCGGGGCACTTGGTCTGGTGGTTATATCGGCTTAACGAAACCTGTCCAAGGAAAACGTTTAACCTCTCTTGCCATTGCTAATCAAATTTGCGAGGAATCCTGTGGCACTGGCTACCGTATGGCAGAGTTCCATGATGGGGCATCGGATCTTTGGTCTGGCTGGGATTTTTGGGGAGAAATTGCATCTCGTCAGGATGCGTTAGTTTTTAGTCATCTCGGTTTTGAAGATTTACGTTTTTGGGTCTCTATTAATGATAAAAACTCTAATCCTTGGGGTGCTCTTTCAAGTAAGATCGCCGTTCTGTAGTGAGATCGCCGTTCTGATTCTAGGCTGAATAAGTCAACAGGGCGAACCTAGATGCCACAGAAGGCGAAAAATGTTGACATTATTCGTTCAGCAGACCCTACTTACCTAGATCGAGAACTTCCCACTCTCCAGTTTGTAATCATTTCTTTTTTGTTAAGCGGCTATGCTATTTAAGAATATCTGTCAAATGTGCAACTGCTAGAATTGTCAAGACAAGAATTATGGTTCTGAGGCGATCGCCAAAACGGCATCTACGGTTAAGTTTAAATCGGGTAAAACCGGAGATTGTAACCTTTGACCCGCCGTAAAGGGAAATAATTGATATTCGCCTTCAGTTAATTGGCAAATCGTAATCGTGGGTTGTTTGGGTTTACCGAGATAACGCACGGCTCCCAGGGCTAAATAATCCACGATCCAATATTCTTGACCCCCCAGAGCTTCATATTCACTGAGTTTAATACCGTAGTCGGTGCGCCAATTTTCACTCACAATTTCCATTACTAACGGTAGCGATCGCCCCTGTTGAATCACAGAAGATTTTGACCAAAGGGGTTCTTGATCGAGTTCTCTTCGGTCTAATAAAGCAATATCCGGAATAAACCCCGATTCTGCTAATTCAGGTTTAACTAAAAGCATACGAGCAACACGATAAGGCAATTGTTGGCTCCGAATAAGAAAAGATAGCTCCTCCGCTAGAAAACTCGTAATTAGCTCATGGATCCGGTGGGTAAAGGCAGTGGTTTCACAACTCCTTGATGAAGCTCATAACGTTGACCTTGATTGGGATACCAAGCAATAAACTCCTCCAAACTCATTTTGGGGACAGTAGGAACCGACAAGGCTTCCATTACAGTGGTCATGGGGATCGCTCCGATTGAGTAACGACTAGGTTTGATCCTAACGGAGTCCTAGGCACAATGGCCAAAAAAAAGGAAACCGAATCCTGACCCTCAACCGTCTTGTTACAGCAAGAATCACGCTATAGTTTCGCTATAGTTTTCAGTTTGTGTGTGAGAGGGTGTATGGGTTCTTTAATGACTCAAGAAAATCAGCAAAATGGCATGATCCATCGTCAGGGTTGGGGATTAGGTTCCCTGGTGTTGCCGCGATCGCCTCTATTTGGCACAGATGGAGTTAGAGGTAAAGCCGGTGAGTTATTAACGGCTCCCCTGGCGTTAAATTTGGGTTACTGGGCGGGTCAGGTGTGGAAAAGTCAAAACCCGGAGCCGGGACCGGTGATCATTGGGCAGGATTCCCGTAACTCTAGTGATATGTTGGCCATGGCGATCGCCGCCGGGTTAACCTCTGCGGGGTTAGAAGTGTGGCAATTAGGGTTATGTCCGACCCCCTGTGTGGCCTATTTGGCGAGGGTAACGGATGCGATCGGAGGCATTATGATTTCCGCCAGTCACAATCCTCCTGAAGACAATGGCATTAAATTTTTTAATCAAGACGGTTTGAAATTAGGAAAAACCGAAACCCAGGCGATCGAAGCGGCTCTACGGGGCCAAAATCCCATGGTCACCGATGCACATACCCACTGGGGAAAATTTCAGCGAGATCCCAGCATGGTCAGTCGTTATGGCCAATTCCTAGGGGCAAGCTTACCGGCTCAAATCACCTTTGAGGGTTTAAAAATTGTTTTAGATTTAGCCTGGGGAGCCTCGGTTGGGATTGCCCCCGAAGTCTTTCACGCTCTCGGTGCGGAGGTGATCTGTCTCCACGAATTTGCCAACGGCGATCGCATTAATGTCAATTGTGGTTCAACCCATTTAGAGAGCTTAAAGATTGCAGTTAGGGAACACCAAGCAGATTTAGGCTTTGGCTTTGATGGAGATGCCGACCGGGTGATGGCTGTAGATGGGCAAGGAAAAACCGTTGACGGGGATTACATTCTCTACCTGTGGGGCAAAACCCTCCAGGAACGCCAGGAACTCCCCGATAATTTAATCATTGGAACAGTGATGGCCAATTTGGCCTTTGAGCGGGCCTGGGAAAAATTAGGGGGTCAATTAGTCCGCACGGCAGTCGGGGATCAACACGTCCAGGCTTCCATGTGGGAAACCGGGGCCATGTTAGGCGGTGAGCAATCGGGACATATTATTTGTCACCACCACAGTTTTTCCGGCGATGGTATTCAAGCGGCTTTGCACCTAACGGCTTTGGTCAAACAATCCGGCCTAAGTCTGGCCGACTTACTAGAGGAGAGTTTTCATCCCTATCCCCAAATTCTGCGGAATGTGCGGGTAGAAGATCGAGAACGTCGTCTCCATTGGCAGAATTGTGACCCTCTGCAACAGGCGATCGCCGTAGCGGAACGGGCAATGGGAAGCCAAGGTCGTGTTCTGGTCAGAGCATCGGGAACGGAACCCCTAATTCGGGTCATGGTGGAAGCGGAATGTCCCCAAGAAACCGAACATTGGACAGCCCATTTAGTTGAAGTCGTACAAAATCATTTGGCTTGACGGTCTAACACCGTAAAACCTAAGCGAGGGCAAGGGTGTGAATCTTCAGAAAATTCGTGCCGCCCGTGTTTCCCATGGGAATGCCCCCGATAATAACCACTTTATCTCCCACCTTGGCAAACTTACGCCAGAGTAAATCCTTTTCAATCAAAAACAGGACATCTTCCAAACGCCCTGGGGGAAAATTCAACAAAATAGGACGCACCCCCCAATTTAAACACAACCGACGATAGGTTTTCGGATTGGGGGTATAGGCGACAATGGGAGCGTGCAAGCGTTCTTCCGAGACTAATTTGGCGGTATAACCCGTTTCCGTTAAGGCAATAATACAATGAATATTGATGGTGGCAACGATCGCCCGGAGAGCTTCACTAATGGCATCGGTATCGCCCGGATAAATGGGATCATAATTGGCGAAGATAGTTGAGGGTTCAACGGTTTCAGCAATCCGGGCCAACATTTTCACCGATTCGACAGGATAATCCCCCACCGCCGATTCTCCGGATAACATCACGGCATCCGTACCATCTATAATTGCATTGGCCACATCACTGGCCTCTGCCCTAGTTGGTCGGGGATTATGAATCATACTATCCAGCATTTGGGTCGCAGTAATCACCGGAATCCCTTTTTGATTGCACAGGCGAATGATCTGTTTTTGAATTAGCGGGACTTTTTCGGGACTCATTTCCACCCCTAAATCGCCCCTAGCCACCATAATTGCATCACATTCGTCGGCGATCGCCTCTAAATTAGCAATAGCCTGGGGTTTTTCTAACTTAGCGAGGACGGGAACATCGGCTCCTTTTTGTTTGAGGAGGGTTTTCAAGGCTTGAATGTCTTCCGGCTTACGCACAAAACTGAGGGAAACAAGATCTACCCCTTGCTCCAGCCCAAAGTCGAGATCCCGCTCATCTTTTTCCGTTATGGAAGGTAAGCGTAAATCCAAGTCCGGAAAATTAACCCCCTTATGACTTTTGAGGATACCGCCTTTAATCACTTGACAGGTGACAGCCGACTGGTGAACGGATTCAACCCTCAATTCCAGCAGTCCGTCATCCAACAGCACCTGGGTTCCGGGACAGGCTTCTTCGGCAATGTAGGGATAATCAATACCCACCGTCTGGACTTGGCCTTGGTAATCCGACAGGGGGACAAGGGTTAGGTATGCGTCAGGGGTAAGGGTGATCCCTTCTGGAGGGAGATCGCCTACCCGAATTTTTGGCCCCTGTAAATCCTGTAATAACATGAGGGGCAAATCTAATTCTTCAGCCATGGCCCGTAGGCGTTGAATGCGATCGGCGTGTTCGGCATATTGACCATGGGAAAAGTTCAGGCGAGCGACGTTCATACCGGCTAACAATAATTCGCGCACCACTTTTTTTGAGTCACTGGCGGGGCCAATGGTAACCACAATTTTGGTGAAATGTTTTAAGGGTTTCATTGAAGTTGATAACGACAATTGTTGAGGCACACAGTAAACGGAGTTAACCGAAGTCAAACAGTGTCAACTGCTTTGTATTCGCTCCCTGATTGACCGTTGAAGACTTACGCCTTCTTGGTTCTAGGGTCTGGGACTTGCCTTTGTCCGCTT
>JACCDQ010331713.1_pt1 | contig 29043 bp, 25 predicted proteins | sample 7446031 | NCBI WGS metagenome assembly JACCDQ01 (sample SAMN15323442, study PRJNA562643) | freshwater metagenome | isolation source: river surface water | place: USA:Blue River Watershed | collected 2017-08-17 | reverse complement strand
GTACCAGTTGCAGCACGTTCCCGAGGAAGCGCATCACACGTTCGCGCTGGGGGCTGACTTCGGTCAGCGGCAGGATCTCGCGCACGACCGCCGCCAGCTTGTCGCGTCGCCTTGCATCGACAATGCGGTCGGCCGCAATGCCGGCAGTTTCGACTTTTCTGACCTGATAGTCCGGGCAATACAGCAGATAGTCGACCGACAGCGGATCGCCACTGCTGCCGAAACGCTGCCTGAGCGCACCGACCGCGCGCAAGATCTGGTTGCGTACCAGCTTGGGCTTGTCCAGTCCGGCATAGCGCTTCGCGAGGCCTTCTTCGGTCTCGGTCAGGAAGCCGGATTTTTGCACGATCAATACCAGCCGGCCGTCAGGCGCCACCACGATGAAGTCAATTTCCCCATAGGCCGACCAGCCTTTCTCGACATTCGTCCAGTGCACGCCGTGAAAGACGGTGTAGTCATCTGAGAGTGCCTGTTCGAGCTGTGCCAGTGTCTCGATCTCACGCTGGGCTGCGCCGGTGACAGCAAGTTCGCGCCAGCCCGGGGGTTGGATATGGGCCATGGTCGGCTGAAAAATCAGTCCGTAAAAATTGAGACCTCATTGTAGGCTGAGCACGGCTTGCGGGGCATGCGAACGGGGGCGTCGCTGGTAAACTCGCGCGATTGATTTTCGGAGAATTTGCATGGATATCGTGGCCCTCGTTACCGGTGGTGTCGCCGGGCTGGCAAGCGGTGCGCTGCTGGTCGCGGCACTGACTCGCGGCCGTCAGGCGGAACACGTGGCCGCATTGGAAAGGCTGCGCATGACGGAAGGGCAACTCACCCAGACGGCACAGCAGGCTGAGCAGTTGCGCAGTGAACTCAGCAGCGCGAAAGAATCGCTGGCCAGTGCCAATACCCGACTGGAGGAAGTGCGCCGGAACGCCGACGAGCAGCTGCGGCAGTTGCAGCAGATGAGCGAGGGCGCGCGCAAGGCGCTGACCGAAGAATTCCAGAACCTCGCCAACGGCATCCTCGAAGACAAGTCGCGTCGCTTCAGCGAGCAGAACGTCGAGAATATCGGCAACCTGCTGAATCCTTTCCGCGAGCGACTCAATGAATTCAAGACCCGCGTCGAGGAAATGCATCACCAGGATGCGCAGCAGCAGGCCGCATTGCGTACGGAACTCAAGCAGCTGCAGGAACTGAACCAGCGGATGACGGCCGAGGCGCACGATCTCGCCACCGCGCTGAAGGGCCAGGCGAAAAAGCAGGGCAATTGGGGCGAGCTGGTGCTGGAGAACGTGCTGGCGCGTTCCGGCCTGCAGGAAGGGCAGGATTACCGCCGCGAAGTCAGCTTTCATGGCGAGCAGGGCCGGCAGCGTCCGGACGTGATCATCTACCTGCCTGAAGACAAACATTTGATCGTCGATGCGAAGGTGTCGCTGAATGCCTACACGCGCTATGTGAATGCGGACGATGAACTCGAACGAAAGCAGGCACTGAAGGAGCATGTGAAAGCGGTGGCGGATCGCATCACCGAGCTGGCCGACCGTCGGTATTTCGAGCTGGGTGACCTGAACTCGCCGGAAATGGTGTTCATGTTCGTGCCGATCGAATCGGCTTTCGTCGAGGCGCTACGCGCGGACGACAGCCTGTTCCAGCGCGCGCTCGAACAGAACGTGCTGGTCGCTACGCCGACCACGCTGCTGACCAGCCTGAACATCGTGCGCCAGCTGTGGCGCCTGGAAAAGCAGAATGCGCACAGCGCGGCGCTGGCCGATAGTGCAGGCAAGCTGTATCACAAGCTGACGGTATTCATCGGCACGATGGAAGATCTCGGCCGCAAGCTCGACGGCGCGCGTACCAGCTACGCGAAGGCGTTCGGCCAGCTGTATCAGGGGCGCGGCAACCTGATCAAGCAAGCCAAGGATTTCGAGCAGCTCGGCGTGGCCGTCAAGGGCACGTTGCCGCAGTACCTGATCGACAAGGCCGAACTCGAACTCGATTTGTTGCCCCAACCGGCGGACGAATTGGCGGATGACGACAGCGCCGACGCCGGCGATCGCGCTGCCTGATGCAGCGCAGCGTGCCTTCTGTTCGGAAGGCTGCTATCAATCGCTTGTCTTCATCACGCCGGGAGGTTCCGATGAAACGCAACCGATGGTTTTGCTTGCTGAAGGCGCTGCCGCTGCTATCCGTCCTTTCCGGGACGGGGTTCGGCGCCTGTGCGCATGAACTGACGGCGCGCGAGTGCATGGAAGGCTCGGACTACATTCGCAATGCCGCGTTGTCACGCGATGGTGGCATGTCCGAGTCGGCATTCATGGATGTGTTCGAGCGCGACATGCAGATGATCTCGCGCATACCGCAGACGCTGCGCTGGTTTGTGCAGGACCAGGACGACGAGGCTTTGCTGCGTGCGGCTCTGGACGAGGTGTTCAGCCGTCCGCTGCAACCGCAGCAGCATGCGCAGAATTTCGCCCGTGCCTGCGTGCCGCATACCGGCGAGTGGAAGGCGCTCGGGTTCGAGCAGATCTGAGCCTGGATCGACAGCGCAAAAAAAAGCCCGCACAGCGTGCGGGCCCGGGACTGCGGTGTGCCTGATCAGAACATGTAGTTGGCTTTGACGCCGACGATGTAGTTGCGGCCAGGCGAGGTCTCGAAGTAGCGCGAACCGCCGTCGTTGACCTTGACCGATCCGATGTAGTCGGTGTCGAGCAGGTTTTCGATGCGCGCGTACTCGGTAATGCGCCACTTGCCGACGATCTGCTGCAGGCTGGCACGCACGTTGACGATCGTGTACGAAGGCGCCGCATCGCTGTTGCCGTCGTTGACGTAGACCTTGCTGTTGTAGCGTGCTTCGATTGCGCCGGCGAAGCCGAGCGGACGATAGCGGTAAGCTGCTTCCGCATACAGCTGCGTCTTGTAGGTGCCCGGAATGCGGTTGCCACCGACGTCGGTGTCACGAATCTTCACGTTGTCGCCGTATTTCGCATCCAGCAGGGTGTAGGCGGCATACAGGCTGAAGTTCGAGGTCACAGCGTGTTCGATCGACAGTTCCGCACCGCTGCGCTTGGTTTCGCCGGCATTGCCGTAGACCGTGTAGGTCGAGCTGTTCACGACGACAATTTCGTCCTTGGTCGAGATGTCGAACACGGCAGCGTTCACGCGGGTACGCTCCGAAGCCAGCCATTTGCCGCCGACTTCGATATTGGTGCTGGTGCTCGGCTTCAGGCTGGTATTCGCGCCGGTCGGATTGGTCGCATCGTTATACGAGATCTCGATCAGGTTCGGTGCCTCGAAACCACGACCGACGTTCGCATAGAAATTCAGCGTCGGTGCGGCCTTGAACACGATACCGGCGACCGGGATCGTCTGGTCAAAGTCCAGGTTGCCATTGTTCGAGCCGATGCGGTCACTCAGCTTCATCGAGATGCTGGAATGGCGCACGCCGGCGTGCAGATCCCACTGCTCGGACAGCGCATAGGTGCCCTGGACGTACTGGTCGAAGTTGCTGGCCTGCTGCGTCTCATCGCGGTTGTATGCCGGGTTCGGCACCACAGCGTAGCTGGCGTCGACCATCGTGTACCTTCTGCTTGCCGAGTCATACAGCTGATTCGAGTCTTTGCGGTCGTCGGTCTGGAAGCCGGCGGTCAGGCCATAGGTCACCACATACGCATGGCCATTCAGCTGGCCGCGGTTGGTGCCCTGCAGGTCGATACCGTAGAAGTCTCGGTCGATCTGGCTCAGGCGTCCGCGGTTCGTCGCGCCACTGGTCGCCGCCAGGTAGCCGTCGCTGGTACGGTTGCCTGCGTAGGCGATGACGTTCAGCTTGTTGTTGGCGTCGATGGTTTTTTCAAAATTGAAGCCGAGCTGGGTGTTGGTCTTCTCGCCGTGCGTATTGAAGCCGATGGCGCGGACTTGTGCACCGGCCGGGTTGTAGAACGGATCGTTACGGAAGGCGGACGGCGTATTCACATCGCCGACGCGCTTCAGACCGCCCGGATCCTGCGCATCCTGCTGGAACCAGTTGAACATCGTGGTCAGCTTCGCATCGTCGGCCAGATCCACGCCCAGACGGATGGTGGTCTGCTGCTTGTCCCACGCACTCTGCTTGCGGAAGCCGTCGGACGACGCATCGGAGGTCGACAGCAGGTAATTGACATTGCCCTGGGTGCCGGCGGCCTCGATGGCCGAGCGGTGCGAGCCGTAGCTGCCCGCGTAGAAGTCCGCTCCCACTTCCGGCGATGCCGGCGGGGTCTGCGTGAACAGCTGGATCACGCCGCCCGACGAATTGCCATACATGGCTGAGAACGGGCCGCGCATGACTTCGATGCCACCGATCGAGCCGAGGTCGACGTTACCTGGCGTGCCGATGCCATCGGGCATCGTCATCGGGATGCCGTCGACATACAGGCGGACACCACGCACACCGAAGGTCGAACGCGCGCCAAAGCCGCGCGACGAGATTTGCAGGTCGCTGGAGTTCTGGTTGCGGTATTGCGCAGTCACGCCCGGCACGCGAACCAGGCTCTCCGACAGGCTGATGCGCGGCTGTGCGTCCTGAATGTTTTCTTTTTCGATCTTGTCGATCGACATTGGCAGGTCAAAGCTGTCCTGCTCAACGCGCGTCGCGGTGACAACGACCGGCGACAGAACCTTGGTTTCTTCCTCGGCCATGGCCAGCGCCGGGCCAAAGCAGCCGGCGACCAGCACGGCGAGGGTGGTCTTGTTGAATTTCATTCTCGGACTTTCTGTATTTTTATAAAGTGCGGGGAGGATAGCCGAACCCGGGGACGCTTCCGCTAATGAAATTCATGAATTTTTCTTTTGCGTAACTTTTAGTCGATCTGGAACCTGTTTTTGGGCTAGATTTCTTAATTGATAATAAATTTTCCATAAAAAAAGACGGCCACAGGGGCCGTCTTTTCCGATGTAGCCAGCCATTCAGGCTGGCTACGCATCCCGCGGATTAGCGGTTAGCGATGTACATCGTGATTTCGAAGCCGAAACGCAGGTCGGTTGCTGCCGGGGTGGTCCATGCCATGATGATCTCCTAATTGCTTAAAAGTTGATTGTTTGAATTGCCGACCAGGGGAGCTAGCCGGCGTAATGAATCATCCTCGAATGCCTTCCGGCGTGCATCCGTGAAACGCGTAATTCTGTCTAATGAATTTCATGAACCCGCCTGACCGTCTGACCGGCTCGTCCGGTACTGCACGGCAGCATAGTGCGGGCTGCTATGATCCGGCAAAACCATGAAGCGGCGCGCCATGCACGATGCCGTCCCCAATGACGACAATGATTACCGATACCCCCAATCCGTCCGCTGCTGCGGGACGGCAAACACCGCCTTCTGCGACCGGCATGAGCTTGCGGCTGAAGATCAACATGATCTTTTCCGTGCTGACCATCCTGATCTTCTCGGTGCTGATCGCAGTCGAACTGGCGGCGACTCGTGCCAGCGTGCGCGAAGAGATGGAGGCCTCTGGGCGGATCGCGGCACAACTGCTCGGGCGCATCGGCGATTACTACGGCGATGATCTGAACGAGCTGGCTGGTTTCCTGAATGCGACCGGCCGCGTGCGCGCCAATGATATCCGACTGTATGACAGCCGCGGCGCGCTGCTGTATGAATCGCCACCGTCGCTTTACAAGGCCGGGCGCGATGCGCCGGCCTGGTATGCGGCGCTGATCCGTCCGCCCCGCGTCGAGCAGGTCATCCGGTTGCGGCAGGCGCAGCTGGTGGTCAGCACCAACCCGACACGGGCGATCCTGGACGGCTGGGACAATCTGCGCGACATCGTGCTCGCGCAGATCATTTTGCTGGCGCTGGCCGATCTGCTGATTTTCTGGGTGGTCGGGCGCTGGATCGCGCCGCTCGAGAAGATCGAACGTGGTCTGAGCGAGATCGAGCAGGGGGATCATCACGTGCGGCTTCCGCCGCTTCCCGGCAAGGAGGCCGGCCAGATGGGGCGTGCGTTTAATCGCATGGCACAGGCGGTGGAAGACAACATCCAGGTGCGGCAGGCCAGCGCCGAGGCGCAGGCACGGCTGGACGCGCAGCGCGAGTTTACCCAGTTGCTGCATGCACGCATTGAGGAGGAGCGCGCATCGCTGGCGCGTGAACTGCACGACGAGCTGGGCCAGTCGTTGACTGCCATACGCAGCATCGCCAAGTCGATGATGCAGCATCCGGATGTCACCGGCGGTCCGCTCGAGCGGCACGCAAAAATGTTGTTCGACACCGCCGGCATGACCTCTGATGCGATGCGCCGAATGATTCCGCGGTTGCGGCCGATACAGCTGGAAGGGATGGGCCTGGTCGATGCAGTGCGCGATTTGCTGACCGAGACACAGCAGAATCACCCCGAGGTGAAGTTCGAGCTGTCGGTCGGCGACGCGCTGCCACCGCTGGATGACGCGCTGGAACTGTCGGCCTATCGCATCGTGCAGGAAGCCGTGACGAACGTGGTGCGTCACGCCGGTGCGACTCGCGCTCAGATCAGCCTGGGCATGGATGGGCCGATACTGGCACTCGTGATCGTCGATAATGGCAAGGGAGCCGCCGCGCTGCAACGCGACGGACATTACGGCGTGCGCGGCATGCAGGAGCGAGCGGCCGTGCATGACGGTGAGGTCGCTTTTACAGCAGCTGACGGCGGTGGACTGGAAGTCCGGGTTCGGCTCCCTTTGAAGGACAGCGGCAAGGAACAGAATGAAAAAAACGATTAACGTGATGCTGGTCGACGACCATGCCGTGGTGCGCTTTGGTTTTCGGATGCTGCTGGACGCTACCGAGGACATCAAGGTCGTGGCCGAGGCCGAGTCGGCAGAGACGGCCTACCAGCTGATCACGACGGCGAAGCCGGATGTGATCGTGATGGATATTTCGCTGGGCGGCACCATGGGTGTCGAGGCCACGCGACGCATCGTCGCGCGCGACAAAATGGCCAAAGTACTCGGGTTGTCGTCGCATGAAGACCCGAGCTATGTGCGCTACATGCTGAAGGCCGGCGCGCTCGGCTATCTGTCCAAGCGCAGCGCGCCGGACGAGCTGATTCATGCGATCCGCCAGGTCAGCGAAGGCCGGATGTATATCGACACCCAATTGTCACAACGGATGGCGCTGGAAGAGTTCAATGGCGAAAAAAGCCCGATCGAGGTTTTGTCCGAACGCGAATTCGGCGTCTTTATCCAGCTGGCCAAGGGCTTGTCGGTCAACCAGATCGCCGAATTGCTGACCATTTCTCCGCGCACCGTAGGAACGCACCTGTACAACGTGAAGCAGAAGCTCGGCGTGGCGAATCAGGCAGAGCTGACGCTGATCGCGGTACGGCACGGGTTGATCGAAACCTGACCGGCCACGGCCTCAGCGCAAGCAGGGCGCCAGCGCACCGATGAACCCGACGGACGCGCGGGCACGCACGCGACGACAAAATGCGCTCGCGAATGCTGTTGAGAAAAATCAAAACTGTTTGGTTTTGTAAACTTTCGATATCGCAGCAGGCCGTTACATCGATTATTGTCAGACGACATTATTACTTCGTCGAAGGAACGATCATGAAACGCGCGGCCATCGCCGGCCTGCTGCTCGCTGCGGCCATCTCTTCTGCTTACGCCGGTCCGAATATCAGTTGGGGCGTCACCATTTCATCGGGCACACCGCCGCCCGCGGTGCGTTACGAGCCAGTACCGCAACCGCGTCCCGGTTATGTATGGACGGAAGGGTATTGGAACTGGAATGGCGGCGCCTATGTATGGATACCGGGCAGTTGGGTGCGCGCCCGCTCGGGCTACGACTACGCACAGCCGCGCTGGGAGGAAGGCGAGCGAGGCTGGGAACTGCATCGCGGTGGCTGGCGGCGCGGCGGATCGCATGGCAATGGCCCGTCCCATTGCCCGCCCGGACAGCGCAAGAAAGGTAATTGCTAAGTTAATTGCTGCGCCGTTTTCGGTCAGGTCTTGTCTGCCTAACAGACCGACCTGACTGACGAAGACGGGCGCTGCGCTGCCGTCGCATGCAGGCTGCCACTGTGCTGCAGTGCATGCAGCGTCATCGGCCTGCCGAGGAAATAGCCTTGCGCCTTCGCGACCCCCAATTCCAGCAGGGTCGCCACTTCTGCCGCTGTCTCCACGCCTTCAGCCACCAGAGTGCTGCCGGTATCGGCGCAAAAATGAATCATGGCCGCCGCCAGCGCTCTGCGTGCCGGATCGATGTCGATATCACGCGTCAGGCTCATGTCGAGTTTGATGCGGTCCGGTCCCAGATTCAGAATATGGCGAAAACTGGCATAGCCGGCGCCGGCATCGTCGACCGCGATCTTCAATCCCCGATCACGATAGGGCTTTAGTCGCGCCGCAATATCTTCATAGCGCTCGACCGCCGCATGCTCGGTAATTTCCAGCACCAGGTGCTCGACACTTTCCATTCCTGACAGCAGTTCGCTGAAGCGCGAATCGAGGATGGTGTCAGGCGACGCGTTGATGCCAAGATCACGTTCGTCGCCCAGATGTGGCAGCAGTTGCAGTGCCTGTTCGATCGCCTTCATTTCCAGGGCAACGCCCAGCTCAACCGAATGTGCGTCGGCGAACCAGCGGTCGGGCGAGCGCGATGGCGTCGAGGTAAATCGTGCGAGCGATTCGAAGCCAGTAATTGCGGACTTGTCGAGGTCGTAGATCGGCTGGTAGACGATGTTCAGCGTATCGTCGCCGAGGACTTGCAGGATGCGGTCGTGAATTTCGTGCTGGCTGTCATCACGTCGGCGCTCGCGTTCGATCATCTTGCCGGCAATGTCGGCAAATACGCGCATCAGGTTCAGGTCGCGCAGGTTCAGGCTGGTATCGGCACTGCGGCTGAAGCAGCAGAAGGTGCCATAGACCGAGCCGTCCGACATCCTGATCGGTACGCTCACGTGTGCGCCGACGGGTATCGCGAAAGTCGCTGGCAGTTCGGCGGCGCAGGCATTCATTTGCGCGTCATTCATCAGTTCGGGCATGCGTCCGTCGACGATCCGCGCGCAATAAGATTCCTCGAGCGGGTCTCCGGCGCCGACCTGCACCGGGTTTTTGGCCCACGACGAATCGACATAGCGGAACACGCGCTGACCCTGAGTGAATTCGGAAACGAACGCCACTTCCATCTTCAGATGCTCGCGTATGGCATGCAATATGTCCGGGACCGAGTCGCCATGGGCCGATCCGATCCGTATTGAGCGGTTCGCGATCACGCGCTGCAGCTCGTTTCTGGTGGGGGTAGGCAGAAGCTCGCTGCTCATCATCGTCTGTTCCCGTAGCGCCTTGCGTCAGAAAAATAGTCCTTCATGAATAAACCAATTTGAAATTCGGAGAATTCCTATCTATAACGATAGGACTCTGATCAATCTTGGCCAAACCAGGTTTGCGCAAGCTCAATGAACACGATTGACAAGCGAAGTGCCCAAAATGTTCAACCGGAGCGCCTGTTGTCCCCGCGCGGGTCGGCGGTGTCGCCGCATCCGGTCGACGGCAGCCAATTCCATAATGTGATCGAAGAACAGGTGTATTCCGAACTGCCGCCGACACTGGAAGAACAGATGCCACGCCGCGCCCGACACCTGAGCGAGCCTGAAGGCCAGCAGGTGCATCCGGACGGCCCGGCGATCTCCGTCGGCACCCCCTGACGCGCTCGGCAAGGCACAGTAACGCCTTCCTGCCGTGGACTGCCTGTGCTCGGCAGCGGCGGTGTCTCGCTGTGTATTCCTGCCTTATTCCCGCCACTTTTTCAGCTTCGCGTTGTCCTGCGCGCTTTGTGTCGACGAGGCACGAAGATTCTGTAATATGTCACCTTCAAAAATTAAGAGTCTCTATCAAAATGCCGCTGGCGGCGTTGGGGGCGCTTCGCCGTACAACTGTACTGTCTTCAGCGCCCCCGCCTTGCCAGCGATCGCGCCGTTTTACGGCGCTCATTTTGAAAGAGCCTCTAAAAAAATAAATAACGGGAGACAGCAGCATGAATTTCAAACGCGCAGTAAATATCGCTGACCTGCGCGAGGTCGCGCGTCGCCAGTTGCCGCGCTCCGTATTCGGTTTCATCGATGGGGGATCCCATGATGAACGCACCTTGCGCGACAACGAGGGCGATCTGGCGGCGATCCGCTTTGCGCCACGCATGCTGGTCGACGTCAGCACGCGCAGCCAGCAGGTCGAGTTGCTCGGCCAGACCCTGAGTTCGCCGATGGTGTTCGGCCCGACCGGTATCGCCGGCGTGCTCTGGCCCGAGGGCGACCTGTGCCTGGCACGCGCCACGGCTGCCAAAGGAATCGGCTTTTGCCAGTCGACCACGTCGAATGCCAGCATTGAGCAAGTGGCGCAGCATGGCCGCAAGGGGCAATGGTTTCACCTCTATGTGCAGAAAGATCGCGGCCTGACCAATTCGCTGGTCGAGCGTGCATGGGACGCCGGTTGCCCGGTACTGGTGCTGACCGTCGATTTACAGGTCGCCGGGCCGCGCGAACGCGATATCCGCAATGGCTTCACGCTGCCACCGCGCATCGACCTGTCCAATATCTTTGATTACGCCAGCAAACTCGGCTGGCTGATGCGCATGGCGAGCGCGCCGCGCTTCACCTTCGGCAATCTGGAAGACCCCAATGGCGCTCCCGCCAAGCTGATGACGCTGGCCGAGAAGGTTGGCAGCAATTTCGATGCGTCGGTCAGCTGGAAAGATTTCGAGCAGCTGCGCAGCCAATGGAAGGGCAAGCTCGTCATCAAGGGACTGCTGCGCGCCGATGATGCGCGCCGCGCGGTCGAACTCGGCGCCGATGCGGTCGTCGTCTCGAACCATGGCGGGCGCCAGCTCGACAGCGCGCCGTCGGCGATTGCTGCTTTGCCGCCGATCGTGCAAGCGGTCGACGGCAAGATTCCGGTGCTGATGGACGGTGGCATCCGGCGTGGCAGCGACGTCGTGAAGGCGGTCGCGCTCGGCGCATCGGCTTGCATCCTCGGACGTGCTGGACTGTATGGGTTAGCCTCGGCCGGCCAGCCGGGCGTGGAGCGCGTCATCGATATCCTGCAGCGCGAGATCGACATCACGCTCGCCTTGCTGGGCGTGCCGGACATCCGGAACGTCGATCGCAGCGCTTTGTTCGAGGCCTGAAACTTTCATGCCGGACTGACATCCGAGGTAGACGGCAGCGTATTTCCGCGCTGCCGCTTTAACGGAGGAAGGCATGTCCCGGCAGAGCAAAGAACACGACGCGGCGGCGTCGGCAATCCCCCATCCGTCACACGAAGACAATCCGGTATCGATCACGCCGAAAGACGTCGAACCTGGCGATGCGGCCGCACAGGACCAGTTCGAGCGCCGGCTCGACTCCCCCGATCCTGACGAGAAGCAGCAGGAGTTGCTGGACGATGCGATCGAGCTGTCGTTTCCCGCCAGCGATCCGCCGGCCGTGGCGGGTGGCATGACGCGCATCGAAAAGCCGCTGCACCCGCAACCGCCGGCATCCAATCCCTGACGCACGCCCGAGCCCGGCTGCAAGCTCAGCGATTATTTCAGCAGCTGGGTTCGCATTGCCACGGCCGCGATCGCCACGGCCAGCAGGCCGACGAATCCGATCGCTGCCTGCAATCCGATTCCCTGCGCAATCGCCCCCAGCAACGGCGGCCCCATCAGGCTGCCGCTGTAGGCCATGGTGGCCACGCCGGCCAGTGCGACCGTGCCTTCGCGGCCGGCCGCGCTGAACACAAACGGGAACACCAGCGCCAGTCCCGCACCAGCGATCGCGAAGCCGGCCAGCGCTATCAGCGGCCCCGTTGCAAAGACTGCGCCGAACAGTCCGGCGGCGGCCAGCAAGGCACCGCTGCCCACCAGCGCGCGCGCGCCGTAACGAGCCTTCAGGCCGTCGCCGGCCACACGCGCCAGCAGCATCGTCGTCGAGAAGGCCGCCAGTGACAGCGGCGCCATGCCGTCCGACGCGCCGAAATGGTCTTTCATGAAAATGCCGGCCCAGTCGGCGATGCTGCCTTCGGCAATCGCGCCCAGCAGGCCGAGTGCACCCAGCCTCGCCAGCCGGCCGCGGGGCAGGACGAACGCCTTCTTCGGGATTTGTTCACCGCAGTCATCCGGCAGTTGACGCACGCCGGCCAGCAGCAGCAGCGCGAACGGCGCACCGAGCATGGCGAAGTGCGGTAGTGGCGGCACTTGCAGCGCGGCCATGCTGCTGCCCAGCGTGACGCCGGCCAGCCCGCCGGCACATGCGCAGGCATGCAGCATGGCCATGCGTGAACGGCCACTGGCGGCTTCCTGCTTTGCCGCCACGGCATTCATGCCGACATCGTAGGTACTGGCGAAAAGACCAAGCATCAGCACCGCCGCCATCAGCAAGGGCACATTCGGCGCTGCAGCGATCGCCAGCAGCACGGCGAGCAGCACGATGCCCGAGATCCGCAGGGTGCGCCGTCCGCCACAGTGCGCCATCAGCCGCGACGACAGCGGAAACGACAGCACCGCTCCCAGACCGCCCATCAGCAGCACAAGCGACAACTGGCCGTGCGACACCTGCACGCCGTCACGCAAGGCGGGAATGCGCCCGACCCACGAACCCATCAGCACGCCGAACCAGGTGAACAAGCCGGGTAAGGCAAAGCGCTGCCGTCGGAGCAGACCGGGGGGGATGCAGGTGGCGACGGGAAACGGGGATGCGGGCAGGGCAGAGGTCACGGACATGGCTGGTCAGGAATTTTCTGTACGGAATACCCCCTTGGTTCGTGGCGTGCGGAAATAGTTTCTGCAGGGAAGAAAATTTTTCCTGCAAGAACACCTGAGCGCCAATGGCCTACATGTCGGTGGGTACGGCAGCCGGGTCGCGGCGGCGGCTTGAGCAGGGGCAAGCCGGCGGGTCGAACACGGCAGCGCGTTGCGCGGTCTTAAATCTTTAGCAGCTGCTCAATTCCTTGCCGGAGCCATGCAAACACTTTTCGTTTTTTCTCATCTGCGCTGGGACTTCGTGTTCCAGCGGCCGCAACAGCTGATGTCCCGGCTGGCGCGGCATTACCGGATTTTTTTTATTGAGGAGCCGAGGGCAGGAAAGCAAGGCGCCGACGCATGGCGAGCCAGCCGCCCGGGATCGCAACTGACGGTGTTGCGGTCGCCATCGGCGGAGCCATCCTCTGCAACAGCGTCAACCACATCGGCCGTTGCATCGCATGGCCCCGGTTGGCACGACAGCGCGTCGTTGCGCGGTCTGCTTGCCAAGCTCGCACAGCGACATCCGCGCCACCATGCATGGCTGTACACGCCGATGGCCACCCCCTTGCTTGCCGAGCTCGACCCTGAAGCGGTGGTCTACGACTGTATGGATGAGCTGTCGGCCTTCCTCTATCCGCCGGCGGGGCTAATCGAGCAGGAGCTGGCCTTGCTGGCGCGCGCCGACCTGGTGTTTGCCGGCGGACGGAGCCTGTATGCCGCCAAACGCCGGCTCCATCCGCGGGTACATTGTTTTCCGAGCAGCGTCGACGTCGCTCACTTCCGGCAGGCGCTCGACCGCAGCCTTGCGCATCCCGCGTATCGCTCACTGGCGGGGCCCAAACTCGGATTCTTCGGGGTGCTGGATGAGCGCTTCGATACCGCGCTGGTCGCTGCGCTGGCCGACCATGAGCCGTCCTGGCAGATCATCTTGGTCGGCCCGATCGTAAAGATCGACCCGGCCAGCCTGCCGCGACGTCCGAACATCCACTATGCAGGGCAACAGCCCTATGCGGCATTGCCAGCCTTTCTCGCCGGCTGGGATGTCTGCCTGATGCCGTTCGCGCTGAATGATGCGACCCGCTTCATCAGTCCGACCAAATCGCTGGAATACATGGCGGCCGAGCTGCCGGTCGTCAGCACCGCGGTGCCCGACGTCGTCAGCCAGCACGCCGACGTGATCGCGATTGCACGGTCACATGCGGAGTTCATCGCGCACTGCCAGCGCGCGCTGGCGCTGCCGGCCGGCGCGCGACGAAAGATGATCCGGCAAATGCACGCGAAGCTGGCAGCGACTTCCTGGGATGCGACCGCCGACATGATGCACCGCTTGCTGCGCTCACACAGGCCGGTGCGGGCCGGAATGGCGCTCGGTGACACCGGATGAACGATGCGCTGGCACTCTGGGGCGGGGTGGAATGCACGGTCAATCGCGTGCATGAACGCTACTTCATTCAGCTCGAGCGGAACGGTCATCTGGCGCGCAGCAGCGATCTCGACCGTTTCGCCGCTTTGGGCGTTCGCGCGCTGCGTTATCCGGTGCTGTGGGAGCTGCTGGCGCCAGCCGGACCGGCGTCGGCCGACTGGCGCTGGCCCGACGAGCGCCTGGTCTCTCTGCAGCGGCTCGGCATCGAGGCCATCGTCGGGCTGGTGCATCACGGCAGCGGCCCGCGCGGCACCCATTTGCTCGATCCTGAGTTTCCTGAGCGGCTGGCTGACTACGCGGGCGCAGTCGCCGCGCGCTATCCGTGGGTGACACGCTATACCCCGGTCAACGAGCCGCTGACCACGGCCCGCTTTGCCGCGCTGTACGGCTGCTGGTATCCGCATGCGCGCGATGACGCGAGCTTTGTGCGCGCCGTGCTGCATCAGTGCCGTGGCGTCGTGCTGGCCATGCAGGCCATCCGCAAGATCAGTCCGCAGGCGCAGCTGTTGCAGACCGACGACCTCGGCAAGACCTATGGCACCGCACCGCTGTCGGCGCTGGTCGATTTCTACAACGAGCGCCGCTGGCTGGCGTGGGACCTGCTGTGCGGGCGCGTCGGTCCCGGCCATGCGCTGTGGGACTACCTGCTGGGGACCGGCGTGCCGGAGCGCGAGTTCATGTGGTTTGCCGAACATCCGTGTGCGCCGGACCTGATCGGCGTGAACTACTACATCACCAGTGAACGCTGGCTCGACCACGACACGGGCCGTTATCCCGAATCGCACGTCGGCAACTATCACGGCCAGCGCATTGCCGACATCGAGACACCGCGTGCCTTCGCCGTGCCGACGCCCGGCATTGCGCCGCTGCTGCGCGAAGCCTGGCAGCGTTATCGCCTGCCGCTGGCCGTCACCGAGGTGCACATTGATGCGCAGCGCGAAGACCAGTTGCGCTGGCTGTACGAGATCTGGCGCGGCGTTGAGCGCGTGCGCGGCGAAGGCGCCGACGTGCGTGCCGTCACGGCGTGGGCGCTGCTGGGCTCGTTCGACTGGAACAGCCTGGTCACGGTCGAGCACGGCTATTACGAACCCGGTCCGCTCGATGTGCGTTCTGCGCCGCCGCGCCCGACAGCCGTGGCCACACTCATGCGCGAGCTGGCGAGCGGGCGCCGGCCGTCGCATCCGGTATTGCTGGGCGAAGGCTGGTGGCGACGTCCGGGCCGCTTCCTGTGTCCGCCGGTATCGATCGCCGCGATGGACGACTGGGTGTCGCCGTACCCGCCGCTGGCGCGCGCCGCGCAGCCATTGCTGGTGGTCGGCGCCGCCGGCACGCTGGGACGCGCGTTCGCGCGCATCTGCAGCGTGCGCAATCTGGCGTTCCGGCTGCTCGATCGCACGCAGCTGGATATTGCCGACGCCGTAGCGGTCGAGCACGCGATTCGCGACCATCGGCCCTGGGCGGTCGTGAATGCCTGCGGCTATGTGCGCGTCGACCAGGCCGAAGCCGAACCCGAGCGCTGCCATCGCGAAAACACGCTGGGGCCGGTCGTGCTGGCGATTGCGTGCGCGCGCCACGGGCTGCGGCTGCTCACGTTCTCCAGCGACCTGGTGTTCAGCGGTGCCCGATGCCAACCGTATGTCGAGAGTGATGAGGTTGATCCGCTCAGCGTGTATGGACGCAGCAAGGCCGAGGCCGAACGCCGGGTGCGGGCGATCGATCCGTCGGCGCTGGTGGTGCGCACCAGTGCATTTTTCGGTCCCTGGGACAGCGTGAATTTCGTGTCGCTCGCCTTGGGTGCGCTGTCGCAGGGGCGCCCGTTCGTCGCGGCGTCTGACCAGATCGTGTCACCGACCTATGTGCCCGACCTGGTGCATGCGTCGTTGAATTTGCTGATCGATGGCGAGCAGGGTCTGTGGCATCTGGCCAACCGCGACGCGCTGAGCTGGGCGCAGCTGGCGCGCAAGGCCGCACGCATGGCCGGCATTCCGACGGCGTTGTTGCAGGAGCGTCCGGCGGCCCTGCTGCACAGCCCGGCGCGCCGGCCAGGCTATAGCGCGCTGGACAGTGAACGCGGGCAGCATATGCCGGCGCTGGAGGATGCGCTGGCGCGTTACCTGCACTTGCGCGCGCAAGCGGCGGAGGAAGACGAGACCGGCCTCGAGCCGCTGCAGGGGCGCATGTGAGCGTCCGGCGGCAGCAGGCGTGCGGCCCGGCCATGCAGCGAAAGGATGGCTTTCGATGGCCCACCTAGCCGTGGCCGGTGCGGGCTTCTCCGGTGCCGTGATTGCCCATGAACTCGCTCGCGCTGGCCACACGGTCGATGTATTCGAGCCACGTTCGCATGTGGCCGGCAACTGCCATACCGAGCGTGATGCGGACAGCGGCATCCTGCTGCATCGCTACGGACCGCATATTTTTCATACCGATAACGAACGCGTATGGAACTACGTGCGTCGCTTCGACGAATTCATGCCGTTCATGAATCGGGTGAAGGCTATTGTGCGCGGGCAGGTGTACTCGATGCCGGTCAACCTGCACACCATCAACCAGTTTTTCGATCGATGCCTTGACCCGGACGGTGCACGCGCATTTCTTGCCGCGCAGGCTGAGCGATTTGAAGGCGAGCCGCGCAACTTCGAGGAACAGGCGCTGGCCGGCATGGGGCGCGCACTGTATGAAGCTTTCTTCCGCGGCTACACCCAGAAGCAGTGGGGCAGGGCGCCGGCCGAACTGCCGGCCAGCGTGCTGAAGCGCTTGCCGCTGCGTTTCAGCTATGACGACAACTACTACAGCAGCCGCTGGCAAGGCATGCCGCGACACGGCTACACGCATATCGTCGAGCGCCTGCTGGATGCGCGCGGCATACGCTTACATCTCGGTACGCCGTTCACGCGCGCCATGGTGGCTGATTACGTGCGCGTTTTCTATAGCGGACCGATCGATGCCTGGTTCGACCATGCCGATGGACGGTTGGGATATCGGACGCTGGACTTCAGCTTCGAGCGTCATCACGGCGACTTCCAGGGCAATGCGGTGATCAATTACTGCGATGCCGACATCCCGTGGACCCGCATTGCCGAGCACAAGCACTTCGCGCCGTGGGAGGCGCATCAAGCGACCGTCATCAGCCGCGAGCGCAGCCGCCACTGCGAAGCCGGCGACACGCCTTACTACCCGCTGCGGCTGGCGACGGAGAGAGCATTGCTGGCGCGCTATGTCGAGCGCGCTCGTGCCGAGCCAAAGGTCAGTTTTGTCGGGCGGCTCGGCACCTATCGTTATCTCGACATGCATGTGACCATCGCCGAGGCGCTGGCCTGGGCCGATCGCTGCAAGGCAGAGGGGCCGGCGGCGCTGCCGGCATTGAATGTCAATCCGCTCGGCTAGCCGCCTGTCGGCGACGGCGAAGCGAATTGGCGCAGGGGGCGCATGGCCTGAGGCCGTGCAGGCGGTTCAACCACAACCGATAACACCAGACCATGGACAAGCTTCACACGCACTACGACAACCTGAAGGTCGCACGTGATGCGCCACCGGAAGTGATCCGCGCGGCCTATCGCAGCCTGTGCCACACATTTCATCCGGACCGGCACGGCGGCAGCGCAAAGGCGACTCAGACCTTCCAGCTGATTAACAGCGCCTATGACGTGGTGTCCGATCCGGCGCGGCGGCAACAGCATGACGAATGGATAGCGCGCGAGGAAGCGCAGGCGCTGGCGGCCGCGCCGTCCGGGCCGCTGGGCTGGAACGGTCGTGAACGCCGTCGCCGCCACGGGTCACTGCCCTTGCTGTTGGCCAGGCTGGGTGCCCGGCTGCGTCATGCCGGTGGTTCGGCCATGCTGTTGTGGACAAGCGCGGCAGCAATCAGTGCGTTGCTGTTCGCGCTGTATCACGCATAGCGGCAGCGCATCTGCCGGCGAAGCCTGCGCTTGGCGATTCGAAAGTCCGGCGCGGGATCGATCCGCTATAGTTACGCGTCCACACCAATAGAAAAAAACAGCGTGAGTCAGCCTGCCGAACAGGCAGTCGTCCAGTCGGCGCTATTGCGCATGGGACTGATCGACGCCGACGAGACCCCGGTAATGCAGCCCCTATCCGGCGGCGTATCCTCGATGATTGCGCGTGTCGATACGCGACGCGGGCCACTGTGCGTGAAGCAGGCGCTGCCCGAGCTGAAGGTGGCGACGCACTGGAGTGCGCCGCTGTCGCGCAACCTGGCCGAAGTCGCTTGGATCCGCGAGGTATCCCGCTCCCTGCCGCAGGCGGTGCCGACAATACTCGGCGAGGATGCGTCGACCTACACCTTCGCCATGCAATGGCTGGCCCCCGAACAGCATCCGGTCTGGAAAAGCCTGCTCCGTGACGGCGTGGCCGACCCGGCCTTCGCGGCACAGGTCGCAACGCTGGTGGCCACCATTCACGCCAACAGTGCGCACCGGCCCGAACTGGCAGCTGCCTTTGCCAACGACCAGAATTTTTTCGAATTGCGGCTCGATCCGTATTTCGTTGCCGCCGCGCGCGTGCATGCCGATTGCGCGCCGGTGTTGCAGCGGCTGGTCGAGCGCACGTCGTCGACCCGGCGGGCGCTGGTGCATGGCGACATCAGCCCGAAGAACATCCTGGCCGGCCCGGCCGGGCCGGTGATTCTCGACGCCGAGTGCGCGTGGTATGGCGATCCGGCATTCGATGCAGCCTTATGCCTCACGCACCTGCTCGCCAAATGCCTGTGGCGTCCGTCATCGGCAGCGGCCTTCCTTGCCTGCTTCGACGCATTCGCCAATGCCTACCTTGAACGTGCCGACTGGGAGCCGCGCGCGGATCTGGAGGCACGCATTGCGCAGCTGCTGGCCGGCATCCTGCTGGCGCGCGTCGATGGCAAGTCACCGCTTGAATATCTGGATGAGCAGGGCAGGTCGGCGCAGCGCGCGTTCGCGCGTCGCTTCCTGCTCGCACCGTCCACCACACTGGCGGCCATGCGCGCCGCATGGAAAGAGGAAATCTGCCAATGACGCAATCGAACCCGACTCACATCACCCAGGTACACGCCCGCCGCATCTGGGATTCACGCGGCCGCCCGACTGTCGAAGTCGACGTGCAGCTCGCTGACGGCAGCCTCGGTCGCGGCATTGCGCCGGCCGGCGCCTCGACCGGCAGCCATGAAGCGGTCGAGCTGCGTGACCGTGAAGCTGCGTTTGGCGGCTTCGGCGTGAATCGCGCGGTCGGCAATGTCGCGCGCGAGATCGCGCCGGCGCTGCTCGGCCTGGATGCACGCGAGCAGCGGCAGATCGATGAACAGCTGATCGCGCTCGACGGCACGCCGAACAAATCGCGACTGGGCGGCAATGCGCTGATTGCCGCCTCAATGGCGGTGCTGGATGCGGCCGCGAAGTCGGCGCGGCTGCCTCTGTGGCGCTATCTGGCCGGCGATGCGCCGGTCAGCTTGCCGCTGCCGGAGATCCAGATTTTCGGCGGCGGCGCGCACGCCGGCCGCCGCGTCGACATCCAGGATTTCCTGGTGATGCCGGTCGGTGCCTCCAGCATGGACGAGGCGCTGGCGATGGTGGCCGAAGTCTATCGTGCAGCCGGCCAGTTGATGGCGGACGCCGGCAAGCGCGCCGGCGTGGCTGACGAGGGCGGCTGGTGGCCCGACTTCGACGGCAATGAAGATGCCTTGCAGATGCTGGCCCGTGCGATCGACAAGGCGGGATATCGCAACGGCGAGGTCGTGATCTCGCTCGACATCGCTGCGTCGGAATTCGGCCGCGACGGCATCTATCGTCCGACGCTCGAGGGCCGGGCCTTCACGACGGATGAATGGATCGATGTGCTGCTCGGCTGGGTGGCGAAGTATCCGATCCTGTCGATCGAGGATCCGGTCGCCGAAGACGACACGGCCGGCATGATTGCCTTTACCCGCGCCGCCGGCGCCAGTGTGCAGGTGATCGGCGACGATTTCCTGGTGACGAATGCGCAGCGCGTGCGTGACGCCGCGGCCGTTCAGGCCTGCAATGCGGTGCTGATCAAGCCGAACCAGGCCGGCACGATCAGCGAGACGCTGGATGCACTGACGGCAGCGAAGTCCCTCGGTTATTCGACCATCGTGTCGGCGCGCTCGGGGGAATCGGAGTGCGTGATGATTTCCCACCTGTCGGTCGGCTGGAATGCCGGGCAGCTGAAAGTCGGTTCGTTCGCGCGCTCGGAGCGTATGGCGAAGTGGAACGAGTTGCTGCGCATCGAGGAGGCGCTGGGCGGATCGGCGCGTTATGCGGGGCTGGGGGCGTTGCCGCTGAAGTGATTGGATGAGGTGGCGGCGCGGTCCGGGCCCCTCATGTGTAGTAATTCAGACTGGATCTGATGTTGGGGTCTTGCCAAAAGGCGGGATTGCCCGGTTTGATGACGACGCAGAATTTTTATCTGCTTCGTTTCAATCCGGCGTCTCCTCGTTCACTGGCCTAGACCTCAACGTGCGCTATCCCAAACCGTGGAAAAATTATCCCGATCAACTGCATCAATTAATCCATCGGGGCATGGAGGTCACCGATCGTGATCTCGCACTCGAGTATCTGGATCGCATTGGCTATTACCGCCTGAGTGGCTATTGGTTCGCGTTCCGCGAACGCAGCAATCTGCTGTGTCTGCTGGATGAAGATGGCAGGAAGCCGAAAAACGTGCGAGCCGAGCGGATCGCCATGGATACGTTTCGAGCCGGGACGACCTTCCAGAACGCGGTGGACTTGTATGTATTCGACAAGCAGTTACGGCTTCTGGTGATGGATGCGCTGGAGCGTATCGAGGTGGCGCTGCGCGCCGATGTATCGCACATGCTGGGCAGGCTCGACAGATTCGCCTACCTCAAGCCCGAGCTGTTTCATGCTGAGTTCAGCGCTATGCTGGATAAAAAAACGGGTGTAACGCGGCACCATGAATGGTTGGGAAAGCATGCGCAGCTGATAGTTCGCTCCAGAGAGGACTTTGTTCAGCACAATCGTGCCAAGTATGGTTTGCCATTGGCGATCTGGGTCGCCTGCGAAGTCTGGGATTTCGGCACGCTGTCGACGTTATTCAGCGGAATGCGTGAGGCTGAGCAGGATGCGATTGCCAGTCGATATGGCTTGAGTAATGGCCGCATATTCGCTACATGGTTACGCAGCCTGAATTATTTGCGCAATATTTGCGCGCATCACAGTCGCTTGTGGAACCGGAACATCGTCGATCAACCGAAATTGCCCTCCGTGGCTGAATTGCCATGGGTCGCAGCGTTCGTGTTCGACATGCATGCGCGAGCTCGCTGCTTTCTGCTGCTGAAGATCACTCGACATCTTCTGAGTGTCGTCAATCCCTGCTCAAGCTGGTCCGAACGAATGAAGCAGCATTTGCTGGCATTCCCCGACCTGATGCATGTCGGCCTGAATATCGCGGGTATGGGCGCCTCTGGCGGCTGGGAGGAAGACTGGTGAGACAGGATAATAAAAAACCCCTCAGCAGCTTCCTTGCCGAAGCAGGGTTGCCGAGAGGGGCCGTGTTGTGCGCATTGTAGGCCGCAGCATCGTGCAGGTCAAACTGGCCAGATGTCCGCAAATCAATTCCGATCAACGCAGGCCTTGAACGTTTTTACATCAATCTCCGCCGCAATGTCAGTTCGAAACCTCGAACTGACATCTCACCCCCGCAGCGCCCGTTTCAGCAATTTGCCGTTCGCATTCCTCGGCAGCGGCTTGTCGACGAACACCACTTTCTCTGGCACTTTGTAATCTGCCAGCCTTGCCGCGCAGTGCGCACGCACCGCCTCCGCATCGGCGTGCGCGGACGGCGCATACAGGTAGGCATGCACGCGCTCGCCAAGCACCTCGCAGGGATACCCGACCACGGCAGCCTCGACCACACCCGCCACCGCCATCAGCACGTTTTCCACTTCGACCGAATAAATCTTGAAGCCGCCGCGGTTGATCATGTCCTTGATGCGGTCGAAGATGCGCACCAGTCCCTGCTCGTCCACCGAGCCAAGGTCGCCTGAGCGCCAGCCGCCGTCGATGAAACCTTTCGCGGTCGCTTCCGGATTGTCCCAGTAGCCGGGCACGACCATCGGCCCGCCAATCAGCAGCTCGCCGCTGGTACCCGGCGGGACTTCACGACCGTCATCGTCAATCACGCGAATATCCGCGCACGGCACCGCAATGCCGACGCTGTCGTTATAGACCGCCGACAGGCCGAGCGGCATGATCGTCGCCGGTGAAGTCGTTTCGGTCGAGCCATAGCAGTTCACCAGTGTCAGTCCCGGCACCGCTTGCGCGAGCGCCTGCACGGTCGGCACCGGCATCGGTGCGCCGCCATAGCCGCCGACCCGCCATGACGACAGGTCGAGCGTGCGGAACGCCGGTTGCAGCAGGCACAGCTGGTACATTGCCGGCACCATCAGCGAGTAGCTGATTTTTTCGGAAGCCAGCAATTCGACGAAGGCGGGCGCCTTGAATTCGGCGACGATGACCAGCGTACCGGCCACATGCACCATCGCCGCGATCAGTGCGACCAGGCCGGTCACGTGGCTGGCCGGCACTGCCAGCGCCCCCCGGTCTGCGCTGCTGAGCTTGAGCGCAATTTCGTAATGGATCACCGAGTGCGCAATGTTCAGGTGCGTCAGCATCGCGCCCTTTGGATTGCCGGTCGTGCCCGAGGTGTAGAGGATGCACGCGCAGTCGTCTTCGCTGGTCACGACGGCCGCCACCGCCGGACCGTCGAGTGCCGCCAGCGCACTGACCGGCAGGCGCCACGCCAGGCAGGCAGCCGCATCGGCCGACGGAATGCGCTCCGTGAGATCGTCATCAAAAACGATGCCGCTGGCACCGCACTGGTTGACGATGTAAGCCAGTCCCGGCCCCTGTTCACGCGTGCCGACCGGCACCGCGATCGCGCCCAGCTTCTGTAATGCATACAGCACGAACACGAATTCCGGACGATTGCTGACGAACAGCACCACACGCTGCCCCGGCTTCAGACCGCGCGCGGCGAGGCCGTTGGCGATGCGCGCGATCGCGCGCTCCATCTGCGCATAGCTCCAGCGTTGCTCGCCGAAGGTGACGGCTTCCTTGTCCGGGTCACGCGCGACGGCGCGCTCGAACATCTGGTACACCGACGCAGGGCGCTCGGCGAAGCAGCGCAGTGTCCTGCCGAAATGGGTTTCGCTGCGCATTGCCGGCAGCGTCAGGTGGTCGTTCCAGTCGATCATGTAATGACTTCGCCGCGCTCGATCTTGACTTCGGCGTCCAGCAGATTCCTCGAATGGTTGAGATCGGATTGCGAGATCAGCACCGACAGTTCGCCACCGCGCAGTCCCGCAATCACTTCGGACAGTCGCGCGGACAAGGCCGGGGCGACGCCTTCGAAGGGTTCGTCGAGCAGCAGCAGCCGCGTGCCTATCGTCAGCGCGCGGGCGAGGGCGACCAGCTTCTGCTGGCCGCCGGACAGCAGCAGCGCGCGCCGGTCACGCATTTCCTTGAGTTCCGGTAGCACCTGGTAGACGAAGTCGAGGCGGTCGCCGGTCAGCTTGCTTTTCGCCGCCCACAGCGGCACCAGAATGTTTTCTTCCACCGACAGTTCCGGTACCAGCCCGCGGTCTTCCGGCATATAGCCGATGCCGAGCCCGGCGCGCGCATGCGGCGGCAGTTTGTCCAACGCGATGTCGCCGAAACTGATCGAACCGCTACCCAGCGGCAGGTGCCCCATGATCGCGCGCAGCGTGGTGGTCTTGCCGGCGCCGTTGCGCCCGACCAGACCGACCATCTGCCCGCGCCCGACCTCGAACGACAGTCCGCGCAGCACCTGCGCCGACTGGATCGCCACGTCTATGCCGTCAAGCTTCAGCATGCGCGGCTCCTTTCTGCACATGGCCCGTCACATGGCGCTGCACGTCCGGGTTGGCCAGCACGGTGGCGGGCACGTCGTCGGCAATGATGCGTCCGCTGTAGAAGGCCACGACGCGGTCCGAATATTCGGACACGATGTCCATGTCATGCTCGACGAACAGCACCGTCGCCGATTCTTGCGACAGCGCGCGCATCACGGTCTCCATCAGCGGAAATTTCTCATCGGCCGACACGCCCGAGGTCGGCTCGTCCAGCAGCAGTACTTTGGGATGGCGGGTCAGCGCCATCGCGATATCGAGCAGCTTGCGCACGCCGCCCGGCAGTTCACCGACGCGGCGCTCGGCGTGGCGGTCCAGTTCGAAGCGCTGCAACAGCTCATGCGCACGTGCCAGCGCATCGGCATTGCGGCCGGGACGCACAAAGGACAGGTCGCCGGATTGCGATGCGACCGCCACCAGCATGTTGTCGATCACGGACAAATCCTTGAACAGCTGCGGCACCTGGAAGGAACGCGCGATGCCCATGCGCGCGATGGTGCGCGGCGGCTGGCCGATGATGCTGTCGCCATGTACCAGAATGCGGCCGGCGTCCGGCCGGATATAGCCGGTCAGCATGTTGACGAAGGTGGTCTTGCCGGCGCCGTTGCTGCCGATCAGGCTCACGCGCTGACCGGCCGGCACGACCAGATTGATGTCGGACGCGGCCACCACGGCGCCGAAGCGCTTCTGTATGCCGACCGCCTCGATGGCGTTCTGTTGTTGCGTCATGCTTTTTCTCCGCTGCGGCGGCGGGCTTCCCACAGCGAACCGATGCCGCGTGGCAGGAAGCGGATCACGGCCAGCAGGAACACGCCCAGCGCCAGTTGCCAGCTGTTCGGGAAATACGCGCTCGAGAACGAGCGCACGACTTCCAGTGCGGTGGATGCAACGAACGCGGCAATCACGCTGTGATGGCCGGCGAGGATCGCGACGAACACGAAGTCACCGGAGCGGGTCCAGAAACTGAACTCAGGTTCGACATGGCCCAGCGCCATCACGGTCAGTGCGCCGCCCATGCCGCCGATGAAGGCGGCGATCACATAATTGGTCGCGATCAGCGACTGCACCGAGCTGCCCAGGTATTCGACGCGGATCTCGTTGTCGCGCGCGGCCAGTGCGACCAGGCCACGCGTGGAATCGAAATAGACTCGCATCGCGATCGCAATGATGGCCGAGAGCGTGACCGTCACCGCGTAGCTGACATAGGTACTCCAGTCATCGGCGGGACGCAGGCCGAACAGGGTGGGGCGGCCCATGTTGAAACCATCCGAGCCGCCGAAAGTCTGCGACTTCAGCAGCAGCCCGTACAGCACCATCGACAGTGCCAGCGACAGCATCGCAAAGAAGATGCCGCGGTAACGCGCGATCAGCCAGGCGAACGGCGCGGCGACCAGCGCCGCGACAGCACCGCCCATCAGCGCCAGCAGCAGCGCGTCGGTGATGCCGAGCCGGCCGAAGGCAATCGCCGCGGTGTAACCGCCGGCGGCGAACACCAGGCCCTGGCCGAAGGAAACGACGCCGCTGCGCATCAGCAGCACGATGCCGAGCGACACCAGGCCTTGCGCGGCCGCCATGTTGATGAGGAAGGCCAGCCAGTTCGGCAGCATCCGGCCGGCGGCCAGCAATATGGCAGCCAGCAGCACACCGGTTGCGACGGTACGCGAGAGTGCGGAAGAGTCGGCGCGCATGTCAGATTTTCCTTGCCTGTACGCGCTGGAACAGGCCTTCCGGCCGGAACATCAGCACGATGGCCATCACGCCATAGATCGAGAACAATTCGGCTTCGGGCATCAGGTGCACTGCCGCCGAGCGGGCCAGGCCGACGATCAGCGCGCCGATCGCAGCCCCCGGGATGCTGCCGAGACCGCCAATGATCACCACCGCGAACGACACGATGATGACGCCGACCGACACGCCCGGCTGCACCGAGATCATCGGTGCCGTCAGCGCGCCGCCGAGCGCGGCGAGGAAGATGCCAGTGCCGAAGGCCAGCGTGTAGATGCGCGACACGTTCACGCCCATGCTGGACGCCACCTCTTCGCTGTGGATCACTGCCAGCACGATCTTGCCGATGCGCGTGCGGTTCAATCCCCACCAGACGATGCTGCCGACCGCAATCGCCACGGCGACCAGCACGAAGTCATAGCCGACGTAAGAAAGCTCGCCCATGTCGATCGTGCCGAACAGCATATACGGCTCGGACACATACAGCGGGTTGACGCCCCAGATCAGCTTGGTGACGTCTTCGAGGATCAGGAACAGCGCGAAAGTCACCAGCACCAGCAGCACTTCGTCGCGGCCGTAGAAGGTCCGCAGCAGGCCGCGCTCGCATAGCGGCGCGACCAGTGCGGCGACCGCCACGGCGGCCAGCAGCATCGCCACGATGGACAGCCACGGGGCGAACTGGAGGCTGGCGAACCAGCCCACCAGTGTCGCCGCCGCATAGGCGCCCAACGCATAGAAACTGCCGTGCGCGACGTTGAGGATCTTCAGCACGCCGAACACGAGCGTGAGCCCGAGCGCGACGATGAACAGCCAGGATGCGTAGGTGATTCCGTCGATCAGTATCGTTGCCATCAGTTTCTCGGGTGCGAACTCAGTTGCACTTCGCGCCCGGGAAGCCGGCCTTGATCCAGTCTTCCGACTTCATGTTCGCCGGCGGATTCACGCATTCAGCGTTGAAGCGGACGATGTCTTCCATCACCACCACCTTCTTGGCCGGATCCCACTTGGTGCGGCCGATCGCGGTCGGCTGGATTGCCTGCTGGCCTTCGCCGAGTGCCATCTTCACGCGTCCGCCCGGTGCGTCCCATTCGGAACCACGCAGCGCTGCCGCGATCTGTTCACCCGACGGCTTCTTGCCGCCATTGGCCGCGACGGCTTTCTCGACGGCGAGCTTGACGCCCATCAGCGACTGCGCCATGCGGTACGGGGCCTGCACCGGGTAGACGCCGTTCTTGTCCTGATACAGCTTCCACCACCAGTCATTCAGGTCCGACTTCGGCGCCAGCATGCCGTAGGCGCCGCGTGCGCCGAGGATGGTCCCGTCCGGCATTTTCTCGGCCAGCGGCACCAGCACGTGGTCGGCTGCGGTCAGCACCACCTGCGATTTGCGGAACAGGCCGCGCGGCATCGACTGCAGCACCAGTGCCTGCAGGTCGCCGCCCCACAGGCTGGAGTGGGTCACGTCGGCCGGCTTGGACATCAGCTGCGAAATCTCGGTGCCATACTGGCCGGCGCCGAATTTGGGACGCTGGTCCGACTGCATTTTCGCGTTCGGATACAGCACCTGCATCGACAGCGTAAAGTCCTTCAGCGAATCATGACCCCACGCGTAGTCCTGGTTGATCATGTTGAAGGTGTCGACCTTGACGTTGCGCGCCTTCAGGTAGCGAGCGGCGGCGACGTTGTCCATCGCGCCATGCGACGCGGTGCGGAATACATATTTGTACTTCGCTTCCTCGAAGATGCGCGGGGTGCCGCAGTCATACAGCACCAGCAGCTTCTTCATTTCTTCCGCGACCGGCGACACCGCCAGGCAGTCGCCCGAGCTGACATAGCCGTTCACGAGGTCGCCTTTTTCGCGCTCATACAGATTGCGCAGCTCTTGCACCTGCTTGGTTGCGCCGCCGTTTTCGTCGATGTACACCGCATTGATGGTCAGGCCGCCCATGCCCTTCTTGTTATAAGGGGCAGGCGCGGTGCCGTTGTTGAATGCGTCGATCAGTGCCTTTGCACCGTTCACGGCCGGCACGCCAAAGCTGTCGGCAGCCTGGCCGGACAGGAAGCTGACGATGCCGATCTTGATTTCTTCGGCAGCGGCGCTGCCGCCGATGCCCAGTGCGATCGCAGCTGCCGCTGTGCGCATGACAAAGCCGCGCGCAGCCGCGCGCAGCGGTGTGTGATTCCCGCTCTGCTTCATGGTGTCTCCTCCAGAGGTATTCAGTATTTTTTTCTGGCGTACGCGCGGCCAGACCGCGTCTTGATGGTCATTCTGTATCGATCATTTGGCTTGCGGTCTTTGTCGTTGCAAAAGCTCCCATGAAAGATATTGGTTGAACATTCAAATGCCGCGCCAGCCGGCAATGCCAATGCTGCGTCGCACTGGCGCAATCCATGCCGGAATGAAGCCCTTGCAGGCAGTTTCGTATTGCGCCGCAATGCCCGCCAACGACGCCGGTGCTCTGGATAAAGCTCAGTAGGTTTCTGAAGAGCGGGCAGGACGATCGGGCGGGGCCGACGATGGAATGGGTGCAACCGGGGTGGCGGGGGTGATCGGCGTGCGAGGCACCTGCTCGATCATCTTGTCGGTGTCATGCTGGCCTGGTGTCCGCTCGCCACTGCCGATATCGGGCTCATTGGTATGGTGGCGCAAGGGTGTCTGCATGGGTACGAGGAGGTTCGGCCGATTGGCTCTTGTCAGAGCGACGGAGTCCGTCCGAGTTCCTTCGTGCGTTCACCTGGATTTACCCACACCAGAGGTGGAAAAGCTTGTGGATAAGTCCGGTCAGTCAGGGACAAGTCCTTGATTTCAATTCGCTATTTCATGCTGATCGAAAACAATGCAGCAAGCGGCAGAAGTTCAGTCTTCGCGGCCAAAAGCCAGTTGGGTTTGCCCGGGCAAATTGCGTTGCCTGCGGCGAGCGCGCCTCACCGAGTGAGGCCGAATCGACGCCGGAACCAGCCGGTTTACCGACTGCCGGATTTCAAGCAATTGTTCCGCCCGAACCAGCCGCATGATGCTCTGCAGGGCTTCGCGTGCCAGCCAGTCCGCCCGCAGGTTGCCTCTGCCGTGCGCGCATGCGTATAAAAACTCTTCCATCAGGTCTTCCGAGTTTGGCAACCAGGGCGTGAGATTGGAATTCGTGGAGTCGCTCATTGTTTCGGTCCGAAAATTAATCGTCAGAAACAGAGTCTAGCGACAATCCTTCTGAAGTCCAGAGCCTTCCGATTGAGACAAATCAACGACTTGCCGGAGTCTGATATGGCGCAAGTTTTTTTGCATCTGCTAAT
>JACCDQ012111907.1_pt1 | contig 29045 bp, 26 predicted proteins | sample 7446031 | NCBI WGS metagenome assembly JACCDQ01 (sample SAMN15323442, study PRJNA562643) | freshwater metagenome | isolation source: river surface water | place: USA:Blue River Watershed | collected 2017-08-17 | reverse complement strand
CACTTGGCGCAGCCTTATGTTGCTGGGTTCGGTGCTGTTTGTGACGAAAGTCAGTGTCCCCCCTTGGCTGATGCCAGGAGATTGGCTGCACATCGGCATGGCCGCTGGGCTGTTATTGCTCGCTTCCGGTGCAATGACGCAAGCAGATGCTGCTGCTGAGCCCATCGTGGCTTAGTGCGTCAGATGTCTGCAGATTTATGTGGCAACTTTGAAGTTCGCCATCACCCGTTGCTTTAAATAGTCCCCTGCGCTGATGGGCGGGTACTTTTTTTGCGGTCCTTGAATGATGGCATCGCGATTGGCTTGTGCAAAAAATGCAATGCTGTACCGATCGCCCATGTGTTCGCCTGCTTGAGGATTGCGCACACGGTGAAAATTGGATGGCAGCACGTCATCGCTCCAGCGCATCAGCATGTCGCCAATATTGCAGGTGATCACTTCTTCAAGCGGCGGCACAGGCGTCCATGCTTGTTCTGCCATTTCTTTACCGGGACACACCTCTAGGCCGCCTTGGTTAGGACGCTGAAAGAGCAGGGTGAGGCAGTCAAAGTCGGTGTGCGCACCGCCGCGCCACAAGCCCATGTTGGTCAATTGTTCTTGGGTGAGTTGGTAGTAATGCAGAAGTCGCAAAGTGCTTTGATAGTCTGGCAGTTTGGGATCGTGAGCTTTGGTGAAAAAGTCATTGTCAAATCCCAGCTTCATGGCGAAGCACGACAACACCTTGGTGGCAATGGCCCAGCACATGCCTTCAAATTCAACCATCTCTTGTTTGAAGTTGGGCAACTCTGTTTCGGTAGGCCATAAGTTTGTCATGCGGGGCAGGGTGATTTGATAGCTTTCCTTTTGATCGGGTGTGCCAACAGAGGGGCGAATTTGCGCCATGTTTTCCCAGCCAACGTTGTCAGCTTTGCTGTGCGGGTATTGGGCTTTGACTTCGTTGGGTAGGCCAAAGAATTTTTCAGACATGGCAAAGGCCTCTCGGATGCGCGCAATGTCGATGCCGTGGTTGACCAGCTGAAAGAAGCCAACATCGATGGCCGCGCTCCAAAGTTGGTCAGTAATTTCGTTTTTGCGATGGTCAAAATTGCTGAGGTCAATTTGCCTGACCTCACGTGTGGTGTTGAGCGTGCCCAATGCGCCCATGCGGGACTCTTTGACCATTTCGGTCATGGCGGAAGCAGACATGAATATCTCCTGAATGTGGTTGAACACTTCAAGAGCAATTTCCGAACTGCACGCCAAATGGGGCAGGTGAACGCTTCTACTCTTAGGCGTAGATTAGCAGAATCTGTGCCAGCCTAAGGGGCTCTTTGTCACTTGATTGGCATCTGTTTGGCGGCTTTTTTGTGCCAAAGTTGCTAGAGATGCCTTTTTGTGGTGCGAGCTTGCGCGATCATGAGGCGGGTTTCATGTCATGGTCTATCGACGCATTAAAAGTTTGAATTCTGCAGCCATTCGTCCATCAGCAGCTACCACTTGATCGGTTGGCCATTGATCCATCGCCACCACCCAATCATTCGCCAATAGGCATCGCGCTGTCTGTAGCCAATGGGCTCAATCAGGCCAACAGCCCCCAGCCGCAAGATTTGTTGGAGTGATTGGAAGCTGTTGATGTAGTGATCGTTGGTGGCTATGGCGTACCAAGAGTAAAAGCCACTTAAGGCATAGATTAGCAAGCCGTAGATGAGGCAGGAACTAAACGACAAAAGACCGGTTAGGGCGCAGGCGATCATGGACAGCAACCCTAGGAGTTCAATCACGGGCGCAAAGGCTTCGATGAAGACAATGTGCGGAAAAGAAAACCAGCCAATCAGTGCGCTCTTTTGGGTGAACATCAGTTGCTTGTGCCACCTTAGGCTTTGCAAAGCCCCCCACATCCAACGAATGCGTTGCCGCTTCAGATCTTCTTTCGTTTTGGGAACACGGGTCCAGCAAATCACGTTTGGAATCGTCCATATTTTGTATGGCAAGTTGTTCTTCAAATGGTACTCATGCAGGGTCAGAATAATTTCCAAGTCTTCGCAGGAGGCGTCGGTTCTGTAGCCACCTACTTTCAGGACTGCAGATTTTTCAAAAACGGTAAGTGCTCCGCCAATGATGAGCAATCCATCCAAATAAGACCATCCTGTTCGCCATGCGGTAAACGAGCGGAGGTATTCAATGATTTGCACACCCACAAAAATGGAGGTTTTTGTGGGCTTCCTAAGCACTTCACCTTGGCGCACCATGATTTCATTGCTGGGCGCAATGGCACCACCCAAAGCAATGAGGGTCGGCTCGTTGATGAACTTGATGATCAGCTTTCTGAGGGCGTCGGGCGTGATGATGGAATCGCTGTCGATGCAACACACATATTGCCCTTGGCTGTATTGAATGCCCATGTTCAGGCTGTCTGCTTTGCCGGAATGCGGTTTTTGTATAACGCGCAAATTTGGCCATGTGCTTGACTGGAACACGCGGGTGGCTTGGGTCTGGCATAGCGGCTGACACTTTTGGGTCTCTATTGGCTTCAATAGAAAAGATTCTTGCAGCTGATTCAAGGTTTGATCGCTAGAGCCATCATCGATCACCCAAATTTCAAAGTTGGGATAGTCTGTGGAAAGCGATGCTTGCACGCTTTCGATGATGCCTTCTTGTTCATTGAAAACCGGAATCAGGATGCTGACTTTGGGCGCTTTGAATTTTTCAAAAGGGACTTTTTCGTGCGAAATGTCACGGTAGCCTAAGTGCCGCATATGCTTTCGGAGCAAGGCTGCGACAACAATGTATGCAAGCAATGCCAGCAGTAAATGTGCATGAAAAAAGTACTCCATGCCGCGCACAATGGATGAGATCAGGTGTGTGTAGTCCATCGGTCAAGTCAGCATGTATGTTTTGAGTCTGTCAGGCATGCTTGCCGCTTCGGGCTGCACAAGAAAATGCGCGATCTGTGCGCTTGGAATTTCTGCGATGGCCGATAAAGCTTGGGTTGTGCTCAATGCACCCACTTGGTAAGCATTCAAAATGACAGGCATGGCTTCGATTTTTTTTAAACGTGCCAGGGCGATGCAGGCGTAAGGCGCTACACCTTTGTCATTGGCAAACATTGCTGTTTCTGTGGCGTATGCTTCAAAGCCCGAAAGGCCAATGGCTTCTAGGGCGATGCACCTTTCTGCCAGGCCTTCTTCATAAAGGCAATGCGGTATGCAGTGCAACATGTGGGTGTGCTTGATGACGTCGATGTACACACTTCGCTGCGCTGACTGAGTTTTTTCCAGTAAACGCATCCACGCATTGGCAACTTCTTTTTTGTGCAGTTCGATCAGTTGGTTGATTTCTGCAATCTCTGTTTGAAGATCATTGATGTGTTCAGCATTGCATTTTTGAATCGATTGGTTCAACAAATCAACAAAACGCTTCTGAATCAATTCGCTTTGATACTTGCGCTGATGTTTCATCACGATGGTTGCCATCTGAAACATGATGCCACTTAGTAAAATTGCAGACAGCACCAATGCGTAGAGTAGGAGGGGATCTAAATGCCAATTGAAAATCATCATGACAGCCTTTTTATATCGGAATTGCCGTGCTGTTTTTCACCTCTTCCATCACCGCATACGTGCGCGTTTCTCGCACGCCTGGTAATTGCCACAGCACGCTACCCGCAAATTCACGGTAACTGTTCATGTCGGCGGTGCGCGTTTTGAGCAGGTAATCAAAACCACCAGCCACCATGTGGCACTCCATGATTTCGTCGCGCACTTGAACGGCCGCTTTGAATTGATCAAACACGTTGGGGGTGGTGCGGTCTAGCAATACTTCGACAAATACCAACATGCCTGCACCCAGCTTGATGGGGTTTAACCTGGCCTCGTAGCCCAAGATGAAGCCTTCTTTGGTGAGGCGTTGCACCCGGGCCAACACGGCTGTGGGTGACAGTGAAACCACCTCAGCCAGCTTGAGATTGCTGATGCGACCGTCTTTTTGCATGACGCCCAGAATGCGACGGTCGATGCGGTCAATGTCTTGAGTGGTGTCCTTCATGGGAAATATTATCCGGTATATTTTGAAGAATATAGATAAATATTCAGCCGTAAATGCGGATCATGGCAATTAATGGGGTGATGTTGTGTCGGCCCCATGGAGAACACCATGAGCTACCAACACCCACTGCGCCAAGCCATTTCAAACGCCTTTCGTTTGCCGGAGTCCAATGCCGTCTCGTCTGTGCTTGCGCTGGCGCGCCTAAGTCCATCTGCCGCTGTCAAAACCGATGCGTTGGCCAGACAATTAATTCAGGGCATGCGCAATGGTCCCGGACCCTCAGGACGTGCGGGCCGTGTGCAAAGCTTGATGCAGGAGTACACACTTTCCAGTGAAGAGGGGGTGGCGCTGATGTGCTTGGCCGAGGCCTTGCTGCGCATCCCCGATCCTGCCACGCGCAATGCACTCATTCGCGACAAAATCAGCGGCGGCAATTGGCAACAACATACTGGCCAGAGCAGCTCGTTGTTTGTAAATGCGGCGTCGTGGGGCTTGGTGTTGACCGGTAAATTGGTGTCCACACACAGTGAAGGGCAACTCTTGAGTGCGTTGACCCGCTTGATTGGCAAACAAGGCGAGCCCTTGATTCGGCGGGGGATGCAACTGGCCATGCAGATGCTGGGTGAGCAGTTTGTAACGGGCGAAACCATCCAAGAGGCCTTGATGCGATCGCACGACATGGAAGCGCAAGGCTTTCGCTATTCCTACGACATGCTGGGTGAGGCAGCATTGACGGAGGCCGATGCGCAGCGTTATTGCAAGTCTTATCAAGATGCCATTCACGCCATTGGCCAAGCAGCGCAAGGCAAAGGGGTGTACCAAGGGGCGGGCATCTCCATCAAACTGTCGGCATTGCATCCGCGCTATACCCGTGCACAGCATCACCGCGTGATGACTGAATTGTTACCACGCGTGTTGCAACTTGCTCGTTTGGCCATGCACTACAACATCGGTTTGAACATCGATGCAGAGGAATGCGATCGATTGGAAATTTCTTTAGACTTGCTCGACGCCTTGTGTTTTGCACCAGAACTCGCGCGATGGAACGGCTTAGGCTTTGTGATTCAGGCCTATCAAAAGCGGTGTCCCTCTGTGGTGGACTATTTGGTCGATTTGGCCAAGCGCTCTGGCCATCGCTTGATGATTCGATTGGTAAAAGGCGCGTATTGGGACAGTGAAATCAAACGTGCACAGCAGGAGGGCCACATCGATTACCCCGTCTTGACGCGCAAGCATCACACCGATGTGTCTTACTTGGCCTGTGCACGCAAGTTGTTGGGTGCTACAGGTGTGGTGTATCCCCAATTTGCCACGCACAACGCACAAACAGTGGCCAGCATTGTGAGTATGGCCGAAGAGATTTGCGGTGCCTATGAGGCGGGTCAATATGAGTTTCAGTGCTTGCACGGCATGGGAGAGCCTTTGTATTTTCAAGTTGTGGGAGGCAACAAGCTAAACCGACCGTGCCGCATCTATGCCCCTGTGGGAACTCATGAAACTCTTTTGGCGTATTTAGTCAGACGCTTGCTGGAAAACGGTGCCAACAGCTCGTTTGTGAATCGCATGGCCGACGCATCCGTGTCACTGGACGCGTTGGTGCAAGACCCCGTGTTATTGACTGAACAAGAGGCTGAGCAGAACGATGCAGCGATTGGGCAAGCCCACGCTCAAATTCCGTTGCCGCTTCGTCTGTTTGGAAACATTCGTCAGAACGCCAAAGCTTGGGATTTAAATGATGAACCGACGCTAAGCTTGATTCAAAATGACATGTTGCATGCCGCCGCGCCTCTGAACCTTCGCCCTCGTTTGCTGGACGATGCTGAAGGCGCTGAAACATGTCAAATTGTGAATCCTGCAGATCACTCGCAAGTGCTGGGAAATGTGCAATATGCCAGTGCGAGCGATATAGAAAATGCAATGCAGACTGCCGATTCCTATGCATCTGATTGGGCTGAAACCCACCCCTCCCAACGCGCCCATTTGTTGGAGCAGGCCGCGCACTTGCTAGAGGCTGATGCTTTGAAGTGCATGAAGTTGCTGGTGCTTGAAGCCGGTAAAACTTGGCCGCATGCTGTGGCAGAAGTTCGAGAAGCAGTTGATTTTTTGCGTTACTACGCCGCCCAAGTACGCCGTGATTTCAACAACGACACGCACACGGCTTTGGGGCCCGTGGTGTGCATCAGTCCTTGGAATTTTCCGTTGGCAATTTTCATCGGACAGGTCGCTGCTGCCCTGGCTGCAGGCAACCCAGTGTTGGTCAAACCAGCTGAGCAGACCACGGGCGTTGCCGCACTGGCCGTTGAGTTGATGTGGCAAGCGGGTATCCCGAAAGCCGCATTGCAGCTCTTGCCAGGATTGGGCAGAACAGTAGGCAATGCGTTGGTTCAAGATGCACGTGTACAAGGGGTTTTGTTTACAGGCTCCACAGAAACAGCCAAGGTCTTGCAATTGAATTTGTCCAAGCGGTTGAATCGTCATGGGCAAGTGGTGCCCTTGATTGCCGAGACAGGTGGTCAAAACTGCATGGTGGTGGACTCATCAGCGCTGCTAGAGCAAGTGGTGGTGGATGCTGTGGCCTCTGCATTTGAAGCGGCGGGTCAGCGGTGTTCAGCATTGCGCATTTTGTGTGTGCAAGAGGAGGTGGCCGACAGAGCCTTGGAAATGCTCAAAGGTGCCATGGGTGAATTGCGCATGGGAAACCCCGCATTGCTTGAGACCGACATGGGGCCCGTCATCGACGAGCGCGCGCGTGAGGGTGTGGCGGCACATGTGGCCAAACTGGAAGCTGCTGGTCGGCGGGTGCATCGAATTTTTTCTACCCATTCGCAAGTGCCATCGGGTACGTATGTCGTGCCGACTTTGATTGAAATAGACAGCATGCAAGATTTGCAGCGCGAAGTGTTTGGTCCGGTATTGCATGTGCTGCGCTATCGGCGGAAGGAACTGCCGGCATTGTTGGCGCAAATCAACGCTACAGGCTACGCACTCACCTTGGGCGTGCATTCGCGCATCGATGAGACCATTGCGCTGGTCACCGAGGGCACGCATGCCGGCAACACCTATGTGAACCGCAACATGGTGGGGGCCGTGGTGGGTGTGCAGCCGTTTGGCGGAGAAGGCTTATCGGGCACGGGCCCCAAAGCCGGTGGGCCCTTGTACTTGCTCCGATTGCTGTCTGAATGCCCGGAAGATGCAGCCTTGCGCAGTGTTCAAGCCGTGGGTGCGGGTACCTTGGCACCGGTTTCCGAGGCACTACTTGCTTTGCACGCATGGGCTTTGTCTGAAAATCGCCTGACATTGGCGCATCAGTGTGCGCGTTGGTCGGCCTGCAGCCCAGCTGGACTGGAGGCTGCATTGGCTGGGCCAACGGGTGAGCGAAATGTGTACCAAGTCCAAGCGCGCTCACAGGTTCGCTGCTGTGTTGGAACGCAAGACAGTTGGAAAGAAGATCTACTGGCGCAATTGGCCGCAGTGTCGGCAGTCGGGGCAATGGCCGTTGTTGACAATGCGCTAGAGGCATTCGTCGCAACATTGCCTCAAGCTGTGCAAGCCGCAGTGCGGCTGGATGAAAAAATGAGTTTGGGTGCAACGCAAGCTGTGTTGATGCATGCGTCTTCTGCAGAGGTGCTGAAAATGGCGAATCTTTTGGCGAAGCAAGGGGGCGCCTTGGCCACATTGACAGCATTCAAACCCGGCGACCTCGGTATACCGTTGGCACGCTTGGTGCACGAGCGCAGCATCAGTGTCAACACTGCAGCAGCAGGCGGCAATGCCAGTTTGATGACCTTGTAGAGGCATGTCCGCTTGTTGACAGTGCCTGAGGCCTTGCTGCAATAAGATGCCAAATTATTCTTGGCATCAATCCTCTAACAGGCTATCGCACTATGACAACAGAACTCGCAACTTGGTTGGCCGATGAGGCCAGAGTGATGGCCAATTTTAAAGCAAAGGCCGGATATGGCATTGCCGATCGAACACAAATTGCGGGCATGACGGGCCTAGAGATGATGCAGGCCATCTTGCGCGGTGAGTTGCCTGCAGCCCCCATTGCCAAGACCTTGGACTTTTGTTTGGTGCATTTGGAAGAAGGTAAAACCATTTTTCAAGGAACACCTAAGCTAGAACACTTCAACCCTCTGGGCACTGTTCATGGTGGTTGGATAGCCACCCTTTTGGATTCAGCTTTGGGCTGTGCTGTGCACACCAAAATGCCAGTGGGTCGTGCTTATACAACGGCTGAGTTGAGCGTCAACGTCGTACGGGCTGTGACGCTCAAAGTCGAGCGTGTACGGGCTATTGCCGAGGTGCTGCACTGCGGGCGTCAACTGGCCACAGCCCAAGCAAAGTTGGTTGGACCCGATGGCACTTTGTATGCACACGCCACCACCACGTGTTTGGTGTTTGAAATGAAGTGAGTAAGATTCATCGTGCAGCATTGAATTTGGAGATCTAACCCATGAGCATTATTTTGAAACAACCTGTCACAGGGCCAGCCGCCTGGACTGGCAAGGCCATTCAAAACGACACCAACTGGATTGAGCATCTTCAAACTGCAGACATCCAAGCGCTTGACCAAGCCTTGGTCGCACTCAAAGCCAAAGGTCTAGCCTTCCCCAACTTCCAGCAGGAAGACTTCCCCATCGGTCCGGCACTTGTGACTCGACTCGCAGCGCTTTCTGAAGAGTTAGAAAATGGTCGAGGCTTTTCGCTCTGGCGCGGCCTTCCTGTGCATCGCTACAGTGAAGAAGATCTGAAGGCGGTGTATTACGGAATTGGCTTGCACCTGGGCAAGCCTGTGTGTCAAAACCCTCGTGGTGATTTGTTGGGTGAAGTGGCTGCCGTGGGCGACCCTAAAGACATCCGCACCCGGGTGTACCAAACCAATTTGTATTTGCCTTACCACTCTGATCCATCGGATGTGGTGGGCTTGCTGTGTGTGCGCAAAGCCAAACACGGTGGTGTTAGCAGTTTGGTCAGCGTGGCGCGAATCTACAACGAAATTTTAGAAAAGCATCCTGAGTACTTGGGCTTGTTCTACCGAATGTTTTACTTCGAGCATTTGTGTGAACCCGAGCCCAGCCTGTCGCCTATCTTCAGTTATCACAAAGGCAAACTGAGTTGCCGTTATTTGCGCCAGTATTTAGAGCTGGGCTGTGACATCAAAGGTGTGCCCTTGTCCAAGGTAGAAATGGAGGCACTGGATTGTTTTGACCGCACCATGCACTCACCGGAAATTCGCGTGGACATGTTGATGGAGCCTGGCGATCTTCAGTTTGCCAACAACTATGCCGTGCTGCATTCACGCACCGAGTTTGAGGACCATGACGATGTGGCCGTGCGCCGTCGCATGCTGCGCTTGTGGTTGAAGATGCCCAATGCGCGAGAACTGGCGCCAGAGTTTCCGGGGCGAAATGGGTTTCCGCACCCGGTCACCGTTTGACCACCGATTGATCAACGTTTAAGTTGGATTGCGCCAGTTTTTCTCAGCGCTGTCCCACGCACCTAAAGCCTGGAGATCGGGCACCCATGCCAAGCCTGACTTGGCATCGGACGATGCTGCTTCTGGCGTCACCAGCACATCCAGCAGCGCGGGGCGATTGGCCAACGCACGTTGAATGGCGGCGGGCAATGCTTCGGCAGATGTGACGCGCTCACCGTGCATGCCAAATGCACGCGCCATGGCGGCGTGGTCTGCAAACTGCAATTGGGTGCCCACCACTTTGCCATGCGTTTCCAATTGATCTCGCACTTCGATGGCCCAGGCGCCGTTGTTGGCCACCACGATTAGCACGGGGGCTTTGTGTCTGACGGCCGTGTCAATTTCCATGGCGTTGAAACCAAAGGCACCATCGCCAGTGGCCACCACCACGGTTCTCTCGGGCAAGGCTAAGCTGGCCGCGATGCCAAAGGGTGTGCCCACGCCAATACAGCCTAAAGAGCCAGGGTCGAGGTAGGTGGCAGCAGGCAAACCAACGCGTGCAAAGCTGAGGAAATCGCCGCCATCGGCCACCACCACGGCGTCCTCTGGCAATTCGGCACGCAAGGTGGCCAGCAGTTTGTTGGGGTGCATCAGGCCATCGCTGCCGGCTGGCGCCTGCTGCATGCTGGTGACCAATTTGTCGGCCCGTTGGACGTGTTGTTGCCGTACCTGCTTGGCCCATTCATGGTCTGTCTGAGGCGCTCGATTGCCTGCCAGCGCCAGGATGGACTCTAGCGCGCAAGACACACTGGCATGAACTTCTGCGGCGCCTCTGCGGTTGTCGCGCAATTCAGAGGGGCAATCGGCGATGCGCACAAATTTAGCTTCACCAAATACTGCGGGTGAGCCATAGGCCAATTGAAAGTCGAGCTTGCGCCCCAACGTCACCACCACATCGGCCTGCGACATGACCGAGCCGCGCATGGCGGCCACCACCGATGGGTGGTCTTCTGGCACCAGACCACGGCTTTCACCGGTGTCCAAATACAGGGCACCCAGCTTGTCTAGCAATTGGACCAGGGCGTCTCGTGCACCTCTGGCACCGCGACCCGAGATGATCAGGGGGCGCTTGGCATTCCACAGAATTTCCATGGCGGCTTGCGCGGCAGCCAAGTCCGGCAAGATTTTTTGTTTGTCGCGCGGTTGAAAAAATTCGGTCAACTGAACCGCTGGACTGACACGTGCGCGCACAGTGTCCACCGGAAAATCCAAGTACGCAGGCCCTGGCTCGCCGCCATGGCCTAAAGCCCTGGACACGGCCTCATCGAGTTCTTGCAACACCAGATCGGGGTGGCGCACGGTTCGCGCATAGCGGGTGAGGGGTTTGACAAACTCGATGTGCGACATGTCTTGCAAGGCGCCTCGGTTCTCTTGGGCTTGTGGGGGTGTGCCCGACAAGATGAGCACAGATGCGCGGGCCGTGTGAGCGTTGGCAATGCCTGTCATGGCATTGGTAACGCCTGGGCCTGCGGTGACCAGTGCCACACCGATTTGTCCTGTGAGTTCCGAATGGGCATGCGCCATGTACACGGCTGCGCGTTCATCGCGCACATCGATGATCTGGATGCCTTGTGCATCGAGTTGCATCCAGATGGGCATGATGTGCCCGCCGCACAGAGCAAACACACGGTTGACGCCACGGGCTTTGAGAAATTTGGCGATCAATGCTGCCGCGCTGTCAGGTGAAATTTGAGGTGTGGTCATGCGGGTACAGGAAGTCTGTTGAAGGAATGCCGGAAGGTTTGAATCGAGTATTTACATTTTCTCTTGTTAAAGGCATTGGGGCTTTCCCTAGTGAACTCTGAATTCAGAGTTCTGAAATAATAAGGGAAATTCTGACCCCAACCAACGAATACCGCCATGAATTGCTTGATGAACATTTCCGACGCAGTGGCCACCCACGCGCGCCTCACGCCTCACAAAATTGGCGCACGCGATTCCTCGCGCACGCTCACGTTTGCCGATTGGCACGCGCGCGCAACGCAATTGGCCAATGGCTTGTTGGCCTTAGGTTTGAACAAAGGCGACCGGGTGGCCTTGTTGGCCTACAACCGGGTGGAGTGGATGGAGATGTACGCCGGCTTGGCCAGAGCGGGTCTTGTGGCCGTGCCTTTGAACTTTCGGCTGATGACGGGAGAGATTGACTACATCTTGGACCACAGTGGCGCGGTGGCCATGATCGTGCAAGATGAGTTGATAGAGCGGGTTGAGCCCTTGCGCGCCAAATTGAATTTGCCCGAGAAGGTGTTCATTGCTTTGGGCGAACCCAACTTCAAAGGCTGGACTCCGTATGAACAATTGCTGGCCACAGCACCGCTGGACTTGCCGCCAGTGACGGTGGTGCCCACAGACATGAGTGCGCTGATGTACACCTCGGGCACCACGGGGAAACCCAAGGGCGCAATACGCAGCCATGAAGGCAGCTCGCTGATTGCCTTGGCCACCGCATTGGAGATGGGCTTTAAGGCGCAAGACACAGCGCTGTTGGTGATGCCCATGTGCCACGCCAACTCTTTGTATTTCAGTCACACCTTCACCCAATTGGGGGCCACCTGCGTCATTGACGATCGAAAAAGTTTTGACCCAGAGGCTTTGCTGGCCACCTTGGCGGCAGACAAAGTCACCTTCACATCGCTGGTGCCCACGCACTACATCATGATGCTGGGCTTGCCGCCCGAAGTGAAGGCCAAGTACGACGTGTCAGCAGTCGAAAAGCTGATGATCTCGTCTGCGCCTGCCCGCAAAGACACCAAATTGGCCATCTTGTCGCATTTCAAAAATGGCAAGCTGTACGAGTTGTATGGCTCCACCGAAGCGGGATGGGTGACCTTGCTCAGACCCGATGAACAAATTGACCGCTTAGGTTCGGTAGGCCGTGAGTGGGCGGGCTCGGGAGCCATCAAGTTGTTGAACCCTGATGGCGAAGAAGTGAAAGATGGCGAAGTGGGCGAGTTGTTTTCCAAAACGCCTTACGTGTTCGACGGCTATTGGAAAAACCCCGAAAAAACCAAAGAAGCCTTTGCGGGGCAGTGGTGCTCTGTGGGCGACATGGCTTTGCGAGACGCTGATGGCTTCATTCATTTGGTCGATCGCAAAAGCAACATGATCATCAGTGGCGGTGAAAACATTTACCCGTCTGAAGTGGAGGGGGTGTTGGGTGCACACGAAAAAGTGAAGGATGTGGCGGTGCTGGGAGTGCCGCACGACAAATGGGGCGAGGCCGTGATGGCGGTGGTGGTGCTGCATCAGCATGCCCAAGTTTCAGAAGAAGAACTGATCGCTTGGTGCAAAACGCGGATGGCCGGTTACAAACGGCCGCAGTCGATTGTGTTCATTCAAGACGACGAGATGCCGCGCACTGCCACAGGCAAGATTTTGCACCGCGTGCTGCGGCAAAATTTGGCCAAAGCGAGCTCGAAGCCCTAAGGGCCATTAGGGACCGTTAAGGGCAGCCCATTTGCTTGAGATAGACTCTGGCCATCATGAAAGTCATTGCCACGCAACCCAACTTGGTCGATCAGGTGAAAGACGCACTCCTGGCGGAGATTGCCTCTGGAAAAATGAGCCCGGGCGAGCGCATCATTCAAGAGCAAATTGCCCAAGCTTTAGGGGTGTCTAGGCAGCCCGTACAGCAAGCCTTGCTGCTGCTGCGCAATCAAGGCGTGTTGCAAGACGCCCCTGGGCGTGGCTTGATTGTGGCGCCGCTGGATGCCGACCATGTGGCGCACATTTACGAAATGCGCGCTGCCATTGAAGGCATGGCGTGCCGATTGGCTGCTGGCAGCATCAATGAACAAACCATGAAGCAAGGTGAGGCCATCGTGGCACAAGGCCGCAAAGCCGTGGCCAGTGGCGTCATTTCCAAAATGATTGCGGCTGACATCAAGTTCCATGAATTTTTGTACAGCTTGTCTGGCAATCCGCTCATTGGCCCTGCCATGGCCACCCACTTGACCTACACGCAGCGCGTGATGGGCGAAGTGTTGATGGAAGACCAAGAGCCTCGCGACATTTGGGACCAGCACGCCAAGATTCTGGAAGCAATTGGCAAAGGCAAAGCCGATTTGGCCGAAAAATTGGCCAAAGAACATTTGACCCATGCGTCGCATTTCATGGTGTCGAGGCTCAAGGCTTCTTAAGTTCACTGCAACGCGCATGGCTTCTGCCTTCCAAATTTCACAAGGCATGTTTAGCTGATTTGAAATTGTTCTTTGCAAGGGATCACGCCATCATTCAAGCCGTTTGAAAGATGTCCATGACCCTTCGCAGTTATTTGTTTGTTCCCGCCACCCGCATTGAACGCATCGCCAAAGCGCAAGCCAGTGGCGCAGGCGCCGTCATTGTGGACTTGGAAGATGCTGTTGCTGCGCAGGACAAAGATGCCGCGCGCCATGCGCTTGACCATTGGCTGAAAAGCCCAGACGCATTGCCGGTGTACCTTCGCATCAATGCCGTTGACACACCTTGGTACGCCCAAGATTGTGAACTCTGCAAGTTGGACAAGGTGATTGGTGTGGTGGTACCCAAAGCCGAGGACGCTTCACAACTGATGCTTCTCAGCCAGCAATTGGGCGGTAAATCTTTGCTGCCATTGATCGAAACTGCGTTGGGCTTCCATCAGGTCTTGCCTGTGGCCAAGGTGCCAGGGGTTACGCGCTTGATGTTTGGTTCGATTGATTTCAAGAAAGACATGGGCATTTCAGGTGACGATGAAGCGCTGCTGTACTTCCGGTCCCACTTGGTGTTGGCTTCAAAGCTGGCTGGTTTACAAGCCCCCGTGGATGGTGTGACCACCGCCATTGAAGACATGGCCCCAGTCCTTCAAGACGCACAGCGGGCCGCATCGCTGGGCTTTGGCGCTAAGTTGTGCATTCATCCCAAACAAATTGCCGTTGTCGACTCAGCATTTTTGCCCAGTGCACAAGACATCGCATGGGCGCATCGTGTCTTGAAAGCCGCTGCAGACAGCATGGGCGCTGCGGTTGCGCTGGACGGCCAGATGATCGACAAGCCTGTCATCGAGCGCGCGCAATCGATCCTTGCGCGCGCTGAAGTTTAGCGCTTAGACGGTTCGCGCACCGTCGACGGGAAACTCAACACCGCTGATGAACTCGGCCGCATCTGTGGCCAAGAAATGCGCAACTGCCGCCACGTCAGAGGGGCGTGACAGTCGTCCCAAGGGGATGGTGGCGATGAACTTCGCGCGGTTCTCTGGCGTGTCGGGTTGACCCATGAACTGTTGCAGCATGGCGGTCTCGCCAATGACAGGGCAGATGGCATTGACGCGAATGCCACTGCCGCCCAGTTCGACTGCCATCGATTTGCTGAGCAAGTTCACAGCGCCTTTGGAGGCGTTGTACCAGGTCAAGCCTGGCCGTGGGCGGATGCCTGCGGTTGAACCCACATTCAAAATCACACCTTTGCCACGCGCCACCATGTGCGGCACCACGGCTTGGGTCATGAAGTAAATCGATTTCACGTTGACCGCAAACATTTTGTCGAACATGCTTTCTTCAACGTCCAACATCGATTGGTTGTTGTGGGTCATGCCGGCGTTGTTGACCACAATGTCGGGTGCGCCAAACTGCGCGATGCAACTTGCAACCGCTGCATCGATGTGCGCTTTCTTGGACACGTCGCATTCCACAAAATGAGCGTTGGGGCCCAGTTGCTCGGCCAGCGCAGTGCCGGCTTGAATGGCGATGTCGGCCAAAATGACTTTGGCACCTTCCTTCACATACAGCGAGGCAATGGCGGCGCCAAAGCCTGCCGCTGCGCCCGTCACGATGGCGATTTTTCCGTTGAGAGTGGTCATTTGTTTTACGTCGAGAGTTTGAATTAACCGTGGTAGTGCACCAAGGTTTTGCATGAGCTGAGTTCTTCCAGCGCCAACAAACCTTTTTCACGGCCATGACCGCTGCGCTTGGTGCCGCCGAAGGGCAACTCCACGCCACCGCCAGCGCCGTAGCAATTCATGAACACTTGACCCGCTTGAACCGCCTTGGCCACACGCTGCAGACGGCCTGCGTTCTCAGTCCAGACTGCGGCCAGCAAACCGTAGTCGGTGCCATTGGCCAAGGCAATGGCGTCGGCTTCGTCTTCGAAGGGGATGGCAGACAGCACAGGGCCAAAGATTTCTTCGCATGCCAAAGGATGGTTGCGGGGGACAGGGCCAAACAATGTGGGCTTGATGAAGTAGCCTGATGCGCTGACGCCAGGGGCCAAGCTGCCTTCGGCCAACACGGGCACACCACTGTCGCGTGCTTGGTTGATGTAACGGTTCACCCGCGCAAACTGGGCGGGGTTCATCACAGGGCCGCAGTCATGGTCCATCTCGGGTGCACCCACTTTGACTTTGGCAAAGGCTTCTGCCACTTTGGCCACAAAGCTGTCATAGATGGAACGCTGGACCAACAGGCGGCTACCCGCCGTACAAGTTTGGCCTGCGTTTTGCACGATGGCGCGCACAATGATGGGCACCGCGCGCTCAACGTCGACGTCGTCGAACACGATTTGAGGAGACTTGCCACCCAATTCCAACACGCACTTCACAGCGTTCTTGGCAGAGGCTTGTTGCACCAAGGTGCCCACTTCGTTGGAGCCAGTGAAGGAGATGAAATTGATGCCAGGATGGGCGGCCAGTGCGGCACCGGCTTCTTCGCCCAAACCCGTCACCACGTTCAACACACCGGCGGGCAAGCCTGCTTCCAGGGCCAACTCGGCCACGCGCAAGGCCGACAAGCTGGTGTCTTCGGCTGGTTTGAGCACGGTGGCATTGCCCACGGCCAAGGCGGGCGCTACCGTGCGGCCGAGCATTTGTGCGGGATAGTTCCACGGAATGATGTGGGCCGTCACGCCCAAGGGCTCACGAATGAGGCTGACCTGATGGCCGTTCAAAAAGGGAATGACTTCGCCGTGCATTTTGTCGGCGGCGGTGCCATAGAACTCAAAGTAACGGGCCAGAACCTTGATGTCATTGCGTGCGGTGGTGATGGGCTTGCCCGTGTCACGCGCCTCCAGTTGAGCCAACTCTTCTTCGTGGTCAAGAATCTTGTGGGAAATTTTGATCAGCACGCGACCTTTTTCAGTCAGGTTCATCTGACCCCATGGGCCGGACAATGCGGCACGCGCGGCTTTCACAGCCAGGTCGATTTCATGGGCGCCACCGCGGGAGATTTCGTCAAAAACTTGACCGTCGCTGGGGTTGGTGACAGGCAGGCCTCGACCATCTTTGGCGTGAACCCATTGCGCGCCGATCAACATTTTGTGCATGACATTCCTCTTGTTTAAATGAATGGGCAGGACTGTAGGCAAGGCGTGCAGATTTGTGAATTGGAAAGTGGGCAACGGCGTGTTGCGTCAAAAGCAAGCCAGAATTTCTAGGTCGCGATAAAATTTCAGACATGCTGCCCGATATCGACTCCCTGGCGCTTTTTGTCAAAGCGGCCGAAATGCGCAATCTGACGCGCGCTGCCGAGGCCTCGCACATCACTGTGCCGGCGGCCAGTCGGCGCCTGTCTTTGCTAGAGCACCAGTTCAAAGCGCAGTTGTTCGAACGGCATTCACGCGGGCTTCAACTCACGCCCGCGGGTGAGCACCTGTTGAAACATTCGCGCGAGGTGATTGCCACGGTGCAGCACATGCGCGCAGAAATGATCAACTATTCCATGGGCCGCAATTCGGTCTTGCGTGTGCTGGGCAACACGTCGGCCATGGCGCAATTTTTACCCTCCGATGTGGCCTCCTTTCAATCTGCGCATGCCAATGTGCGCGTGATGCTTGAAGAGTCGTGGAGCGATGAAGTGGTGCGCCGTGTGCGTACAGGCGAAGCAGATTTGGGCGTGGTGGTCGACGGGTGTGATGTGCAAGGCTTGTGGGTGCAGCCTTATCGCAATGACCAATTGGCCGCGGTTTTGAAAGCCGACGATGTGCTGAATGCCCAGTCGGTGGAGTTCAGTGAATTGTTAGAGCGCGATTTGATTGGTCTGGAAGCCGGCAGCACATTAACCCGTTTGCTGACCGAAAAAGCCGCGCAGTACATGCACCCCATGGCACTTCGTGTGCAGGTGAGAAGTTTTGAAGCCGTGTGCCGTGCTGTGCAAGCTGAATTGGGCATTGGCATTTTGCCCATGGCTGCAGCGCGAAGTTTCGCGTATGCCATGAAGCTCAAGGTGATCCCCTTGTCTGACAAATGGGCTTTGCGAAAAATGATGATTTGCGTCCGCAGCCACCCTGCATCGCAAACCCCGCTGGGTCAATTGGCCACGCACTTGCAAGCGGTGGCCGCCGACGAAGATTCGTCGGCGCTCTAAGTTGTCAATCGATTGTTAAACAATGCGCGGCATCGTGTCGGCAAATGAGGGCCGTTTGCGCATGGCCTCTGCCAAAGCTTTCAGTGCCGGTGTTTGAGGCAGCCAAGCTTGATCGGCATACCGCAATTGTTGGTAGTCGTACAAGACCACGGCGCAGATGATGTCCAACGTCGGTGCCTTGTCACTGGGGTACTGACCGTTGAAACTCTTGGTAAATTCGTCCAAGCGTTGCTGCGTTTCAATCATGGTGCGACGACGACGCAAGCCCACTGGCGTTTCGTCAAACAAGGCCGGCGCTGTCACTTTGCGGGTAATGATGGTGGTGACCGACGCATCGATGCCCCCCACCGCAATGCCTGCGCGTGACAAAACGCCAGCCGCTGTCTGTGGTGTCCCCAGCAGGCTGGGCCACTGCGGGGCAGGGTAGGTGGCTTCTAGCCATTGCACAATCAACATGCTCTCCGTGAGCGGTGTGCCATCGTCCAAGATGAGACTGGGCACACGCGTGGCGGCGTTGGCTTGACGCAAACGCGCATCGTCTGCCCAGGGGTCTACCAAGGTAGGTTCGATGTGCACGCCTTTTTCGATCAGCGCCACACGGGCAATGCGAACGAAGGGCGAGGTGGTGTTGGCTAGAAGTTGCATCATGACTCCAGTGAAGAATTAGGCGACGGTACCGAGTTGCTTGCTCATGGTCATATTGTCTAACAAAGCCCAGTGGCCAACCAACACGCCGTCTTGAATTTGAAACAAGTCCATCACGTCGATGTCAATTTTGCGTTGGGTGGCAGCCAAGTCGCCAAAGGGGCCGGTGTGGGTGGCTTGTACTTTGAGGCGCACCAACACTTTGTCGCCTTCGGCCACAAAATCAAAGAAAGGCAGTGTCATGTCTGGAAATGCGGGCAACAACACATCGTGCAGCTGGGCCACGCCTTCAGGGCCTTTCACTTGGAAGGGCAGGCCTGGATCGTTGCGCACAAAGTCAGGCGCAATGTGCTTGGCCATCCATGCGGTATCGCGGGCCAAAAAGGCTTTGAAGTAATCGCGGCAGGTTTGTTTGTTTTGTTCTTGAATGGACATGTGAGTCTCCTGAGTTTGGGTGAATTAAGCTTTGGCCAGGGTGTAGCCCAAGCGGGGAAAGTGAACGTGCAGATCGCCTGCTGCGTCGTCATGACGGTGGATCACAATGTTGAAAGCGTCGCATCCAACCAAGGTGCCCAGCACAGGCACACGTGCGTTGTCTTCTGGTGTGACGCTGACCTTGCTGCCTACCGAAATGCCTTCTGGGTTGTTGCCCACTGCAATGTGCGTCACGGGCATGGGTTTGGCGGCTTTGGCCACTTCAAAGGCCTCTTCTGCCGTCATCACGGAATGGGTGCCATGGCCAATGGTCGCAATGCTGTCGTACCAAGGCAAGATGGGGCCCAAGTTGAGCAACGCATCCACCTCGGGCGGACAGTTTTTGCGCAGCAAGAAGATGGTTTGCCAGCAGGCCAAATCGGCTGCACTCAGTTGATCCCCCAAGACATATTTGTGGTCTGTGACGCACTGGGCCAGCCATGCAATTTGCGCGCGCACAAACTGGACATGCTCTTCAAATTGTGGTGCCATGGCGTCTTTGGAAATGTCGATGCCCAAATAGCCTTCTTTGCGGTCTTTGATGAACTCGGGCGGGATGTGCTCGCCAATGAAGTGAACCAACACACCAATGGTGGGCACCCACATTTGACGTTCCCATGCAAAGCCTAGGCCGCGCGCCAAGCCTTCTTGCCCGGCAGGAAACAAACTGGGGCTGGGCTGGAAGCGTTCAAGCGCACCCAGAATGGCATGTGTGTCGCAATAAATGTCGGCACCCAGTTGCAATACAGGCGCGCGACGATAGCCGCCGGTCAAGGGTGTCAGCAAGGGGCGGGGTGGCATGCCGGGAATGTCGACCGACTTCCAGATCAATTGCTTCACACCCAGCGCGGTGCGAATTTTTTCAGAGAAGGTTGAAAACTCGTAGTGATGAAGAATGGGGGTGCTCATGGTGTTTTCCTTTCAGGAGTTTCAGTACATGATGTGACCGCCGTCCACCACAATGGTTTGGCCAGACACAAACGAAGACAAATCAGACAGCAAATACATTGCAGTGCCCACCAAGTCGGTAGGGCGTTGCTCGCGCGAAATGGCACGGGCTTTCAAGAAGCTTTGTTGCCATTCAACAGGGCGATCTTTGGTGGCATCGGTGATGACAAAGCCAGGGGCAATCACGTTCACGCGCACACCAGCGCTGCCGCACTCTTTGGCCAAACCTTTGGTCATGGACAGCACAGCGCCTTTGGTGGCCACGTAGTGCAGGTAGCCTGGTTGACCTGCCACGGCCACCACCGACGAAATGTTCACAATCGAGCCTGCGTTTTGGGCCCGCATGGCGGGCATCACGGCTTTGCAGCACTGCCACACGCCGCGCACATTGACTTGAAAAATGCGTTCCCAAATGGCGGGGTCGATTTCTTCGAACGGGGTCAACTTCACTTCACGGAAGTAGGCCGCGTTGTTCACCAGGCCATCAATACGACCATAGGCTTTCAGGGCTGCATCGGCCATGGCGTTGAGAGACTCTTGGTTAGACACGTCCACTTTGACGCCAATGGCTTTGCCGCCGGCTTGCTGAATGGCTGCCACGGTTTCGTCGGCTGAGTTCATGTCGGCCACCACCAAATTGGCGCCTTGTGCGGCGCAGCTCAAGGCAAAGGCTTGGCCAATGCCAGTGGCACCGCCAGTCACGATGATGGTTTTTTGTTCAAGCAAATTTTGAGTGCTCATGTGTTTTTCTCCGTTGAATAAATTGTTGAAGTGTGTTCAGGGCAGCGTGGTTCAATAAACCACCAGGTCGCCAGCGCAAAAAGAGGGCAACCAAGCCACCAAAAATCACCATGCGCCAGCCTTCTAGCCAGCGTGTGGCTTCGAGCAAGCCCAAGTCAAAGGCTGAGCCGAACAGAGGGCCCAAAGGTGTGGCAAGCCCGCCCAACATGGCGTAGCCCACCGCATGGATGCCCAACATGACATCGAACACAGCAGGCTCGACATAGGTGGCTTGATGGGCATACAGCGCGCCTGCCAACGCGCCAATGCCGCCGGCCCATGTTTGGGTCAGGGTTTGCAAAGACTGAACCGACTCACCTTGAAGTTCGGCCAGTTCTGCGTCCAAACCGGCAGAGCGGATGGCCATGCCTTGTTTGGTTTGGCTGATACTCAGGATGGCAAGCACCAATGCGATCAGCGCCATGGCGTTGAGGGCTAAATAGGATTCTGGTGCCATTTGGTTTTCAAACAACCACCTGATTTCACGAAACCCGTGAACGCCATCGGGACCGATCTCAAACCCATTGGCGTGAGGGATGCGCCAAGTCCAAGCTGACAAAGCCAAGCGGACCAACTCGGCCAGTGCCAAGGTGGCCAGTGCAAAGGGCAGCCCTTTCAAGGCCCGAAGAATTTGCGACAGGATGGCTGCACACAACGCACCTGACCCAAGTGCTGTCAGCAATGCGAGCAACAAAGAGCCGTTCCACATGACCGTCACCACCGATGCGGCATAGGCGCCGATGCCAAAGTAAGCCTGCTGCCCCAGTGAGATACGCCCTGTTTGCAGCACCAGCCAAGCCGACAAACCCATGAGCGACAGAATGACCCACTGGATGTACATGCCTACGCCGGGATCGGTGATGCACAAAGCGTTACTCATGTCGATCTCCCTGCACCAGCCTTTTTCAAGTTAGGCAACTGACTGGCTTGGGTCAACAAAGCCAAAAGCAACAGCGCCCAAGTGGTGGCGTCTCGGCCCAAGGCGCCCCACATGGCCTGTGCGTGTGCTTCTGTGATCCCCAACAGCACAGCACCGCCCAATGCACCTCTCACAGAGCCCAGTCCGCCAATCAGCGCGCAAGTTAGACCTTTGAGCAAGACCCACATGCCAAACATGGGTGTGACTTGGCCGTCCATCGACAATACTGCGCAACTGGAGATGCCGCACAGCACACAAGACAATGCAGTGCCTGCGTAGCGAATGCGCGAAACGTTCAAACCGCACAAATGTGCGGCCACGGGGTCTGATGCCACAGCACGAAGACCCAGGCCAGTTTTTGAGCGCTGAAGCCACCAAGCCATGCAGGCCATCAAGCCCATCGTGATCAAAAACACCGTCATTCGATCGGGGCGAAAGTTGACGACACCCCACTGCACGTTCACCTGAGATGACAGGTCGGGAAAAGGGTGCAGGTGATTGGGCTGAAAGTTCACCGCCAATTGCTCGAGCTGCATCCACAAGGCAAAGCTGGCGGCCAGCAAGCTCGCATCGCGTGCCTCCAAGCCCAGGCCCAATTGATGCTGGCGGCGCGAGACGGCAGAAGCATTTTCTGCATGCGCAAAGCACACCCACTCAACGTAAAAACCAAAGGCGACGGTGCTGGCAATGACAGCCAGCCAGACACCCCCAAAAGGAATGCCCCAGCGCACATGCAGCCACGACCCCACATAGGCTGCCAGCAATGCGGTGGCGCCAAAGGCTAAATTGAGTCTGCGCAACACACCAAAACTGAGTGTCAAGCCCAGAGCGATCAAGGCATAGGGCCCCGCTTCCAGCAGACCGTCTAGTGTGCGTTGCAGAATCTCAGACATGTCGCGCCACGCAAAAGGCTCAGGCCTTGGCGGTATGACCTGCGAGGTAGGCGCGTTGCACCAGATCGTCTTCGGCCAACTGATCGGGTGTGCCCGAGAAGGTCACCTTGCCTTGTTGTAGCAGGTAAAAGTGTTGGGCCACTTTGAGGGCCATGTGCACGTTTTGTTCGACCAAGAAAATGCTGGTGCCTTCTTGGTGCAGCTGACGGATGATGCCAAAAATTTCGGCCACCACTTTGGGTGCCAAGCCCACGGAAGGCTCGTCCATCATCAACAGTCGAGGGCGTGACATGAGGGCACGGCCGAGTGCCAACATCTGTTGTTCACCGCCTGACAAAGTGCCAGCCAATTGATCAATTCGTTCGCGCAGTCTGGGGAAACGGTGCAGTTGCTGTTCGATGTCATTGGCAATGCCATCACGGTCTTTGCGCAAGTACGCCCCAGCCATCAGGTTTTCGCGCACCGTGAGTGCAGGGAACACCAGGCGATTTTCGGGCACCAAGGCCAAGCCGCGCTGCACAATTTGAGAAGGCGTCAGCCCCATGAGACTTTGACCTTCAAACTTGATGCTGCCATGCGTCGGTTTCAAAATGCCGGCCAGGCTCATCATCAAGGTGGTTTTGCCAGCGCCATTGGGGCCCAACAAACAAGTCACTTCATTGGGTTTGGCAGACAAGCTGACTTTGCGCAAGGCTTCAATCTTGCCGTAGCCACAAGCGATTTCTTCAATTTCAAGCATATTCTTTCCTTAGGCTTGCAGGGCTGCTTGCATGAACGCGTCGTCGCTGTCAGAGCCGAGGTAAGCGGCTTGCACTTGAGCGTCTTGTTGCACTTCGTCGGGTTTGCCTTCTGCAATCTTGCGACCAAAATTCAGCACCACCACACGATCACACACCCCCATGACCAGTTCCATGTGATGCTCAATCAGCAAAATGGTTTTGCCCTGGTCTCTGAGTTTGCGAATGCGCTGGTCGAGGTCGTCGATTTCTTCAGCGTTCATGCCAGCGGCGGGTTCATCGAGTAGCAGCAAGGGGGCGCCTGAGATGGCTGCACGTGCCAACTCCAAGCGGCGTTGTTCACCAAAAGCCAAATTAGCGGCCAGGTGATCGCGCTTGTGTTGCAAGCCGCAAAATTCCAAATACGCTTCTGTTTCCAGCTTGCCTTGTGCCGCCGTTGCAAACCAACGGGCTTTGAGTCCTGCCCAACCGGATTCGCGCACCACACGGGCGGCCCACAGGTTTTGCCAAACACTCAGTTGCCCAAACAGCCGAATGTTTTGAAAGGTGCGGGCAATGCCCAAGTTGGCGCGGGCGTGAGGCGGCAGATCTTGAATGTCTTGGCCTTCATAAATCACGCGGCCTGCCGAGGGTTTGTACAAACCCGCCACCAAATTGACCGTGGTGCTTTTGCCAGAGCCGTTGGGACCAATCAGGCCTAAGATTTCTCCGCGGCGAACTTCAAAGTCAATGCCGTCGACCGCTTTGATGCCACCGAAGTGGCGTGCCAGGTTTTCCAGTTTAAGCATGGCGTGTTCCTGTGGAAGGGCCAACGTCCGTTGGGTTCTTTTTGAAATTGAACAATGACAAGCGCAGAGGCGCTGAGATCACGCCGCTGGGGCGAATCAGCATGATGGCCAAAATCATGGCGCCGAACAGCAGGCTGCGCCAGTCGCCTAAGAAGCGCAGGCCTTCAATGAGTACGCCTTGAATGAAGACCACGGCCACCAAGGTACCGAGTAAACTTTTGAGGCCGCCAATGATGGGGTAGGCAATGGCAAATGTGGCCAGCAAAATGGTGAAGTTGCCATGCTCAATGTGGGTTGTGTTGTGGCTGAAAATGCCGCCTGCCAAACCCGCAATGGCGCCACCAATGCCAAAGGCAGACACTTTGGCGGCCGTCAAATTGATGCCCGCGCTTTGCGCTGCCACTTCGTCTTCACCCACGGCGCGCCAAAGCGTGCCAATGCGTGAGCGGTCAAGGAGCCACAAGAACAGCATGACAGCGGCAACAACGCCCCAGATCAAGCTCAAAATTTCATAGCCACTCCAAGCATTGGCTGGGAAGTAGCGAATACCGCCAAAGCCTAAGCCGCCGTCTGGTCCCACCACGCCGTTGGGTGTTTGCACTTGCCACTTCAGGTTAAAAAACACCAAGCGCACAATTTCTGCAAAGGCCGTGGTGGCCACCACCAGCATCAAACCTTTCACACGCAATGCAGGAAAACCAATGGCAATGGCAATGCAACCCGCAAACACGGCAGCCGTGGGCAATGCCCAAGCCAATGGCCAGCCAGCCATGGCCGTTAGCATGCCCGCCACATAGGCGCCAATGGCAAAGAAACCGCCTTGTGCCAAGCTCACTTGGCCCGTGTGCAAAACACACCAAGCAGACAAGCCGAGCAAAGTGTGCACGCCAATCACTTGGAGCAAACCGATATAAAAGTCCATCGCATCCGCTCCGAATCAGTCGCGACCACCCGGGGCTGCAAACAAGCCGTTGGGTCGGAAAACAAGAAAAACAAACAGCATGAGCATCACGTAGATGTCGCGTTCACTCACGCCACGTACAAATTGGAAAAGACTTTCGGCACCGCCCACAATCAGGCCTGCCAAGATGGCGCCAGGAATGCTGCCCAGGCCACCAATCACCGTCACCACCAGCCCTTTGACTGTCAAAGGTAACGTCAGGAGGGGCGACAGCACACCAATGGCCGCGCCGGTCATGGCGCCGGCCGTGCCGCCCAAGAAACCGGCAATCACGAAGGTGGACGCATTGGTTTGGTCCACACTCATGCCGCAAATTTGTGCGGCCACAGGTTGCTGCGCCACAGCGCGCGTGGCCAAACCCAAACGGGTTTTTTCAAGCATGAACTTCAGGCCCACCATGACGGCGCAGCCCAGCAAGAACACAAACAACAAATCGCCCCTGAGGATGAAGGGACCCAGGTTGAACACCGTGTCGGCAAACGCCGCAGGGTAGTTTTGTGGCATGCCTGCTGTGGCGTGAACAATGCTTTCTTCCAGCACCAGCAGCATGCCCACCGTCGACATGAGGGTGGCCAAGGATTGATTCAATGGCAGAAACCGGAAGCACACAAAGTAAACCAGTGCGCCCAGAATGCCACCACAGACTGCTGCCATGAGGTACACCACAGGTGAAGGTGCCACACTCACAATGAGCAAGCTGAGATAAGCTGCGCCTACGGAAGCCGCTGCGTACGAAAGATTGATCTTGTGCATCACGCCAAAGATCAGTGTGAAGCCGATGCCTATGAGTGCATAGGTGGCACCGAACATCACACCGTCCATGAGGGATTGCACCAGATCGAGGAAATCGATCCAGGCCATCTCTGTCTCCGATCAGTTAGGCTTGTGAGCGACTGTCCACTCGCCTTTTTTGGCTTGAACAAACAAGAAAGGTTTGGTCGCTTCGCGGTCTTCGGTGCGACCCACTTTGCCCAGCAAGCCATAGCTTTCTTTCATGCCTGCCAAAGCGTCACGCATCTTCAAGCGGTCGGCTTTGATTGTTTCTGGTTTGGCCATGATCTTGGCTTTTTCGATCAAGTCTTTCAGGGTGTAGATGTTTTCCCACGCTGCGGCATTGTGCAAGTCCATGCTCACGCCTGTGGCTTGCAATGTTTGTGCAGCTTTGCGTGCATCGCCCGTGACAGGTGCAAAACTGGTGGGGATCAGCATACCTTCGGCTTGCGCTGCGCAACCTTGCAAAGTCTCAATGCTGGAAGAGCTGGTCAAGCCCACCAACATTTTGGGTTTCACGCCTTGGCGTTGCATTTCTTTCAGTGCGCCGCAGGTCGTGAAGGGGTGTGCAGAAATCATCACCAAATCGGCTTCAGCGCGGCGCATTTCGCGCACTTGGTTAGAGAAAGTGGTGTCGGCCAACAACCACTCGCTTTGACCTTTGACTTCGAAGCCCGCCTTGGTGGCAAAGTCCTTCATCACGTTGTAGGTGGCGTTGCTGTGCGCAAAGTCTTTCTCGACACCGCCCCAGATGGTTTTGACATCGGGGTGTGTGGCCTTGATCCACTCGAACAAGCTCTTGTACATGTTGGCTTCGCTCGGCACGTTGCGGAAAGCCCATTGCGACATTGCAGCCAAACCACCTTTGGCCGCGACGTCGGTGTACAGCGGGAATTGCAAACCGGTGTCAGTGGCATCACCTACTTTTTTCTGCAAGATGCCAAACACAGGTTCGGCCACGTTGCTGCATGTGGGGCCCACAGCCACAAAACCATCGGATGAAGCGGCAATGCGACGCAAGGCATTGATGCCTTCTTCAGCGGTGCAACGGTCGTCCAAGTATTCAAGGACCATTTTGCCTTTGGTGCCATCGCCCAGTGTCACGCCACCGGCTTTGTTGATTTGGTCCACAGCGGCCTTCATGGCGGCCTCACTGTTCAGACCAAAAATACGAACCACACCACTCTTGGCGCCGAAGCCATAAATTTTGACTTCACGGTTTTGAGCTTGTGACACCGCAGGCATGAGTGCGGCAATCACGGGAACCAAAGCGAGTGCGCTTTTGCGTAAAACTGACATACTTGTCTCCTATCGTTGATTGACAGGGACGTACTGTGACGACAAGTTTTGGGTGTGACAATTTCAATATCATTCACGCTGTGTTGCATCTTTCGCAACATCTGTGTTGTTGTAGCCGCAATACTGAATTCGAATATTTGTAATTCCAGAGTACGCATCTCTTGCTCACAATACGGCTGCACAACGGAACAGCTTTATGACTCAAAACCCACCTCAAACATCTTCAACGACCATTGCAGCACGGCCGTTGGACGGCATTTTGGTTGTTGCACTTGAGCAAGCAGTCGCTGCACCTTATTGCAGCAGCCGATTGGCCGATGCAGGTGCACGTGTGATCAAAATCGAACGTCCCGAAGGTGACTTTGCACGAGGCTATGACCGTGCCGTCAATGGCGAGTCTTCGTACTGGGTTTGGATCAACCGTGGTAAAGAGTCAGTCGCGTTGAACCTTAAAAACGAGGATGACCTGGTCATCGTCAAAAACATGCTGGCCCAAGCGGATGTTCTGATTCAAAACTTGGCGCCAGGCGCCACAGAGCGCTTGGGCATCGGCTCAGAGCAACTTCGCAAGTTGCATCCGCGTCTGATTACTTGCGACATCAGCGGCTATGGTGATGAGGGCAAGTTCTTTGGCTTAAAAGCTTATGACCTCTTGGTTCAGGCTGAAAGTGGCTTGGTGGCGGTCAGTGGTGCGCCTGGTGAATGGGGTCGCATTGGGGTGTCGGTGTGTGACATCACCGCGGGCATGAATGCGCTCATCGGCATTCAGCAAGCCTTGCTCTTGCGCGAGAAAACCGGACAGGGTTCGGGTGTCAAAGTGTCTTTGTTTGGCTCTGCTGCAGAGCTCATGAGCGTGCCTTATTTGCAAGCCCGTTATGGTGGCAAAGCACCCGAGCGCGTGGGATTGAAGCACCCCTCTATTGCGCCCTATGGTGCCTTTACCTGTGCCGATGGTCGCGACATTGTGATCTCCATCCAAAACGAACGCGAGTGGGCAGATTTTTGCAACACCGTGTTGCGTCGTCCCGATTTGTTGGCAGACGAGCGTTGCCAAAACAATGCCACGCGTGTCAAACACCGTGACTTTGTAGATGGCACAGTGGCCAGCATCTTTGACAAGGTGCCCAGTGGCGAGATGATCGATCGATTGACCGAAGCGCAAACCGCGTTTGGTCAGATCAACTCTGTGCACGATTTGATGGTGCATCCGCAGTTGTTGACCAAGCGCATGAAGGTCAATGGCAAAGATGTGGAAGTGCCGGCTTCGCCATGGATGGGACCCTGGGATGCTGCCGTATTTCCAGAGGCACCTGCTTTGAATCAACAGGGCGATCTGATTCGCCAAGAGTTTCAAAAAGCGTCGGCAAAGTAATTCGCTGGGGCCGTCTTTCAGGTGAAACCATAGCGATGAAGGGCCGTTCTTTCCGCAATAATGTGCCGATTGCGCTTCTGAAGTCTTCAGGAGAGTCTGAATGAAACACATTGAGGATTGCCATGAACGCCCCTGTTGAACCTAAAAAATTTGCCTTCTCTCAAAACATCTTGCCAGCCATCCAAGACATGGCCAAAGAGATGGTGGAGGTGCGCCACCAAATTCATGCCCACCCCGAACTGGCATTTGAAGAACATGCCACCAGCGACATGGTGGCGGCTCGCCTGAAAGAGTGGGGCTATGAAGTGCACCGAGGCTTGGCGGGCACTGGCGTGGTGGGCACCCTCAAGCGGGGTAACGGCAAGATGCGATTGGGTATTCGCGCCGACATGGACGCGCTTCCAATTCAAGAGACCACAGGCTTGCCCTATGCCAGTCAATTGCCCGGCAAGATGCACGCCTGTGGCCACGATGGCCACACTGCCATTTTGTTGGCTGCCGCACGCAGCATTGCGCAAGACCCTCAATTTGACGGCACTTTGAATTTGATTTTCCAGCCCGCCGAAGAAGGTTTGGGTGGTGGCCGTGTGATGGTGGAGCAAGGCTTGTTCAAACTGTTTCCATGCGATGCCATCTTCGCATTG
>JACCDQ010307967.1_pt1 | contig 29053 bp, 28 predicted proteins | sample 7446031 | NCBI WGS metagenome assembly JACCDQ01 (sample SAMN15323442, study PRJNA562643) | freshwater metagenome | isolation source: river surface water | place: USA:Blue River Watershed | collected 2017-08-17 | reverse complement strand
TCATATCTTCGGCACCTAACCGTCGAACGCGGCATGTCGAAAAACACCATTGCCGCATACCGCCGCGACCTAAATCGCTATGAACAATTTTTGACCGAACGCGGTATCGACTCGGTTGAAACCATCTAGAGCTAATCGTCGGCGATTTCGGCATCGCGCTGACGGCCAAGTGGGGTCTTGCGGCCACCAGTGTTGCACGAGTTTTAAGCGGCGTACGAGGTTTTCACCGCTATCTGATGATCGAGGGCGTTACCGCCAACGACAATGCGGCGAGAGTGAAGCCGCCAAAACCTCCGCGGCGGCTACCCAAAGCCATTACCGTAGCGCAAATCGAGGCATTGCTCGCGAGCAGTGGGCCAGAGGCTACAGATGAAGACGCAATGGCCCTTGACCCGATCAAAGTTCGCGACCGCGCCATTCTCGAACTTTTGTATGCCACCGGCGCTCGTGTTAGCGAAGTAGTTTCGCTTGATGTCGACGACCTGGTTGACCAAACCATGGTGCGTTTGTTCGGTAAGGGCTCGAAAGAGCGAATTGTTCCGGTCGGCTCATATGCCCAGCGCGCGGTCGAGGCCTACCTCGTGAGGGTAAGGCCCGTGCTCGCCAAGCTGGGCAAAGGCACACCTGCGGTTTTCCTCAACCAACGTGGTTCGAGATTGAGCCGTCAGAGCGTTTGGCAAATCATCTCGGATGCTGCCGCCAAGGCGAAACTGTCGACCGAGGTTTCACCGCACACCCTCAGACACAGTTTTGCCACTCACCTGCTCGAGGGTGGGGCCGACGTTCGTGTGGTGCAAGAACTACTCGGGCACTCCTCGGTAGCCACAACGCAGATTTATACGCTGATAACTGTCGACGCGTTGCGCGAGGTCTATTCGACCGCTCATCCGCGTGCGCGGCGGTAGGCTATAGGCAACCAAATAAGCGCGAAACGGAGGCAACATGGCTACCAAGAAAAGTTCAGACACCCGTTTTGCCACACCCAAGCCGTTGAGCACGCACGGCCCGGCTCGAATCATCGCGATGTGCAACCAAAAGGGTGGAGTTGGCAAGACAACGACTGCCATCAACATGTCTGCTGCACTTGTTGAATACGGTCGCAAAGTGCTTTTGGTTGACTATGACCCGCAGGGAGCCCTATCTGCCGGCCTTGGAATCATCGCCCACGATGACCTAACCATTTATGACCTGATGCTCGATTCGAGCATTGACCCAAAAACCGCCATCAAGCACACCGCGATTGACGGCCTAGACGTAATTCCAGCCAACATCGAACTTTCAGCAGCTGAGATGAAGTTGGTTAACGAGTTTTCTCGCGAGAATATTTTGGCGCGCATCCTCAAGCGAGTATCAGCCGACTACGACCTAATCGTTATCGACTGCCAGCCTTCACTTGGTCTACTGACCGTGAACGCACTTACCGCGGCACACGGCGTGATCATTCCTTTGGCTAGCGAGTTTTTTGCTCTTCGCGGTGTAGCGATTCTCGAAGACATCGTGAAAAAGGTCCAGGAAACCACCAACCAGACCCTGGTTCTAGATGGCGTTCTTGCGACCATGTACGACCCAAGAACCCTTCACTCACGTGAGGTTCTCGACCGTCTGCGCGACCATTTTGGCGACAAGCTGTTCAAGTCGGTCATCAACCGAACCGTCAAGTTCCCAGACGCGACCGTCGCCGCCGAGCCAATCACGTCTTTCGCTTCTGACTCAGACGCTGCCGAGGCATATCGCACCGTAGCAAGGGAGCTTGTCGCTCGTGGCTACGCTCCGTAACCCGGAGTTAGACGAGGCTTCAGAGAAGGGCAGCGCATTTGCGGTTAGCCTGGGCAACTTTGAAGGCCCGTTTGACCTATTGCTAAGTCTCATCTCGAAACACGAGATGGACATCACCGAAATCACTCTGTCTAAAGTCACCGACGAGTTCATCTCTTATCTGAAGCAACTCGATGACGAAGAAGAGCTCGAGCAGGCATCCGAGTTTTTGGTTATTGCCGCAACGTTGCTCGACCTGAAAATCGCTGGCCTATTGCCTCGTGGCGAGGTGGTCGATGCAGAAGATGTAGCGCTGCTCGAAGCACGTGACCTGTTGTTTGCGCGTCTACTTCAGTACCGCGCCTTCAAAGAAATCTCTACCTGGTTCAATACCTCGCTAAATCTAGAGGGCTCTCGAGTCGCGCGCGATGTGCGCATGGAAGAACGCTTCAGAAACCAACAGCCTGAACTCGTTTGGAACATTGAACTTGCCGAGTTTGCAGCCCTTGCCGAAGCGACGCTGACCCCTCGTGAGGTTCCGTCGGTTGGACTTACCCACCTTCACGCCGCTCGCGTCAGCATTCGCGAGCAGGCCACCTATGTGGTCGACGCACTTCGCAAGGCGACAAAGATTTCGTTCTTTGATTTGATCAAGGATGTCTCAGACCGCGCCATCGTGGTGGCTAGGTTCCTTTCGATTCTTGAGCTCTATCGCCTTGGCGCGGTTGGGTTCAGCCAAGACACACCGCTCGGCGACCTGCAGGTTTCTTGGCGTGACGCAAACTTCGATGATGAAAAACTGGCAACTCTAGGAGCCGACTATGACTCTTGATTCGACTCAAGACCAAACCATCAACCAGCCTGACTCGCTCAGCGACGCTGAACTGCGCGCTGGCGTAGAGGCCGTGCTCATGATTACCGACGCACCGGTGTCGCTAGTTGCTCTTGCGACCGCTCTTGAGCAGCCGGTGAATGTGATTCGCGAGGCCGTGATTGCGTTGCGCGACGATTACGACGGTGCTGCATCCGGCTCACCTCGAGGCTTTGAGCTTCGCGAGGTTGGCGGCGGATGGCGCATCTTTGTGCGTCAAGAGTTTGACTGGGCCGTGAAACTATTCGTAGCGAATGAAAACCCAACCAAGCTGAGCCAAGCGGCGCTCGAAACCCTTGCGGTTATTGCGTACAAACAGCCAATTTCGCGCGGCCAGGTGGCCAGCATCCGCGCAGTGAATGTTGATTCGGTGGTGAAAACGTTGCTGAGCCGAGGTCTCATTACCGAGCTTTACACCGACAGCGAGACAGGTGCGGTGCACTTCGGTACCACCGCCCTAATGCTCGAACTCCTAGGAATCAACTCGCTTGACGAGCTACCTCCGATTAGCCCGTACCTTCCTGGTGCAGATAGCGATTTTGATGAGTAATCCAGAAGAAACAGAAGTTGTAAACGAAGAGGTTCGACTGCAGAAGGCCCTCGCGGCTGCTGGCGTTGCCTCACGCCGTGCGTGTGAAGAGCTTATTGTCAAGGGTCAAGTGAAGGTCAACGGCAAATTGGTTACTGAACTGGGATCGAGAGTCAACCCAGCGGTTGATAAGGTCACCGTTCGAGGTGTGCCGGTGCAGTTCGACACCACTCGCGTTTACCTGCTCTTGAACAAGCCAGCCGGAATCATTTCGACCATGGCCGATGAAGAAGGTCGCCCAGACCTGAGCTCGTTTGTCACCGACTACGACCGCGTGTTCAACATTGGTCGACTTGACGCCGAAACTACCGGGTTGCTCTTGTTGACCAACGATGGTGAACTGGCCAATCAGCTATCGCACCCCTCGTTTGGCGTTGAAAAAACCTACATCGCTCGCGTGGTCGGTGAGGTTACACCGATGACCATTCACAAGCTGATGAGCGGGTTTGAACTCGAAGACGGTTTCATCAAGGCCGACCGTGCGCGCGTTATCGACATTTCAAAAGGTCACAGCCTGGTTGAAATCGTGCTGCACTCGGGCCGAAACCGAATCGTTCGACGCATGCTCGAAAACGTTGGCCACCCTGTCGTCGGCCTGGTTCGAAAGCAGTTCGGCCCGATTCACCTCGGCACGCTAAAGCAGGGGCACATTCGCCAACTCAATAAAATGGAAATAGGTGCCCTGCTCAAAGCCGCGACAGGCAAACCGAGCCGTCCACCACGGCCTTCCAAGAAAAGAGCCTAACCTTGCCGATTCGAGCCATTCGAGGTGCCATTCAACTCGACACCGATGAACGCGAACACCTGTTGCGTTCAACTGCCGAGCTGATTTCAAAAACTTTGCACGCCAATGGCATCGACTCGTCACAACTGATTTCAATCTTGTTCACGGCAACTCCAGACATCACCTCAGAGTTTCCTGCACTGGCGGCTCGAGAGCTTGGCCTCGGGGATGTTCCGCTCATGTGCTTCGTCGAAATGAACGTTCAGCACGCCATGCCGCGGGTCATTCGTCTCATGATTCACGCCGACATCAATAAAGCCCGCGGCGAGATTCAGCACGTTTATCTTCGTGGTGCGACAGCTCTTCGTTTGGATCTAGCGCAGTGAATCGAGTAACCGGATCGGTTCGAATTGTTGGTGCCGGTCTGATTGGCACCAGCATTGGCTTGGCGTTGAAGAAAATCGGCGTGGATGTCTCGATCGACGATGTTTCGCCGGCTAATCAACGCCTCGCCATCGATTACGGTGCCGGTCGCAAACCAGCGGCGACAGACGAACCCGCACTCATTGTGGTTTGTGTGCCGCCAGATGTTACTGCCCGCACGGTTCTCGCAGAACTGCGGGCCTACCCGAACGCAGTAGTGACCGATGTTGCTTCTGTGAAAAACAGCGTTCTCGCAGAGTTGACAGCCGCCGAAGCGCCGTTGTCTCGCTACGTTGGCTCGCACCCGATGGCTGGACGCGAGCGCGGGGGAGCGTTGGCCGGTCGAGCCGACCTGTTCTTTGGTCGCCCCTGGGTAATTTGCGCAAGCCCTGAAAGCGCGACGTCGTCGAACTTGCTCGTCGAGCAGCTGGTTCTTGATCTGGGCGGTGTGCCGGCTCGACTAACTGCAGCAGACCACGACCGTGCCGTGGCTATGGTTTCTCACCTTCCACAGCTCGTTTCTTCGCTGCTAGCAGCGCAGCTGAACCGAGCCGAGTCAAGTGACTTAGCTCTGTCGGGTCAAGGTTTGCGTGACACTACCCGCATCGCAGCCAGCGATGCAAAGCTCTGGATGCAGATTTTGGGCGGGAACATCGCTGATGTGAAGACGGTGCTGCAAGGCTTCGCTGAAGATTTGGGTCGAGTCATCAAATCGTTCGACAATCTCGACGCGCCAGGAGCACTAAGCGAACTGGGCGACGTGCTTTTGGCTGGAAACCGTGGTGTTGCACTGATACCAGGCAAGCACGGTAGTGCCGCAACCAACTACGCCCAGGTGGTCGTGATGATTGACGACAAACCGGGGCAAATGGCCAAGCTGCTCACCGAAATTGGTGAGATCGGCATCAACCTCGAAGACCTAAAGCTAGAACACTCGCCAGGGGCAGAAATTGGTTTGGTTGAACTATTTGTGCTGCCAGAGGTCGAAAGCTCTCTCGTGGCTGCCCTCACCGAGCGCGGCTGGAGGCTGGCCGGCTAATGACTGAGATTATTGCGATTGACGGCCCGGCCGGGTCGGGCAAGTCGAGTGTCTCAAAACAAGTGGCACGCGAACTCGGCTTCGGCTACCTAGACACGGGCGCCGCATACCGAGCCCTAGCGCTTGCGGTGATGAACGCCTGGGTGCCAAAGGTGGTTGAAGGCGAGAGCGCCGAGGAGAGCATCCGAGCATTTGAGTATTCGATCTCGCTAAACCCCGATGATTTTTGGGTGAAAGTTGGCGACGAAGACGTCACCGAAGCCATTCGATCGAGCGATGTTGCCGAAAACGTGAGCACTGTTGCAAAGCATCCAGAAGTTCGTGCCTTCATGAAAACCCTCACTCGCAGCCTCGTCGAAGCCTCTGGGATGCCCGGGGTGGTTGTCGAGGGTCGTGACATCACAACCGTGGTCGCACCCGATGCAAAAAATCGCATACTGCTAACTGCCGCCGAAGAAGTTAGACTTAGAAGACGTTCCGCAGAGCTCTCACCAGAGGCCGCGAAGAACGTCGAGCGTCAGGTTTCTCAACGAGATGCGCAAGACGCCAAAGTAGTTGACTTTATGACTCCCGCACCGGGTGTCGCCCTCGTGGACTCCACCGAATTGAACTTCGAGCAAACTGTTGCTGCCGTTCTGTCGGTCGTTCGCGACTAACTAGGAGTAAGAAAAGTGTCTGAAGAAGATTTCGTAGCCGATCCGGTTGATCCGGCGTTTCTTCAGCGTTTGAGCGAACTCAGCTCAGAAGAAGAACAAGCTCGCGAGCGTGCGCTTCGTGTGGGGCTAGAAGAATACGAACTAGACGACGAAGACTTTGACGTCTTGGCCGCACTCGACGAAGCAACCGATGGTCCAATCTATTTGCCAGCCCTTCCGGTTTTGGCAATTGTCGGTAGACCAAACGTTGGTAAATCTGCATTGGTAAATCGAATTCTCGGTCGCCGCGAAGCAGTGGTTGAAGACAAGCCAGGCGTTACGCGCGACCGAATTTCTTACAAAGCAGAATGGAACGAACGCAAGTTCACCCTCGTCGACACCGGCGGTTGGGAGCCAGACGCCAAGGGAATCGATCTATCTGTCGCCGTTCAGGCCGAAATTGCCGTAGAGCTTGCAGACGCAGTGCTTTTCGTAGTTGACGCAACCGTTGGAGCAACCTCGACCGATGAGCGCGTTGTCAAGATGCTGCGCGCCAGCAAGAAGCCTGTGATTTTGGTCGGCAACAAGATTGACGACTCACGCCAAGAGCCTGAGGCCGCCGGTCTTTGGTCGCTTGGCTTGGGTGAGCCATACCCAGTTTCTGCTCTGCACGGACGAGGCGTGGCCGACATGCTCGATGCCGCCATGAAAGTTTTGCCAAAGATCAGCAACGTGGCCAAGCAAGAAGTTGGCGGACCTCGCCGCGTGGCCTTGATTGGTCGCCCAAACGTGGGCAAGTCGTCGCTGCTAAACAAGGCTGTCGGTAGTGAGCGAGCAGTAGTCAACGAACTAGCTGGTACCACACGTGACCCAATTGACGAGCAGGTTGAGATTGCCGGAAAGGTCTGGCGCTTTGTCGACACAGCCGGCATCAGACGCCGCAAGCATCTCGCACAAGGCGCAGACTTCTATGCGTCACTGAGAACCGCAGCGGCTCTCGAACGCGCTGAAGTTGCCACCGTTCTTCTCGACGTGACCCAGCCGATTTCTGAAGCTGACATTCGCATCATCGACATGGTTCTAGAATCTGGCCGCGCTCTCGTTCTCGCCTTCAACAAGTGGGATCTTCTCGAAGACGAGCGTCGTCGCTACCTCGAGCGTGAAATCGAGCAAGACCTAGCGCACGTCGACTGGGCTCCGCGTGTCAACATTTCAGCCAAGACCGGGCGCCACCTAGAAAAGCTGGTACCTGCCCTCGAAGTTGCTCTCGATTCCTGGGATCAGCGCATTGCCACCGGCAAGCTAAACGCCTTTATCTCAGAACTGGTTGCCGAGAACCCTCACCCGGTTCGTGGTGGAAAGCAGCCGCGCATCCTCTTCGCAACTCAGGCAAGCTCACGCCCGCCTAAGTTTGTGTTATTCACCACCGGGTTCCTTGACCCTGGATATCGTCGTTTCATCGCTAGAAGACTTCGCGAAACCTACGGTTTTGAAGGTACTCCGATCGAAGTCTCAATGCGCGTTCGCGAAAAACGCAAGCGTACTTAGTAGCGTCTAAACTTTTTCTCGGTGGTCTAACACCAACGGGCTATAGCGCAGCTTGGTAGCGCACTTGTCTGGGGGACAAGGGGTCGCCGGTTCAAATCCGGCTAGCCCGACAATAGGCATAAACTTCTCACTATGGTCGAACAAAAATCACTACTTCAAGAGCTGAAGACCATACCCAACATGCTCAGTCTCTTGAGGCTGGCGCTCGTGCCAGTGTTTCTGCTGCTTGTCTTGAGCGAGCAGGAGGGTTTGGCACTGATCACCCTTATCGTTGCGTCGGCAACCGACTATCTTGATGGCTTTCTGGCCCGCAAACTCAACCAAACCACTCGCCTTGGAGCGCTCTTAGACCCAGCCGCTGACCGACTCTACATTCTTGCCACGCTGATTGGATTGGCAGTTACCGGCAACATTCCGGTTTGGCTGCCGTTCGTCATTATTGGCAGGGATGTTCTACTCGCGATCACCGTTCCTGTACTCGCCAAATACGGCTATGGTCCGTTGCCAGTTCACTACCTTGGAAAAGCGGGCACCTTTGCACTCCTCTATGCCTTTCCACTTTTGCTTCTGGCGCAGGTCTGGCAAGACGCACAGTTTGTGATTTTGCCGCTGTCTTGGGCCTTCGCAATCTGGGGCATTGGTCTTTACTGGTGGTCAGGCGTACTATACGTGAAGCAGGTTTTTTCTGTGGTTTTCGAGGCCAGAAAAACCTATTAGGCTAATCAAAATAAGGAGGGAGTTCTAACTATGTCAAACCAGCATTTCGACGAAAACGAAGTCGAATCGACACAGCGATTTGGCAACGACCTCCTTCCCGAAGACGAATCTGGGCTGAACTCAGAAGAGCACAGTGCAATCAACGCACTCCCGTCGGGTCACGCACTTTTGATTGTGAAACGCGGTTATGAAGAGGGCTCTCGCTTTCTTCTCGACTCAGATTTAGCAACTGCTGGACGTCACCCGAACGCAGACATTTTTCTTGACGACGTAACGGTTTCGCGCAAGCACGCGGAATTCGTTCGAAACGGCAAAACCTTCTCGGTCAAAGACCTTGCCTCATTGAATGGCACCTATCACAACGGCAAGCGCGTAGATGAAATTGCGCTAACCGACGGTGACGAAGTTCAGGTGGGCAAGTTCAAGCTGACTTTCTTTGCAGCGAAGGCAGATAAGTAAGCCATGGCTCAAGTTGCTCAAGTCACCTCAATCAACGCGCGTTCGGCAAAACTGCTGACCATCGGCCAAGTGCTATCACTTCTGCAGCCAAACTTTCCAGATCTGTCTCCTTCGAAGCTTCGCTTTCTTGAAGAGCAAAAACTAGTTTTCCCGCAAAGAACCGAATCTGGTTACCGAAAGTACACCGAGCAAGATGTCGAGCGAGTGAAGATTGCGCTTGAACTTCAGCGAGACAAGTACCTACCACTGAAGGTCATCCGTCAGTACCTTTCTGACATCGATGAGGGCAAGACCCCAACTTTGCCTGGAACCAATGCAACAGTCACCGACCACCTACGTCAGGCTCCAACTAAAAAGTTCACTGAACTTGAGTTGATTGCAGAAACCGCGATTACGCCGGCTTTGATCGAGGATGCTCGCCAGGTTGGCCTTCTCACTGAAGCCCCGTATGTCGCGGCCGATGTTGAAATCGCCAAAGCTATCGTTCACCTACAGCGCTTCGGTATCGCTCCTCGCCACCTTCGTGGAATCAAAGCGGCGGCAGACCGTGAAATCGGCATCATTGAGGGCGTAGTCGCTCCGGTTTTGGCCAAGCACGACACGGCTAGCCGTTCCAGAGCAGCGCACTATGCGCTCGAGATTTCTAACCAATTCGCAGCTATTCACTCGGAATTGGTGCGCTCAGTCATCTCGAAGATGGACCAGTAGCAAACCGCGACACGCCGAACCTTGAAATTAACGGGTGTTTAGGCTTGCCTTAGCGAACAATTAAACCTGTACTTGAACCTGAAGGAGAGCGATGTCAGCAGACGACACCCAGCCTCAGGCCGACTACACCCAGGACATGTTGTTCACCGAGGGCCTTCCTGCGCTCGACCCGAAGCTCGGTTACCGAGGAATCCCGGCTGCATCAGCCGCAGGCATTTCGTATCGTCAGCTCGACTATTGGGACCGCACGGGCTTGGTTCAACCAACCGTGCGCCACGCGTCAGGCTCTGGTTCTCAGCGCCTCTACGCATTTCGCGACATCCTCGTTTTGAAATTGGTCAAGCGCTTGCTCGACACTGGAGTATCGCTGCAGCAGATTCGCCTAGCCGTTGACCAGTTGCGCGCAGCAGGTTTTGGAGACCTTGCCAAGATCACTCTGATGTCTGACGGCGCTCGAGTTTACCTATGCACCACCCAAGACGAAGTTATCGACCTCGTCGGTCGCGGTCAGGGTGTTTTTGGAATTGCGGTTGGTCGTGTGCTTCGCGAAGTTGAGGCGACCCTGGTCAACATGACCCCGTCTTCACTCGAAGACATTGACGAGCTTGCTGCTCGTCGAAGCGCAAAACGCGCCGTTTAGTCTGAAGAGCCTGCGCCGTCTGAGCCTGAGCTAGAGTCACTGACCTCTGTCGCAACATCCGCGCTTAAATCACTATTAGCATCGTCGTTGTCAGCGTTTGATATCAGATCGCCGAGTGGGTCATTCTTCGGTTTATCTTCACCGTCGTAATCGCTTCCCATCAGCACTGCCAAAGGTGAAGCTTCGATTCCTTTGCCTCGCTTGAGTTTCATGCGGCGCTTCTCTTTGCGGTTGCGACGTGACTTTTCGTAATCTTCGTCGTACACACGTTCGGTGAGATCGAGCATCAGAGCGTCAAGCACGTGATCAAAAGAGGCTGCGATCGACGCCGCGGTGTCGCCTGGCCAAGAGTGAATAGGCATCGCTGCACCCTGGGCCTGCTGCATGGTCGACTTTTCTTCGAACAGCTGTGGTAGTAGCTTGCCCGGGTATTTCTCGTTCAGCTCGGCGACGCGAAACTGGTGTTCTTTGCTGAGCGGCTTGTAGCGGTTCACGACTACGCCGAAAATCTTGAGTCGTCGCGTGATGGCCTTGCGAAGTTCGTTTACTGCGCGGATGCTGCGCTCTGCCGCCACAACCGAGAACAGGCTCGGCTCGGTGACAATCAGAATGCGATCTGAGGTAACCCATGCGGTTTTGGTGAGCCCATTGATTGAGGGGGGAGTGTCAATGATCACTAGGTCGTAGTCGGCCTCGATGCGCGCCAACGCTTCTTCTAGCTTCCATAATTCGCGAACCGAAGGGCTAGGTGAATCAGCCTGTTGAACCTTGGGGCTACCCACCATGACATCGATTTTTGTGGAGTGAATTTTTGCCCAAGTACTAGATACGATTGCTTTATGCACAACGTTGTGTTTGGGCGATTTCAAAACGTCGGCACAAGTCTCGTTGAACTCCCCAATGGCGCCTAAACCGGTAGTTGCATCGCACTGAGGGTCGAGGTCGATCACGAGAGTGCGAAGACCGCGAGCCGAAGCCGCAGAAGCCATACCTAAGGCAACTGTGGTCTTTCCGACTCCTCCCTTGAGGGAGCTGACGCTGAGAACATACACGTCTATAGGCTACCTTTTTATAAACGCCATAACACCCAAGACCCTCAGCAAAACTAGGACTAGATGTTCAAGAAAATCCTTGTCGCCAACCGTGGTGAGATTGCTATTCGCGCTTTCCGCGCCGCTTATGAGCTGGGTGCTGCAACGGTTGCAGTTTTTCCTTATGAAGATAGAAACTCCAGCCATCGACTCAAGGCTGATGAGGCATACCAAATCGGAACAGAGGGTCACCCTGTTCGTGCCTATCTTGACGTCTCAGAAATCATCCGTGTTGCCAAAGAATCCGGTGCCGACGCGATCTACCCTGGTTACGGTTTTCTCTCAGAGAACCCAGAGCTTGCCGAGGCTGCCGCAGCAAATGGCATCACATTTATCGGCCCGAAGGCTGATGTCCTTGAACTAGCCGGAAACAAGGTCAACGCCAAAGAAGCTGCCATCGCGTCCGGTGTACCTGTTCTTGCCTCTTCACCGTCTTCGTCAAACGTCACCGAGTTGCTTGCTCAAGGTGATTCGATCGGATTCCCGCTTTTCGTGAAAGCCGTGGCCGGTGGTGGTGGTCGTGGAATGCGTCGCGTAAACGAAGCCTCTGGCCTAGCTGCAGCTCTTGCCGAGGCGATGCGTGAAGCCGATGCAGCCTTTGGCGACCCTCGAGTTTTTCTTGAGCAGGCCGTCTTACGCCCACGTCACATCGAGGTTCAGATTCTTGCCGATGGAGCCGGAAATGTGGTGCACCTGTTCGAGCGTGACTGCTCGGTTCAACGCCGTAACCAAAAGGTTGTCGAGATTGCACCTGCTCCGCTGATCGATGAAGAACTGCGCCAAGCGCTTTATCGAGATGCTGTTGCGTTTGCTAAGCAGATTGGCTACTCAAACGCCGGAACAGTTGAATTCTTGATCGATACCGTGGGGCCAAATGCCGGCAAGCACGTGTTTATCGAGATGAACCCACGAATTCAGGTTGAGCACACCGTTTCTGAAGAAATCACCGACATTGACTTGGTGCAGAGCCAGATGCGTATTGCCTCTGGCGAAACGCTGCCAGAGCTTGGCCTTACTCAAGACACCATCAAGATGCATGGTTTTGCCCTGCAGTGTCGCATCACCACCGAAGACCCTGCCGCCGGCTTTAGGCCAGACACAGGAAAAATCACCACCTACCGCTCACCCGGTGGTGCCGGTATTCGCCTAGATGGCGGAACCATTGCTGCCGGTAGCGAGGTCAGCCCACACTTTGACTCGCTCCTTGTGAAACTCATCGCCAAGGGCAAAGACTTTCCAACTGCCGTGATTCGAGCAAGACGCGCGCTCGCCGAGTTCCGCATCCGCGGTGTTTCTACCAACATTTCGTTCTTGCAAGCAGTGATGAACGACGAAACCTTCGCCAGTGGTGACCTGAGCACATCGTTCATCGACGAGCGCCCGCAGCTGTTCACCGCAGCTCCTTCGCTTGACCGCGGAACCAAGATTCTGACCTGGCTTGCAGACGTGACGGTAAACCAGCCGTACGGCCCTCGCAATGGTCGAATTTCGCCGACTTTGAAACTGCCCGAACTAGACCTAACCGTGCCTGCGCCGGCTGGCTCACGTCAGGCTCTGCTCGAGCTTGGCCCAAAGAAGTTCGCTCAACAACTTCGTCAGGCTACGGCCGTGGCAATCACCGACACCACTTTCAGGGATGCACACCAGTCGCTGCTCGCAACTCGCGTGCGCGGGCGTGATCTGGTTCAGGTTGCACCTTACGTGGCGCGTCTAACCCCTCAGTTGCTTTCTGTGGAGGCCTGGGGAGGGGCAACCTACGACGTAGCCCTGCGCTTTTTAGGTGAAGACCCGTGGGAGCGCCTTGCCGCACTGAGAACCGCTCTGCCCAACCTCTGCATTCAAATGCTGCTTCGTGGTCGCAACACCGTTGGCTATACGCCTTACCCAACCGAGGTGACCGACGCCTTCGTCAAAGAGGCTGCTGCCACCGGCGTAGACATTTTCAGAATCTTTGATGCGCTAAACGATGTCAGTCAGATGAAGCCGGCCATCGACGCTGTGCTGCGAACCGAAACAGCGCTCGCCGAAGTCGGCCTTTGCTACACCGGCGACCTTCTAGACCCAGCCGAAACCCTTTACACACTCGACTACTACCTCGAGTTGGCTCAGCAGATCGTTGACGCGGGTGCGCACATCCTTGCCATTAAAGACATGGCGGGCCTATTGCGCCCAGCAGCCGCTGCAAAGCTCGTCAAGGCGCTGCGCGAGCGTTTCGACCTTCCGGTTCACTTGCACACCCATGACACCGCTGGCGGTCAGCTAGCGACCCTTATGGCCGCTATTGACGCTGGGGTAGACGCGGTTGACGTGGCATCGGCTCCGATGGCTGGCACCACTAGCCAGCCGTCAGCATCGGCTTTGGTTGCGGCTCTTGCGCACACCGAGCGTGACAGCGGCATTCCACTCGACTCGGTAACTGCACTAGAGCCTTACTGGGAGGCAGTGCGTCAGGTTTACGCACCGTTCGAATCGGGGCTTCCAGGCCCAACCGGCCGCGTTTACAAACACGAGATTCCGGGAGGTCAGCTTTCGAACCTTCGTCAGCAGGCAATCGCACTTGGTCTAGGTCACCAGTTTGAAAAGGTCGAAGACATGTATGCGGCAGCAAACCGCATTCTCGGACGCCCAACCAAGGTGACACCGTCGTCGAAGGTGGTTGGTGACCTCGCCCTGCACCTAGTTGCAGTAGGTGCAGATCCTGACGACTTTGCCGAGAACCCGCAAAACTACGATGTGCCAGATTCAGTCATTGGTTTCATGGCCGGCGAACTAGGCGATTTGCCTGGTGGTTGGCCAGAACCTTTCAGAACAAAGGTTCTTCAAGGTAAGAACCCTAAGTTCGGTCTCACCGCGGTTAGCGAAACCGACTTGGCTGCACTTACCTCAGAAGACGCCAAGGTTAGACGTTCGACTTTGAACCGATTGCTATTTGCCGGCCCAACTGCAGATTTCGAAGCCACTCGCGAGAAGTACGGCAAGCTCGATGAGGTCGACACTGTCGACTACCTCTACGGTCTTGAGCAAGGACGCGAACACGTCGTTCAGATCACCAAGGGAATTAGGCTCTACGTCGGCCTTGAGGCCATTGGTACGCCTGATGCCAAGGGCTTCAGAACCGTCATGGCGACTCTCAACGGACAGCTTCGCCCCATCAACATCCGCGACAAAAAGATTGTCTCGAACGCTCCACAGGCCGAGAAAGCCGACCTAAAGAACCTAGGTCACGTTGCCGCACCATTCCAGGGCGTTGTAACCGTGGCAACGGTTGAGGGCGCGCACGTTGAGGTTGGTCAGGCAGTTGCCACCATCGAAGCTATGAAGATGGAGGCGACCATCACCGCAAGCACTGCTGGTGTGGTTCGACGAATCGCAATCTCAAAAACTCAAAGCGTGGATGCTGGTGATCTGCTGTTGGTAATCGAAGCCGACTAACGAGACCCAAGTGCAAGTGTGTGCTTTTGGGAACCTCGGTTAGACTTGCCTAAGTAGTTCTGGGGGAGAGCGCGCTAACAAATCAGGAGCAACGTGGGTTTCAACGACAAGTTTGACGATCAAGAGAACCAGCCTTCGGGTGAGACCCAAGGGTCTGACCAAGAACTGGTTCGTTCTCACTCTCTTGGAGATGCCGGAATCGATGCTGGTACCGTCGACGTGACTCCAGCAACTGCAAGCGTTGAAATCATTCGCGAAGAGCCACGTGTCGTCGTGGAAGCACCCGTGGAGCAACCCCTAACTCGACGCACGAACTACTCGCGACGTGACAGCCTTCGCGGTGAATCATTCGACCAGCCTGAGCCAGCCGCGATGCTGACCGCTGATCGACTTATTGATACGACCTCAAAAAATCGCGTCGCTCCGTCTTCGGGTTTTAGACGGTTCCTTTACTTTGTTTCGCTAAAAACAATTAATCTTGGCGACTCGCGCAAAGTTCGCGAACGCAAAGCGATTGACGCCCGCATCGGCATGGCGCTTGAAGGCGGAGCAAAGTTTGTTCCGGTTCTAACCCGCAAGGGCGGCGTTGGCAAAACTACGGTCACCACACTGCTTGGCATGGCGCTTTCGATGGCACGTGAAGACCGCGTGATTGCCATTGACGCGAACCCAGACCGTGGAACATTGGCCGAGCGAGTCAGCAAATCGACTAGATTCACAGTTCGAGACGTAGTGAACCGTGCATCTGCCGTTGACGGGTTCACCGATTTCTCAACCATGGTTTCGCGTGACGTGACCCGCCTCGATGTTTTGGCGTCAGACTCTGACCCAATGCTCTCGGAAGCTTTTGACGAGGGTGACTACAACGTCGTTGCTGACATGGCTGCACGCTACTACTCGATCGTTTTGACCGACTGTGGTACCGGTATCGTGCACTCGGTCATGCGTCCAACCCTGCAGCGCGCCAGCGGGCTAGTTATTGTCTCGGGCGGTTCAGTAGATGAGGCACGCCTTGCGTCTGAAACCCTCACCTGGCTCGAAGCCAACGGTTATGGCAACTTGGTCAGAAACTCTATTGTGGCCTTGAACACGGCCACCCAGGCTACTCAACTGGTAAAGCTTGATGAGATTGAACAGCACTTCAGAACCCGCGTTCGTGAAGTGGTGCGCATTCCTTATGACCCATCTCTAGCCGCCGGTTCGGTTATCAAGTTCAGCGAGCTACAGAAGGGCACACAAGAAGCCGCCCGCGAGCTCGCGGCATTGGTCGTTGACGCACTTCGCGACAACGCTTAGGGCCTTGGCTGTTCGTGAAATTCGCCTATTCGGCGACCCTGTTCTCAAAACAATCTGTGATCGCATTACCGATTTTTCAGCTGCATCCACTTTGATCGATGATTTGCTAGAAACCACCCAGTTACCTGGACGAGCTGGGGTTGCCGCACCTCAAATTGGCGTTTCGCTACGGGCATTTAGTTATAACGTGCATGGCGAACTTGGCTATCTAATCAACCCTGAGATCGTCGAAACGTTCGGCGAGTTGACTCCTACCGACGAGGGTTGCTTGTCTGTGCCAGGTCTGTGGCACCCGACTCCTCGGTATGAAAAAGTCGTGGTTCGAGGGCAGTTGCTCGATGGGTCAACAATCACGATTACTGCTGAGGGGTTGCTAGCGCAGGCAATGCAGCACGAGTGCGACCACTTAGAAGGAAAGGTTTATCTAGATCGTCTCGAGCTAGAAGAACGTCGCGCAGCCATGAAGAAACTTCGCGAAACCGATTGGTTCTTGAAAGGTTAGTTCGGATTAGCAGGCTATGAGTTAGCCGTTAACCGCGGCTTCAACCGTCGAAGGACCCGATCCGTAGATTTCGTCGACAACCGGTGAGAAGTCACTCATAACCTGGTTTCGCTTAATCTTTAGCGAAGGAGTTAGGTGACCAGACTCTTCGGTCAGTTCAGTTTCGATGATCACAAACTTGCGAATCGACTCTGCCTTAGAAACCGTGCGGTTCACTTCGTCAACCGCACGCTGAATTTCGTTGCGAACCAAATCGGTCTTGGCAGCCTCTGCGACTGACATCGACTTGTCTCCACCATTGTTTCCCAACCAGATTGGAAGCATTTCGGCATCGAGCGAAATCAAGGCAGCGATGAACGGCTTTTGGTCTCCGATAACCACGGCTTGACCGATAAGTGGGTTTGCGCGCAGCGGGTCTTCGAGAGGCGCTGGTGCAACGTTCTTGCCGCCGGCGGTTACCAACAGTTCTTTTTTGCGACCGGTGATGCTCAAGAAGCCATCGCTGTCTAGTTCGCCAATGTCACCAGAGTGGAACCAGCCGTCACGAATGGCATCTGCGGTGGCCTCTGGGTTTCTCCAGTAACCGCGCATGATGTTGTAGCCACCGAGAAGAATCTCGCCATCTTCGGCGATTGCAACTTTGGTGCCTGGTAGGGCAAAACCAACCTTGCCGATTTTCACCCTGGATGGGCGGCCGATGGTTGCAGGAGCGGTGGTTTCGGTCAAGCCGTAGCCTTCAAGCACGGTGAGGCCAATGGCGCGGTAGAAGTGGCCAAGGCGAGTACCAAGTGGAGCTCCACCCGAAACGGCGTACTTCACTTCGCCACCCATAGCTGCACGGAGCTTTTTGTAAACGAGAGCGTCGAATAGCTTGTGCTTTAGAGCTAGCCCTAGTGGAACCTTGCCGGCCTCATCAGCCATAGACCAAGCGACAGCAGTTTCTGCAGCGGCGCGGAAAATCTTGCCCTTGCCGCCAGCCTCAGCTTTTTGTTCAGCGCTGTTGTAAACCTTTTCGAATACGCGAGGCACTGCCAACAAGAAGTTCGGGTGAAAGCTTGCCATGGCTGGTGCAACATTCTTAGCGTCTGGCTGGTGACCCACTTTCACACCTGAGTGAATAGCAATCACTGCGATGAAACGCGCGAAAACGTGTGCCATTGGCAAGAAGAGCAGTGTCGATGTGCCTTCCCAAAGAACTTCTGGAAGTTCGACCTGGGCGTTTCGCGATAGCTCGACGAAACCCTCGTGGGTAAGCTCGCAACCCTTTGGTTTGCCAGTGGTTCCCGAGGTGTAAATCAGGGTGGCTAGGTCGGCTAGTTTTGCCGAGCGGCGTCTAGCTTCGAGCTGTTCGTCAGAGACATCCTTGCCTAGGGCACTCAGGTTTTCGATGTCTTTCTGGTCGAAACGCCATACGGTTCGAACCAGAGGAGTGTTGTTCTTGATCTCTTCGTAGCGCTTCAAGTGCTCGGCGTTCTCAATGAAGAGTGCGACTGAGTCAGAGTTTGAAAGAATCCATTCCATTTGAGCGGGAGCGGAGGTTTCGTAGATCGGCACAGAAACGGCACCGGCATACCAGATGGCAAAGTCGACTAGGCTCCACTCAAATCGGGTTCTCGACATAATGGCAACTGCCTGCCCCGGTTGAATGCCGGCAGAAATGAGACCCTTGGCCAGAGCCTTTACCTGTGTTTCGAATTCAATCGCAGTGATCGGAAGCCATTCTCCAGCGTCGTTCTGCACGGCATAGAGAGGAAGATTTGGAGTTTTCTTGACTCGTTCAACCAAAAGGTCGGTGATGTTGTCAGATGCGTCTGAAGTAATGTGACGGGGAATCTCGTACTGTTGCATGCCGCTCCTTTTAGGTTTAGAAAAATCCTATGCGTGATTTCGCCAATAGTCACTATGTACAAGAGCGAAACTACCCAGTTCATTTCCCGCACTTGGCTAAACTTGCACAGAGCTTTATTTCGCTATCGGGCAAAAGGACTTCATGTACGCAATTGGCATTGACATCGGTGGAACCAAAATCGCCGGTGCCTTGGTTTCGGCCGATGGTTCGATCATTCGTGACGCTCGAATTCCAACGCCCGCACACGACGCAAATGCGATTGCCGAAGCCGTAGTTGAACTCGTTAATGAACTTGCCGAGGGTGTTGAAGTTGAAGGCGTAGGCGTTGCTGCAGCTGGTTTCGTCGATGCTGACCGCGCAAAAATCGTTTATGCCCCTAATCTGTCTTGGCGCAACGAACCGTTCAAAGAAAAACTGCAAGCGAAAATCTCAGCACCCGTATTCATCGACAACGATGCAAATGCGGCCGGGTGGGCAGAGTTCAGATTTGGAGCTGGGCGCGGTTTCAAACACATGGTCATGTTGACCATCGGCACTGGCGTAGGTGGCGCAGTTGTGGTGAACAGTCAATTACTTCGAGGCGGATTTGGTCTTGCGGCAGAGCTGGGTCACATGTCACTAATTCCCGGTGGGAGACTTTGTGGTTGCGGCCAGCAAGGTTGCATCGAGGCTTACGGATCTGGCACGGCTCTACTTAGATCGGCTAAAGAGTTGGTCGCAAGCGGTGAACCAAAAGCTGCTCGGCTGGCGCAGCTTCAAGACGAGAACGGCGAACTAACCGGAGTGCAGGTTTACCAAGCACTGGTAGAGCGTGATCCAGGTGCTGTTGAGTTACTTGTAGAACTGGGTGAAGCGATCGGTCAGACAATCGCTACTATTTGTTCGGTTCTAGACCCTGAAATTGTCGTTATCGGTGGGGGTGTGAGCGCAGCTGGAGACCTACTGCTCGACCCAATTCGAGCCTCATATCTCAAGCACTTGCCAGCCTCGAACTTCAGACCGCATTTGAAGATTGTCACCGCAGAGTTCGTGAATGATGCCGGTGTCGTAGGCGCTGCCGATCTAGCCAGACTCGAGTTAGCTAAGCAGTAAACTTGAACTTCAACCAACCGAGTTGGTTCGAAGACAAAAGCGGGAGATCAAGTGGCGTACTTCATTTTGAAGAGTCTCATTCTTGGTCCGCTGCTGCGCCTGATTTTTCGGCCATGGGTGCGTGGCATGGAGAATATTCCAGCTTCCGGTCCGGTCATCCTAGCTAGTAACCATCTCTCTTTTAGTGACTCAATTTTTCTTCCTCTTCAGTCACGCCGCCCAGTGGTTTTCTTGGCCAAGTCGGAGTATTTCACTGGCAAAGGCGTCAAAGGCGCTCTAACCCGTTGGTTTTTCAAAGCAACCGGGCAACTTCCGATCGACCGCAGCGGCGGTAAAGCATCCGAGGCATCTCTAAACACCGGGCTCAAAGTTTTGGCTCAGGGTCAGGTTCTTGGCATTTACCCTGAAGGCACCCGCAGCCCCGACGGCCGCCTCTATCGAGGACGCACCGGCATTGCCCGCATGGTTCTCGAGGCCAAGGTGCCAATCTTGCCGGTGGCCATGATTGACACCGAAAAAGTTCAGCCCATCGGAAAGCGCCTACCTAGAGTTCGTCGCATCGGAATCATCGTTGGTGAACCGCTAGATTTTTCGAGGTTTGACGGCATGGAGGGTGACCGAATCGTGCTTCGAGCCATCACCGATGAAATCATGTACGAGCTCATGAAACTCAGCGGCCAAGAGTATGTAGACGTCTATGCCTCATCGATGAAAAAACCAAAAACTTCAACACCAAGGACAACAGAATGAACGAACCAGTAGTCGCAGCAGACCCGTCGGTGATTGCGGGTCTTGACAACTACGTCAATCTGCCTGCTGCCCAGCAACCTACTTGGCCCGACCAGGCCGATTTAAGTCGTGTTCGCGCTGAGCTAGCCAAACTTCCGCCACTTGTCTTCGCTGGTGAAGTTGACATTCTTCGCGACCGCCTAGCCTCTGCTGCCAAAGGCGAAGCATTCTTGCTCCAGGGCGGCGACTGCGCCGAAACCTTCTCTGACGCCACCGCTGATCGAATCAGAAACCGAGTCAAGACACTTTTGCAGATGGCTGTGGTGCTCACCTACGGTGCGTCGTTGCCTGTAATCAAAATGGGCCGTATGGCTGGCCAGTTTGCCAAGCCGCGGTCTTCGAACGATGAAACCAGAGAGGATGTCACGCTGCCTGCATACCGCGGCGACGCGGTCAACGGCTATGACTTCACTCTCGAATCGAGAACAGCGAACCCTGAGCGACTTCTCAAGGCTTACAACACTTCGGCATCGACGTTGAACCTGATTCGCGCATTCACCCAAGGTGGATTCGCCGACCTGCGTTCGGTACACGAGTGGAACCGTGGTTTCACCGACAACCCGGCCAACGCTCGCTACGAATCATTGGCGAAAGAAATCGATCGAGCGATTAAGTTCATGGCCGCCTGTGGCGCAGACTTTGATGCTCTTCGAACCACCGAGTTTTACGTGAGTCACGAAGCGCTGTTGTTTGACTACGAACGCCCAATGACGAGAATCGATTCTCGAACCGGTACTCCGTATGACACATCCGGTCACTTCATTTGGATCGGGGAGCGCACACGCCAGCTTGACGGCGCGCACGTAGATTTCATGTCTCGTGTTCGTAATCCAATCGGTGTGAAGCTCGGCCCAACCACCTCAACTTCAGACGTTCTAGATTTGATCGACAAGCTCGACCCAAACCGCGAGCCAGGTCGTTTGACCTTCATCAGTCGCATGGGTGCACCAAAGATTCGCGAAGAGTTGCCAAAACTTGTCGAGGCGGTTCGAGACTCAGGTGCGACTCCACTTTGGATCACCGACCCAATGCACGGCAACGGCATCACGACCAAGAATGGCTACAAGTCACGTCGCTTCGATGATGTGATGGACGAAGTTCGTGGCTTCTTTGAAGTGCACCGTGCGCTTGGCACCGTGCCTGGTGGAATTCACGTGGAGCTGACTGGTGACGATGTTGCGGAGTGCCTTGGTGGTTCTGAGCATATTGATGAGGCCACTCTCGAAGAGCGTTACGAGTCGCTTTGCGACCCGAGGCTAAACCACTCACAGTCTCTTGAGCTTGCGTTCCTGGTGGCCGAAGCTCTAGGTAAGCGCTAACTCCTAGCGAGAAACAACCGCTAGTTACTAGCGAGAAACAATCGTCACGGCGTCGCCGCGGCGAAGTGTGGTACCTGCCTTTACCGAAGAGCTTTTCACCTTTGCAATTCCCCATCGAGAACTGAGTTGATTGGTATCAACCGTTACTCGCAAACCCAAGGCCTCGAGTGCAGACTTAGCAGCGGCAATGGTTTCGCCAACCACCTTCGGCACAACTACCTTGTCGCTACCCTTTGACACAGTAAGTGAAACCGAACCCGACTCACCAAGCGGTTGGGTTTGCGGAGTCATAGAGATTACGTTGCCAGCCGGCACGGTGTCTGAGTATTCGGCCTTTACCTCGGCCACGGTAAGCCCTGCGGTCGTAAGCAGCGAGACTGCGACATCTTGCGAAAGATTTTCAACTAGCGGAAGCGGCCCGAGCGAAACGTTGATTGTGATGTCGCTACCAACCGGCAGTTTCTGCTTGTCGCTGCCAAGGTAGTCAAACACTTGACCGGCCGGAGCCTCGTTGAACCAGGCATCGGCACCGCCAAAGCTAAAGCCAGCCTTGGTGATCTCGATCGTTGCCTCTGCAACGTTGAGGCCGGTAAGCACCGGAACGACCTTGAGTTCAGGTCCGAGTGACACATAAATCTTCAGTTCGGTTCCAGACGCCACCAGCGAACCGGTGGTCGGCTCGGTGCGAGTAACCAAACCTTGGGCTACATCGGCTGAGTGTTCGTTCACCACCACAACATTTAGGCCAAGGTTGGTCAGCGTGCCTTGGGCGGCAGCCACGGTGCGCCCCTTCAGCTCGGGCAGCGATCGAAGGGCACCAGGCCCAGCGCCAAACCACCAACCCAGCCCCGCTGCTAGGGCGAACACCAAGAGTGTCGAGACAACCCAGCGCCAAAACTTACCGCCATTAAGACTGCTGAACGGGAGCTCGGTTTCATCACTCGATACCGGCCCATCCACAGAGATTACCTGCGTGAGTTGGTCGGCAGGCGACGCTTCTAGAAGTTGGGTTGCGTTTGAATCTAGAACCATGGTTTGGTTCTGATTCTCGACCTGTGGGCTGATGACCTCGGTGCGATTGCCTGCGGTTGGTTTTGGCGCGGATGCTTCGCCGCGAAGTTCTGAGGCTACCTTTCGCACAAACTCCAAGAGTTCGCCAGCATTGGCTGGTCGAAGTTCTGCGTCACGTTCGGTTGCCCAGAGCACCAGCTCGTCAATCGATTCAGGCAAGCCTGGCACCAACGTGCTCGGCGCTGGAACGGTCGAGTTAAGGTGCTGAGCGGCAACCGCAGCCGCGACATCGCCCGTGAAAGGTTGCTTTCCGGTTAGCAGCTCGAAGCACAAAATGCCGACTGCGTAAACATCTGAGCGAGCATCCGCTAAGCCTCTCGAAGCTAACTCAGGCGAGAGGTAGGCGGCGGTGCCAATGACCGAATCGGTTTCGGTGTGCGCCGAGATTGGCCGCGCTAAACCAAAGTCGCTCAGCTTGATTCTGCCGTCGTCGGCAAGAAGAACGTTCTCTGGCTTGATGTCGCGATGCAAAATGCCGCCGCTGTGTGCGGCCGATAAACCAGCCAGCACTGACTCGAGCACACCCAGCGTGCGTTTAGGTGAAAGCGGGCCGAATTCTTTGATTACTTGACGCAGCGTTTGACCTGCCACGTATTCCATGACCAGATAGGCACTGCCGGAGTCGGTGCCCTGGTCAAACACGTTTACGAGGTTCGGGTGGCTAAGGTTCGCAGCCAAAATTGCCTCTTGGCGAAACTGTGCGATGAAGCTTTCATCGTCGGCCAGATGAGGGTGAATGACCTTTACAGCCACTTGACGTTTGAGCCGCGTGTCTTCTGCCAGGAACACCCGAGCCATGCCACCTGCGGCTAACGAGCGGATGATTCGGTAACGTCCGTCAATCACGCGATCTTGGTTCTGGCTAGTGTTCATCTTCTTCTCGTCTAGACCAATATCGTGCCACGCATAGCTAACTATTCCTAACAGGCTCTTGGGTGTGGCAATGTTGAGGTGTGAATGATGTCTTTTCGAACCTAGAAGTTCTGACCTTTGAAGAAGCTGCCGACACCATGGGTGTCTCGGTTGGAAAAATCCGCAGGTATGTCGAAGACCACAGCCTCATCGAGGTGAAGATCGATGGCAAGAAGTACATTCCACGCGAAACCATCATCGACGGCGAACCGCTACACAGTTTGCGCGGAACCGTCATGATGCTGATTGACTGCGGGCTGAACATCCAAGATGCCGTTGAGTGGATTTACACCGAAAACGAAGATCTAGAGCAGCACGGCGGCACTCCAATGAAGGCTCTCTTGGCTGGGCACAAGTCACCGGTCAGACGAGCGGCGCAGTTCTTAGCTCAGTAGTTAGCTCTGGCGGTTAATTACCCGCACGGCCAGCTCTCGAAGTTGCATCATCGCAGTTGGGTCTAGGCGCAGTTGATCTAGAGCGAGTAACGACTCGTTGGCCAATTCTTCAATCATTGCCTCAGTCTTCGCCAGCGCGCCCGACCCCTTGATGGTTTGTTGCAAGAAGGCAATCTGCTCGGCATCAAGTTCGCGGTGGGTTAGAAGCTCGTCAAAAATCTTGCCAACCGTCGGGGTGAGCGATTCACGGGTGAGGCCAACCAAGACAGTTCGCTTTCCTTCGCGAAGGTCATCTCCAGCGGGTTTTCCGGTAACAGCAGGGTCGCCAAAAACACCGAGGATGTCATCGCGCAATTGGAATGCCATCCCGAGTGGAATACCGAAAGCTGACAGGCCGCGAAGCACAGCTGGGTCGGCACCAGCGAAGGCGGCTCCGATCAAAAGCGGAGCCTCGATGCTGTACTTGGCGGTCTTGTAGAGAATCACTCGGTTTGCCCGGCCAACAGCTTCTTCAACCGCACGGGTCGGGGCGGCGTTCTCTTCTAGTACATCGAGGTATTGACCAGCCATTACCTCGATGCGCATCTTTGAAAACTCGGCTCGGCAAGCTGATTCAATCTGAGAGTTCGGAGATTTCAATAAGGCGTTGCCGAAGATTTCGCTACTCCAAGCCAGCATGAGGTCACCAACCAGAACCGAGCCTGCCTGGCCGAAACGTTCGGGGCTTCCCGCCCATCCGTGCTGTTTGTGCATTGATTCGAAACGCTTGTGCACCGCTGGTACTCCGCGGCGAGTGTCTGACTGGTCAAGTAGGTCGTCGTGAACTAGGGCAGCGCCGTGGAACATCTCGAGAGCAGAGCAGATGCCAACCATGGCCTCGGTTGAACGCGCGCGAGTAGCTGAGTCTTGTTGGGTGCTCGATACATCCAGTGCTGCGACCCATGCCCAGTAGCAAAACAGTGCTCTGAATCGCTTTCCGCCGGCAAGTAATTCTTTGGTGTAGTCGAGAAGAACGCTTAGGTCTTCAGAGATGCCGGTGAATTCGGCTTTTTGAGCAGCACAAAAGCCGTCTAGCTCGCGTTGGACTAGATCTAAAAGCACCTTGGTTTCACTCACGGGAATAGCCTAACTTGCTTGCTGGTCTTAGACTTTGAACAGTTGCGCATTACCAATCGGAGGCACCCATGGGTTTGTCAGAACGCGAGCAGAAGGTTCTAGAAGAACTTGAGCGCGGCCTCTATGCCGACGACGCAAAGTTCGCCACGAAAGTAAGTGCTGGGCCAAACAATTCAGCGGCCCGAATTGTAGGCGGCGCTCTTCTCGCCGTTGTCGGCCTTTCGGTTCTCGTCTTCGCTGTGATTAGTCAGCTGACCGTTTTCGGCGTTGTGGGCTTTGCCCTGATGCTTGCCGGTGTGTTGGTCGCCACCAGCTCGAAAGGTGGCAAGACCAAGGGTGACGCGCCTTCTGCTGCTGCCAGGCCTAAAGTCAGCCCGAGTGGGGCAAGTAAGCCCAAGGATGAAACCAAAGGTAGTTTCTTCGAAGAGCGCTGGAACAAGCGCATGGATCAATAGCAGCTAACTTAGCCTCTCGTTACATCTAAAGGAGCCTTCGGGCTCCTTTTTCTTTTCTCTTGACCGGGGCCGTTTGGTCGTGTAGCGTAAAAAACTCTCCACTTTGCACCACCACGGTAATTGCCAATAAATACTTGATTGTTACCTAATCGATATCGAAGTTGCTCACGTTTTTTCGGCGATTTTGGGGAATAAGTGGAGTAAAGTGGATGAAAGTGCACCAAAAGGGAAGGGAAAGGAGGTCAGCATGTTTTCAGGTACTTTCGAGCCAAAGCTCGATGAGAAGGGCCGCATGATTCTGCCGGCCAAACTTCGTGACCTTTTTCAGGGTGGGCTCTACATCACCAAAGGCCAAGAGGGTTGCCTCTACGTCTACACAGCTGGCTATTTCAACGAACTCGTTGAAAACATCGACGCGGCATCACTGACCAATGCCTCCCAGCGTTCTTACCTGCGCCTTTTCTTGGCAGGTGCGTCAAACGAACTTCCTGACCGTCAAGGTCGAATCAACATCAACCCAGCTCTTCGCAAATATGCCGGTCTCGGTCGCGACCTGACTCTTATCGGAGTTCGTAGCCACCTTGAAATCTGGGACACCGAGGCATGGAACAAGTACCAAGAGGCCGAAGAGGCTGCCTTCTCAAACCGCGACGGGGAGGTGATTCCGGGAATCTTCTAGCCCATCCGCTAGATCTTCAACCGTCACCGCCGACCTACTTCCCTGAGGTCGGACCACGGTTGGGGTTCTAGAAGATGGGCAGGGGAGTCGGAGAAGTTATGCAGATCTCAGACCTACACGAACCGGTAATGCTAGACCGCTGCGTTGAGTTGCTTGCCCCAGCCATCGAGAACCGCGACGCAATCATGATTGACTGCACCCTCGGACTCGGCGGGCACACCGAGAGTTTTCTAAACCGCTTTCCGAACCTAAGGGTGATCGGTCTCGACCGCGACCCCAACGCCCTCGAACTTGCAAAGCAACGCCTTGCCTCGTTTGGTGACCGCGTCACCTTCTGCCACGTTGTCTACGACCAAATCGAAGAGACCCTCGCAGAGCTTGGCCTTGTCGAAGTCGACGCCATTTTGATGGACCTTGGTGTTTCGTCGATGCAACTCGATGAGAAAGACCGCGGATTCGCGTATTCATACCCTGCCCCGCTAGACATGCGCATGGATAACAGCCAGGGCATGACTGCCGCTGACGTGGTCAACAGCTATGACGAGCCCGAACTGGTCAGAATCTTCAAGGAATTCGGTGAAGAGCGATTTGCCCGCCAGATCGCCAGAGCAATCGTGGCTGAACGAAAGAATGAAGTCTTTTCGACCAGCACGCAACTCGCCGGCCTAATCGTCAAAGTTGTTCCGTTCATCCCAGGCAAAAGCAGCGGCCACCCTGCGAAGCGAGTTTTTCAGGCACTGCGCATCGAGGTAAACGGTGAGCTCGATGCTCTCAGCGCAGCAGTTCCACAGGCGCTAGACGCACTTCGCGTTGGTGGTCGAATTCTCGTTCTCTCGTATCAGTCGCTCGAAGACCGAATCGTGAAGCGCGCACTGGGTGCGGCATCGGTTTCGTCAGCACCGCTTGATATGCCAATCGAGTTACCAGAGCACGCGCCAACACTTCGATTGATAGTTCGCGGAGCCGAGCAGGCCAGCGACCAAGAAATTTCAGCAAATCCAAGATCAGCATCGGTTCGCCTTCGCGCAGCCGAAAAAATAAGGCAGGCAGCATGAGCACCCTCGGCGTAGCGGGCGTTAGACCATCATCACGAGCATCCAGGTCGGTTTCAGTGCCGAGTATTCGAAGCACCAAGGTGGCCATTCCACTGATTGTTGTGCTTGGTCTAGTCGGTATTCAACTTGTACAGCTTTTGATCGGAGTCTTCATCAGCCAAGGTGCCTACGAATTGGCCCAGCTAAAGGCCTACAAGCACGAATTGGGAACCACGAGTGAGATCTTGAAGGCTGAAGTTGACTCATTGTCATCTCAGCAGAACCTAGCTAACGCCGCTCAGGGCCTTGGCATGGTGGCCAACTCTAACCCTGTTTTCTTGAACGTCGGTGACCAGAAAATCATTGGCACGCCAACCGCCGCAAAGGCAAATGACTCGGTGAAGGTTGCTCGAAACCTCGTGCCTAACAGCGCAATGGTGAGCACCACCGACCTAGGCGCAATCAAGGCCGCCCAGGCCGCCGCAAAGGCCGCTGCAAAAGCAGCGGCTGCAACCAAGGTCGAGTCGGTCAAAACTCAGACCGCCAAGGATGTCGCTAACTCGCAAACCACGGCTACTAAAGTAGCGTTTTCAGGTGAGGGACTACTCGCCTCACCAACAAACTAATCGTCGAGAAGAGGGCTAAATGAGCTACATGCAGCCCGGCAACCCAGCCAAACGTCTTCGCCTTTTCATGGCGGTGGTTATGGTTGTCGTTCTCGCCTTCACCTGGAAATTAGTTGAGTTTCAGGTGGTTCGAGCCGCCGAAATCAACAAAATTTCTAAAGAAAAGCGTTCGGTCACAAGAACATTGCCGGCGCTTCGAGGTTCGATCGAAGATTCTGACGGCAACGTTTTGGCTCGAAGTGTCTACCGTTATGACATCAATGCGGCGCCCATCAACGTAAAGCCCATCATGCGCACGGTTTCAGGCGCTTCTCTAGAAATCTCGGTCGATCAGCAGGCAACCGAGCTTGCCGCCATTCTCGACATGACCAAAGAAGAGGTGTTGGCCAAGATTGCTGGCACCTCAAACTATGCAAACCTCGCCAAGAACGTTAACTCTTCTGTCTACAGCAAGTTGAAGGACCTAGAGATTCCTTGGATTTACTACGACCAAAAACTCGCGCGTGTGTATCCGAGTGGTGCGGTAGCCGGAAATCTGCTTGGTTTCGTGGGTGTCGATGGCGAGCCTCTTGCGGGAATCGAGCGACAGTACAACTCTTGCCTAGCCGGTGTCGACGGCCAAGAAACATTTGAACGCGGCGCAACCGATGGCATTCGAATTCCCAACAGTGCGGTTATCGCGCAAAAGGCTCGAAACGGCTCGGATGTTGTGCTCACGATCGACTCTGACCTGCAGTATTACGCCCAGCAGGTACTAACCAACACGGTCAGCAAGTTGCGTGCAGACTGGGCCAGTGCCATTGTCATTGAAGTCAAAACCGGAAACATTTTGGCAGCTGCCGAGGCTCCAAGCGTTGACCCGAATGCAACCGGAAAGTCGAACGCAGCAGACCGTGGTTCACGAATCTTCCAAGCCAGCTTTGAACCTGGTTCGACAATGAAGACTGTTACTGCTGCAACTGTTATCGACCAAGGTGAGGCTACTCCGGAATCAAAAATCAAAGCTCCTTATCGCTTTCACCTGCCTTGGGGTCAAGACATCACCGACAGCCACTTTCACGAAACGCAGAAGCTAACACTTACCGGCGTGCTGCGTGACTCTTCAAACACCGGAATCATTCAGTTCGGAGCTCGAGTCGACACCAAGACCAGATTCGACTATTTGAAGAAGTTTGGCGTTGGCGAAAAGACAGACGTTCGGTTCGAAGGTGAAACCGCTGGTCTGCTTTCGAACTGGCAAGACTGGGACAAGATGACCGACAAGACCTCGATGTTCGGTCAGGGTAT
>JACCDQ011203939.1_pt1 | contig 29100 bp, 29 predicted proteins | sample 7446031 | NCBI WGS metagenome assembly JACCDQ01 (sample SAMN15323442, study PRJNA562643) | freshwater metagenome | isolation source: river surface water | place: USA:Blue River Watershed | collected 2017-08-17 | reverse complement strand
TGAAGAGAGCCTCCAGCGGCTTGACATCGGGCACATCGACATGCTGCTAATTCACTGGCCGTGCCCAACCCAAAATCTGTTTGTAGAAACCTGGAAGGTTTTTGAAGAAGCCCTTGGCACTGGCAAAATCCGTGGCATCGGCGTTTCGAACTTCGAACCACATCACCTTGACGCTTTGCTGGCATCAGGGTTGACGGTTCCAGTGCTCAACCAGGTAGAACTGCACCCAGCTTTTCAGCAACCCGAGGTGCGCCACTACAACCGTGAGCACGGCATCGCGACTGAAGCTTGGTCTCCGCTTGGCCGCGGTCGCTACGAAGATGACTCAGCACTCACGGAAATTGCCACAACTCACGAACGCTCGGTAGCACAGGTGATTCTGCGCTGGCACATCCAAATCGGAAACCTGGTCATTCCTAAAACCGGCAATTACGACCGCCTGGTTGAGAACATCTCGGTTTTCGATTTTGAACTGTCCGAGCTTGAGATGCAGGCCATCGCGAGCCTCGACACTGGCGCGCGAACCGGACTGAATCCAAACGAATTTGGCTAGATAGAAGCTTTCTTCTTACGAGTAACGAAGAGGCTCAGCGCGGTAGTTACCACCAAGGTCACCAGAATTACGCTCAGTGAGAGCTCAGTGCTAATTTCTGGAGCCCACTTGATTGGCTCGCCACCATTAATGAACGCAAGTTCGTTCTCGTGCATAGCGTGCAGCACCAACTTGACACCAATCCAAGCAAGGATGATCGAGAGACCTAGACCTAGGTACTTGAGGCGCTCCATCAAGCCGCTCAACAAGAAGTAGAGCTGGCGAAGACCGAGCAGTGCAAAAGCGTTTGCAGTGAAAACGATGTAGGCCTCATCGGTTAGACCGTAGACCGCCGGAATTGAATCAAGAGCGAAAAGCACATCGGTGGTGCCGATGGTGATCATGACCAGAAGCAAAGGAGTCAGGAAGCGCTTGCCGTCCTGCTTGATAACCAGTTTCGAGCCGTGAAACTCATCGACGGTTGCAAAGTTCTTGCGAACCCATTTCATGACTAATCCGCCAGGGACCTTGTCTTCTTTGGCCTCGTGGAAGGTGTCCCAGACCAGCATGAACGCTGTGTAAACCAGGAAGAAACCGAATAGGTAGAAGACCCAGCTGAAGGCGTCGATAGCCGCGGCACCGAGGGCAATGAACAGGCCACGAAGCACAAGCGCAATCGCGATACCGGCAAGCAGAGCCTCACTCTGCAGGCGGCGCGGAACCTTGAACTGACTGAAAATGATCAAAAATACAAACAGGTTGTCGACCGACAGGCTCTTCTCGGTAATAAAACCGGCGATGAACTCGTTGCCGTACTGGCCTCCCCAAACTTGGGCCACAAACCAACCGAAGACTACCGCCAAACCGATAAACAGCATGCTCTGAAGAGCAGACTCTTTGAAGCTTGGCTCGTGTGGGTGGCGTGACTGGTAGATCAAGTCGAAAGCGATTAGACCAACCAAAGACAGAACGGTTACTACCCAGACCCAAGTTTCAATATGCATGCTTCTATTCTAAGAACCCCCAGACGGGCCCAGGTCCGGAATAAAAAGATGTGCAAAAGGTATGAGACTGTTAGAACAAGTCAAGGGAGATGCAGTGAAAGTCCTAATATCCGGTGCGTCAGGCCTAATTGGCACCGAACTGGTGCGCCAGTTAAAAGCCTCTGGCGACACTCCGCTTCGATTGGTTCGACGCAAGGCCAGAAATTCTGAAGAAATTGAATGGAATCCCAATGCTGGCGTTCTGGACTCTGCTGCCCTTGAGGGTATCGATGCTGTTGTGAACCTAGCCGGAGCAACTACCGGTAAATTACCTTGGACTTCAAAATACAAGGAAGAGATTATCTCCAGTCGAATCGACTCGACCAGGACGCTGGTGAGGGCGATGGCTGAGTGCAAGAATCCACCACCAGTCTTTATCAGTGGTTCAGCATCTGGAATTTACGGGGATCGCAAAGATGAAGTCCTAACCGAGGATGCCGGTAAAGGTACAGGCTTCTTGAGCGACCTTGCATACGCTTGGGAGCAGGAAGCCCTAAAGGCCCCTTCAAACGTCCGAGTAGTTTTGGTCAGAACCACCATGGTTATGAGCAGGGCCCTCGGTGCACTTGGCCGACTACTTCCACTAATCAAACTTGGCGTGGGCGGACCGCTTGGCAACGGTCAGCAATGGTGGGCCTGGATTACGGTCCAAGATGAAGCCGCTGCCATACTTCACCTGATTCGGACCCCGACCGCAACTGGCGCTTACAATCTCACAGCGCCCGAGCCGGCAACCTGCAAGCAGATAATCGCCTCACTCGGCCGTCACCTCAAGCGCCCAACTCTGCTGCCGGTACCCGCATTTGCGCTTCGTCTGATCTTGGGCGAAGCAGCCGACGAGTTGCTGCTGTGCAGCCAAAACATGTCGGCCCAACGACTTTTGAGCACCGGCTTCAAGTTTGCCCACCCAGACTTAGAGTCAGCAACTGCCTGGGTTGTTTCAAAGTACTAACCAAACCGATACGAAAAATGCCCGACCAATATGGTCGGGCATTTTTGCTTGAGTCTGGATTTACTTCTTTGGTGCAGCCTTGGTTGCAGCTGGCTTTGCCGCGGTCTTAGCGGCAGGCTTAGCAGCGGTCTTAGCAGCTGTCTTTGCAGCAGGCTTAGCAGCTGGCTTTGCCGCGGTCTTAGCAGCTGGCTTTGCCGCGGTCTTAGCGGCAGGCTTCGCAGCTGGTTTGGCAGCTGGCTTCGCAGCTGGCTTTGCAGCTGGCTTTGCAGCAGCAGCCTTAGCGGTAGTTTTTGCTGCGGTTCCTGCAGCCTTCTTAACAGCGGTGCCTGCAGTCTTGGTGGCCTTGGTAGCAGCCTTACCAGCAGTGCGTACAGCGGCGGTGGTCTTCTTTTCAGCTACCTTTGCGGTTTCGGCAACCTTCTTCTCAACGGTCTTGACTGTTGAGTCAACCTTCTTCTCTACATCAGCTGCAACCTTGGCAGCCTCGTCGACAACCTCAGCGGCAAGCTTGCCTGCATCCTTTGCGATGTTCTTTGCGTTCTTGCTAAAAAGTCTTTTAGCGGTCTCAAAAATTCCCATGATAATCTCCTGAAATTAGAATTCGGATTCACTAAAACCTTACTTGACTAATGCTTTGTATGGCCAAGGCTCGAGTGAACTAGCTGGGTATTTATCCGTTTGCGCGTCGGCGTCGCAAAATTTCGTCAAGCTCCTGAGAGCTAAGAGTGCGAGTTGGTTCAATACTGATTACCTCGGCCAGCACCGGGGTCTCAAGTTCACCAATTCGCTGGCGCGGTGCCGGTAGTGGGTTTGGCTCCCAAGCACGATCCTCCGCAATACTTGCTGCTCCAACTCCGCTAGAGGCTTCTGTAAAGATTGCCGACCGTGTTCGGTGCGAGCGGGCAACCAATGCCCTGGCCTGCTTGGTCGCCTTGCGCAGCGTTGCAATTGAAAGTGCGGCTACAGCCAAACACCCCGCAACGGCAAACCACAGGATCACATCGGTGATGGCCTGTACGGAAAGAAAGCCTGCGGCAACTATTGAGCTAAGCAGCAAGGTTCCAAAAATTCTTCGAGTGACCGACAGTCGGTAGTTGCGCTCTGCGAGGGCTGCCACTGTGCCGGTTACGTTGCGCTTTGCATCGCGAAGTTCTGATCGAATTTCACCGGCAAACTTGCGCTCACTTTGACGCTCTTCAGAGCGCTTGAACCATGACGGTACAAAAACCCAAATCCATAGGGCAGCGATAATCATCAGCATCAGCCCGCCGGATCCATTGAAGTTCATAGTTCAAAGATATGAGTCAGCTGCCAAGGTTGCCGTCATTTAATTCGGTGTGTTTAATACCCGAGTCATTTTCTCGTAGCCAGGGGTAGTCAACCGTAGGTCTTCGGCCGTTTATCCATCGATTCAACAAACCGCCGACGACTTCCTCGTGCGTAATGGCAAACGAATAGTGGTCGCGCCATGCACCGTTGATGTGAATGTATCGCTCCTTGAGGCCCTCAAATCGCATACCCAACTTTTCAACCACCCGAAGCGAGGCAACATTTTCAGGTCGAATATCAATTTCACAGCGGTGCAAACCATGTTGACTGAATAGGTAATCAATCACCAGGGCAACAGCCGTTGGGGTCACTCCCCTACCTGCAACTTCTGGCACCACCCAATAGCCCAGCGTCGCAGAGCTCAGGGAGCCAAAAACCATATTCGAAACATTAAGTTGGCCAACAATGCGCCCATCGATTTCGATCACAAACGGCAATCCCTGGTTGGCGCTCATCTGCCTGCGAAGGGCCTTTATTTGGTGGCGCATTTCGAACGAGTTTGGCCCAAAGGGATTAGTCGCCTCCCATGGGCGAAGCCATTCACGATTGCCCAGAACTCGTTCTTCAAGCTCCTTGGCGTCGCGAACTCGAACAATTCGGACGAGCACGTCGCCGTGAGAGAAACCAAAAGATGTAGCCACGATGGCAAGATTAGTCCCATGGATGCACAAAACATAAAGCAAGCCTTGCGTGATGACCTCAAAATCCGCCGTGCTTCAGCGGTTTACGACCCAGAACACGCAGCTGCGCTAAACGTGCACCTAGCTGAGCTGTGCCTATCAATCGGTGCTCAAAAAATTGCTTGCTATCTGCCGTATGGCACCGAACCAGATACAGAACTCTTCATTGATTGGGCTCTCGACAACGACATCGAAGTGGTCCTACCGGTAGCCCATGAATCCGGCGAACTGACTTGGGTAATTTTTGAAGGCGAATCAACCCCCGGAATTTTTGGTTTCGCTGAAGCGACGGGAAAAACGGGGACCATTGCCGGAATAGACCTGGCCATCATTCCTGCTCTTGCCGTTGACCAAAAGGGCATGCGTTTGGGTAAAGGCAAAGGCTATTACGACCGGGCCTTAGCCAAACTTGAAGTGGCGCCGCCGCTTATCGCAGTGGTCTTTGACGACGAGCTTCTCGAGGAGATCCCGGCTGAGAGTCACGACCATCCGGTAGACGCCGCTGTTACGCCTTCACAGATTGTGCTTTTCACAGATCGGTTAAAATAGTCTCGTGCCTACTTACTCATACGCTTGCAAAAAATGCGAGCACACCTTTGACATCCAGCAAAGCTTTAGCGACGATGCCCTAACGGAGTGCCCTGTTTGCGGTGGCGAACTTCGTAAAGTATTTGGCCAAGTTGGCGTGACTTTCAAGGGCAGCGGTTTTTACCGCACCGATTCTGCCGGCTCTTCAAACAAGGGCAACTAGCCCAAAACAGCTATCCCCAGTGCGGCGGTTTATCTTGCTGCAGTCGCTGGTCGTTGGTCAAACCAGCACGATCACCCCAAGCTAAATCGGTGTCTTCAAACGCTTTATCAGCAGCGTCGAACAGCGGCTGAGGGCGGCGCGTGATTTGCAGTCCAAGTTCTTCGGCAATTCGATTGGCCAGTTTTTGAGGGTCAGAGAAAAGTTCAAAACTATAAACCCTGATGTATTTCCAGCCCATCGAGGTAAGCAAACCTGGTCGAATATGGAACTTCTCAGTTCGCGTTGACCCCGGAATGGCCCAGTCTGGATCGATTACCGCGGCGGTCTTTGCATAGGCCACAACCAGAGGCAGTTCTTTTGAAAAAGACTGGTCTACGCGGGCGCCGAGCTTCTTCAGCCGGAGGCTAAGGTCTTGGAGCATCGGATCAGTCGGCATATCAATCGGCGCACGTTCAGCGGTAGCTGCGGCAAATAGATCAGCCAGCAGCACGGCACCATTACTCAGGCGGTCGGTTGGCAGGTCATCCGGGCCAAAGCAAGAAACAAGGGTAATTTGCTTGCGCGCACTGACCAGTAGGTTAGCCAAATAACGGCGTCCATCGGGTTCACTCAATTGACCAAAATTAGACAGGACAGCCCCGTGCGAGGTTCTGCCGTAACCGAGCGAAAAGATTATCCGATCTGCGACCCTGTGGCTTAGCTCGGCAATCGATGTGACCTCAAATTTTTCACGGCCGTGAGAGTCAAAGTATTCCTCGAGTTGTGGTCGATTCTTGAGTCCAGTCTGCACTGCTGCTCTAATCCGCTCAGCGTGAACACTTGAAGCACTGGCTACCAGGAGAGACTGTTCTGGGTGCCAAGTAGCGTGATTGAACACCAATTCCACCGTGCGGTCTAGCTCTGCGTCCAAACTTTCCGTGGCGCCTTCAATGGTGGTTTTTGCACGGTTTCCATCACTGACCACGTCCAGAACAAAATTGTTCTCGCCAAAGTACTCAGCGGCGGTAGGCGTGTACAGAATTCGGTTTTGATAAAACTCACGGTTGATGAAATCGCCAAGTGTTTGGCTAGTGGTTCGGTAGCTGCGTCGAATAACTTCAGCGCCGAAAATGCGTCTCACTTCAGCAAACACCGATGGCACCGAGTATTCGCGACCAATTGGAAGCGCTCGGTTTTCGATCTCAAAACCACCGGGCGCCGCTACCGCGTCATCGCCAAAAGTAATGACCTGATCGGCCCGAGACAGTGCACCAAGATTTTCAGCCACTGTGCTTCCGGCGGCATCTAGGACTATCAGCACGTCGTAGCGATCCGACTTCGAAACATGCTTCGGTAAATCAAATGGCGAAACCATCACAACGGGGGCAACAGCTGCCCAAATCTTTGGAGCAACCGTTGAGGCATTCAACATGTCCGCTGAGCCAGTTTTCAAAAGCGCCTTTAGAGACGCAGCCTCGGCAGAATCTGCTTTGAGCGCGCCATGCCACCTATCAGCCAATTTTGAAGCAACGGCAGCGGCGCCGTTGGCAATTTGATTGGTGTGGGCTCGTCTAAATGCGGCTTCATTTTGAGCGATTTGTTCAGCACTAAAACTAAGGACCGAACCTCCTTTGGAAACCAACACTTCTAATGCGGACTGCCACCAGGCCTGCTCTAACTCTTGGGCCAAGTGCTCTTTAGCCACGTGAAGTTTGGCTAAGTTTCGGGCCAATTGCCCCAATCCGGCTTCTCGCAAACGAGAACCAAGCAAGGCGCGTTCACCCAGATTTTCAAGTGCCTCAGAGTCTTCAGCCAATGACTCAAGCTTTGCCTGCAATTTCAACAGCGGAAGCTTGGCCAGCGGGGTCTCGTCAGATTCAGGATCCATGTGGCTCTGAAGGGTTTCAAGGTCGGCCATGAATGCCTGATAGGCCACCTGGGCTTCTTGAATACCGATAGGAACCTGTGGCGCAGTTGGAATCAGGCAGTACTTTTGCCAGAGTTCTCGTTGCTCTTGAATCTGATTCAAAGAGGCGTGCATGTCTGCAACGTGCATGCCGGCGCGCAGGTATTCCCGAGCCAGTTTCTTCAAACGTCGGCGATTACCGCCAGACATATTTGATCGCTGCTCACGGTCGACTCCCTTTCGGGGAGCGGTGGCGGCAATCAATTCGGTAAGTGGTCGGTCAAAGACATCTGGAACAAATCGATCCAAAGTCTCGCGAATTCCGACAAATAGCCTGAGGTACAAACCCCAGTCCTCAACACTCACCGCAGGCTTGAAATTGACCTTGTTGGTAAAGGTTTCAAGTTGCTCCGCCAACTTTGGGTAGGCGTTGTCCCTAACGTTTTTGGCAAGCTTTAGGGTGTGCTGTACTTCGGCAGGCGATTCAAATCGGGCCTGGAACCAAGCGGTGTCCTGGGGACCAAACCGGAACTCGCCCAGAGCATGGGCTTCATTCAAAAGCTGCAGAGCCTCCGAGCGATCTACGTGTCGCAGAAGGTGCTCTTTGGCAATGCGCGCATTCGTCAGCGGAGGATGAGACATGCCGCTGAGTGCAGATAGTTCGCGAAGTACTCGAGCAACCGATACTCCCAGACTCGGATCGGTTAAGTTCAATGCATCGAAGTAGGAATCAAGTTTTTGCTCTGCAGCAACCCGTGCAGCTGATTCATCCTTAGAGTCGGCACTTACAGCCTTCTCATTTCTGGAGATAGCCGAAATGAGGTCAACCCAGGTTGAATCCGAGCGGATTCCCAAACCTGGAAGCCCAATGGTTGCAAATCGCTCGGCCAGCTCACCAAGAGTTTGGCGACGCGGAGCGACGACTAGAACCCGTTTTCCCTGATCAACCAAGCCGGCGACAACGTTGACCACCGTTTGGGTGTATCCGCATCCCGGTAGGGTCTCAACCGCAAAACTCTGCCCTGCCTGGGCCCTCGCGACGATTCGCATTTGAGTGGCATCGGCCTCAACCACGAGGTTCAGTTCAGGAACATCGATGTCTTCTAGGCCTTCTTTTGGCTCGCCTGCAAGTTCGGCAAGCAATGGTGTTTGATTGCGTGAGATGTCTGACAGCAGGTCAGTTGCGGCAGTAGTGAAGTTTGAAATAACCAAAATTCGGCGAAGATCGAGATTGCCCTTATCGGCGGTTAGGTTGGCCAAATAGTTGAGCACAGTGACGGGAACTAGATCTGAACTTTCGCGTTGGCGGGCTAAAAGTTCTTCTGCATTCAGCTTTATGCCGTAGGCGGTTTCTAAAGCTTCAGCCAGCACAGGGTTTACCGAAGCATCGCCAGTGAGCGAAACCTCATAGTCGTCACCCTTGCGAATCAGGCTTACCGGCCACATCAAAATCGGTGCGTTGATGTCAAAGCCATCGGCCTCAAAGTTTGCTAGTCCCCCGACCAAAAACAGGGTTTCGATACCGAAATTGTCACTAATTCGGTCAGATTTATTCTTGATTCTTCGGGCAGCAGACAGGGCCCTCGAAAACGCTAACGGGTCTCTTACCAAGTTCGAAAGCAGAGTCTGGCGCCCGGTGACAAATTGCGAAAAACCACCTGGGTGACTGCGCTCCAAATCAATTTGACCGAAGGCGTTGACCTCAAAATTCTGCAGCGGGTTAGTCACACCGATGGCCTTGAGCTCCTGCTCCCAACGCTCCCAGTCAGAGTGAGAAGGTACCTCGCTAGAACTAACAAATTCGACCATGTGAAGAGCCTAACTTTCACACCTGAGAACTGCGTTTAGGCACTCCACGACGATGAAAATCAGAGTCAGGTATATTGGGAAATTCTGGCTCCGTAGCTCAGTGGATAGAGCAGAGGTTTCCTAAACCTTGTGTCGGGTGTTCGATTCACCTCGGGGCCACTCAGTAGGCAATGCTAGGCAGCGTTTGCTAGTGCCAAGTAATTACTCCACTCGGGATCAACTTTTTCAGCACCCCGGACCACCCAACTCAGCCCGGTAGGCATCTTTGGGCTAAAGGACAAAGACCAGCCGATTTCAGCTAGCGTTTTGTCGCCCTTTTTGTTGTTGCACTTCAAGCAGGCGGCGACCAGATTTTCCCAACTGTCGCGACCACCTCTAGATTTTGGTTGCACATGATCAATCGTGTTGGCGTAACGGCCGCAGTAGGCGCAATTGTGACCGTCACGTCGAAGAACTCCGCGTCGCGAAACCGGAATAGCGCGGCTGTTTGAAACCCTCACGTATCGCGCAAGGAGAATAACTGTTGGCAGCTCAAACTCTCGATTGGCACTGTGAACGGTCAAATCCGCTGAGCCGGCCAGAATTGTCGCTTTATTGTTGAGCACCAACATAAGCGCGCGTTTAAATGACACCACTGCAAGTGGCTCGTAACCTGCGTTTAAAACCAAAGTATGCATGCTTCCCCTTCGAATTTACCCAGACGGCTTCCGGGTTTTCGTGTTGGGCAAAGGCACTTGAGAAACAAAAAAGCACCGTCAAAATGACGGTGCTTTAGAGAACAACAACCAGGCGTTGTTGGCCCAGACGACATAGTTGAACAACTTGCTTGGCTTGCAAACTTCTCAACATCATCAGAGCCCCTAATCTCTTGCGACTATTGCTTATCGCTAGATTACGCCCGAAAGTTCGAATTGGGCTAGAGCCGAAGGTGTGTTTTTAGTGAAGATTTGGTGACGTATTTAGTTAGTCATCAAGCGAATGTAGTGAACCTGCGAGGTGTAAATCGGTGCCAATTTGACGCTGTCACCTGGTCGCGGTGCGTGATAGAAATTGCCATTGCCAGCATAAATTCCGTCGTGACTCATGTCGTTCATGATCACTAGGTCACCCGGCATGGCATCTTCGGCACGGATTGGAATACCAAGACGAGCCTGACCATGCACGCTGTGAGGCATCGCCACACCAAACTGAGCAAAAACAAACGCTACGTATCCCGAACAGTCAAACCCACGAGGAGTGTCGCCACCGAAAACGTAAGGGGTGCCAACGTAATTTGCTGCCACCTTGAGAATCGAGGTGCCATCCAGCTTGCTGTAAGGCGGATTAGCAAGGTAGTCGGCCGCGGTTGGACCGCTGTAGGTGCGGTAGCTGTTCAGGGTTTCCTGTCGAGCAATCTCATCAGCATCGGCTGACTTGTAGTTTCCGCGAGCAAACTTAACGGTGTTGACCGCAGCTACGGTGAGGTTTTGGGTGTCCTCTGAATTTGCCAAAGCCTCAGCGTCAGTAGTGGTGAATCGTGACATGGCTGCGATGTCTGGGTCGTAAGCGTAGGCCGGAAGAGCAAAGGTGGCAAACAGTCCCGAAGCAATCGACATCGTTACGGTGTTGCGGACTGCTCGGCGAGCATAAAACGGAGTGCGCTTTTGCGAAGGCACCAGGTAGGCAGCGGAACCCTGGTCGGCACCGGCTTGCTTGGCAGCAAAGTAAGCGCGATCCTGCTTTGCTAATTTCTTGGCTTGGCGGCGCGCGGCGCGAGATAGTCTCGCCTCTTCGGCTTCGCGAACTGAACGACGGCTACGCAGTTCAAACGACTCCAAGATGTTGATTTCAACATCAGCGCGGTGCTTGCCTGTGGCTTTTTTGGCCAAAACTAAACCTCCAAGTTTCATTCAACCTGTGAATCCTGCAGCGAAACTATGAGTTCTAAAGACTGGATTGCAGGCAATGGAAACCATCCGAGTCCGATTATTAACCAGGTTTATGGTCAACAACTTTTACAGTTTACCAATTATTTGCTGAGAAAAACCTTGGAGTTGTCCCCAGCGTCCCCCATAGAGGTTTTGGGGATACAAAAACGTCCAAAATGTTTTTGCTAAGCCTCAACAAAGAGGTGGCGTGCCAGGTCCTCAGAAATCTCAAGACCTTCATCGCTCTCGCTGTTTGAGATAAATAGGTTCATACCTCGGTACTCCACACTGAGACTGCTACCCGGAGTCAGGCCAAGGCTGTTCAGCTGGGAAAGCAGTTTGACATCAACCTGAAGCGGTTCTCCGATTCGACGAAGAACATAGGTGTTCTGTCCGGCAAAGGCCCTCGGCAGGTCGACCACAGAAACCACGCCGTCGCCAAAGTTTGGGTTTGTTTCCATACCAAAATCGTCTAGACCGGGAATTGGATTACCATAGGGCGAAAAATCTGGAGTTGAAATCAAGTTGAGAATCTTACGTTCGACCTGATCGCTAATTACGTGCTCCCAGCGGCATGCCTCTTCGTGCACAAACTCCCATTCGAGACCAATAACGTCGGCCAGCAATCGCTCCGCAAGTCGGTGTTTGCGCATTACTGAGACGGCATCTTTTCGACCCTGATTGGTCAATTCCAGGTGGCGGTCACCGCTAACAACCAGCAATCCATCGCGTTCCATACGAGCGACGGTCTGAGAAACGGTGGGGCCAGACTGATCAAGGCGTTCCGCGATGCGAGCTCGCATCGGAACCTGACCCTCTTCTTCGAGTTCCAAAATCGTTCGGAGGTACATCTCAGTCGTGTCGATTAGATCGTGTTCGTGATTCATGCCCCTCCTTAGCTAATACAAGATTAGCGGTCGGCAGCTCTGCCCTGCCCCTGGGCGGGCTTCTGCAAAGTAAACTTGAGCCATGTCTGAAATCATCATCCCATCTGAGTTTCTTCCAGTAGACGGCCGCTTTGGCTGCGGTCCTTCAAAATTGCGTTCCGCGCAAATCGCCGCATTTGCCACTGAAGGCTCAAAACTCATGGGCACCTCACACCGCCAGGCTCCAGTGAAAAACCTGGTCAAGCGGGTTCAGGATGGTTTACTCGAACTCTTCCACAACCCTGAGGGTTATGAGATCGTGCTCGGAAACGGTGGATCGACTGCGTTTTGGGACGCTGCTGCTTTCTCAATGGTCGAGAACAAGGCTCAAAACCTAGTTCACGGCGAATTCGGCGCAAAGTTTGCTTCAGCACTCACCAACCCTTGGCTTGAAAAACCTACCGTGATCAATGGAACCCCCGGTTCTCGCCTTGAACTTCAGGCTGAAGCAGGCGTCGACTCTTACGCATACGCTCAAAATGAAACTTCCACTGGCGTCGTTACCCCGGTCAAGCGTGTTTCTGGTGCAGACCAGGGCGCTCTAATGTTCACCGATGCAACCTCGGCAGCCGGTGGCATCGACTTTGACGCCACTGAGACCGATGTCTACTACTTCGCACCACAGAAGAACTTTGCGTCTGACGGCGGCCTATGGTTTGCCCTGATGTCACCTGCGGCAATCGAGCGAACCGAGAGAATCGCTGCGACCGACCGATACATCCCTGAGTTTTTGAGCGTGAAAACCGCCATCGATAACTCACGCCTCAACCAGACCCTGAACACCCCTGCGATTGCAACATTGTTCTTGCTGGGCGAGCAGATCGATTGGATGAATGAGAATGGCGGCTTGGCTTGGGCAGATGCTCGTACAAAGGCAGCCTCTGACTTTTTGTACGAATGGGCTGACGCATCAGAGTTTGCTACCCCGTTTGTCAGCAACCCAGAGCACCGATCACAAGTTGTAGTCACAATCGACTTCAACGATGAGATTCAGGCGACTGACATTTCAAAGGTGCTTCGCGCCAACGGAATTGTAGATGTGGATTCTTACCGCAAGTTGGGCAGAAACCAGTTGCGTGTGGCCACATTCACCGCGACCGAGCTGGATGACATTAAGCAGCTGACTAAGGCGATTGACTACGTAGTTGGCCAGCTAGCCTAGGCTAAAGCCATGCGGTTTTACGTAAAAGATTCCGAGCGTAGGCCAGACCCAGCTCCGGTCAAGACAAATGCCCGTTTGGTTATTGCAGTGGGTGTCGTGCTTTGGGCCGTAGCTCTAGTCCTCGGACTTATTTTTAGCGCCACGCTTGCGTCTGCGCAAAAATCGTGGTGGCTTTCTACGTGCCTTTTCGGCATTGCCCTTGGCGTTTTCGCCTTCTTCAAGGTCCGCAACCGCTAACGAAGGCTCATCATCTGAATCGTTGGAATCAGATGCTTCCTCATCTTCGGCGCTAACCTCCGCGGCCTCGTCTTGCTCTTCGGCGAGCGCAAGTGCGTCAGCCTCGTCAACATCGTCGGCTTCATCGGAATCGTCTGACTCTTCAGCTTCTTCTGCGTCTAGGGCAGCCTGGGCTTCAAGTTCAGCTTGCAGAGCTTTGTAGTCCGCAAGTCGCTCTGACCATGGCACCCAATCTGGGGCAACTAGTGAGTCAACCCCAGGCATGAGCAATACTTCAGAGACGGTCGGCTCTTGCCCTTCAGGTGCATAAACAGTGACTGACCAACGCCAGCCAACGTAACCCTTGAGTTTGCTCTCGAAAAGGTATGACTCCGTTGAGTCGCCCTCGTCGAGAACCTCAACTAGAAAACCAATGGTCTGCTTAGACGTGGTTCCGAGAAGAGCCTGATAGGCAAAACCTTGATTGTTACCAGCTGATGACTTAGGCATCCAGCTCGTCTGCCAACTTACGCAACAATGAGGCAATCTTCTTGCCATTGGCGCTCTCTGGGTACTTGCCGCGCTTCAAACCGCCACCGATGTTGTCGAGAAGACGGATTAGGTCCTCAACGATCACGGCCATTTCGTCGGCTGGCTTGCGGCTCATCTTGACCAAGCTTGGCGGCGCATCTAAAACGCGCACCGATAGAGCCTGGGCGCCGCGCTTGCCATCAGCAACGCTAAATTCAATGCGAGTGCCTGGCTTGATTGAAGTGGTTCCAGCCGGAAGGGCGCTGATGTGCAGGAATACCTCGCTACCCTCGTCGGATGCGATGAAACCAAATCCCTTGTCTTCGTCGAAGAACTTGACTTTACCGGTTGGCATGGATACCTCTTTCGTAAATCCAAACTCTCATTTTACAGGGAATGTTTCGGCTCGGCACGGGTATCCTAGAAGGATGGCTAAACAAACCGCAAACCCTCAAGACTCTTCGGCTTCACGCCTTGAAAAAATTCTGGCTTACATGTCAGCAGGCCTGATCGGAACTTCGGTTTTGGCCATGCTCGCAACCTTGATTATCGCGGCCACCGAATCGGCAAATCCAGAAGTTGGAAGCTCTGTTCTTCCGCCGTTCTTGGTGTTCTACCCACAGTTCGGCTTGGCGGCCGGTGCTCTTTGCATCGTCTCACTAGTCATCACTAGCGTTCGCCGCCGCTCGCGCGAGAATAAATAGCTCTTAAGCCCGGGGGAAGACTTTATGAGCGAGATTCTGAATGTTGCCGCAGCACTGCGACATAAATCAGACGCTCAGCTTGAGCAACTAATTGCTCAACGCATGGTCAGTTCAACTGGCCTGCGTGATTTTTTTGATCTCGCAGAGGCAATCACAAAACCAGCATCGGTTTCTGCAGCGATTGCTGGACTACCCCGATCACAGGCCCAAGCCCTGACACAACTAGCCGATGGGCTACCGGCTGATGAGCAACAACTCGAGCACCTGGCTGCTCTCGCGTTAGTTGATGACCATGGAGCCCCCTTTGAATCAACGGTCGAATCGCTAAGTCTGTTCAGGCAGATCGCTCCGGTTTCGCCAGTTGCGCTCCCCAACGAGACAGAGCCACCGGCTCAGGAGCAGATCGACCGCGACGCAGGCATTGAAATTTTTGAAACCCTGCAGGCGATGACCGAACTGATTTTTGATTTGGAGCAGCGATTCGTCAAAGAAGTCGGTAAGAAAAATGTGGGACTACCCGACCTAAAGCGGTTGGCTAATCACCTGAACAAAACCACAGACTATGCCCGCGAAATTTACGAACTGGCCGGTTGGTCAAACCTAGTTTTCTTAGCCGATGGCCGCTGGCAACTAAGCGCTGAAGCTGATGCCTGGCTTGAATGGCAACCATGGCAGAGGTTTCAACACCTGGCAAAAATTTGGCGCGGCATCCTCGGCGATGCGTCTGCACACGAGCTCGAAAATGCGCTTCAGGGCTCAAACGGACCGGTGTCGCTGAGCACTAAGTTGCAAGAAACCTACCCTTTTGCAGACGGGTCAGTCACTTCAAAGATCTCTAAGTTGGGCAACCTCGCGGAGCTCCTTGGCCTTTCGGCAAACGGATGGATGAGCAGCTGGACGGCATCGGTGTTGCAAGAGGATTTTGCCGAAGCTGCCAAAACAGCCAAGCAATTTTTGCCAGCGGAGCAAAGCCGGTTGATCTGCCAGGCAGACCTTTCGATCATTGCCCCCGGCCCGTTGCCTACCGAACTTGAGATGCAATTGCGCAGGTTTGCTAACACCGAGCAAATCGGCATGGCATCAACATATCGATTGAACAAACTGAGCATTTCTCATGGCCTTGAGACTGGCCTGAAGGCAGATGAAATCCGCAATCTTTTGCTTGAGCTGACCGGCAAGAACCTGCCTCAGCCGGTGGAGTATCTGATTGATGAAACTGAACAGCGATTCGGCCGGCTAACCATCTCTGAGGGTGGTGAGATTCAGCGCTCGATAATTCGAGCATCGGACCCAATTTTGCTGCAGGCGATTATCAATGAGGTCAAACTCAAACCGTTTGCCCTACAGAGCACTACCGATGGAGCTTTGGTTAGCCGCTTTGAGCCTGAAGTGGTCTATTACGGACTGCGCGAGATTGGCCTTGCCGCCATACGCGTTGATGAAGCGGGGCGAGTAATTTCACCAACCGAAGTTCACCAAGCATCTGGAAGCACCGAAATTGAAACGTCGGCAAAGGCAGACATAAGCCGCCTTCGTGAGCAGGATGCGCGGGTGGGTGAGGCTCCCGACGGCGACGACTTGCATCGTCAGATTCAACTGGCAATCAAGAACAAAGCAAAAGCCTGGTTTACCGTCGTGACTGGTGACGGCTCGGAACTGCTATTTCTTCTCGAACCGATCGGCATTGCCAATGGGCGACTTCGAGCTAAGGACCGCAAAGCTGACATTGAGCGCACCATCCCAATAGCCAGCATCACCAAGGTGACATTTGAGTAGCACGGGTGGCACTCAGCCGAGCAAAGTAGGCTTGAAGGATGACTAGCGGACCACTAATTGTTCAGAGCGATAAGACAGCACTGCTAGAAGTTGATCATCCGCAAGCAGCAGATGCTCGTCATGACCTCGCGATTTTTGCAGAACTCGAGCGCGCACCGGAGCACATTCACACCTATCGAATCACTCGGCTGGGACTGTGGAATGCGCGAGCCGCAGGTCACGACTCAGATTTTGTTCTCGGGATTCTGGATAAGTACGCAAAGTTTGCAATTCCTGGATCGGTCCGCTCGGACATCACTGAAACGATGTCTCGATACGGTCGCCTTGTAATTCAGCGCAGCCCAGATGGCGAACTTGAGCTTTTCTCCAAAGATCGCGCGATTCTTCTCGAAGCAAGTCGCCACCGCAAGATTGTCGAATTACTTGATGGCCCAATCTCCAACGAAGCGTTTCGAATTCAGCCTTGGGCTCGTGGGCAGGTTAAGCAGGAGCTGTTAAAGCTAGGCTGGCCGGCCGAGGATTTTGCTGGCTACACCGAAGGCACCCCGCATGAAATTTCAATGCAGCAGGGCGACTGGAAAGTGCGCGACTACCAGAATCAGGCTGTCGAAAAGTTTTGGGCCGGCGGCTCTGGCGTTGTGGTGTTGCCTTGCGGTGCGGGTAAAACCATTGTTGGCGCCGCCGCTATGGCTGTGGCCAAGACCAACACCTTGATTCTGGTGACCAACACAGTCTCTGCACGCCAGTGGAAAACCGAACTGATGCGCCGGACCACCCTGACCGAAGACGAAATTGGCGAGTACTCAGGATCACTCAAAGAAATCAAGCCGGTAACAATCGCGACTTACCAAATTCTTACGACCAAGCGCAAGAGCGAGTACGCCCACCTTGCCCTACTGAATGCCAACGACTGGGGACTCATCGTTTACGACGAGGTTCACCTCTTGCCGGCACCGATTTTCAAGATGACGGCTGACCTTCAGGCTCGTCGCCGATTGGGACTTACCGCAACCTTGGTTCGCGAAGATGGCAAAGAGGGCGACGTCTTCTCACTAATTGGACCCAAGCGCTTCGATGCACCTTGGAAAGAAATTGAAGCCCAGGGATACATCGCGCCGGCCGCCTGTTTTGAGGTAAGAATCGACCTTCCCGAAGAGGAGCGCCTCAATTACGCGATTGCGAGCCAGGAGGACCGGTACCGAATTTCAGCCACCTCTGGTTCAAAGATTCCGGTAATCAAGGCACTGCTAGCCAAGCACCCAGGTGAGCCGACTCTGATCATTGGTCAGTACTTGGATCAAATCCATGCTGTTTCAGCGGCCTTGAACGTTTCAGAAATCACCGGTGAGACACCAATTGATGAACGTGAACGCCTCTTTGAAGCATTTAGAACCGGTGAAATCACCTGCCTAGTTGTTTCTAAGGTGGCAAACTTTTCTATTGATTTGCCGGAGGCATCAGTGGCAATCCAGATTTCTGGGTCATACGGTAGCCGCCAAGAAGAAGCCCAGCGTCTGGGGCGCTTGCTAAGACCAAAGGCAGATGGGCGTTCAGCAAACTTCTACACGTTGATTGCTCGCGACACCATTGACCAAGATTTTGCCCAGAATCGCCAACGGTTCTTGGCTGAACAGGGCTACAGCTACGAAATTATCGACGCTGACGCACTCTAAGGCCGCGCAGAGATCTAGCAGAAACACCCCAGTTACCTTTCAGGCTACTCACAGCAATCTCTGAAAAAGTAGTGTCATGGAAAACGTGAAGGTACTTATCGTCGATGACGAACCGAACATCCGCGACCTACTCTCAACCAGTTTGAGATTTGCCGGCTTCAGTGTGCACGCAGTGGCTAACGGCGCCGATGCCGTTACCGCCGCCGAAAAAGGCAACCCAGACATCATCTTGCTTGACGTAATGCTGCCCGATATGAACGGTTTTAGCGTTACCAAGAAGATTCGCTCAATGGGCATCAATGCCCCGGTGCTGTTCTTGACCGCTCGAGACGAAACTGAAGACAAAATTACTGGCCTGACCGTCGGTGGCGATGACTACATGACTAAGCCATTCAGCCTGGATGAAATCGTTGCCCGAATCAATGCCATTCTTCGACGCACCAAGGCCGCCGAGGTCGAGGAATCAGTCCTGGAGGTTGGCGAGATTCGCATCAACCAAGACGCACACGAGGTTTTTGTAAACAACGAAGTGGTTGACCTCAGCCCAACTGAGTACAAGCTACTGCGATTCTTGATGTCCAACCCAAACCGAGTCCTGACCAAGGCTCAAATTTTGGACCACGTCTGGGAGTATGACTTCAACGGCGAAATGGGAATTGTTGAATCATACGTTTCTTACCTGCGCAAGAAACTTGACCCTCTAACCAGTGAGCCGCTTATTCAAACCAAACGCGGCGTCGGCTACATGTACAAGTCAACTAAGAACGGCAAGTAGAAACCTAATTGTCCTCAAAACTCGGAACCGCATGGGAGCAAATCTCCCTTCGCACAAAGCTGACAGCGTTATCAGTAGCGTTGATTGGCATTTTGCTTGCGGTTTCTAGTTTTGGAACCATGGCGCTGCTGCGCACCTACCTAGTCGCCAACGTCGACACCCTGCTGAGCTCAACCGCGGCAACCCTCAGCCACGAGGACCCAACTCAGCTTGAAGAAAGACTTGCTAGTCGCGAACTCAGGCTTCCGAGCCTGCCCAGCGATTTTTACATTGGATACGTCGACCAGTCTGGTGCGCTACTAGTTGGTCTGGTCTCTTCCGCGAGCGATCTTGATCGCGTTCCAAACCTTTCAAGCTTTAATGCGGTCAATGTTCTGGCGACTCGCGGTTTGCCATTTGAGGTAGATGCCCAAGGCAACGTCACAGATGATGCCGGCATCGATGGCTGGCGCATGGTCGCAGTGCCGCTGACAACCATGCCTGGCTCTCTAGTTGTTGCATTGCCAACCAACGCCAACGGTGCTTTGCTTTCGCAATACGCATCCATCGGTGGCAGTTTTGGAATTTTGCTGCTGCTGCTCAGTGGACTAAGTATTTGGCTAACCATCACTTCCGCCCTGAAACCTCTGCGTGAGGTCGAGCGAACCGCCACTTTGGTTGCCGAGGGTGACTTTTCGCAGCGACTTATCGAGAGACCTGGCGACACCGAAATTTCGAGGATCAACCGCTCGCTAAACACAATGCTCGACGGGCTGGAAAACGCATTCCAGGACCGATCCCGCACCCTTGAACAGATGCGCCGCTTCGTTGCCGATGCCTCGCACGAATTGCGGACTCCTCTGGTCTCGGTGCGCGGATACGCAGAGCTGTATCGAATGGGTGCACTCAAGAAACCTGAGCAGGTTGCCGAAGCTATGGGCCGCATCGAATCCGAGGCAATTCGTATGACCGGACTGGTTGAAAGCCTCCTTACCTTGGCTCGTCTCGATGATGCCAAAGAGCCGCCAAAAACCACGACCAACCTCGTGACTCTGGCCATTGATGCTGCCAAAGACGTGCATGCCTCCTCGCCAAAGCAAAGCATCGCAGTTTTTAACACCGATGGCGTGCCGCTGACTGAAACCGACGAAGTGCTTGCCAAAGTGGACGCCAACGCCATGCGTCAGGTGTTCACCAACCTTCTGGCCAACGCTTCGCGCTTTTCTGCCAAAGACGGTTCCATTGAGATTGTCCTTGACGGTACGGCCCGGGTCGACGGCTATCCTTGGGCCATCATCGAAGTTCGCGATCACGGCGAGGGTATCCCCGAGCAGCTTCGCGAAAAAGTTTTTGAGCGCTTCTATCGAGTTGATAATTCGAGAAACAGTGAAACTGGCGGTTCTGGCCTTGGACTCGCAATCGTTTCGAGCATCGTTAGATCTCACCAGGGCTCGATCGTAGCCCTCGAAACTGCTGGTGGCGGAGCCACTTTCCGAGTAGCCATCCCTGCTTAGTTACTCACATTTTTTGTAATTCATCCTGTTGCGGTGAGCATTCCGCAGATGATTCTGACATGACTCAATTCACCGTAGACAGCGATCAAGTAATGGCGGCAAACGCCAACATCCAAATCACAATCTCCAAACTCAGCAACGAGGTCCAACTGCTTCACGGGCAACTTCAAGGGTTGCAAGCTTCATGGACTGGTCTGGCTGCGACCAGCTTTCAGGAGCTAGCCAGCCGCTGGCGGGTTACGGCCGGGGCTGTCGAGGCTCAATTGGCTGAGCTAGGTAACGCCCTTGGAATGGCAGCTCAGCAATACTCCGACATTGAACTTTCCAACCAACGATTGTTTCTGTAGACCAAACTAAACCGCAAATAAAAAAACTGGGTGGCTCCCAAAGGAACCACCCAGTTTTTGTAATTCAGACTTAGAAGTCCATGCCACCCTGTGGTGCAGCAGCCGGAGCAGCTGGCTCTGGCTTCTCAGCAACAACAGCTTCGGTGGTCAAGAATAGACCTGCAATTGAGGCTGCGTTCTGAAGTGCAGAACGGGTTACCTTCACTGGGTCGTTAATTCCTGCCTGGAGCATGTCAACGTACTCGCCGGTAGCTGCGTTTAGGCCCTGGCCTGATGGCAAGCTGGCAACGCGCTCGGCAACTACGCCAGGCTCTAGACCTGCGTTGATTGCAATCTGCTTTAGCGGAGCTGAGATTGCAACGCGGACGATGTTTGCACCGGTCGCTTCGTCGCCAGTCAATGACAACTTCTCAAATGCAGTCTTGCCAGCCTGTAGCAATGCAACACCACCACCAGCAACGATGCCTTCTTCAACTGCAGCCTTGGCGTTACGAACAGCATCTTCGATGCGGTGCTTGCGCTCCTTTAGCTCTACCTCAGTGGCAGCACCAGCCTTGATAACTGCAACACCGCCGGCCAGCTTCGCTAGGCGCTCCTGGAGCTTCTCGCGGTCGTAGTCGCTGTCGGTGTTGTCAATCTCGCGGCGAATCTGCTCGACGCGGCCAGCAATCATGTCCTGGTCACCAGCACCCTCAACAATGGTGGTCTCGTCCTTGGTAATTACTACCTTGCGAGCGCGACCCAATAGGTCAAGAGTGGTTGCGTCTAGCTTTAGGCCAACCTCTTCAGAGATAACCTGTGCGCCGGTCAAGATTGCGATGTCCTGAAGCATGGCCTTGCGACGGTCACCAAAACCAGGTGCCTTCACAGCTACAGACTTGAAGATTCCGCGGATCTTGTTGACGATAAGGGTTGCAAGAGCCTCGCCCTCGATGTCCTCAGCAATGATCAACAGTGGCTTGTTGGCCTGGATCACCTTGTCAACGATTGGCAGAAGGTCCTTGATGTTTGAGATCTTTGAGTTTGCAATCAACACGTATGCATCTTCAAGAACTGCTTCTTGGCGCTCTGGGTCGGTGACCATGTAAGCCGAGATGTAACCCTTGTCGAAGCGCATACCCTCGGTTAGTTCAAGCTCAATGCCGAAGGTGTTTGACTCTTCAACGGTTACAACGCCCTCGCGGCCAACCTTGTCGATTGCCTCTGCGATTAGTTCACCGATTTGTGAGTCACCAGCTGAGATAGATGCGGTTGCCGCAATCTGCTCTTTGGTCTCTACCGGCTTTGCGTTTGCGATTAGCTCTACGGTTACGGCAGCAACGGCCTTTTCGATGCCGCGCTTCAGGCTGATTGGGTCTGCACCAGCAGCCACGTTACGAAGGCCTTCGCGCACAAGAGCCTGAGCAAGAACGGTTGCGGTAGTGGTTCCGTCACCAGCAACGTCGTCAGTCTTCTTGGCAACTTCCTTAACCAGTTCTGCACCGATGCGCTCGAATGGGTCGTCCAGCTCGATCTCCTTGGCGATCGAAACACCATCGTTGGTGATGGTTGGGGCGCCCCACTTCTTTTCAAGAACAACGTTGCGGCCGCGTGGGCCGAGGGTTACCTTGACTGTGTCAGCAAGGATGTTCAGGCCGCGCTCCATACCGCGACGGGCCTCTTCATTGAAGTGAATGATTTTTGCCATGTTGGATTCAATCTCCTGTAAGTATTTAGCACTCGATGCGTTTGAGTGCTAACTCTATTTTGGCACTCTCCACCCGAGAGTGCAAACACATTTGATTGCGCTGTGGGCAAAAGAAAAACCCCTCCCGAAGGAGGGGTTTTTTGTAAAAGATCTAAGGATCTTAGCCGATTACGTTTACAGCGTCAGCCTGTGGGCCTTTGTCGCCGTTCTTGACTTCGAACTCAACACGCTGGTTCTCTTTGAGTTCCTTGTAGCCATCTGACTGGATTGCTGAGAAGTGTACGAATACATCCGCTCCGCCATCCTGAGTGATGAAGCCGAAACCCTTTTCAGCGTTGAACCACTTTACGGTTCCTTGTGCCATTGCTTTACTCCTGTTACTAAACGACGTTCAGAGAAATCTTTCTTAGAACGAGTCGCATAGAAAAGAGCTGGTGCTACGGATACTGCTACGACCACTTCTAACACTAGCCTCGTAGCCGGTAATCACCTAGGGAATTCAAGGAGAAAAGCAAATCCTTTATACAACGGTTATAACTACTCCACAGCAGGAAGCTCGTAGTCCTCACCCAAAACTATGGTGATTGGCTCAGCAAATTGAGTTGAAACGGTAACCAGGGGTGATCCGACTAGCTTGGCAATCGCCTCAGCCTCGGCCCTAAATAGTTCATCGGTGATGGCGATGGTCGTGACCGCGATTGATGTCGGCAACCCCTCTGCATCAACCAAGTTTTCGGTGACCACAACGTTGTAACCGGCGTCAACCAGCTGGCTCGAGAATGGCACACCAGCCACCTCGGTGCCGGTTCCATCAATGACGCCAACTTCAGGTCGCGTCTCAACCGATGCGGTTGGAGACGGCGAAGCATTTGAAATTACACCCTCAAAAATGGCTGCGTTATCGGCAAACTTGAGGCCTCCGTAGGCCAGCCCGCCTACAACAACGGCGGCGGCAAAAATTCGCAACCACTCTAAGACTCGGTCTCTGGCTGTTCTGCGTGCGCGGTGTCGGCCGCCAACCTGGGTAGCGGCGTCAAACTCGTCTACCGGGAACTTTTTAGCCATGAATCCTGCTTATCGTAAAGGCACAACAAATCCTGTGCCCTTCAATATTAGGCCGACGAAAGGTGTGACTGTGGACTATCCAGTTAAGAAAACCGACGAACAGTGGCGAGAAGAACTCAATGAATTTGAGTATCACGTGCTGCGCCAAGCCGGAACCGAGAGAGCCTACACAGGCGAACTTCTAGACGAGCACCGGGTTGGCACATTTTCCTGTCGCGGCTGTGGCGCCGAATTGTTCAAGAGCGAAGCGAAATTTGATTCCCACTGCGGTTGGCCAAGTTTTTATGAGCCAAAAGCCGGCGACGCCGTTGAGCTCCTAGAGGACCGAAGCCACGGCATGGTTCGAGTTGAAGTGCGCTGCGCCAACTGCGGCTCTCATCTGGGTCATGTTTTTGAGGATGCCCCGCAGACCCCAACCGGAGACCGATTCTGCATCAATTCAGTCAGTATTACTTTTGATCAAGAGGCTAGGCTGAGGCCATGAGCGATTTCAAGAACCGTGGCAACCAGCACGTGACCAATGGCGGCGTTGGGGCGTTTATGTTTCTGGCCTTCATTGGGGCAGCCGTCTATTTCGTCGAGAAAGCCAACGGATTTTGGGAGTCCATCTTAGGGATCCTAAAAGCCCTCGTTTGGCCTGCATTTCTGGTCTACGAGGTCCTAAAAGATCTCCTTGGCTAGCCCTATTCCTGCTTTGCACTACTCAAATTTCTTCGCGTATGTGGCCCTGAATTGCTTGGGCTTCGAAGGGGCTCTTGCCGCGCTGCAAGCCGGCGAGAAGGCGGACCCAAAAAGATTCTTATTGCCTTCTTCGCCAAAGGATTTCATGTCGAGCGAAACTTTAGCTCACCGACTGCATGCGGCCATTTCGGAATATCCAAGCCAGGGGGGGCTTTCACCGCTTCGATTATCGCGTCGAGGTCAGCAGAAACGGCTAAATTTTCAAGAACCATCACGCAATTATGTGACTATTTTGACGATTTGATGTCGGGGCAAAACTTTCCAGGATAGGCGTCCCCAGGCAGTCATTATTATCGAGCTATACGCTGCCAATTCTCACCTGAGAACCGCTGGACTTCTATGCCGACATCCTGCGCAATCGAACTTCTCGATACGGGAGTGGGTTACCTAGCCGACGATTTTATGTATTTTGACTCGCCGATGGAATCGAACCCTGCTACGTTTTCGAACATCGCGACGCATGAAATTAGAAACGAAAGAGATTGGCTGGAATTAATTAGTGACGCCGGTCATGGATACAAATTTTCGGGATCACCGCAGCCCGAATGGGACGATTTGTTCGTTATTCCTGACTGGCAAGCGCTGTCAATCGACAAACCTATTTTCATTTCCATACGCTCATATTTGAACCTTGCCTATCGAATCATCCCGGTCAAAGACCAGAGAACCCTATTGGCCGGGTGGCACCCAGGAAGTCTCGTTTCAACCGATCAGCAAGGCCATAGTCGCACAAACTAAGTCAGCGACTTGCGCCTTCTAGGCAAACGAATAAACACAGAAACCGCCAAGCAGATGGCCACAGCAAACAGGGATAACGCAATCACGGTACTTGGGCCGTCTTCATAATCGAGCGGCTGTTCTGGCACCAGATTCGAGGGCCAGTTGTAGAACCAGATCATGAATGCGTACCAATTAGCGCTAAAACCTAGGCCGAACCTTACCGCAGCTGAAATCGTGCCTTTGAACTGAATCCTTCGACGGGAAACCAGAGAACGTGTTCCTTCAAATCCCAATAGGACGGCGATGAAGGCACCAACAAAAATCGCAGTGTTCCCGAAAACGGATATCCCATAAGCCGAATCAACAACCAATCGCCCCAGCAGCACCGAGAGAAAATACCCAAGCATGGCCGCCAGGCTGATAATCAGTGCCCTATCCGGACTGAATTTCCAAAGTGTCGAACGTTGTGACGTCATGGCTGTGACTCTACCAAACGCCACCACCACAAGATCGAGGGCGAAGACGCCGCAGCACCTAGAAAAATGGATCGGCTCTGCGAAAACAATGCCCGCGTTAAGAAAAAATGGACCCCACTAAAGGGTCCATTTTTACTAGAGCCGACTAGGGGACTCGAACCCCTAACCACCTCATTACAAGTGAGGTGCGCTACCAATTGCGCCAAGTCGGCCAGTTGCTCGAAAGCAACTTGTCTAGACTACTGCGTCTAGAACTTTTTTGCAGGTATTTCTAGCCCTGCGTTGCAGCCTGCAAGAACTGTGCAAATCGAGCTGGGCTAACCAACTCTTCTCCGGTAGCCCAGGTGTACTGCTGACCATTCACAATGATGGTTGGTGTTCCGCCCATTGTGATTTCAGTGCCAGGCACTACCTCGTTCAAAATCCGAGTTGTCGAGGCAGTCAACCATGAGTCGTAGCTCTTGTTGTTGATGCACTCTGCAATTACGTCATTATCCGCAGCACCGGCTTCAACTGCCCAGTCGATCAACTGAGCGTTATCCGGACCAGCGGTACCTTCGGCAGGCTGGTTTTCGAACAGAATCTGGTGGAACTTGAAGAATGAGTTTGGTGCTTCCTCAGCAACACAGATAGCTGCGTTGGCTGCACGGCTTGAATATGAGTTCAAAGACTGACCGTCAAGGAATGATACCGGGTGGACTTCAAGGGTTGCTGCGCCAGATGAAACCCAGCTTTCAATCTGAGATGAATTTGGCACCTCAAACGCCTGGCAAATTGGGCACTGGTAATCGACATACATGATGATGTTTGGAACCTCAGCCGAGCCAGAACTTGGAGTCGCCGACGGTGTTGGAGTTGAGGTCTTGGTGTAGGCCTCTAGGTTGGCGCCGATCTTGACGCCGTCATTGAACGAGAAGTTTGCTGGAGTCAGCTCAACCTTGTTGGCGCCAGAGACAACCACTGAAGTGACGATTGCTACCGAGCCTAGAATCGCGGCAACGATGCCGAGACGCAAGAAGAGCTTCTTACGCTGCTCGCCCTTTTTGTGCTGTTCGCGCATTTCACGTGCTTTTGCTCGAGCTGCTTCACGCTGTTCGCTACGAGTTGGCTTGTTCGGAGTCATGAAAATCCTTTGCTGTTAAGTCACGATTTGGTGACAGTCAGGCTTTCTAGTCTAGATGAGCAGTGCTGGCTGGAATAATAAAAGAGTTCAGCAGCGTCGCTGGTGAATTTCTTACACAACGGATCGTCCGGCACGTACCTGCCGGTGAAGGAAATAGAAAAAATGGCATCAGTAACATTCGACAGTGCAACCCGCATGTACCCAGGCGGTACCCGCGCAGCAGTTAACAAGCTAAACCTAGAAATCGCAGACGGCGAGTTCCTAGTTCTTGTTGGCCCATCAGGTTGCGGTAAGTCAACCTCTCTCCGCATGCTTGCGGGTCTTGAAGAAGTCAACGACGGCGCAATCCGCATCGGTGACCGCGATGTAACCCACACCCCACCAAAAGACCGCGACATTGCAATGGTTTTCCAGAACTACGCTTTGTACCCACACATGACCGTTGCTGAGAACATGGGCTTTGCCCTAAAGATCGCCGGCGTGAGCAAAGAAGAGCGCGCAGCTCGTGTTCTTGAAGCAGCGAAGCTTCTTGACCTAGAGCAGTACCTAGCCCGCAAGCCAAAGGCCCTTTCAGGTGGTCAGCGTCAGCGTGTTGCAATGGGTCGTGCCATTGTTCGTAAGCCACAGGTATTCCTTATGGATGAGCCGCTTTCAAACCTTGACGCCAAGCTTCGTGTTCAGACTCGTACTCAGATTGCGTCTCTGCAGCGCCGCCTTGGTGTAACCACCGTTTACGTAACCCACGACCAGGTTGAAGCAATGACCATGGGTGACCGCGTTGCTGTTATGAAGGACGGCCTTCTACAGCAGGTTGCTACCCCACAGGAGCTTTACGACCGCCCAGCAAACGTATTCGTTGCCGGATTCATTGGCTCACCTGCCATGAACCTAATCCAGCTTCCAATCGTTGACGGTGGAGTTCAGTTCGGTACTGCCGTTCTTCCGGTTGAGGCTTCAGTTCTAGCCAAGACCAGCGCAAAGAGCATCACCGTAGGTATCCGCCCAGAGAACATGTCTGTTTCAAAGGACAAGGGTGTTGCGGTTGAGGTTGACGTTGTTGAAGAGCTAGGTGCTGACGGCTACCTATACGGTCACACCACCATCGATGGCGCAAAGGCTGACGTTACCGCTCGTGTAGACGGTCGCGTTCACCCACACGCTGGCGACAACGTATTCCTAATCCCTGAGGGCGGAATCGTTCACTTGTTTGACGTTGAGTCAGGCGAGCGCCTCAACTAGTGACCTCACTAGACATTACGGCTGCCACGGTAGAACCAGCTCTGCTGGATCTACCGTGGCATTTGCCATTAGAGGACTGGCCGGCTGAAAACATCGCTGCCCTACCAAAGGGACTCAGCCGCCACACGGTTAGATTTGCTCATCTAAACGATCACGTAATCGCAATTAAAGAGACTCTGCCAGAGCTTGCCAAGCGCGAATACGACATGCTCAAACTGCTCATCAAACTTGATGTTCCTTGCGTTGAGCCTTTTGCAATCATCAACAATCGCACCACCGATGACGGCGAGGAGCTGCTATCGGTGTTGATCACTCGACACCTAAAGTTTTCGTTGCCGTATCGCGCGATGTGGTCACAGGGGCTTCGTCCTGAAACCGCCACCCGCCTGGTGGATGCACTGGCTCTCCTGCTGGTTCGCCTACATATTGCCGGATTCTTTTGGGGCGATGTTTCTCTATCGAACACCCTGTTCCGCCGAGACGCCGGAGCTTTTGCGGCCTATTTGGTCGATGCCGAAACCGGGCACCTCTACGATTCAGGACTGTCAAAGGGTCAGCGAGAGAACGACCTTGAGATTGCCCGCATTAACATTGCCGGTGAATTGATGGACCTCATCGCCAGCGGTAATGCTCAGCCTGGAGTAGATGCACTTGCTACCAGTGAACGAATTGTCGCAAAGTACCGCGAACTGTGGGACGCCCTGACCGGCGTTGAAACTTTCGAGGCAGCCGACCGCTGGAAGATCAACCGCAGAGTGGATCGCCTAAATGACCTCGGATTCGACATCGAAGAGCTGGCCATCAAAACTGATGCAACCGGCACTCAGGTGCGAATTCAGCCGAAGGTTGTTGATGCTGGTCACCACACCCGCAGATTGATTCGACTAACCGGCTTGGACGTTGAAGAGAATCAGGCTCGACGACTACTCAACGACCTGGACCAGTATCGAGTTGATCATCCACGTCCGGGTGCAGATGAAGAGGTTTTGGCCCACGAATGGCTAAGTCACGCATTTGAACCGGTCGTAACGGCAATTCCAAAAGACCTGTCAGGCAGATTGGAGCCCGCTGAGGTTTATCACCAGGTTTTGGAACACCGCTGGTACATGTGCGAGAAAGCATCTCGCGATGTTTCATTGGAAGAGGCAACCAGCAGCTACATCGAGAATGTGCTGCGTAACCGCCGCGATGAAGAGGCCTACTTGGGTGCTCCGACCGGCGTGATTACCCTGCCAACCGCCATTCCATCGGGCACCATCGTTGTGGCTGAGGATGACGAAGAAGCCGACTGGCGCGACTTGGTTTAAAAACTTACCGACCAGCACTTAAATAGTTGATCCCCGACCATCGGTCGGGGATCAACTGGTTAAACCACTGCCTAGCGCTTGAGTGCAGCGCGGCGCTTCGATACCTCGTACAAAGTAACGCTGGCAGCAATACCGGCGTTTAGCGACTCTGTGTCGCGGGCAATTGGAATCGACAGAACGGCATCGCAGTTTTCAGTGACCAAACGCGAAAGGCCCTTGCCTTCAGAACCAACAACCAGAAGCAGCGGCTC
>JACCDQ010443747.1_pt1 | contig 29102 bp, 42 predicted proteins | sample 7446031 | NCBI WGS metagenome assembly JACCDQ01 (sample SAMN15323442, study PRJNA562643) | freshwater metagenome | isolation source: river surface water | place: USA:Blue River Watershed | collected 2017-08-17 | reverse complement strand
CTTGGTCACCGCATCAAGGGTATCGCTTCAGCGTCTGGTCGTCTTGCTGACAAAGCAAACTCGGATATGTACGAAGAAGTCGAGCTTGAAGAAAACTTCAAAGCTGGACCTCTCAAACTGCGTGATGGATCAACTGTAAAGTTGGACTCAAAGGATGCAATGACTCTTAACTCGCTTTTCCTGTCTCTCAATGGTAAAAACCAAGAGAAGATGGATGCAAAGATGATGGCGAGTTCAAAGGGCTTCTCTGAGATCCTAGCATTCGCAAAGGAAGCAGTTTAATGGCCGACTATATTAAGGTCAAAGGAACAGAGATCAGCGTCACTACGGCTAACACCGTAGGAGGCGCTGCCCTCGTTAGAGTGCATGCGCCAAACGCATCAGTTCTCACCTTTGCAAATACATCTGGTACAATCGGTACCTACACCATGATTGCCAATAGCGAACAGTTTTTTGTAAAAGAAACGGCCGATACCATTGCTGCTACTGTAGCCGTTAATTGCGTAGCCGTAGCTTATAAATAACTAAAAGGAGCTAATTATGGCATTACTCATCAAAGATATTGTTGAAGAAGTTCATTACCTAACCGAATCTACGGAAAAGGGTGAAAAGAACTACTTCATCGAAGGTATCATCATGCAAGGTGATATTAAGAACCGTAATGGTCGTATCTATCCATCAAACGTTCTTGTACGTGAGATGAATCGTTACAACGAAAATTACGTCACAAAGAATCGTGCGTTCGGTGAACTTGGTCACCCACAAGGTCCAACTATCAACCTCGATCGCGTTTCACATTTGTTCACTGAACTCAAGGCTGATGGCTCAAACGTCGTCGGCAAAGCGAAGATTACTAAGACACCTATGGGTGATGTTGTACGGGGTCTTATCGATTCTGGCGCACAGCTTGGTATCTCATCGCGTGGTATGGGTTCGGTGAAACCAAATAAGCAAGGTATCATGGAAGTCCAAAACGACTTCATGCTTGCTACTGCGGGCGACATCGTTGCCGACCCTTCTGCACCAGACGCCTTTGTGAAAGGTATTATGGAAGGTGTTGAATGGATTTACGATGTGGCTTCATCTTCTTGGCGTGCTGCAAATACCTTTGATAAAATCGAAGAGCAAGTCAAGAAAAATTACTCGCAAATTGATGAAGCTGCTGCAATTGCAGTGTTCCAAAAGTTCCTAAAAAGCCTGTAATTGTTAAAAATCGTATTTTTATAAATACTAGTGATATTGATCTTGAATCACACAAAGGAGAGTTCAAATGGATAAAGAGCTAGACACAAATCTAGACGAAGCAAAGGCAACCGGCGAAGAGTCGTACGCTGCTGATGCTACTAACGCTGCTGGTGGTTCCGTAAAGAAGCGCAAAGCTGACCTGTTCAAGGCTGCTGGTGCTCCTCAGTCGGGCACTCCAGTTGTAACCCCACAAGGCACAAATAACGCTGGCCTTCATGAAATGATCGCGTCGATCTTCGACGGTACCGATCTTTCGGAAGACTTCAAAGCAAAAACCACAACGATTTTCGAAGCAGCTCTTCATGAGCGTGTCGAAGAAGTCCGTGCAGAGCTTGAAGAAGAATTCGAAGCTGTTCTTGAAGAACAAGTCGAAGCAGTCGTTGAAGAGCTTTCAGACAAACTCGATTCATACCTTGACTACGTCGTAGAAACTTGGATGGAAGAGAACGAAGTTGCTCTTGAAACCGGTTATAAGGTACAAGTCGCTGAGTCGATTCTCGCAGGCCTTAAGTCGCTTGTTGAAGATCACGATCTTGAAATCGACGAAGAAGAGCTTGACGCTATTGCTGCTATGGAAGAGCAAGTTGCATCGACCGAAGCAAAGTACAACGACCTGTTTGAAGCATTCGTTGCTGAGCGTGAAGAAAAAGAGATGCTTCAGAAGAATGCAGCAATTGCAGCTCTTTCAGAAGGTCTAGTTGACACTGACGCAGCACGTTTCCAAACGCTTGCTGAAGGTGTTTCTTACGAGTCGGTTGAAGAGTTTGTAGCTAAACTTGAAGTAATTAAAGAAAGCTATTTCACTGAATCGGTAGCACGTGCTGAAGACCAAGCTGAAGTTCTTGAAGAAGAAGTTCTTGAAGAAGCAAAAGCTCCTGCAGTTAACCCAGCAGTAGCAGCTTATGTTGATTCACTTAACAAATTTGCTAAAATCTGATTTATATAAATAAGACCAGATAAATCCATCAAAGGAGATTATAACAAATGAGAAACGAAGAACTAATGAAAAAGTGGGGTCCAGTTCTGGAGCACAATGCGCTTCCAGGCATTAAGGACAACCACCGTAAAGCAGTTACTGCGCAACTTCTCGAGAACACTGAGAATGCTCTGAAGGAAGGTTCTTCCTACTCGCCAGCATCGCTCCTCTCGGAAGCAGCTCCAGTTAACAACACCGGTGTAGCACAAAACTACGACCCAGTCCTGATCACCCTTGTTCGCCGTGCAATGCCTAACCTCATCGCATACGACATCGCTGGTGTTCAGCCAATGACCGGTCCTACCGGCCTCATCTTCGCAATGCGTTCGAACTACGCGAACACCACTGCAGCAACTGCAGAAGCATTCTATGGTGAAGCTGACACCGACTTCACTGGTACTGGCACCCACGCTGGTTCACCATTCCCAACCGACTTTGCTAACACCACTCAGTGGAGCACTGGTTCGGGTATGTCAACAGCTGCTGCTGAAGCTCTTGGTTCAGGTTCGCCTGCAGGTGACTTCGCACAGATGTCATTCAGCATCGAAAAGGTCTCGGTTACTGCAAAGAGCCGCGCACTGAAAGCTGAGTACACCACCGAACTCGCACAGGACCTGAAGGCAATCCACGGTCTTGACGCTGAAACCGAACTGGCTAACATGCTTCAGGCTGAACTGCTTGCAGAAATCAACCGTGAAGTTGTTCGTACAGTCTACGGTGTTTCGGTTGTTGGTGCTCAAACTGGTACTGCAAACGCTGGTACTTTTGACCTTGACGTCGACGCAAACGGCCGCTGGTCAGTTGAGAAGTTCAAGGGTCTCATGTTCCAAATCGAACGTGAAGCTAACCAAATCGCAAAAGACACCCGTCGTGGTAAGGGTAACATGCTCATCTGCTCGTCAGACGTTGCATCGGCTCTTCAAATGGCTGGCGTTCTTGACTACACCCCAGCTCTTAACAGCAACGCACTGAATGTTGACGACACCGGCAACACCTTCGCTGGTGTTCTTAACGGTCGCTTCCGTGTGTACATCGACCCATATGCTGGCTCGAACTACATGGTTGTAGGTTATAAGGGTGCTAGCGCATTCGACGCTGGTCTCTTCTACTGCCCATACGTTCCGCTACAAATGGTTCGCGCAGTTGGTGAGAACACCTTCCAGTCGAAGCTGGGCTTCAAAACCCGCTACGGCATGGTTGCTAACCCATTCGCTGAAGGTTCTGCTGTTGGCGCAGGTGCACTCACCGCAAACGCTAACAAGTACTACCGCAAGGTTCGTGTTACCAACATCCTCTAAGGATAAGAATCGGGTTAACCGATCACTAAGATTGAACTGGGACTCCTTCTGGAGTCCCTTTTCTATTTGAACTATAAATAGTTGTACAGCATATTGTCAACAGGTAAATGAATGCAACAAAACTTTCTTTCACCAACAGGATTCCGATTCACAATAAAACGACTCCCCAAGGTAGAGTTTTATGTGCAAGGCGCGACGCTTCCCGGAATCAGTATGAGTCCAACATCATCTCCAACACCGTTTAAGACGCTTCGTTTTGCAGGTGATAAACTAGATCACGAAACATTCAATCTTACTGTAAGACTCGATGAGTATATGGAGTCATATAACGAGATTTTTGATTGGATGATTGGCCTGACAAAACCTGATTCGTTTGATCAATACAAGTCGTTGGCTAAATCAGACAATGGCCTATATTCTGACGCTTCACTTATCATCCTTGATAGCAAAGGCAATCCGGGATTAGAAGTACACTTCAAAGATGTGTTCCCGATTGCGCTCGGTGCGATCACTTTTGATACCACACAATCTGACATCAACTACGCGGTTTGTGACATTACGTTTGAACACAACGGTCATACTGTCAAAAGAATCTAATTGACATTTTGGTGTTTCTAGTATAGTATTAGTTACTTTAATGATCATGAAGAGGTCATATGTTCATTACATTGACCAGTGAGGAGAGAACATGGATATTGAAACCCTGTACAATGAGTGGGCTAAAGATGGTGAGATCGACCAGACTAACATCTCAAGATCTACTGCAGACATCCCGAAGCTACATAATAAATACTTCCGTTGGTACGTTGAAGAGGGTCTAAAACTCAAGAAGCTTAAAGCTGAGTACAAGATCCTTTACAAACTTAAGAATGAATACTACCGAGGAGAGCTTGATGACGAAGAACTCAAGCAACATGGGTGGAAACCCCAACCCCTAAAGATTCTTCGTACAGATGTACCAACATATCTCGAAGCAGACGTTGACATCGTTAAGTTGTCACTGAAAATCGGTCTGCAAGAAGAAACTGTCGCATATTTAGAATCAATCGTAAAACAAATTAGTAATAGGAACTTCCTTATGAAAACCATCGTTGATTGGGAGAAGTTCAGAACAGGCGCTTAATGGATGTAGTAAACGTTGAAAAAGTAAATGAAGTCTTTGTACGAGTAGAAGCAGAACCATCACTCAAGATGGAGATGTCAGAGTATTTCACATTTGAAGTGCCTGGTGCAAAGTTTATGCCAGCAGTTCGCAACAAGGTCTGGGACGGTAAAGTCCGCTTGTTGAACGTGATGACTGGTTACATTTACGCCGGATTAGTACCATACATTAAGAAGTTCTGTGATCAACGTGGTTACGAATGTAGAGTCTCAAAGCAACTAGGCGAGACTGAAGCAGTTCCTGATGACTACGGATATGACTTAGCTAAGCAGGTCGATGCTGCATTCGAAGTTCGTGACTATCAGAATGATGCAATCGTTCATGCCATTCGTCACAACCGTGCGCTATTCCTTTCGCCGACAGCGTCTGGTAAGTCATTCATCATTTATCTGATTATGGCTCACCACCTGATGCTCGATCGTAAGATCTTGGTTGTCGTTCCGACAACTTCTCTTGTTGATCAAATGGCTTCAGACTTCGTTGAGTACAACAAAGGAAAGAAACTAGACATCCACAAGATTCGTGGAGGTATGGAAAAGAACGTTGACGCTGAGATCACGATCACGACTTGGCAGTCAGTCTATAAGATGCCAAAGGCATTCTTTGAGAAGTTCGATGTAGTGTTCGGTGACGAAGCCCACAACTTCAAAGCAAAATCACTTACATCTATCCTTGAAAAGATGCCAGACGTGAAGTATCGTTATGGCCTAACCGGTACACTTGATGGAACGCAGACCCACAAACTTGTCCTTGAAGGTCTTTTCGGAACAGTCTTTACCGTGACTAAGACGAAGAAGTTGATCGACGACAATGTTCTCGCGAGCTTCAAGATCAAAGCGTTGGTTCTCAAGTATCCGGATGAAGTAAAGAAAGCGAACAAGGGTAAGTCCTATCAGGAAGAAATAGATTGGATCGTTCGAAGCAACGCACGAAACCTATTCATACGCAACCTAGCGTGGAATCTCCCGGGGAATACACTTATCCTCTTCCAGTACGTTGACAAGCACGGTCAAGCGCTGTATGATATGCTCAACAAATCTGAAGAGCATAACGTGTACTTCGTTCATGGCGGTGTGAAGACCGATGAACGTGAGAACATTCGTCATGACGTAAGGAAGACTAAGGGCAACATCATCTGTGCTTCATATGGCACTTTCTCAACAGGCATAAATATACCAGAGCTTGACAACCTGATCTTTGCTTCACCTTCAAAAGGTCGTATCAGAAACCTTCAGTCTATCGGTCGTGTTCTTCGTAAAGGTAAAGACAAATCTTCAGCAGTTCTGTATGACATCGTTGACGACCTACAGTGGAAGAACAATCAGAACTTCGCGACCAAACACTTCATGGAACGTGTCAAGATCTACTCAGAAGAAGGTTTTGAGTTCAAAATATACAATGTCGACATAAAGGGATGATATGAAACTCATTCACGTCAAGATGAAAAACGGTGAAGATTTGCTGGGTTATCTGGCAAATCAATCCAACGATAAATTTGAAATCGTTACACCTATCTCAGTCGTGATCGATCCTACGTATGGGATGTTCGCGAAGAGTTGGTTGATGTTTTCAGAAATGAACTCTGTATGGCTAACCAACGAGAACATCATGTTCTACTCGCAGGCGAGCAAGAAAGCTATTGAGTACTACGACGAGTTCATGCACCGTGTATCAGAGAAAGATCAACGACAGTCTGTTGAAGACGATACAGAGTTTACATCTGAACTCGAAGAGATATTCGGAGCTATGATGGAATCCAAAGGATCTATCAAACACTAATATTTTCATAGCCATAAAGGCATTATACTCAGTATTCCAAAGATGTCAACCAAAAAGTGCACTGTAACAAAACAGTTGACATTTTCGTCTGAGTGTGATAGTCTATACTATACATCAAAAAGGAGGGAGTATGACCCTTACACCGAAGAAGACTAAACGGAACTATGTTAACAACGCCGAGTTTCTCGAGGCGATGGTCAAGTACAAGAAAGCTGTACGTGAAGCAGAAGACAGTGGAGAAGAACCACCGCGGATTCCAAACTACATTGGCGAGTGTCTATATCAGATCGCGAATCGTTTAGCGTATAAACCAAACTTTATCAACTATACGTATCGTGACGATATGATCGCAGATGGTCTTGAAAATGCCATCATGTGTGTTAACAATTTTGATCCCGAGAAGTCGAATAATCCATTCGCATACTTCACACAGGTCATTTGGTTTGCATTCATCCGTCGTATCCATAAAGAGAAGAAGCAGACATATATTCGTCACAAAGTTCTCGAGAACTCTATCATCACCGATACTATTGTAGATCGTTCTGATCACTCAGATGCAGGTGGTGCTGCGTTCGTAGACTTGAACAACGACTATATGAATGACTTCGTCGAGAAATACGAAGCATCAATGGAAAGCAAAAAGAAGGCACCTTCGAAGAAGAAGGGTCTTGAAAATTTCATGGGTGATGATGAATGAAAGTAGCAGTCATCACTGACCAACATTTTGGTGTTCGTGGCGATAGCACAATCTTTCTTGACTACTACGAGAAATTCTATCGTGATGTGTTCTTTCCTACACTCGATGAGCGTGGAATCAAAGTGGTTCTCGACCTAGGTGATACATTTGACCGTAGAAAGTTTGTGAACTTCCTAACACTTCGCCGTGCTAAGCAGATGTATTTCGATGAACTTGCTAAGCGAGGAATTCAGGTCTATTCTATTGTTGGTAACCACACTACGTACTTTAAGAACACCAACGAAATCAACACGATGGACCTTCTGTTGAAGGAATATCCTAACTACAACGTTTACACTGATGAACCTGTGACGATCAACCTCGATGGTTGTGACATCATGTTGTCTCCGTGGATTTGCCCAAGCAATGTTGAATCGTCGTTCAAAGCTTTCGAGAGTACCTCAGCTAAGATTCTGATGGGCCACTTTGAATTTGCTGGCTTTGAGATGATGAAGGGTCAACTGTCTGATCATGGACTTGACCGCACTGACTTTAAGAAGTTCCTCGCGGTCTATTCTGGTCACTATCATCACCCATCGACGAATGAGAACATCACTTACCTCGGTGCCCCATACGAGATGACTTGGACTGACTACGCTGGTCGTCGTGGATTCCACATCTTTGACACACAGACTCTCGAGATGGAACTGGTTCAGAATCCGTATTCGATCTTCCACAGGCTCGACTACGATGACTCTGACATGACTGTAGAAGACATCGATGCGCTCGACGTTTCTATGTTGACATCTACCTACGTTAAGGTTATAGTCAAGAGAAAGAACAATCCATACATCTTCGATCTGTTCATCGACAAGCTTCAGTCGGCAGGTTGTGCTGACATCAAAGTTGTCGAGGATCACCTAAGCTTTGATCTAGTAGATGAGAGCGAACTTGTCGATGAGGCTCAAGATACGCTGTCGCTTCTGCGGGTATATGTCGATAGCCTTGAGGTGAAGTCGAACAAAGATCGTATCAATGAGTTCATTCGAGATTTGTATAAAGAGGCTGTGAACCTATAATGAAAGCCAAGATTGTTGAGCGTAAGCTTGAGTCTGGTTCAACTGAGTATGGCGTTCAATACTCTGACGGTCACGTCAAATGGTTCACGTCTCTGCCTCACGCCAATTACGCATTGTCAAAGAATATTAACAAGAAGAAAAATAGAAAGAAGCAAATATGATTACATTCACTCAAGTTCTATACAAATCTTGAATCATATAAATAGCTCCGAAAGGAGCTATTGCCATGAAATTTACCGAAGAAGATGCAATTCGTACAATAGACACACCTATATCTGAACTAATGAAAACATACCGCGTTGGTAGTGCCACTATATGTAGAGCTAGAAAACGTGCTGGATTATCAGCAAAAGCTGGACGTCCTAAAGAAGTTTTCTTAGAATACAAAACCTGTCCTAACTGCGGAAAAAGCTTCAAAAGTCATTCAAAGCATTGCAGCATTCAATGTTTTCATTCTGCAAACGTTAGACTAGTTTCTTCAGAAACTAGGTCCAAAATATCTAATAAAGCGAAGCAACGTTGGGTGTCACCTACCGAAAATATGCTAAATGGCATCGAAAAACGGAAGCTATCCACTGAAGAACTACTAGACTTCAAGAAGTATCGAAATCGTCTTAAAGTCTTAACAGAAAAGACATACTTAGATAATATCGATGAAATCAATCCTAACGGATACACGCGAGGTGTAGCAGGAATTGATGGTGCATACCACTTAGATCATATAATACCTGCTAGATTTGGATTTGAAAATAACATACCTCCTGAAGTGCTAGCTGAAAAGGAAAACTTACAAATACTCCCATGGCGAGAGAATATAGTCAAAGGTAGAAAGCATGAAAATTGAGTGGGACGCTATGAAATTTGATCAGCAAATGAGATGGATTGAACAAGCAGAATTTCTTAAAAAGAAAGGTTTCTTTCCTCATATCAATACTGACGAACTTGCTAAAAGAATCTATGAGGCGAAGATTAAATGCTAACTTTCACGTGTGTAAAATATAAGAACATCCTGTCAACCGGCAACGCTTGGACTACGATCGAACTGAACCGCAGTAAGAGCACACTGATCGTTGGTGAGAACGGCGCAGGTAAGTCAACCATTCTCGATGCTATCAGCTTTGCTCTTTATGGCAAAGCCTTTCGTAAGATCAACAAACCGCAATTGATGAACTCCATCAACCAACGCGATCTTATGGTCGAGGTTTCATTCACCTCGAATGGTGCAGAATACATCATTAAGCGTGGTATGAAGCCCACGATCTTTGAGATCTGGAAGAATGATGAACTGCTCAATCAAGATGCTTCGTCTCGTGACTATCAGGCGTACCTCGAAGAAAACATCCTGAAGATGAACTACAAATCGTTCGGTCAGGTAGTTGTACTCGGTAGTTCTACGTTTGTTCCTTTCATGCAACTTCCTGCTCAACACCGTCGTGAAGTCATTGAAGACCTACTAGACATTCAAATCTTCAGTACGATGAACAACCTGCTGAAAGACAAGGTCAACACTAACAAAAATAGTTTGATGCAGGTGAAGTATGATATTGACATGGTCAAGAATAAGATTGAGTCTGCAACTGAACATAATGAATCTATCCGGCAACTGAAAGAGAATGAAGTCTCGCGTGTCAAGGAAAAGATGCGTGAACAGATTGAATTCATTGAGAAAGAAGAGTCTAAAGCGGAAGAACTTGACGATCAAATCGCCGCTTTGATTCGCTCTATCGTGGACAAACCTGAGACTAAGTCTAAGTATGATCAGTTCAAAACTCTTAAAGCTGACTTAAGTTCTAAGCTTGTAGCTCTACAGAAGGATGTGAAATTTTATGATGCGCACGACAATTGCCCCACGTGTCGACAAGGAATCGAACACGACTTTAAGGTATCAACCATTAGCGAAAAGTCTGGAAAAATTTCTGAGATCGAAAACGCCATTACTGCGTTGGACGGAAAGATCGAGAAAATCTCCTCGCGTATTGATGAAATTTCCTCAGTGGAAACAGAACTACATCAACTCAACTTGGGACGAACTGAGCACACTGCGAACATACGAATCGCAAAGTCGGCGCTTGTTGGACTTAAAAAACAACTTGATGAAGCAGAAAAAGACGCTGGTGAAATCGACACCACAAAGATCGAAGGATTCCGAGAAGAACTCCGGCAGTTCATGGAAACTCAGAAAGCATTGTCCGAGGATAAGGAGACCCTTTCCGTGGTTGGATCAATGTTGAAAGACGGGGGCATCAAGACTCGGATCATTAAGCAGTATGTTCCGATCATGAACAAGTTGATCAACAAATATCTTGCAGCGATGGAGTTCTTTGTTGACTTCCAACTTGACGAGAACTTTAATGAAAAGATTCTTTCTCGTTTCCGTGACGAGTTCTCATATTCGTCTTTCTCTGAAGGTGAAAAGCTTCGCATCGACCTTGCACTAATGTTCACTTGGCGGGCAGTCTCTAAACTTCGTAACTCGGTCACCACAAATCTTTTGATCATGGATGAAGTTCTCGATGGATCACTTGATCAGGCGGGGACCGATGAGTTCCTGAAGATCGTCAATGAAATCACTGCTGACTCGAATGTGTTTATCATCAGTCACAAAGGTGATTCCCTTCATGACAAGTTTGATAGCGTAATCAAGTTCGAGAAGAAAAAGAACTTCAGCCAGATCGCAGCATAAGGAGAATAAGTTGGCTAAATGGGAAATTGATACTGCAGACGATACTTTCATTCGACCCGTGATGTATCGTCATGTTAAGACTGGTGGTTTGTACCGAGTGATGTACGAAGGGTTGGAAGTAACCGGAGATGAGGCCATTCCGTCGATCATCTATCAGAACAACGCAGGCCAGATCTTCATTCAAGCAAAGAGTCGTTTTGAAGACGGGAGATTTGAAAGAATATGAGCATACAGGGAAGAGTGGAAGCTTTAACGGTGAAGCACAAAGATCTACATAACCGAATCGAAGCGCTTGAAGCAGAACGTGCACCAGACAAGTTTATCATTCCTCTGAAGAAGGAGAAGCTTGCGATCAAAGACGAACTTGAGAGACTACTTCACTCATGAAAGTAGGATTCACCTGTTCAACCTTTGATCTATTACATGCCGGTCACATCGCTATGCTTCGTGAAGCTAAGACTCAGTGTGATTACTTGATCTGCGGACTTCAGGTGGATCCATCAATTGATCGACCGCAGAAGAACCGACCAGTTCAAACATTGGTCGAACGTCACGTACAACTGGCCGCAGTGAAGTATGTCGATGAGATCGTACCGTACACCACCGAGCAAGATTTAGTTGACATTCTCGGAATGTATGATATACATGTTAGAATACTCGGTGATGAGTACAAAGACAAAGACTTCACGGGTAAAGACGTATGTCAAGCTCGTGGGATTGACCTTTACTTTAACAAACGCGATCATCGGTTTAGTAGTTCCGATCTTCGCAAACGAATCTATGATATGGAGAGATTGAAGAATGTCAACTGATTGGGTACAAGACATCAATGATATGCACGCGAAGTTCGGCGTTCATCAGTGGGTCGGGAAGAAAGTTGCTGAAGGCGACACTGCGTCTCTCATCAAGTTTCTCAAGTTTCGAATCGACTTCCTGAAGGAAGAACTCACTGAGACTGAGAAAGCCTTTGAAGGGAATGATGCAGAGGAAATCGTTGATGGCTTGATTGACCTTTGCGTTGTAGCGATTGGTACACTTGATGCGTTTGGTGTTGATGCACACAAAGCTTGGGATGCAGTACATACCGCGAACATGACGAAAGAGCCAGGTGTGAAGCCTTCTCGCCCGAATCCTTTGGGCCTGCCAGATTTAATCAAACCCGAAGGATGGACTGCACCTTCTCACGAAGGTAACCATTCTATTCTTGGCACTCTGTAAAAAAGTGCAGAAAAAGTGAAAAAAGTGCGTGTAGCCAGTTTACATTGGCTACACGATTGGTTATATCTAACTAGTAAGGAAGAACAAACCAAGGTAGATGAAAATGACCAAGTTCGCGAAATTCGACAAAGTCTCTCTGAACGCCCTTCGTAAAGAAATGCAAGACCTGCTGAATAAGTACGGTGTCGATGCAAACGTTGCCTTTGAAGTCGGTAACATGCGTTTCAGTGCTGCTGAAGTCGAGATCAAAGTTTCCGCGAAAATCGTCGGTGCAAAAACGATGACCGACGCGATCCTTGAGTCCCGAGTTGCTTCGCTCGGTTTGAATATGAAAAACAAATTCGGCGACGAGCTTGTCGAGTACAACACTCGTGCTCCTAAGATGCCTTTCATCTACATCAATGCTGCTGACGGTAAGCGTTACAAGTGCACCGAGCAAATGGCAAAGATGCGGTTCAGCGCCTAAGATCAAAAAGAGGGGTTGACATACAGCCCCTCTTTGTTTATATCTAACTTGTAACAGAGAGAAAGAAACATAATGAATCGCACTGACGCTTACGTTATGACCGTGAAACTCGTCAACGGCAAATCCGATGATGAAAGACTACAACTTCTTCGAACTCTCGTTCGTCTTGCAAACAAAAACACCGGCTCAAAGAAGTACATCAAGCTTCAAGGGCGTGGGCCTCGTCTCGGCATCCGTCGTTATAACCAGTCTTTGCCTCTGCCTCTCGCTGAAAGCGCCGATGTCTATATCTATGAAAGGTCTGCTTATTGAAAATTCCGCAAAAGATTACGTTCACTCTCAGTGATGAACAAAACGCATTCATCACTGAGATGGCCACAGAAATTTTTAACTGCCCCGTCCGATCGCGAGGTCGGGCGTATGATGCTATCTACAAGTCTGTTCGCAATGGAGCAATCCTTGAGTTTGCTCTTGTTGCTCAAGGCGCAACGAAGAATGACGCTATCTTTGATCACACGAAACCTTTGACTTACTGTTGGGACGTGTTCTGGGATGGACTTCGTGCTGAAGTCAAGTGCTTCTATTTCGACGACAGCATGACGTGGGTTTCTTTCCCTCTCAAGTTCGTGCAGACGTTCATCAACACAACTCGTCGTGCACAGAATCTTGTTGACATCATCATCTTTGGGTATTATGATGAGAACGAAGATGGTAGTGTTACCGCTCGTTGGCGTCTTATCGCACCTAGTGATACGTTCGAATCTAAACTTCGTAAGTGTAATCCGAACTACAAAAACAGTTACACACTTCAAGGTGAACAGAAGTATTTCTATTCACACCCATCTGAGCCCCGTGCCATATTCATTAAGTGAGGTAACATGATTCTCATCATCGAAGGTATGGATCGCTGTGGTAAGTCAACGCTTATCGAACAACTCCGCAAGCAGTATTTCACTGATCCACGTATCCTCATTCATCACTCGTCGTCTCCGCCTAAGGTAGCGAACCCCAACGAGTGGGAAATCCAGCACTACAAGTCGCTGCTCGACACGAGCTACTACTTGAACTACGCCGAAGACTTCAACGTGATCTTCGATCGTTTCCATCTCGGTGCTATCGTCTACGGAAAGAAGTACCGTAACGCTGATCCTGACGACATCTACGCGATTGAGAATATGCTCATCCGTAAAGACGACGAGATAGCTCTGCTTCTTCTTACCGATCATACTCCTGCTATTCTTGAGCGAGATGACTATCAATCGCTTGAGTCATCTGGGTTTGAATTCGACGAGACTCGAGAATCTTTTGAAGAAGCCTTCGCTCGGTCGATCATTCCTAATAAACTCCACATCAACGTCACTGAGAACGGTGGGTTTAAGAACACTTACCCGACTGTGACGAAATTCCTTGACGAGGTTCAAAATGCAAAGAGTCGCTGACATTCGAGCAAAGCTCATTCTAAAATACAAAGATCAGGACTTCGTTATCGACAAGACTGGCGTGAAGACGATCGAAGTCATCGGTGAATCGTTCATCGCCGACGAAGACTGGATTATCCGAAAACCGAACTACGAGTACATCGAGCGCGAGCTCGAGTGGTATAAGTCACAATCGTTGTATGTCAGCGATATTCCAGGTGAAACTCCTGCTATCTGGAAACAGGTAGCCTCACGTGGTGGGCGTATCAACTCGAACTATGGCTATCTCATCTGGTCTGATGAAAACCACCGACAGTACCAAAACGTTCTTGAAGAGCTGACCACAAATCCGAATAGTCGTCGTGCAGTGATGATCTACAACCGTCCTTCAATGCATCGTGACTACAAAGACGATGGCATGTCGGACTTCATCTGCACATATGCCAACACATTCTTAATCCGTGATGGCAAACTCATCAGTCACTATCTGATGCGTTCGAATGACGCAGTGTTTGGTTACGACAATGACATTCACTGGGCTATGCATGTTCAGAAGCGTCTCGCCGAAGACCTTGATGTTGAGTGCGGTAACATCATCTGGACTGCGACAAACCTGCACGTCTATGAACGCCACTTCAAGTTTATCGAGGAACTGATCAATGGTTGAACAACGATGGGAAGCCCAGTTCAGCAATAAGTGGGACCAACGTTACCTTAAACTTGCATACGAGGTATCTCAATGGTCAAAAGACCCGTCGAGTAAGATCGGTGCAGTGACTGTTGGATCTAAGGGGCAGGTGTTGTCCCAAGGCTTCAATGGATTCCCGCGTGGACTCAAAGACGACTTCACTCGTCTGCATGATCGGGAGACGAAGTACAAGTTTGTAGTTCACGCTGAGATGAATGCGATCTACAATGCGACCTACAATGGCACTTCTCTCGATGGTGCTACACTGTACGTCTATGGACTTCCGATTTGTTCTGAGTGTGCCAAAGGTGTTATTCAGGTCGGGATCAAGCGAGTCGTTATGCCAAATCAAAATATTGATGGCAAGTGGCTTGACTCTTGGTTAACAAGCATGAACTTCTTTGACGAAGCAGGAGTTGACTTTGACTTCATCAATTTTGATCCTCGGGCAGAATCCCGGGAACAACCCTAAGGCTTACCACTACAAGAACCACACGATTGATCGGCTCAACAAATGGGCCGATCAACTCGGCATTCGTTTCTACTCATTCATGAACTGTACAGATGTCCGCGGTGACATTAAGTTGAAAGACATCGATCTTTCTTATGTACAATCTGCAATTGTTGGGTATAATAAGGTCATAGCGCTCGGCGGATTCCCGTCTGCCGTTCTCGATCGCATAAATACAACGCACTTCAGGTTACCACATCCCTCGCCAAGGAATAGAGTCCTGAATGATAAGAATGAATTGAATCGAATTCTAGACGAATGCAAGAGGTATATCCATGACTAAAGTAGCTATTATCATGGCACGTGGGATTGAAGGATGTGGTGTCACAAAGTACACCGTTGAGCAGGTGAAGTGGCTCAAGTCTCATGGTTATGAAACGAAAGTGTATGCATCAAAGGACAAGTCGTTCTCTCGAAAGAATGCACACAACCTAGGAGAGGTTGATCTGTTCAAGTTTGCGGAAGAAGCAAACATCAATCACATGATCGAAGAGTGCAACAACTCCGATTACATCTTCATCAACTCGCTTCCTGCTTTGGGCAATGGCCGTGGCGCTGGTGCAGGTGATGAAGCTATTGACAATTGGATCAAAGCACTTAAGGCTTTCAAGAAGCCGGTGATTCTGATTCAACACGACCATACAATCTATTCGATCAAACGTAACGCTGCTCTCGATGAAGCGGTTGATGCGGCGACGTTGATCTTTGCTCATGCTCGCACGAATGACTTCTCTGACTACGTCAATGAACGTAACGCAGGCTCGTCGCTGATGTCGTTCTTCGGTGAAGAAGACGAAGCTTCAAAGAAGATCTTGAACTTCCAGCCCGGACTTGACTTTGAGACGAATCGCAAGAAGTATTGGAAAGACATCTCGGTTCAAGACGCTCGTCACCACAAGTGGATTGGTCGCTGCACTTCTTGGAAAGGCTTCGACCTGATGTTTGAGTGGCACAATGGTTACCTTATGCCGAACCAGCATCTGACTACGTTTGAAGGTATCGAGAAGTCGCCTGCTTTCCTAGGCTTCAAAGAGCTGAGTGAGTTCCACAACGAGATCAACTCGAACGCAGAAGGCTTCGACTTTAGCCAGCGTTATGGCAGTCATGCTTCAGTGTTTGGTCCTTACGTCAACGATGCTCTTCTGCACCGTATGTCTAAGGTTGGCTTTGGTTATCAGCTATCCGTGCTGAAGCCTAAGTTCATTGAGAAATCGATTGAGTACACTCATTGTGAGGTAGCATCAGTTGGTACCGTTCCAGTGTTCCGTAAAGAGTATGGCGACATCTGCCGTCATCGTGTGACAGGTGATCCACTTTCAAAGTCTAAAGATAACTTCACTATCTGGCTCTCGAAAGAGAAGGCAGACATGGAAGATGCAATAAATACAGTCAAGAGGCTCGCTGCCGATCCAGTCCTCCGTGATGAATGGCGCGAAGGTGCATATGCTTTCTACAAAGCGCACCAAGACTCTGAGTACGTATTTGAAGATCTTATGAAACAGGTGAAGGATAACTTATGACTTTTACGCACGCCTCTATCGTCCCGCTTATTGGTGGTGAAACAATCGGATCTGAGCGAGCGTTTGGTCGCCGCCCAGAGTACATGATGTCGTATGAAGCGTTTGCCGCGAACGATAGTCACATCGTGAATCACTATAAAGGTGATGTTCCATACTACGTTCTCGACAAAGGTGACAAACCACATATGAACGTGGATGCAATTTCATCGGTGTGTCCATGCGCTGGTCTGAGCCAGTTGTCACATGGTTTCGGTGATCACAATGAGAACAACAAGTGGATGCGTATCACCACTGAGTATGTGCTCGGCGATCTTAAACCAAAAGTTCTATGGGGAGAGAATGCTCCGGGTTTCGCCGGTAAGATCGGCGAAAACGTACGCAATGAGTTGAAGGCAATCGGCAAGAAGAATGGTTACACTATGTCGGTGTATCGCACGAAGACTCTTCTGCATGGTGGTCCTCAGATTCGCGAACGTTCGTTCTACTTCTTCTGGCAAGGCGATAAGACTCCACTTCTTCATTACTACAATCGTCCTTACACGAAGATTGAAGATGTTCTGCTTGGCATCAAGTCAAACTCACAGATGGAAGTCATCAATAAGAAAACTCCATCAAAAGATGATCTGTACTACAAGTTCATTCTTGAAGAAATTCATGGTGGTATCACTCACCGTGAGTTCTCTGACATCGTCGAACCACAGAAAGTTCGTAACAGCGACGTCTTCTCGTACATCGAGCGCATGGGATACAACTATATGCAAGTCGGTGAGTGGATGGCTAAGCATGGATACGAGAAAGAGGTCGAGAAGTGCAAGTATCGTCATGAGAAACTTGCTCGTGGTGAGAACATCATGCGCCGCGGTACAATCATTCCGAAAGACTACATCGGTGCTTTCGTTGGTCACTACCCAACAATGTTGACTCACCCACATGAAGATCGCTACATCACGTATCGTGAGGCTATGACGATCATGGGTCTACCTCAAGACTTTGAACTCGTTAACGCAAGTTCAAAGAACGCCAATCACATCTGCCAAAACGTTCCGGTCCAGACCGCGACTGATATGGCAACAGAAGTAGTAGAATATCTGAAGGGCAACCGCTCTTTGGTTGACACCGACTACATTCTGCAGTATAATCATACCCAGAAGGCTGAGTATGCAGCGAAAGAACAAACTTTGGAGAACTTCTTTTGAACCAACATTTTATCTATGACTTCGAGACTCTCGGACAAGACGTCTTTGAGATCCCGATGCTTGACTGTTCTTACACTACATTCGATTGGGAGCGTTTCACTTCTGACAATCCGTATTCCCTTGAGGAACTCGTGAGTCTCGCGCGAAGAGATAAACTCGAGATGACCCATCAAGTACGTGAACACGGCGCGAAGTACGTTCAACGTGATCTTGATTGGTGGCTTTCTCAAGGTGACGACGCCAAGAAAGTGCTGAAGCCAAGTTCTTCAGACGTTCGGGTTGAAGTCTTTATCGGCAACTTCATCGACTATCTCAAGGCTGCTGGCAAGATCAACTATTGGTGGTCTCGGTCGAATACATTTGATCCTATCATCCTTCAACGTTGGGCTAAGGTTGTCGGTCGTCAATCCGAGATTGAAAACCTTCTGAAGTTCTGGTCGGTGCGTGACACCCGCACGTGGATCGACGCAAAATTAAATTTCCCGAAGCAAAACGGCTTCTGCCCACTTGCAGATCAAGAGTATTGGGAAAAGACCTTTGTGAAACACGACAGCCGATACGACATTGCTGCAGACATCCTCCGGCTTCAGACTATTGCTCGGCTTGAGAATGATATGGAGCAGACATCACGATGAGCTTTAGCGACAGAGAACTTTACGAACCGATTGGTGGTTATCCCGACACACAAGCACCTCTTTTTGGCGATAGACCAGATGTCAAACACAAAGCACATACAACAGAATCATCACAGACTGCACCAAAGTATACCGCAACCAAAAATGGCGCGGTACGTGAAGCTCTCGGGATTCCATATACTCGACATATTCCTCTTGAAGCTGTTGCGGCGGCTGCGGCCTCACTTGAATACGGAGCTAAAAAGTATTCCGATCGTAACTGGGAAAAGGGGCTCCCGTGGCAACAGATGATCGACAGTCTGAAGCGCCACATTGAAGATTTTGAACGTGGACACGATTATGATGATGGTGAGGATGGATCTGATCTTCATCAAGTTTGTATGATCATGGCTTCGGCTATGATGCTGTCTGCATCTGTAATTCGAGAAATCGGCGTTGACGATCGCCTTCCGGCGGTAGATGAAAAAGCTTACACTGCGAAACAGTGTGCTAAATTCATTGAAGGTCAACTCAAGAAAGCGCGACCAGTGAAAGGTAAATAATGCAATTACAAATTTCGGTAGACGAACTTAGAAAGAAAAAACTATTCATTGCTACACCGATGTATGGCGGGCAATGTGCTGGTATGTACACTAAATCGACTAATGATTTAGCAATGGCATGTGCTCAGCATGGAATTGAGGTACGGTTCTATTACCTGTTCAATGAGTCTTTGATTACTCGCGCAAGAAACTACTGTGTTGACGAGTTCTTGCGTTCTGATTGTACCCATCTCATGTTTATTGATTCTGATATTGGATTCAATTACAAAGATGTCTTTACACTTATGCACCTGTCAAATTCGTCAGATGAATATGGCGTTATCACCGGCGCATACCCTAAAAAGACCATCGCGTGGGAAAAAATTAAGAAAGCAGTTGAGCGTGGATTCGCAGATCCAAATCCATTTCAACTTGAACACTTCGTTGGTGATTACGTTTTCAACCCAGAGGCAACTGGATCTTTCAGAATTGACGAACCTGTAAAAATCCGTGAAGGTGGTACTGGTTTTATGATGATTCATCGCGAAGTTTTTGAGAAGTACTCTAAGGCTTATCCGGAACTTCTGTATATTCCAGATCATGTCCGTACCGCTCACTTCGATGGCAGCCGTGAGATCACCGCGTTCTTCGATTGTGTGATTGACCCAACGTCTAAACGATACTTGTCTGAAGACTACATGTTCAGTCAGTACGCACGAAACATTGGCATTGATGTCTGGTTGTGTCCGTGGATGCAATTGCAACATGTCGGTTCTTATACGTTTGGTGGTTCTCTATCTGCTATGGCAGCAATTGAAGCTTCGCCTACTGCAAGTGCTGAGTCAAACGCCAAGAATTATTTGACAGATCAACCCTCTAGTGGTATAAATACCTCTACTATGAACAGACAGCAGCGTCGTGCTGCAATGAAAAAGGTGAAATAATAATGAAATTTAGCAATGAAACAATCAGCGTCTTGAAAAACTTTTCGGCGATTAATCCTGGGTTGGTGTTTAAGCCCGGGTCTGTGATTCGGACTATGCATCCACAGAAAACCGTAATGGCATCTGCAACAGTTTCCGAAAACTTTGAAACTGTTGCCCGAGTTTACGATTTGTCGAGATTCTTGGCTACTCTTTCGTTGTTTGACGATCCCGATGTTGAATTCTTGGCAGACAAATTCATCATCTCTTCCGGCCGCAGCAAGGTATCATACACCTATGCTGCTGAAGCGATGGTCGTATCTCCTCCCGACAAAACGATTCAGTTTCCCATTCCTGAAGCTACGTTCTCGATCAAGTGGAAAGATCTCGACTCGGTGATTCGTGCCGCAGGTGTTCTGAAGCTTGCAGAGATTGCATTCACATCAGACGGTTCGACGATCTCGTTGTCAGCCGTAGACTCAAAGAACCCTACTGCCGATGCATACGATGTAGTCGTAGCAGATGTTGCTGTCGATGAATTCCGTATGATCATCAAGGTAGAAAATCTTCGTTTGATGCAAAATGATTACGAAGTGGCTCTTTCGACCAAAGGCCTCGCACATTTCAAATCGGCTAAAGCTGAATACTATATCGCGCTCGAAGCAAAATAAGGAGAAAATACTATGCAACTTACTATCAATGACATCGCAGCAACTGTTCAACTGATTGATATTGTCACTTCACGCGGAGCATTTCGTGGTGATGAACTCACACAAGTTGGGGCGTTGCGCGATAGATTCGCGGCTTTCGTCAAGGCCTCGCAGGAATCTGCTGAAGCAGAACAGAATTCGGTTGACAGCGAAGCTCAATCCGAGTAAGATTACCTTTCGGGCACAGGGAATTGTCTCTGTGCCCACTTTTATCATGAATGGAGTGAACAATGGAAGAATTTCTCTGGGTGCAAAAGTACCGTCCTCGTACTGTTGCGGATACCATCCTTCCAAAGGATTTGAAGGACACATTCCAAAAATTCGTCAACGATAAGAATGTTCCCAACCTTTTGCTCGCAGGTCGTGCAGGTGTGGGTAAGACTACTATCGCTCGGGCAATGCTTGATGAACTCGGTGCAGACTACATCGTCATCAACGGTTCTATGAATGGTAACATCGATACTCTTCGTGTCGACATTCAAAACTTCGCTTCCACTGTTTCATTCTCGGGTGGACGCAAGTATGTTATCCTAGACGAAGCAGACTACCTGAACGCGAACTCGACCCAGCCCGCACTTCGTAACTTCATGGAAGAGTTCTCGAAGAACTGTGGGTTCATCTTGACATGTAACTTCGTCAATCGTATCATCGAGCCTCTTCACTCTCGTTGTTCGGTCGTCAACTTCACGATCAACTCGTCTGATCGACCTAAGCTTGCTGCTCAATTTTTCAAACGTACACTTGGCATTCTTGATGCTGAGCGTGTTGAGTATGAACAGAAAGCCGTTGCCGAACTGATCAATAGCTACTTCCCTGATTGGCGTCGGGTTCTCAACGAACTGCAGCGTTACTCTGCAACTGGTCGTATCGATTCAGGCATTCTACGAAATAAGTCGTCTGAGACCATCGAACAACTCATCGTGGCGATGAAGACGAAAAACTTCAATGACGCTCGTAAGTGGGTTGCAGAAAACTCTGACATCGATTCGGCTACGCTGTACCGTTCGTTGTACGATGTTATTCCAACGAAGGTTAGCTCGACTTCGTCTATCGCAGATGCTATCATTGTGTTGGCTGAGCATGAATACAAGGAAGCATTTGTCGCGAACCCTGAAATCAACCGTATGGCAGCTATCATCACGTTGATGGCCGAGATCAGCGATTGGAAGTAACATGAGTTGGCTCAGTATCTTTAAAGCAAAGAACTCACCCGACTGCTTAGTGTGCGGAAAGAAAGTTGGAGGTAACTTCAGCGAAGTGAAATATCGATATGGCCTAAACGAAGGCGAAATCGGTACGGCTCATCTGTGTGAGAAGTGTTCACGTTACTTAGAAAAGAAGGACGAAGAAGACTATGGCGAATCCATTTGATTATGTGAACACGATTCTTCAATCGAAGACTAATATGATGAGGGGCTCAGAAAACGATAAGTTGGCCGAAGATGGGTACAATCCTTGGCTGACAAACATCGCTCTGTCTTATCATGAAGATACAATCCTATTGGCGAATTTGACAAATATCAATCATCATCTTCCCAAACGTGCTCAATACGAGTTACTTATAAATACAGTTAGACCCAAGAAGCGACAGTTTCGTAAGTGGGCTAAACCGGTGGAAGACGAAGATCTGGATTTAGTGTGTGAAGTTTACGCCTGCAATCGTAGAGTCGGACAAGAATATCTGTCTTTGTTGACACCAAAACAAGTAGAATCGCTGAAAGAACAGCGACGTATTGGTGGAAAAGAGAAATGAACATAGTAGAAAGTCTTGTAGAGGTAGAGTTACCATCGCAAGATTCTTTCCTGAAAGTGAAGGAGACGTTGACTAGAATCGGTGTCGCTTCAAAGAAGGATAAGATTCTTTACCAGTCATGTCACATCTTGCACAAGCAGGGTAAGTACTACATCGTGCATTTCAAAGAGCTCTTTATCCTCGATGGTAAAGCAAATTCTTTATCGGAAGAAGATAAAGCTCGTAGAAACACGATCATCAATCTCCTTGAAGAGTGGGGACTCGTTAAAACGGTGAAACCAGAGGTCGTTCAAGACCCGGTCGCACCGCTTTCGCAAGTCAAAGTTTTGCCACATAAGGAGAAAGATGAGTGGACATTGACCGCGAAATACTCTATCGGCAAAAGAAAATAATTGACAAATTTAACGATTTAGTTTATAAATAAAGTGGGATGCCATAACGGGTCCCACTTTTTTCTTGCGCTTTTAGGAGGCATACATGACTAATCAATACGATCCATTCGCCATTGGCTTTGACAAGTTCTTCGATCGATTCAAAGATCTTCAGACTCAAGCCGCTAAGGCAATCACTTACCCACCTTACAACATCAAGAAAACCGGTGAGAGCACCTATGTTATTGAGATGGCTGTAGCAGGTTTTGGTAAGCAAGACATCGAGATCACTCTCGAAGACAATACCCTTAAGATCAACGGTAATATCGCAAACGACGGCGACGAAAAGAACTATCTGTTCAAAGGTATTGCTGAGCGCCCATTCGCTCGCACCTTCACTCTCGCTGATACGGTTGAGATCAAAAACGCCGAATTGATCAACGGCATGCTTCGTATCTTCCTCGACAATATCGTTCCAGAGAAGAAAGCGAAGAAGGTCGACATCTCAGAACCAAGTGAAACACGTTCGGTTCATAAGAGTTACCTTACCGAGTAACACAAGTTAAAGATTGAATGCTTAGGGGTCTTCGGACCCCTAAGTAGTTGACACCTCACGCTAGATGGTGTATACTGATTCTTATTGCATTGAGGAGATTTGATGTCGTTTTATACATCAGTCCACCGCATGGGTGGCAGCATTCTATATCGTGGCTATACTGACAATGGCACAAGAATCCATGAACGGGTGAAGTTTTCGCCGACCTTTTACGTAAAGGCTAAAGACGGACATTGGACCGAAAAGTGGACTGCGCTTGACGGTACTAGAGTCGAACCAATGAAGTTTGACTCGATCAACGACGCGAAAGAGTTCTTCGAAACCTACAAAGACGTAGATAACTTCAAAGTCTTTGGTAACAACAACTATGTTGCTCAGTTCATCAACGAACACTTTCCTGGTGAAATCAAGCCGGACTTGCGCCACATCGCAGTCGGCAACATTGACATCGAAGTCCAGTCCGACGACGGTTTCCCGTTCCCTGAACAGGCCGCATATCCGATCACATCTATCGCATACAAAAACAGCAAGAGTTCGATCTACCACGTGTGGGGATTGAAACACTACGACGCATCGAAGTGCACGACTGTTCCTGAAGGTTGCATGGTTCGTTACGTTAAGTGTGCAGATGAAGCTGAACTGATCATGAAGTTCATAACGTATTGGGAAGAACATTATCCCGACGTTATCACTGGCTGGAATATGCGGTTGTTCGATATTCCGTACATCATCAATCGTATCAAGCGTATCCTTGGTGAAGAGTGGGCGAAACGTCTTTCGCCTTGGAACATCGTGAACTATCGTCAGATTGGCGTCAAGGGTAAGTCACTCGACACCTACGAGATCTACGGTGTTCAACAACTCGACTACATGGACTTGTTCCAGAAGTTTGGTTATGTATATGGTCCACAGGAATCGTATTCGCTGAACCACATCTGTCACGTGATCCTTGGTGAACGCAAACTCTCGTACGAAGAGTATGGTTCTCTTCACAATTTGTATGAGAAAGATCACCAGAAGTTCATCGACTATAACATTCGAGACGTTGTTCTGGTTGACAAACTTGAACAACAAACTGGTCTACTTGCTCTAGCGCTGATCATCGCGTACAAGGGCGGTGTCAACTATCCAGACACTCTTGGCACAACCGCGATCTGGGATTCGATCATCTATCGTTATCTCAGTGAGAAGAACATCGCGATTCCACCTTCGGAGGATAAACATCGCCCAGAGTATCCGGGTGGGTATGTAAAAGATCCATACAATGGTCGTCACGAATGGGTAGTCTCATTCGACTTGAACTCACTGTATCCGATGACGATTGTGCAGTACAACATGTCGCCCGAAACGATCGTTGAAGGTTCTTACTATGGAATGCCGTGTGACGTTGACTTCTATCTGAAGGGTATCGAGCTTCCACAAGAAATCCGAGACATGAACGTTGCAGTTGCTGCAAACGGTGTCATGTTCCGTAAGGACAAGCAGGGATTCCTGCCCGAGATCATTGAGAGCTACTACGCCGAACGTAAGGCTACCAAGAAGAAGATGCTCGGTGTCAAACAGAAGTATGAGGAAACTCATGCCGATGACTTGAAGCGTGAGATGAACCAGCTTGACAATACACAGCAAGCAATTAAAATTCTCATGAACTCACTCTATGGCGCTCTCGGTAATAAATACTTCCGGTACTTCGATATTCGAATCGCAGAAGGTATCACCCTCTCTGGTCAGCTTTCGATTCGTTGGGCTGAGAAGTACATGAACATCGCTATGAACAAGATCATGAATACGACCGCGATCGACTATGTTCTTTACATGGACACCGACTCTCTTTATGTGAGCATGTCACAACTCGTTAAGCAAGTGAAGCCTGCCGATCCGGTTGCTTTCCTTGATAAGGCATGTGATCAGAAGTTCGAGAAAGTTCTTGAAGACGCGTATGAAATCCTGTTCAAACAACAGAATGCTTTCAAGAACACGATGGTGATGAAGCGAGAAGCAATCGCAGATGCCGGAATCTGGACTGCGAAGAAGCGGTACATCCTCAACGTTCACAACTCTGAAGGTGTTCAATACGCAGAACCCAAGCTTAAGATCATGGGCATCGAAGCGGTAAAGTCTTCGACACCTGCGATCGTCCGCGGTAAGTTCAAGGAAGCATATAAATTGATGTTGAGTGGAACTGAGAAAGATCTTCAAAAGTTCGTAGCCGACTTCCATGACGTATTCATCAAACTCGAACCAGAAGAAGTGAGCTTCCCACGTGGAGTCACTGAGATCGATAAGTGGGAAGATCGATCGACACTCTTCAAGAAAGGTGTTCCAATTCATGTACGTGGCGCGATTGTTTACAATCATCATGTACGCGAGATGAAGCTTCGTAATGAAGAGATTAAGAACGGCAACAAGGTGAAGTTCTGTTATCTTAAGATGCCCAATACATTTGGAACTAACGTTATCTCGTTCCCACAGTTCCTTCCTAAAGAGTTCGGAATTCACAAGTATATCGATTACGATACTCAGTTTGACAAGACGTTCAAAGAACCTCTCAAACTCGTATCTGACGCGATCAATTGGGAACTCGAACATCGCAATACACTAGACTCATTTTTCGCATAAAATCGCAAGGAGAATCGCATATGTCGCTAATGGATAAACTTATCAAAGCAAGCACAATCAAGATGACCGCACCTTTGCTCGACTCAAAGGTGTTCGGCAAGAAAGAAGCAATCCCTACCTCAGTCCCTATGGTCAACGTTGCACTCTCAGGTAGCATTGATGGTGGTCTGCTTCCGGGTCTGACGATGTTGGCTGGTCCGTCGAAACACTTTAAGTCAGCCTTCGCTCTGTTGATGGCTGCAGCGTATCAGAAGAAGTATGATGACGCAATCATCCTCTTCTACGACTCGGAATTCGGTACGCCTCAAGCATACTTTGAAGCATTTGGTGTTGACATGTCTCGAGTCATTCACACCCCTATCACCAACATTGAAGAACTGAAGTTTGACATTGTTCAACAACTTGAAGCAATCGAGAAGAAAGATCACGTCATCATCGTCGTCGACTCGATTGGTAACCTTGCTTCGAAGAAAGAAGTTGACGACGCAAATGATGGTAAGTCGGTCGCAGACATGTCTCGTGCTAAGCAACTGAAGTCGGTCTTCCGTATCGTTACTCCGCACTTGAACCTGAAAGATATTCCAATGATCGTGGTCAACCACATCTACATGGAACAGGGTCTGTATCCTAAAGCAATCGTCTCTGGTGGTACGGGTATCTACCTTTCGGCTGACAACATCTGGATTCTTGGCCGTCGTCAAGAAAAAGAAGGCACTGAGATCAAAGGTTACCACTTCGTCATCAACATCGAGAAATCTCGTCACGTACGCGAGAAGTCCTCGATTCCGATCACTGTTACCTTTGAAGGTGGTATCTCGAAATGGTCGGGTCTGATGGAAGTTGCTGAAGAAGGCGGTTACCTTCGTAAGCCGAAGGTTGGTTGGTATGAAGCAGTTGATCCTGAGTCTGGCGAAGTCCTGTCGGATAAGCTCCTTCGTGCAAAAGAAATCGTCGACAACGGCACTTTCTGGAAAATGATGTTTGACAAAACCAACTTTGCCGGTTATATTAAAGATCGGTACACTGTAGCAACTAGAACGTTGATCAGTGATGAAGATCGTCAGGTTGAGCTTGACGATGAGGAAATTGATCTGGAGGACTGATGTACTTCACAGATGGAAAGCGACACTTAGTTTGTATTCCATACTCGATTGAAAATCTTCACACAATGGCGGCTGATCTTGATATTGGTCGCCATTGGTTCCACAAAAACCATTATGACATTCCGAAGAAACGAATGGACGAAATCGCGTCCAAATGCACGATAGTCTCTTCGAAAGACATAGTAAAAATCATTAGAGGTACGTATGATCGAACAGACAATCCTAGCGGGGATGATTTACAATGAAGGCTACGTAAGAACAGTTCTGCCTTTTCTCAAAGACGATTACTTTGAAGATCAAAACGATAAGTTCCTCTACGGCGCAATCAAAGGTTACATTGATCAGTATAATGGTCTGCCTACTAAGACTGCACTGCGTATCGCAATCGATGAATCCAACAACCTGAACGAACAGCGTTACAAAGAAGTCACCACCGCGCTCGATAATCTTTCATACGATGAAAAGACTGACATGGCTTGGTTGGTCGACACTACTGAAAAGTTCTGTCAAGACAAAGCGATCTATAACGCCGTTCGTCAATCGATTCTTGTGCTTGATGGTAAGGTGAAAGAACTCGACAAAGGTTCTATTCCTCAGCTTTTGAGCGATGCACTCGGCGTAAGTTTTGACACCAACGTTGGTCACGACTTCCTTGAGAACTCAGATGATCGATTCGACTTCTATCATCGCGTTGAAGAAAAGCTTGAGTTTGATCTTGACTACTTCAACAAGATTACGAAGGGTGGCTTAAGTAAAAAGTCGCTTTCGGTTGCTCTCGCTGGCACAGGTGTGGGTAAGACGCTGTTCATGACCCATTGTGCTTCAGCGGCTCTGATGTCTGGTAAGAACGTTCTGTACATCACGATGGAAATGGCAGAAGAGCGTATCGCTGAACGTATCGATGCTAATCTGCTCGATGTAACGCTCGACGATCTTCGATTGCTTCCTAAGGGAAACTATAAGACTAAGATCGATAAGGTCAAGAATCGTACATCGGGTAAGTTGATCGTTAAGGAATACCCGACTGGTTCAGCAAGTGCAAACCACTTCCGGCACTTGCTGAATGAACTGAAACTCAAGAAAAACTTCGTTCCCGACGTTATCTTCATCGACTATTTGAATATCTGTATGAGTGCTCGCCTGAAGCATGGTGCTAACATGAACTCGTACACCATGATCAAAGCTATCGCTGAAGAACTTCGTGGTCTCGCGATGGAATTCAACGTTCCAGTCATGTCTGCTACTCAAACAACACGTTCTGGTTATGGCAACTCTGACGTTGAGATCACTGACACTTCGGAATCGTTTGGTCTGCCAGCAACTGCTGACTTCATGTTTGCTCTCATCTCCACAGAAGAACTCGAGAAGCTCGGCCAGCTTATGGTCAAGCAATTGAAGAATCGTTGGGGAAGCATCGACAGTCCTAAGCGTTTCATCATTGGCATCGATCGTTCTAAGATGAAACTGTTTGACGCTGAAGAATCTGCTCAAGATCGTCTGACTGGTGGAGCTAAACAGATCGAACAGGAAGATCGTCCTCTGTTCGATGGTAGCAGCATGATGCAAGACGATGACTTTGAACCGCGGAAGCTTAGCAGCTTCAAGAAAAAGAAACCGAACTTTGGAGGATTGCAATAATGCCTTACACTATGCGAAACGAAAAAACCCTCTTCGAGATCGTCGAAAAGGGCTCTGAACTTGTGGTAGCTGTTCGGAAAACTAAAGAAGAGGCGACTAAACTTACACGGTCGCTCAATCTTGGTGCTGGATTTGATGGATTCACCCCATCATTCTTCACCTTGAAGTACCCGAATCCAGATGGTCATGCAAAAGGAAATACCGCTCAAACTTAATTGAGCGGTATTTCACCGTGCACGATACGTGAATGTTGGGCGGAACCCCACCGGCATACTTGATGCGACCCCAACTGTTCCATCTGTGATTTTGTAAGCTATCACACTTGCCTCTACGTTTACACGTGATTACACGCACCCAT